>Ga0308170_10000528_pt1 | contig 46632 bp, 50 predicted proteins | sample PhyBR2_2_FD_202136 | JGI IMG/M metagenome (GOLD analysis project Ga0308170, IMG submission 202136) | Phyllosphere microbial communities from UC Gill Tract Community Farm, Albany, California, United States - DLSLSB.R2 | ecosystem: Host-associated > Plants > Phyllosphere > Unclassified | place... | reverse complement strand
CCGCCCTCACGTGCCCCTGAGGGCCGCGGGTGCACTCTGGTGTGTCGCTCGCACGGACACCGCCCCTGTGGCGCGACCGTGCGCCCGGCCACCTCTTAAAAACAGGGGGAGACTGCGCACCCTCTCTTAACTGCTATCTCTTGATCTAGCGTGGTTATGGCCTTCTGCTTGCGCACGATCGAACGAGGACGTCTCTGCGGTGCAATCGAGCGCTCCTCCCGACCCTGTTAGTCCTGTAGAGCGCGAGCTGGACCGGTTCCTTGGCCTTCTCAAGTTGGGTCGAGAGGCCCACGAGCGCGAGCTCTTCCTGCTGTCGCTCTTCCTCTCGCGCGTGCTCTCTGGACCTCACTGAGTGCGCCCTGAACGAGGCAAGGCGCGCGAAGGGCTGCGGGCGGCGCAATCGTCGTCTGAAGCGGGCCGAGGAAAGCTAATGCGGAATAGGAAATTGCGCCTAATCGGATCCGCTTTCAATCGTTTCGCGCCCTGCCCGCGACCCGAGTCGGGTTCGAACCGACCCGGCATTACAAATTCGAGCTAATGAAACTTTGTATTGCTCGCTCTCACGCCCGCACCGGCTTGCGAGCACGGGCCCGCTACCGTTCTAGTTCACATTCCTGCTCACTCCTGGTCTATAGCGCCCTTGAGCAACGCTGCGAGCGGCCTGCTTGTCGTGCGGGGCCGAGGAGCGCCAAGTCGAGCGACCGTGCGCAGACCTCGTCATGAGCGCGAACCGTAGCAACGAGCTCGTGTCGTCGAGCGATTAGCCTCGACGAAAGCTTTGCGGTTCAGACACAACGGTTTTGGCGAGGCTGGACCGGGACCGACGAGGCGGGTCAACTTGAGAAGGTTGCGCTCACTCTCGACAGGCTCGACGACGGGCGCGCACAGCTCTCCTCTGCATGTCTGCCAGAAGATAATGGCTCGAAAGCAACAGTTGCAGCGAGCGAGAAGCTACCGGTGAAGGCCGTGCGCCCTGCGCTCCCACTCGTCCTTGTCGAGCCCGTACCGAGCCGCGGCGCGCAGTCCGAGGAGCGGTCGAGACGTCGTCGCTAGCGAGAGCTCCTTGCGCGCGACGTCCTTCTTGGTGGGGTCGAACGGCAGCTCCACCGGGACCGAGCGCAGTTGCCGCTGCTCGGGCGTGGCACTGTCGGAGGCCGGGCGGAGAGGGACCGCCAGGTGAGCGAGCGCGAGGCCAGATGGGTGGTGAGGAGTGGGCGACCAAGCCAGGAAGATGCGCATGGTCTCAAACGAGGGCTGTGGGAGGGAGAGGAGTCAGCATGAGGACGGTCATCGAGGTAGGGAACATGCAGACGTACCAGAACGGCGGGGTCCGCCCCTGTGCCGGCTTGAAGGACAGCGTCGAAGGCCTCGAGGCTGCGCTTGAATGCCGAGCGCCTCTCCTCGGACGCAATTTGCCACGCCCGGAGGAGAAACTTGCTCCCCTCGGTGCGCCATACGTCGAGGGCGCCGGGGTGGCTTTTGAAGATGCGGTAGCCTCCCCGGCGCAAGCCCTTGACGACAGTCATGACGCTGACGAGCTGCTTGCTCGAAGGTTCGAGGTCCTCGACGGGACCAGCGCCTGCCGCAGGAAGAACGCCTTGCTGCGCACGGACGACGAGGACGGGGTCAGGGACGCCGCAGCCAGAGACGGAGGAAGGCACAGACACGCACAAAGAGGTCGTGAGGATAGTTGGCTCGCGGCATGAGGTAGCGACGCACAGGAAGTCGGCGACGAGGGGCAAGACGCGCGAGCAACAAGAACGAAGCGACGGTCAAGCCGTCGCGGCGGAAACACCGCGGACGTTCGGCTGCAGGATTCGGCTGCAGGATCGCCGAGGCCGACTTCGGCGTGCTATAAGCTGTTCGGACGCCTAGAGACGGACGATCCGGAAAGTGCGCCCGAGGGGTCCGAGCGGGCTCACAACTCGAGAAGGCTGCGTCGGTATCGCTTGCTCGACGGCGACGACGCTACGCTCGCAGGACGTGCAGTTTTCTCCATACCAAGATGAGCGCAGGATCGAGGCGCAGAGAGCAAGGACGAGGCAAGCTTCGTCTTGCAGCTCGGCACCTTCAGAGGCAAGCGGGCGCGGGAGAGCAAGGCGAACAAAACTACAGCCAGGGCTCGCGCCGTCTAGGACGAGCATTATATACAGCGTCCCGAGAGACTCTATCGAGGAGAAGGAGGGAGCTTTGTCGTGGCGCGGACGAGGCGATCCGACTTGAGAAGGCCGGTGCTCGCTCTTTCTGCTCTCGTGCGGGGGCGACTCGTCCGAGCACCACTCGAAGGTCGATCCATCCTTATCTCGCTACCATCCGACGCTGAGCCGCCACTTGGCCGAAACCTCCTCAACCCGCAGCAGCACGCCCGCAGCCGCCCTTCCCGCTCGACCGACGCCGTCCCGCCCGCCTCGGCGCTCCTCGCGCTCGAACACCTCCTCGGCCCACTCCTTGACATCGACGACGAGCGCCCCGCCGCCGCCGTTGGCCGTCGACGACGACATGAGCGTGCGCCCGCCGTCGAGCTGGACCGTCGCGTCGAGCGCGACGAGGACGAGCTCGAGCGCAGCGCTCGTGACGAGGTCCTCGTCGAGGCCCGACTCGTCGTCGATGTCGTCGCCGGCGCGAGGATGAGGGCGAGCGGCGCGCACGGCCGACGGCCCGCTCGGCTTGATGGCGAGGACGAAGGTGATCACCTCGGGGACGACGAGGGCGAGGAAGGCGAGCGAGTGCCGTGCGGCGTGCACGAGGACGGCGAGCGTCGCGAGGAACCGGCCGAGGAGTATGGGCTCGAGGAGGACGGGCGCGGCGGCACCGCCGCCGTACGACCCGGAGCGGGACGACGAGAGGGACGAGGTCGCCGTGTCGCGGAGGTAGAGCCAGAATCGGTTGACGAGAGGCAGGATGAACGTCTTGGCGGCGAGCGAGGTGAACGTCGGCGTAGAGGAAGACGGCTGCGACCTCGAGAGGGTGGCCGAGCGAGTCGAGGTCCGTGCACGGACGCTAAGGAGCTTCTCCCTCGCCGCGCCGGGCAAGGTCCCCTCGGCGTCCTCACGTGCGCCCGAGAGCGCCATGCGCGTCAGGTCGGACGACAGCGCCTCGAGCGGGCCGGCCTGTCGAGAGGTCGGTTGGAGGCGGCGGTGGAGGGCGGGCGGGAGCTGCTTCGAGGGGAAGAGGTCGGTGGGCGGCAGCTGCTTTGGCGGCGTCGAGCTGGACGAGGGGATGGGTAGACCGGCCAGCTCGCGAGCGGCAAAGGCGAGCGAGGCGAGGAGGATGTGACGCTGGGCGATCGAGTACGACGTCGTAAAGTACTGCTCGATGACGGCGCTGCGGACGAGGACAGACCGTCAGCGCGCACGCACAGGGTGAGATGATCAGCAAGAGTGAGGGACGCACGGAGCAACCTCGGTAGGGCAGGCGACGATGAGCGCGACGAGGATGTCCTGCTTGAGCTCCTCGAACCGCTCGAGCTCGAACTGGTTCTGGAGCGCCATGAGCGCAAAGGCGAGGTCGACGGCGTTCTCCCCTGCGTGCAAGTATCAGGTAGCGTCAGCGACAGGCCGGACGAGCGAGTCGAGGGAGAGAGAGAGAGGACGCACGGAGCTCGCCTCCCCAGCCAGCCTTGCGCCGCACGAGCGCCTCTCCCTCGCGCAGGCCGACCTCGACCCTCTCGGCCTCGCCATCGGCCTCCTCCTTGGCGCCCTGCGGGTCCTGCCCTTTGAGGTACGCGACGAGCTCGGCGACGTAGACGGGCGGGCGAAGCTTGCCGCGGCGGCGCGTCTGGCTCGCGCTGCCCGCCGGTCCCGCCGTCGCCGACGCCTGCGACGGCAGCGCCGAGTGGTACAGGGCCGGGTCGGTCGACGAGAGCGCCTCGAGCGTCGCCTCGGACGGGCCGGGCGGGAGCGCGAACGGCTTGAGGTCGTCGTCGTCGCTGTCCGAGTCGTCCGAGCCGATGATCGAGATGAGCGGGCGCTTGGTCGGCGCGGCGACGACGGGCTCCTCGACCGACGACGCCTTGAGCGGGACCGTGTTGACCCTAGGCGGCGGGCGACGAGCCGACGCTCGGGCCTGCTCGTCCTCGTCGGCGGCGACGAACGCCTCGCGCAGCGTCTTCTGCCAGCCGTCGACCTTGCCCGTCATCGTCGCCTGCGACAGCTCATCGAGAGAGGCGCGCAGCTGGCGCACGGTGCGCTGCTCGGGCTTGTCGCCGGCCCACATGTCGTCGCCGAACGAGAGCGGCTTGGGCGCACCCTCGAGCTCGACCGTCCGGCTCGAGACGACCTCGGCGACGAGCATGCCGAGGAGGCGAGGTAGAGGGGCGACGAGGGAGAAGTGCGTCGAGACGGCGTTGAGGAAGGCTGGCGAGCGGGAGAGGGTGACGAGGAAGGGATCGAGGGACGGAAGCGCGACGACGCTCGAGAGGAAGAGGGCGGTCGTGACTGCGTGCACGTACGAGAGTCAGCAACTCTTGTACAGCTTGTTCGTGCCTTAGGAGAGAGAGAGAGGACGCACAGCGACGCCGACTGTCGCTGCCGCTCCGCACCTCCTCCTTCGAGCCCCACACCTCGAGCGCCGCCTCGACGAGCCCCTTCTTGCCGTTCTCGCTCCCGCTCGCCCACCAGCTCACCGCCTGCGGCAACAGCGTCGAGCTCCACCGCGCCGACGTCTCGAACAGGACGACCCACGCCGCCCGCCAAGTCGTCGAGTTGCCCGGCTCGAGCGCGCCGAACAGCGTCTCGAGGACGAAAGCGGCGCTTCGTGCGGCAGCGACGACGCTCGACGAGTCGCCGAGGCGCTGGTCGAGCGCCTGGAGAACCTGGCGCAGTAAGCGGACGACGTCGCGCTCCGAGAGCTCGGCGACCGTACGCTGCCAGAGGTCGCGGCGGCGCCGACGCTGGAGGAGCTCGTCGGCGGGCGTGGGGAAGGATGTCGGAGGAAGGATGAGCGGGATGAGGTGGGCGAGGGCGTGCGGGGTGAAGTGCGGCGTGGAGAGGAGGACGAGGAGCGGCTGAGCGAGGGACGAGTGGTGGACGACGAGGTCGGCATCGGCCGAGAGACGTCCGAGGAGGGCGAGGTAGGACGAGCCGAGGATGATCGAGAACGACCTGTTGCGTAGGGATGTCAGCCAAGCTCGAGGACATGGAGCGAGAGGGAGAGGAAGGAGGAGCTCACTCAGTCTCGAGGTCGGCCGGGAAATCTGGGCGGGCCCGCCCCTTCTGCTTGTCCCGCATGACGCCCCAGGCGTTCGCCGCCCGTGTCGGAACGCCCGACAGGTGCCGCAGCGACGAGTCGAAGCGCGCGACGGCCGCAGGATCGGCGCGCTCGTCGTCCTCGTCCTCGCTCACGCTGCCGCTCGGCCCGACGGCGAACCGGCCGCTCGCCGCGATCGTCGACAGGTACATGTCCTCGACGTTGAAGACGTGGACGAGCTTGGTGAGGAGGTCGGTCGCGAGCTCGATCGACCTGGGCGGGATCGTCGACGCCGACTTGGCCGAGAGGACCGAGGTGAGGACGGCGTACGAGGACAGGGCAATCTCGGCGCCTGGACTGGTAGGCGACGAGGACGTGGACGCAAAGGCGGGTGCGGGCGGGATGAAGAAGCGCTCGAGGACGAGCTGGCCCGGCTGCCCGTCGTCGGCGACGAGCGCCGCCTCCCACTCGGGCCACACGCGCTCGATGACGACCTTTTGGACGAGACCGAGCTGACGCCTGACGAAGCGTCGAGCATCGACCGGTGCGTTGCTGTGCCCGTGCGCCGCGACGAGGTCGGCGAAGTCGTCGAGAGCATGACAGGCGGCGAGAGGTGGGACGACGAGGTCGAGGAGGTGCGAGGTGGAAGCGAGGGGCTCGGCTATCCGGGTCGCCAGAGAGGTCATTGATGATGTCGGGTCGTCCTGGAAGGGTGGAAGGGCATCAGATCGCAGTACGTGCGAGGGAGAGGGAGGCAGAGAAGGGGACGCACCAGGATGCTCGGCATGACGGCTCTATCCTTGCCCGTTGGCGCACGCTTGTCGCTCTATTGCTGACTGTGGGAGGAGGATGGGCTCAGTCAGCTACTCGCTGCACCTGTGCCGCGAGTTGCTGCCGAGCTGCGCCCGCTCTCCCCGGCGCGAGGAGGAGATCGAGCCACGAGCACTGCTGCGAGGCCTCATACGCGGCGGGTCCAGCTTCCAGCCCATCCCGTGAGCCGCCACACGGGCCTCGCTAGCCCGCAGGGAGCGTCGTCGCCGCGCCCTGTCCGAGTCTTCCCTCGAGGCGATGAAGACGAGGGAGAGCGAGCACGCACCCGGTCTTGCTCGCGCTTGCACGGCAGCCTTGAGGAGAGTCTTGGAGAAGGTCAAGCTAGTCGGCTGGTCGGTTGAGCCGCTGAGAGGTGAGAGCAAGACGAGGTGGAGCCGGTCGCCGCGGCGTCGCTCGCGGCTCTCTCGCTCTCGTCCGCTCGAGCAGACATGCCCAGCGAGCGCACCCTCGGGCTTTACGAGCGCTTCTCTCTCTCAAGGAGCCTTGCAGGCGTCGCCCCAGTCGTCGCCTTCACCGCCCTCCTCCCGGCCGACACTCCATCTCGAGTCGACCCGGCCCACTTCGCCAGCGCCATCGACTCGCTCCTCGCCGAGTACCCGCTCCTGGGCTGCGCCGTCGCCGCAGTCACGACGGCCGAGCCCCGCTTCGAGCGCCAGGCCGTCACCGCGCAAGACGTCCTCGTCGACCTCGCCGGCTCGCCCGCCGAGCCCGCGCAGGCGCTCCTCGCCGCACTCGAGGCCGTCAAGGACAACGGCGTCGAGCGAGCTCCGCTCTGGAGGGTTTGGCTCTCGACGGCGGACGCGCAGGGCCGCTGCAGGGCGACACTCGCCGTCCACCACGTCCTCTCGGACGGCTCGTCGACGCGCAACATCTTTGCCGAGCTCCTCTCGCGCGCACGGGCGCCTCGGCCGGTCGAGACCGTCGAGCCGACGACGACGCTCGCACCGACGCTCGAGGACTCGGTCGACGTGCGCCCCTCGTCGCTCGCCCTCGTCAAGGTCCTCTTCGACGAGTTCGTCGCCCCGCGCATCCCCTCATTCCTTCGCCCTGCGCCGCCGCCTCCCACCTTCCCCAGCCCTCCTCTCGTCCGGCCCTACAAGCAGAACACCTCACTCAAGCACCTCTCCCTCCCCTCGACCGCCGTCGCACGCCTCAAGGCCGCCGCGAAAGCGCACGGCGTCCCGACGCTCCACCCCGTCCTCTACATCGCCTTCCTCGCCGCCCTCTCGACCGTCGCCCCGCCGCACACGGCCCTCATCGGCCAGTCGCCCATCTCGCTGCGCAACGCCGACGGCGCGCCGCACCCGCCCATCTCGGGCAACTACGTCTGCTCGCTCGAGACGGCGCACGGCGCGCCGGCGCCGGCGACGCCGTTCTGGAGCGCGTGCGCGGCGTACGGCGCGCGCATGAGCGACCCGGCCGAGCGTGTGCGCGCCAAAGGCGGCATGGGCATGCTCGCCTACGTCCCGGACGGGCCCGAGCGAGGTCCGAGCGGGTCGGCGGCGGCGAAGCGCACGAGGTTCGACAGCTGGATGGACGGCGTGCTCAAGGGCGACGAGCCGTGGAAGGCGACGTTCGAGGTCAGCAACCTCGGTGTGCTGCCGGCGACCGGGTGGGAGGGCGAGGAAGGGCTCGACGAGGTGCTCTGGGCGCAGGCGGGCATGGCGCTCGGGCCGGCTTTCGCAGTCAACGTGCGTCTCTCTCTCTCTCTCTCTCTCCCCGGCAGAGCTTCTCGAGCGCTTTCTCGCTGGAAGAGCTCGGCCGCTGACGCTCGGACCCCCTCGCCCTGCTCGCAGCCCATCGGCGTCCGAGGCGGCGCGCTCGCCATGACGATGACCTGGCGCTCGGGCACGGTCGACGAGGCGAGCGTGACGGCCATCTGGGAGGCGTACGAGCGAGCGCTGCGCAAGCTCGCCGAAGAGGAGGTCGCGCAGGACGCGACTTTCGAGGACGTCGCGAAAGGGGCTCTCTGAGCGGACGAGCGGGACGAGCGAGGGCGGTAATGTGCGTTTAGATTACATAGTGACGGTAATACTGCAGTTACGGATCATCAGTACGCGCTCGAGGAGAGCGAGGAGAGGAGGGAAGAGAGAAGCGGACGCACCAACAGCAGGAACAGCGCCGGCGGCTCAGAGCGTCTTCATCACGCAGTACCTGCTCGACCCAGCTCGTCAGTACGACTCCTCAAGAGCGAGAACGAGAGCGAGAGAGGGACGAGACGCACACGTCGGTCCCCCACCCGTACATCGAGACGAGGTCGAGCGAGCCGCCAAAGTAGCCGGCGTAGATCCTCGACAGCGGCAACCTGCGAGCGTGCGGCCTCATCAGCACGTGCACGACCTCGCCTGGCTCCAGAGAGTGGTAGAAGAGAGACGCACCCGAAGCCCAAGCCGGCGAGCGTCCCGACGTTGGTCGTGAGCGCGCTCTCGCCTCCCTGCGGCCCGCCGCCGACGCCGCCGTAGTAGCCCGCATTGGCCGTGCCGCCGTACGCCGCAGCGGGCGAGTCCGGGTCGAAGTCGGGGTCGGGCAGGGCCGGGACCGACGTGAAGGCGTACGAGAAGACGCTGTGGACGTTCTCGGGAGCTGCGAGCGGGCGGGCGAGCGAGGTCAGCTCTGATCCTGCAGCTCACTCTCGCTCACCTCGAAGAAAGGAGGACGCACGGATTCCGCCGCCGCGGTCGCGTATCCGGATCGTCATCGCGCCGGGCACGGTCGACACGGTGACGAGGACCTCGGGAAAGTCGGAGCTGAGCATGTGGGCGTGCGGCAGGTCCTCGAACCGGAACTCGTCCGGGTCGTCCTTCTCCTCGGGCTTGGGCACGTTGTGCTCGATCGTCGCGCGGAAGCTGTTCTTCAGGAGCTCGGTGAGGATATACTCGAGGTGCGACCCGATCGAGCCGACCGTCATGCCGGGCGAGCCGCCCTCGATGCGGTACTTGGGCGCGACGCCGTACGTCGACTCGCACAGGAGCGAGACGTACTCGGCGCAGTTGGTGATGAGGTCGTACGGCTTGAGCGCGAGGTCGAGGATGCCGACGCGGCTGGCGCTCAAGGACGACGACGGCGGGCGCGCCGACGGCTCGACGCGCAGGTCCTTGGGCTCGGACGACGGCGGAGAGGGGAGAGCCTCGGCGGGGCGAAGGAAGGGGAGAGAGGCGGCCGAGAGGGACAGGTGCTGCTCGGCCATGAGCCGGAGCGAGATGCGGTTGCGGATGGCGCGGTCGAGGAAGTCGGTGATGGTCGCGTCGGGCAGGTACTTGCGCGACTCCTTGAAGCCTGTGGGGACGCTCGAGTCAGCTCGTGCCGGCTCGAGGGACCGTGCGAGAGAAGCGAGCGCACCTTTGGCGAGAAGAGGGATGTTGTCGCGGTGCTCCTCGACCATCTGGGCCATGACCTTGCACAGGCGCTCGTTGTCGGCGAGTGTCTTGATCTCGGGGATGCTGCTCAGGTTGAAGAAGGCGCTCGAGTAGAGCTGGTGCACCTTGGCGAGCGACGGGTTGGTCGCCGGGAGGTACGGCAGCGAGAGGTGTTGCGAGACCTGCAGGGCCGGGCGCGGGTCAGCACAGCACCTCTCCTCAGTACTACAGGGGCAGGAAGAGAGGACGCACCCGGCGAGCGAGTCCTGCGAGGAGCTCCTTCCTCGTGCGCTCTGCGCTGTGGAGCAAGGTCGGCTCGTCGAGCGGAGGCGGGCCGTACATGGTGAGCTCGGGGTAGGTGAGGGTGCGGGTCGGCGACTGGGCATAGTAGCTCAGCAAGGCTTGCGGCGAGACGTCGGTCGGCGGCGGCGGTGCAGGCTGAGGCGCTGAGGCGAGCGAGGTGACCAGGCGGCGATGAGGAGGAGCGGCGAGGGCGGGTGCAGCGGTGACGGCTCGGCGGGGAGCCTGCGCTCTTGCTAGCGCTACAGCTCGGCGCAGCATGGCGAACGCGCAGAGGTGGAGAGGCGAGGAGGAGACGCCAGTCGACCCCGATCGGATGAGCGCACGACCAAGGTCGACCTCCTCGCCGCTGTCCAGAGCGAGCGAGCGAGCTTTCCTTCTCTCGTATGATGACCTGACTGCGACAGTGAAGCTCGTCGGCGAGCACCAAGGAGAGGCTGCAACTGCGGCCGGCGAGAGCGAGTGCGAGGAAGGTGCGAATGCAGACGAGGCGAGGGAATGGCTACGAGGGGGTATCTGGCTCCTCCGGGGGGGTATCGTGACGAGCTCGTGCTCAGGAAGAATTCGGCGCAGCGGCGACGGCGGCGGGCTGGACCTGGTTCTGCGAGCCGTAGTAGACCCTCGAGCCGACCTCGCCGACGACCCAGTCCAGCCCGAGCATGATGCGCGGGTCCACCGCCTTGCTCGGCCTTGGCGAATGATGTGCGACGGCGGGAGAGCTGGAGGAAGGTGCTGATCGGGGCGAGGAGGAAGAGGTCGGGCTTGTGGAAAAGGAGGACGAGTCGGCGACCAAGGCGAAGCGCGCCGAGCATGGCCGTATGGACCAGTGGTGGGACGACGAGAGGGCGTCGAGGTCGAGAGCCTGTAGCGAGAGGCCTGTCAGCGGTTCGTCGAGCATCTCGGACGCTGCTTTGTCGAGCGAGAAGAAGAGGAGGACGCACCGTCGAGATCTCGTCGGTCGTCATGGCGCTCGCGATGTCCTGCTTGTTGGCGAAGACGAGGAGGCTCGCACCCATGAGACGCTGCGTGCACGTCGCAGAGTCAGCGAAGCACGAGTGGGCGCGAGAGAGAAGGAGGAGGAGAGGGACGCACCTCTTCGAGGAGCAGCTCGTGCAGCTCGCGCTTGCAGTCGTCCATGCGGGCCCGGTCGGACGAGTCGACGACCCAGATGATGGCGTCCGTCTGCTCGAAGTAGTTGCGCCAGTACGGCCGCAGCGAGGTCTGCCCGCCGATGTCCCCTGTGGGGAGGAGGAGGAGGAGGAGGAGGGTCAGCGGGGGTCGCTCTGGTGGGCCAGCCGCCTGCGCAGGCCGCAGCGAAGAGAGTGCAGCGAGCATGCACGCACAAACGTTGAGGCTGAAGCCCTGGTGGAAGATGGTGCGGATGTTGAAGCCCAGGGTCGGGCTCACCTCGTCGACGTCCTCGCCCAGGATCGCCTTGCAGATGGTCGTCTTGCCCGCGTTGTCCAAGCCGCTGTGGGAGGGCGCGAGTCAGCTCTGGTGGCACTGCGCGAGGGCGGGGGAGAGGGGACGCACAGCATGAGCAGCCGCACCTGCCGCTCCTTGAGTCGGGCCTTGCGGATGATGGTGAGCAAGCCCATGCGGTCGGGGAGTGCTGCTTTGTCGCCTGCGCGAGCTGCTGTGGTGCTCGGACGAGACTGAGGGCGGAAGGCGGGCGAGCCTCCTCGTCGTCCTCATCAGGCTTCGAGACGACGAGCTCGCGTAGCTCTGCCTCTCCGCTTCCTGGTGCTCACTGCGAGGGCTGTGACAGTATCAGACGGAAGACGAGAGGAGCCTCGCGCTCGACCAAGCGCACAACGCGAGCTGCTCTCGGACCTCGCTCTCGCTCTCTCAGGCTGTGAGGGCGCGTCCTCATCGACTCGGTCACCGAGAACACGAACTGGGCTGTACTGCACGCCTCCAATCAAGACCAGCCTATGGCGAGGTTGTTGGTCAGACCGAGGATGGGCGCGCTGTTCTCCTCCTTCTCCTCCTCGCTCGCCTTCGTCGTCAACGACTCGAGGCGCTTCTCGAGCGCGACGACCTTCTCACTCTGCAGGCGGCTGACCTGGAGCCGGTAGGGCATGACGACGTCCTGGAACGCCTTGCGCCAAGAGAACTCCTCGACCGTGTCGGGTCGCATCAGGTCGAAGGCGGCGTACGTGGTGGCCAGGAAACACTCCCTGGACCCGACGTCGGCGAAGTAGGTGAGGAGCTCCTCGGCGACGTCGACGCTGCCCGAGGAGGCGGCGGTGGCGATGGCGTCCTTGTAGAGCTTGTCCTCCTTCGAGAGCTGGATCGACCGGTCCCACTTCGAGTTCTTGGCGTACAGGTGCGCGGCGACTGCGAGCGACAGGGGGAGCAGCAGCGTCAGCACCGGCTTCAGAAAGAGGCGAACGAGACGAAGGAGAGGAAGAGGGACGCACGGCGGCGGAATTCGAGGAGCTCGTGACGCTCGAGGCGGGAAGCGAGGGCGGCCGAGTCGAACGCGTCGTTGGCGTCGACGCTGTCGCGCAGGCTCTGGTGGTCCTCCTCCTCGATCAGGAGCTCGTTGTACGCCTCGTTGACGGCGGGCAGGTTGCGGTCCTGGACGGCGAGCAGGTAGTTCTTGATCTCTGCGGGCGGCGATGATGGACAGGGTCAGCTCGGGCTCAACTCGACGACGGCGACGGCGACGACGACGACAATGACGGCGAGGATGAGGACGTACGAGGGAGCTCGTCGGCCTTCTGGAAGAGGCGCACGACGCGCGTGTGGTCGATGCGCGGTGCGAGGGCGGTGAGGAGGTCGTTGAGGAGGAGCGGCTGCTGCTCGAGGTAGAAGTTGAGGGCCTGCGCGCGGGGGAGATCATCAGCGGCAGCACTCATTACGGTCGAGCAGGCGAGAGAGGGGGCGCACCTTGTAGTAGATCTCGATGTTGGCGACCTTGACGATGACCTCCTTGAACTGGTTGTGCTCCCACGCCGCCGCCGAGCGCTCCATCATGGCGAGCGCCGCGTTGTCGGCCTCGTCGTACTTGACGTACAGGAAGACCAGCTCGGACCAGAGGTGGGCCTGCTCGGCGGCGCGCAGGACCTTGGGGATGTCTGCGAGCGAGAGGGGAGTGCTGTGTCAGCAAGGGCGCGCACGGACCTGCCTGCAGGGTCGGCTCGACTCACTGATGCGCGACCAGAAGAGCTTGAGGTGCTCCATGAGGCGCTCGGGCTTGTACTGCGAGGCGAGGAAGGAGAAGAGAGAGGGGGGAGTCAGCTCCGAGTCTCCTCGAGGGGGTCTGAGCGGGGATGAGGAGGACGACGACGCACCTTGGCGTACAGGACCGAGAGCTCAGTGAACATGCCCATGTGGGCGCGCTCGAGGCCGAGGCCGGCCTCGAGGAGCGCCATGAGCTCGTCCGTGTAGCCCTGGTACTCGTACAGGCGGACGAGGGCCGACAGCTCCTCGGCGTGGACGACGAGGTTGAGGCCGCAGATCTGGGCGAGGCGGAACTCCTTTTTGTCGATGCACGCCGCGTTGACCTGGCGCCACACCTGCGTGTTGCCCGCCTTGCGCGCCGCGTCGACCGCCGCCTGGTTCTCGCCGAGGTAGATGAGGGTCGTCGCGAGGCGGGCCCAGTTCGAGATGCTCGAGAAGAGGAGCTTGGCGGCGTCGTACAGCTCGGCGTCGAACGCCTTCTCGCCGGCCGAGAGGAGGTCGGCGACGTTGGTCATCGAGAGGAAGTCCTCCATGTCGCGCAGGCGGTCCGTCTTGGCGTAGGCGACGGCGAGCTCGGTGTCGATGGCGGGCTCGCGCAGCGTCTTGCGCGCCATCTGCAAGTAGCGCACGAGGTCGTCGTGCTTGCCCGCGCGCGACGCCGTCTCGATCACCTCGAGGTAGTTGCTCGGGTCCTCGGCGCGCACGTACGAGTCGATCGCGTCCTTGACCCGGAGGCCGTCGAGCTGGGCCTTGCCGAGGCGCGACCACACGGCGGGCTGGTCGACCTTGTCGGCGTACTGCTGCGCGCGGTCGATCGAGACGACGTACTCGACGAGCGTGTTCATCGCCTCGAGGTGGAGGCTGTTCTTGCGGTACAGCGTGAACGCCTCCTCGTGCAGGCCGTGCTCGATCATGATGCCGGCGATCTCGTGCACGTCGAAGCCCTCGACCCGGTCGATGTAGCCCATGACGCGGCCCTTGTCGGCGCGGATGGCCGTGAGCATGAGGAGCTTCTTGAGGTTGGCGTTGTCCGAGAACGCCGACTGCTCGAGGACGATCTTCTCGAGGAGCTCGATCAGCTCCGAGGGGAGGTCGGCCGACAGGAACGCCTTGACCGTGACCGAGACGTCCTCCGGGTCGGTCGACTCGGGGACGGCCGTCGCGACGACCTGGTCGACGAGCGGCCGCTTGTGCACGTTGTCGGCGCCGAGCACCTGCTGCCACAGCTCGAGACGGCGACGCTTGACGAGGTAGCGCGCGAGGTGCTTGTACATGGCGTTCTCGGTCGTGATGGCGATGAGCTCGTCGTCGCACAGGCCCTTGGCGTACGCGATGTAGGCGAGGTACGGGTCCCGCTTCTCGCAGTACTTGCCGACGACGAGCGGGTCGTAGGCGTTGTTGTTCTTGAGGAAGCCCTCGGGGTCGACGTTCGAGTCGATCTTGATCTTGGCGAGCGCGTTGTACAGGGCCGGGTCCTGCTGCCCGGCCTGCACCTTGGCCTCGATCCAGGGCAGGATGAGCTTGAGCCGGTTGCGCTTCTCGACCTCGTCGACGAGCTCGTCGACGGGCACCGGGCCCGTCACGCTCGCGAGGAGCGCCTTGATCGTCTGCTCGTCGCAGTCGACGTCGAGGAGGCCGCCGACGACCTGCGGCGTGCGCGCCGAGTTGACCCGCTGGACGTAGACCTCGATAAAGTTGGTGAGGCCGTTCTGGTACAGGTAGAGGACCAGGTCGTGGACGAAGTCGAAGCGGTCGCAGACGATGATGAGGGGGAGCTGGTCCTGGAGCTTGGCCTCCTTGAGGAAGTTCTTGACCTTCTCCGGGTTGTAGAAGTTGCTCTCGCGCACGATGCGCTCGACCTCGCGGATCTGGCCCGTGCGCGTCGCCGCCTGGATGTACTTGAAGTGGACCTCGGAGTCCTCGCTCAGGTGGACGATCGAGCCGAGGTAGTAGTACAGGCCTGCGTCGAGAGGGAGCGAGGAGTACGTCAGCTCAGCTCTGCATGAAAGGAGGAGCAGAAGAGAGAGGAAGAGAGAGGACGCACCCTCGGCCGTCTTGAACTTCTCGAACATCTCGATGAGGCGGACCGGGCCGACCAAGTCCGAGTACTTCGTCGCCGCCTGGACGACGACCTGCAGGTTCTGCCGAATGTTGACCTTGAGCATCTCGTTGAAGCACTCGAGCGTCTGCTCGACCGTGAGCTTGCCGAAGAAGTCGACGAGGAACTGCGAGGGGGGGAGGACAAGGCGACGGCCTCGAGAGTCAGCACGACGAGCTCGTGACGGCGACTGCGACGACGAGTGAGAGAGGAGTGAGAGCGAGACGCACCTCGGGCTGGAGCTGGTTCGAGTGAACGACGACGCGCTTGATGTCGGCGATGTCGTCGTAGTGCTCGAGCGCACGCTGCGCGAGGCCGGCCTTCTCGCACAGGCTCGCGATGCGCGGCCGGTCGTAGTGCGAGAACATGTTGTTGCCGAGGATGGCGTCGGCGACCTGGGGCGCGTTCATGAGGTTCATCTCGAGGAGGCGCGTCTGAAGGTGCGCCTGCTCGGGGCGGTTCTCCTTGAGCGCGTCGAGGAGGAAGCTCGTTGCCTGCTGGATCATGTTCTGGCTCATGAAGACGTCGACGACGCGCTCGACGTCGACGAGCGGGCCCATCTCGTCGTTGACGAGCTGCGAGGCGAACTCGGCGCCGTGCTCCGGGTTGAGGCGCGTGACGTGCTGCAGGAGGGCGGCGTAGTCGGGCGTGTAGCCGACGCGCTTGGCGTAGACGACGATCTTGGCGAACTGGCCGGTCTCGGCGAAGCAGGCGACGACCTTGTTGGGGACGTTGGCGCGCAGGTAGACCGACAGCGCGAGCGTCATGTCGTGCGCCCGGACGATGTCGCCGAGCTCCTCGCTGCACTCGATCTGCGAGAGGGAGCAGCAGAGTCAGCGAGAGAGTCCGAGAGAGGAGGAAGAAGGGCGAGAGGGAAGGAGAGAGAGACACACCTTGTCCTCCTTGAGCCACTTCTCGAGCAGGTTCTTGCGGCCCTGGACGAGGACGGGGCGGGCGAGCTCGAGCGACTCGAACTTGTTGAGCTTGCCGCGCTCGAGGAGGATGCCGAAGTACTGGAGGATCGGGCTGAGCTGGCCGGGCTGGGCGGCGACGTTCTTGAAGAGGTCGATCGTCTGGCTCGTGCGCAGGATGCCGCGCGGCGACGAGGCGGCGACCTTGGCGGCGGCGCCGTAGTCGCCCGCCTGGAACAGCTGCTGGAACTGGTTCGAGTACAGGTCGTCGGCGCCGGGGAGGTTGCCGCGCGACGCGAGGCGGATCGCGAGCTCGACGTTGTTGAGCGTCGAGAGGACGTAGGGGATCATGACGTCCTCGTCGACCGTGACCGACAGGACCTGGCCCTTGCGGTTGATGCCGATCACGCCCGACGTCGACCGGTGCTCGCACGTCGTGAACATCGTCTCGCCCGAGATGCGGTTCATGTAGATGCACGCGCCCGACTCGAGGTCGTACAGGTGGATGAAGCCGTACTTGGTGACGAGGTAGGCGATGCCGAAGCGCTTCGACACCTGCATCGCGACGGGGAAGTCGTTCGTCGCCTCGGGCGGGAAGAAGACGTCGACGGCCTTCTTGGCGTAGACGGGGAGGTTGGCCTGGTGGTCGATCTCGACGACGTGGAGCTTGGCGCCCGTCGCCGTGCGCACGGCGAACGCAAACAGCTTGGTGTCGTCGCTCGCGCCCTCGAGGCGCAGCTCGGCGAAGCTCGCGGCGTGCCCCTCGATCGGCTGCGACACGCCGCGCTCCTTCGAGTAGAGCTGCATCGCACCCTTGACCTTGAACCCGGCCGGGTTCGTCGTGTTGGACGAGATGCCGACGAGGACGAGCCACTTCTCGTCGGGCGTGACGCGGTAGTTGATGATCTGGTTGCCGGCGAGCGAGGCGTGGCGGTCGAACACCTTGACGGGCGCGTCCTGCGTCGGCGAGTCGGGGGCGGACGACGGCGCGTAGCACGTCCAGTGGTAGACGGCCGTCTCGGTGACGATGCCGATCGTGGTGGGCGAGATCCACTTCCAGAACGTCACGTCCTCGTGCATGAGGTGCGCCGACACCTTCTGCTTGAGCTCGATGTTGAAGATCTGGAGCTGGCGCTGAGCTGCAAGCGGGCAAAAGAGGAGAGAGGCGAGCGTCAGCGGGTCGTCCAGGGTCGTGCGAGGAGAGGTGGGAGGGAGCGTGACGGACCTCGCAGGGCGATGACCTTGTCGTCGACGTGCATGATGGCGCTCTCGGCGCTGATGGGACGGCGCACGACGTTGTTCGGGTCGGCCATGTCGATGATGACGACCTGCTTGGCGCCGTTGACCTCCTCACGCACGCAGACGAACCGGTCCGACTCGAGGGTGAGGGTCGCGAAGCCGATCGAGCCAGGCTGGATGCCGAGCGCCGTGAGCTGTACAGGAGACAGGCATGAGCATCAGTACGACCGCCCGTGAGCGAGAGGGACAGGGGAGCGGATGGTGGAGCGGCGCGTGGTCGCGGGGGGGAGTGGGAGGAGCTGAGGGAGGGCGGGCGCACCTGGAGGAGCTCCTGGAAAGCGATAGGGCGGTCGACCATGGTTGCTGAACGGGCTTGAGGCGGTCCAGAGGACTAGGCGGAGCTTGTGAGGAGAGCGAGGGCGGGCCTCGGGAGGGGCGATGAGGGGGGAGGTGACGAGACGACGGGCGGACGACGATGGGACGGGCTCAACCGGGAGCGCGCTGTCGTGAGGTCGAGGTGGCTGTTCCCAGGCAGCAAAGGTCGCAGGAGCGAAGGGATGGGAGGGAGGGAGGCGGACACGCTCCTCCCCCTCCTCCTCCTCGTCTCGGCGCCGCGGACGAGAACTGGCGCTCGACAAACACTCTCAGAGCGCGCAGCTCGCTGGTGCAGACTCAATTCTCACACTGTCATTAGAACAAAGGCGCACAAGACAAAGCTCTTGAGCAAGGCTGAAGAAGGTCGACTTCGGCTCGCGCTCGTGCCTCGTCGAGCCGTCTCACGAGCGCTCGCACGTCCTCGTTGCAGACACTGCGCCCAGTACAAGAGCGGAGCCTCGCTCCTGCTAGTCGCCCCTCACGGAAAGCGCGCCGAGAGCACGCTCGCGCTGCGGCAGCTCGTCGTACCGGCGCCGTCTCGTCGAGTCGGGGTGGAAGACGGCCATGCCGGGCGGGTGAGCTTTGCCGAGCGAGTGAGCTGCCGGAGGGGAGCCCCAGGCTGAAGACGAGGCTGAGCGAGACGAGGCGACGACAGGCTCGAGTGCAAGAGGAACAGGTGCTTTTGCGACTCTACGAATGATCTGCAGCACGAAGGAGACTGAGTCAGCCTCGAGGAACTCCGGACTCGAGATAGAGAGGGAGCGAAAGAGGAGGACGCACCCATACGCTCGTCATCCAAGACGCCGCCCGCCGCCCCTCCCTCGCCCATCCCCTCGAGCAGCCTCGCCGCGTACCGCAGCGCGAGCGCGTCCCAGAAGCTCTTGTCGCAGATGACCTCGCGCTCGTCGGCGCCCATGTCGCGCACGGCCGCGCCCGACTCGGCGCCGTCGCCGTCGCCGCCGAGCCACAGGTCGACCTGGCGGTCGAGGACGAACGTCGTCAGGCACGCGCTGATGAACGTGCCGCGGAGCGCGACGCCGACCGTGCGCGCGAGGGGAAAGAGCGCCTCGGCGTCCGAGGGCGTAAAGTCGGCCGACCAGAGCGGGAGGCGCCAGCCGGCGAGCGGGAAGGGCGGGCTCGGGCCCGGCGCGGCGCCGGCGTCGTCGCTCGCGTCGTCGTGAGATGCATCGCGCATGGCGTTGAGCCACGAGGCGACGGCGGGGAGCGACTCGGGCGAGAGCGGCTCGCCGACCATGCCCGTGACGTGCGAGAGGACGACCTCGCGCAGGGGCGGCAGGCGGTTGGCGACGAGGTACTGCACGAGGGCTGCCGACGGGTCCGAGCTCGCCCCGAAGACTACGCGCGAGAGGTTGCTGAACGAGGGGAGGGCGGCGGCGAGCGCGTCGGGCGAGCCGATGGGCATGTCGAGCGCGAGCTCGTTGAGGTGGGCGAAGCGCGCCCAGTCGGTCTCCTGCGCCGGGAGGTCGACGGGCGGCGGTACAACGAGGTACCGCCGCAGGACGAGCGCTCGCAGCGCCGAGGGATCGAGCGCGGCGAGCGCCGGCGCGAGGTGGCGCGACGCGAACGAGTCGACGAGGTCGAGCTCGCGCACGCCTCGGAAGGCGCGCAGGATGTTGACGACGCGCTGATCGCAAAGCGCGCCGACGAGTGCGAGCTTTTCGACCTGGGCGATCGGTGCCATGTCGAGCGCGGCTGGCGCGAGGTCGCTCGCCGGGAACAGGTCGAAGGCGACGGCCGAGGTCGAGCCCGGGTCGAAGGGGAGAACGGTGATCTCGACGTTGCGCAACCGCGGGTAGCGGGCGAGGAGGGCGAGGCGGTACGTGATGAAGTCCAGCGAGTTGAGTTGGGTGAGGAGGATGCTGAGGCGGAGGGTGTGGAGCGGGTGGGCGGCGACGGCGGCGACGGCGTTGTCCGACAGGAGGAACGAGGTTGTCATCCAGTTGACGGCGTCGACCTCCTTGACGGCGGGGAGGAGGGCGAGGGCCTCGACGAGCGTGTCGTTGAAGGCCGTCTCGAGGGCGAGGATCGTCTCGGTCGGCTCGCGCAGGTCGAGGGCCAAGCTGCGCACGTAGCCGCCGAGTTGAGGCGAGGCCTTGACCGTGTCGACAAAGCTGTTGAGCTGCTTGACCGAGGTGATCTGGACGCGGGCGAGCTTGGCGGTGCGCGAGTAGGGGAGGAGGCGGCGAGAGAGGGGCGCGGGAGGGTCGGGGACGAGGTGGCTGAAGATGTCGGCGAGTACCTCGGCGGGCAAGTAGCTGAGTCGATCCCTGCATGGCGGTACCACAGGCGGGCGAGATTCAGCTTGGCTGGATGAGGTACGAGGGAGGGCAAGGAGGAGGACGAGGAGGAGAGAGCGAGGCGCACCTGGACGAGGCCGCGGGGGTGTCGGGCGTGGCTTGCGGGTCCATGGCAGTGCTGGGCAGGCGTGTACGGCTGCTCTAGGCGGAGTAGAGCGAGAGGATGATCGTCAACGGCGGCCAGCTCTCCCCGCGCCTCCCTCGCTCTTCTCCCAGCAACTCGTCACGCCTCGAGAGCGCACAAGCTGCTGTGCAGCTTGTTCTGGGTCGACTTCGCGCCTCGACCATCCCCCCGCCAGCCGCCAGCCTCCCCTGTGGACCCCTCGCCCTTCCCCCCGACCTTCATCAGCTCCTCTCGGCGTGACCTCGCTCTCTCTCCATCGACGGCCTGCGCCCACTGGTTATACTTGTAGGCGAGCGTGCAATGCAGCCTCTCCATCCTGCGCCACTCTCATCCGCCAGCGCGAGGCCAGCTTTCCTCGAGACGGTGACGTCCCGCTCGCCCGAAATACCTCGCCCGCTCTTCGCCTCCTCCTCCAACCTGTCCCTCCTTTCGCCGACCCGCACACCATGCCCGACCCGCCCTCATCCAGTGCCGATCCCTCCTCGTCGACCGAGGACTCGTGGCTCGACCGCGGCTGGCCCCTCACCCGCTTCCTCGGCTACCGCCCACCGCCTCCGCCGCGGCACCAGCAGCCGACGACCGCAGCGCACCGCACGGCCGAGAAGGTCCTCCCCGCGCCGTTACGCGAGCGGCACCGCGAGAAGCGCGCGGGGGGCGACAGCCAGGACGGGCTGCGCGACGACGGTGAGGAAGGAGGCGGCGGCGCCAAGGGGGACAAGGAGGGCCCCAGCCTGCGCAGGAAGGCGGGAGAGAAGCTGTGGGACATGTTCTTGACGATGCTGGGCTGCTTTGGCGGCGTCGCCTTTGTCTCGCTCAGTGCGTCCTCCCTCCGCCTCGTCCCTCCTCCCTCGCTCTCCCGCCTGCGGCACAGGCTGACAGTGATTCTCCAACGCCTACAGCCTCTCGTTCTCCAGCCTTTTCAGGCCGTAACGCACCGCTCATCGTCGGCTCGTTCGGCGCCGAGGCCGTCCTCCTCTACGCCGCGCACACGTCGCCCCTCACGCAGCCTGTGCGCTCCCTCTCGCTCGTTCACGCCGCCGAGCCAGCCTTGACGACCTTCTTCGACTGCCTGCAGCGCTGCGTCATCGCCGGCAACACGATCTCGGCCATCCTCGGCGTGTGCGTCGCCAAGCTGTTCCTCTACAAGCCCGGTTTCGCGGTCGGCGACATCTTTGGCGTCAACTGGGCGTGCGCCCTCTCTCTCTCTCTCCTGCGCTCAGTCTCATCGACAAGATGCTGAGGCTGACCTCGTCCGCCCTCTTCGCCCGCAGCGCCGCCGCATGCTCGCTCGCCCTCTCGCTCTCGGTCATGCAGCTCCTCGAGATCACGTGCGTCCTCTCTTCGCTCTCCCCTCCTCTCGCCCCAAGCTCGCACTGACTCTCCCTCTCCCCTGCGCGTGCAGGCACCCTCCAGGCGGCGCCACCGCCCTCCTCGCCGTCACGCTCCCGCAGGTCGCCAAGCTCGGCTGGTGGTACGTCCCGCTCGTGCTCGAGTCCAGCCTCGTCATGCTCGCGTGGGCGCTCGTCATCAACAACCTCGGCGGGAGGCGGTACCCGACCGAGTGGTGGTGGAAGTCGAGGTGGATCGTGCTGTGAGGGCTCGAGCGCGCTCGAGGCGAGGGAGGGTCCAGAGGGCGAGCTGCAACTAGAGCCTCTTTATCGCACACGAGCTCTTTCGAGACGCAGCGAGAGCAGGCTTTCGAGACGAGCGCTGGATCTGTGAGAACTGCTGGACTGCGGGAACTCTGGCTACAACCTCGCGCTTCTCCTCCTCGCCGCGAGTCACTGCTGCGCCTTGCTGCTCTCGATGCGCGCCTTCATCTTCTCGACAATGTACTCGTCGTCGAACGTGTCCTGCGGGCGCGAGATGGGCGTCAGCTCGGCCGTGACGAGAGCGAGAGCGAGAGGACGAAGGAGAGGAGGAGGGGCGAGCGCACCTTCCACGACGGGCGCGAGGTCAGCGCCTCGTGGTACTTGCGGAACCGCTCGTACTTGCTGTCCGACGCGAGCTTGGAGAACGTCTCGTCGGGGATGAGGCCTGCGCGCGAACGAGGAGAGCGCGAGCGGAAAGGGATCAGCGAGGGCGTCTCGTCGAGTACGAGACGCTCCGAGGGAAGGAGCGACGCACCAGCCTTGCCGAGGGTGTAGATGCGACCGATGAAGGGCGCGACGGCGAGGTCGCCGATGCTGAGCTTGTCGCCGAGGAGGAACGTGCCCTTGTGACGGTTGAGCAGCGACTGGATCTCGGTGACGCCCTCGAGGAGGGCCGCGCCCGCCTCGGGCTTGCCCTGCATCGTGACCTGGTACCACGCCGAGGTGACGACGTCGGTGAAGCTGCGAGGCGAGGCGTGCACGAGGTCAGCGAGCAGCTCGAATGTGCTGAGCGAGGGGCGGTACGAGCGCGCGAGAGAGATGGGGACGCACCGCTGAGCGAAGTAGCGCGCCTCGGCACGCTGCACCGGGTCGGCAGGGTTCAGGCCCGCCTCGGGGAAGAGGTCGGCGACGAGCTCGAGGAGGACGCCGCTCTCGGGGATGTTGACCCGGTTCTCGTCGCCCTCTTTGCCGACCGCGATGACGGGCACCTTCGACGCCGGGTTGACCTTGGACGCGTACCACTCGGGCTTGTTCTGTGGGCGAGCGTGCGAGTCTGGGTCAGCTCTCGCTCGTCGGGTCGGGTGGGAGAGGTCGGACGGGCGCACCTGGAGGTCGATCTCGACGTGCTCGACCTGCTTGTTGTCGTACGCACCGACCTCGCGGAGCGCGAGCGTGGCGCGCTGCGCCCAAGGGCTGCGCGAGGGAGGCCTCAGGTCAGCGGATGGTGTGGGGCCGGTGGGCGAGGAGGAGGGAGGAGAGGAGGACGTACCAGATGCGCGCGCTGTAGATGGTGAGAGCGGGGAGGACCATGGCTGTGCTGACCTGCGAGAAGAGCTGTGTGGATGGAGGGCAACAGGAGCCGGCGCCGTTCGCCGACCTCGATTCGCTCATCATCGCACGACTTGCTGAGGTGAGCCCGCGCCGCAAGCTCAGGGCGACCGGTCGAGCGCCTCGAGACTGTAGCTACTCATTCTCTGAGAGCCTGCATGGCGCAATAGCCTCCATCGGAGCTGGTGTCGCGAGGTGAGCGGTTTCTCAATCTGAAATGCTGCGCGCGAATTCGCCAGGAGCGGTTACTGCCATTAGGAATGCCCGAGCGGGCGGGCTAATCGCATTTGTATTCGCTTGAGAAGGTCAGTCCGAGCTACCGAGCTTTTGTAGTGTCGATTAGCAGCTTTGTATTGGCGACTCGCCGGCCGACGCTCACGACGCTCACGACGCTCTCGACTCGCAAAACCGCCGAGTACAGAAGCGACGAGAGATGCAATCTATGAGAGAGGAGGCTGTACGCTCAGGCCCACCGCGCAGCCACGTCCGCCGGCGCGACGCCGTACATCCTCGCCCGATGGTCCGAAATGAGCTGCGGCGGCGGCATCTGCGCGCTGCTCTGCGTCGTCTGCGCGCACGAGTCGACGAGGTCGTCAGCTCGAGAGCGAAGTGAAGGGAAGAGCGAGACGCACAGGCGGAGGACCGTCTCTGAGCGCGACAAAGTGCCGCCGACCGTCGTTCTGCAGGCTCGACGAGTCAGTCGCGAGTCAGTTCGTCGTCGAGAGCTCGTTCTCACGATCTTGTCGACGATGTCGTTGAACTGCCCCTCCTGCGACGAGAGGAAGAGGGTCAGCGAGAGGGTCCAAGCGGCCGACTCGAGGAGGGCGGACGCACGAGCGCTTTGAGAGACATCGGACTGTGAAGCGAGTGCGACAGTGCCTCGAGCAGTCGCAGTACGACGCCTTGGTAGGTCGCAGGCGGCGCGCTCGACGGCTCGACGACGGCGAGCTCGTCCCACTGCGGGAAAGGGAGGGACCGTGCGAGGTGCGCGACGCCGACCTGGACGCCGGTGTGGATCGCCTCGTCGTGCGCCGGGTTCAAGCTCGCAGCCTTGACGTCCTCGAGCGCCGAGTGCAAGTAGGCGAAGGCGAGGGAGCGCGGCGGGGGAGCTGCGAGCGGTGCGGCCCGCAGCACCTTCGGCTGCTGCCAGCCGCGGACCTGCGCGACGGTGGCACGTCAAGTCTTGAGCCACAAGGAGATGCGAGAAGCTCGAGGGACGCACGATGATGTTCGAGATGGCCTGCGACGCTTGCACCTGCGAGATCATCGTCAAGACGAAGTCGTCGAGCGGATTCAAGGAGGAGGAGGAGACGCACCACTTGCGCCGACGAGGCGACCTTGCCAGAGCGAAGGTCGCCATACAGCTGATAGATCGCGAAGTAGACGGCGCGCTGGAACGTCCTCGCCGAGTCGCTTGAAGGGTCGAGAGCGGCTAACTTGCTCCAGACGCCGTCCGCCTCGAGGTTGCGCTGCACTCGCAAGACGAGCGCGTCGATCGCCGTCACGAGGTGCCACCGCAGGCGTCGGTCGTCCATGCCCGAGACGGCTGCGCGCAGGTTGTGCAGCTCGTGCAGGACGACGCTGAGGTCGAGCCAGCCGAGGCGGTCGGCGTGCGAGTTGCTGAGCGGGGGTACGAGCTGCGCGCTCATGCCGTCGAATCGAGCAGAGAAGGTGCGGACGGAGAGCAAAGAGAAGAGCCACAGAGCCGCGAAGTCGGCGTCGCAGTCGTGACGGATCTCGTCCGAGCAAAGTGCACGGACCTTTGCCCTCGTCCGGACGAGCGTCGGCTGTTGCCGAGGCGTCGACGTAGGTGGACCGGCCAGCAGGCTCAGGAGAGGTCAATGAACGGACAGTGCTCGGCGAAGGAGCGTAAAGACCGGGCAGCAAGCAGCCGTGGACCGTCCGACACCGTCGTCGAAGCGGAGGACGAGCCGAGCCAGCGCGCCGCGAGCCGCCGGCGCACCAGCGCAAGGAGGACGCGTAGCGAGGGGCCGAGCGAGAGCAGCAGCAAGGTGCACACAGGCGGTAGCTCGGCGCAAGAGCTGAGAGCGACGTCGAGCCGGCGAGGCGAGCCGTAGCGAGAGAACGAGAGCAGCTGCCCTCGCGGAGGGGTCTGTCTGAGCTCTACAGCTACACGAGCGCTCCTGGGCAATCGTGCCGGGCCACGCTGAGCCGTGTGACTAGCCAGCACAGCCAGGGAGAGAGGGAGCGGGAGGTGGGGCGAGTGAGGCCGTCGTCGCCTCGAGGGGAGCGGTCCGGACGCTGCATGACGGTGAGCAGAGCGACCGCAGCGTGAGTGCCCGACTGCACGCTGGACGAGCGGCGGTCGAGAGAAGCGAGGGCGAGTCGGGCGAGCGGCGTCGTCCTGGTCGCTTGTCCTCCACCTCGCCCGCTCGCACCTTGCTGCTTGAGCGCACGCTCTCTCTTTCACTAGACAGAGCGCACACGACACCCGACGCGCGGAATGGCGAGCCGCACCGCGACCCCGCAGCCCTGGCCTCAAGCAGGCGCCAACCCGCAAGGGCTGCAGCTCCCGCAAGCCAACCAGGCCAAGGGTGCGTCCGCTCGTTCTCCTATGCCGCGGTGCAGACCGCCTCGAGGTGGCTAGGGCCGGTCCTGGCAGCCCCCGAGGCGAGCCGGTCGAGCGAGCTTCCAGCTCCTCCACACCGGGTCACTCGATCCTGTCGAGGGCGAGGGGAGCAACAGGGCCCAGGCGGCGGCGCACGAGCACCAGCTGATGAGCTTCTCTATCCCGTCTTGCTCCATCGCAGGCAAAGGACCCGCTCGCGGCACCTCGGCCGGGTGCGTCCCTCTCCTCCCTCGTCATCTCGACTCGCTCGACCTGTTGCACAAGCTGACTCCCTTGCCTCGCCCGCTCGCAGCCCCGACGGCGGTGCAAACGGCGCGCCCGAGCCGCCATCTCGAGCCACCGACGTCGACTCGCTCATGGACGCCGTCGGCGCAAGCGGTGTCGACCTCGGCGTGCGTCGCTCCTCCTCCTCCTCCTCCTCCCCGCGCCCATCCAGACCTCCTCGCTCACTTCGAGCTCTCGCTCGCAGGCCGAGGAAGAGTCGCTGCGCGCGACCAACGACCGCCTCCAGGCGCAAGCCATGAGCGCGGCCGGGTCGAGCGGCGGTCCGCCCAACCCGCACGCCTACGCCGGCATCGACCGCTCGCGCAAGCAGGACTTCATCGACCCGGGTCTCCTCGCCGAGTGCGTCAAGAAAGTCGGTGCGTCCCTCCCTCCTCATCTCGCTCGGTCGGACCCTCCTCCTGTAGAAGGGCTTCGTGCTGACCTGCCTCGCCGTCGCGCCGCTACAGCCGCCGCCTTCCAGCTCAAAACTCTCGAGCCCGACACGATCCCCCTCATCGCGCTCGCGACTCGCGCCCGCCTCATGTCCCTCGTCAACTCGTCCATCGCCGCTCGCGACCACCGTCAGCAGGCGTCCCACTTCCGCGTCCCGCCCTTCGTCGCGCCCAATCCGCGCAAGCGGCGACGACGGAACCCGATGGACGGCGAGGTGGACGAGGACATGGACCCCGAGGACGACGAGGACGTCGAGATGGACAACGGCACGGCCGAGTCGAGCGTCAAGGTCCCGGCGTGGGACACGCTCGTGTACGACGAGCCCGAGCGGCTCCTCGCCGTGCTCAAGCGCGTCGAGACGGCCGAGGAGATCAAGACCAAGCGCGAGCGCCGAGAACGGGATCAGCGCGAGCTCGAGGAGCAGCAGCTCGCCGATGCGCTCGCGGCGAGCGAGGCGGCGCGCCTCGAGCTCGAGGAGCAGGAGAAGGCTGAGGCGCGCAAGGACGCGCTCGAGGACGAGGGCGGCGGCGGCGGCGCGTCCAAGAAGAAGAAGCCGGCCGGCGCCGACGCCAAGGCCAAGGGCAAGGGCAAGGAGCTCGTCGGCGCCGCGCCGGCGACGCCCGGCGGCAAGGGCTCGGGTGCGGGCGGCGCCGACACGCCGTCGCTCGGCAAGGACGGCAAGCCCAAGAAGAAGAAGAAGGCCAAGGGCGGCGACGACGGCCCGAGCGGCACGAGCACGCCCGCACCCGGCGGCGCAGGCGGCGCAGGCGCTTCGGCGCTCAAGAGCAGCCTCGGCCCGGGCAAGTTCGGCACCGAGGACATCAAGAAGCGGCTCGCCGACCAGACGGCCATGCGCTCGCTCGGCGGGCGCACCTTTTCGTGGCTCAACAACGGGCCCGTCGGCTCGCCGACGCCCGGCGGCGCAGGGCCGAGCACGCCCGGCGGGCTTTTGCCCAAGGCCAAGTTCGGCGGCGCGCAGGGCTCGCCGATGCCGCAGCCCAACTTTGCGCCTAACGGCGCGGGCGTCGGCGGCGCAGGCGCAGCGTCGACCTCGAAGCTCAACCCGGCCAACTCGACCGAGGCGGGCGCCGCTCGGGGCGGGCAGCAGCAGGACGCCGCCGCGACCGACCTCATGGTGTCGAAGCTCAACGTGCCGCAGATGACGGACGCGCAGCGCACCCGGACGGCGCGCGACGAGTGGGCGGCCGGGCAGCGTGTCGTCGAGGCGCAGGACCTGCTGTTCGCGCTCGACCGCGAGCGGGGCATGGGCACGGGCCGAGGGAGCGGGCGGGGAGCGGCGGTGCGAGGGCGGGCGGGCATCATGAGGGGAGCGTACCGTGGAGGAGCAGGAGGAGGAGGAGGACCGCTCGGGAGGTGAGCGAGGGCGACGAGCTGTGGTTGGAGCGCGCAATGCCTAGTGCTTGCGAGCATGCATGTTCTCTGTGTCCCTTCCGCAGCGAGAATGCTCTGCCTCGTCGAGAGAAACGCTGTCGGGGCTGTGTCGCCCCTTCGCGAGCGAGCGCCTTGGGCCTTCGCACGAGCGGTGCTTGGTCTCGGCTCGACAACTCGCTCCGCTCGACGGGCGACGCTCAGCTACCTCGCCAAGTCAAACAGCAGCTCAATCTCGACCTCGCCATGGTGCGTCCTCGTCCCCACCCCTCCTGCTCGAGCCAAGTGCTGATCAGCTCTCCTCCCCTCCTCCTCCTCCCCGCTCCTCCTCCCGATGCAGTCCAACTATGGCGGCTACCACGGCGGCGGCGGCGGTGGATACGGCGGTGGCTACAACGGCGGGTACGGCGGCGGCGGAGGGGGCGGCGGCTACGGCAACCGTGGCTACCCTGGAGGAGGAGGAGGAGGAGGCGGCGGGGGAGGGTACGGCAGGAAGCGCGGTCGCGGTGCGTTCGCCTTTCCTTCCAGTCCCTCTCGTATCTGGCAGCCTACCCGAGCTGACTTGCACCTGTGCGCTCGCAGATGAGGACGAGGGCTCGCCCAACTACCGCCGCCGCCAAGACGAGCGCGGCAGCTACCAGTCGTCGCCGGGCGGGCGGCGCGCCGAGTACCCGGGTGGACCAGGCGGCGGCGGGTACAACGGCGGCGGGCGCGGCTACTACGAGCGGCAGCAGGCGCCGCCGAGCCTCGAGGCGCAGAAGACCCGCTTCAAGGAGACGCTCTGGAAGCTCGGCACCAGCCCGGTGCGTCGTTCTCTTCGTCGAGCTCTTCCAACGAGTCTCTCGCTGACCCCGAGCTGCTGCGCGCAGAGCTACGACCCGACCGTCGACCTGCCCTCGCTGGCCGAGGACATCCAGAGCTGGTACTTCCGCGACGAGCAGCTCGTCTTCCTCGCCTTCCGTGCAGCGTGCGTCCCTCTTTCCCCTCACACTCACTCTTGAAGAGCGCTCGACTGACTTCGTCGACCCCCTGCAGCATCTCGGAGCTCCCGCACAAGCTGCCGCACTACGCCGCCCTCATCGCCCAACTTTCGCTCAAATCGGTCGCGCCCGCCGTCCCGCTCCCGCCTCGCTCCGCACCCGACGCCGCAAGGTCGGCACCACCCTCGTCCAACATACCCGCCGCGCCGGGCCTGCCTGCTCGTCCCGTCGGCGTCGACGATGACGCCTCCGCCGCTTCGAGCGATGCTGCGGCGGTCCGTGTCGTCGCAGACGGCGAGTCGCAGCAGGACGATGCGCAGGACAAGGTCAACGTCGGCAAGGAGGTCGTCCAGGATCTCATCAAGGCGTTCCAGCAGTTCCTCGACGAGCGCAAGTGGAAGAGCGTCCGGTACTGCGTGCGTCCCATTTCTCGCTCTCCCTCCTTCCCTCCCGTCCGAGCGCTCGTCGGCCTCGTACTGATGACTGGCGTTCTGCAGGTCATCCTCTTCGCCCACCTCACCCGCCTCCCGGCATCGAGCCCGGTCGTCTCGACCTCGTCCCTCATCAACCTCCTCACCTCGTTCGTCGCCGTCCTCGACGAGCCCGGCCTGCGCGCCAGCCGCGGCGACGAGTGCGCGCGCATCATCGTCGAGGCCCTCCTCCGCCTCGACGCGACGACGCTCGCCGACCCGTCAATCGACACGCTGCGCGACGGCGTCCAGGCGTACCTTTCGTCGAGGCGGATCGAGCGCGAGCTGTTCGCCGAGCGCGAGCACCAGGCCCAGTGGAACGACTCGCTCGAGCAGCTCGTCACGGCGCTCTCGTCGGCGTCGTCGTCGTCCGACTCGGAGGGCATCTTCCCCGTCTCGTCCGTTCTCCCCAACCCGTTCTCGACTCTCGAGCTCGCCCCGGCCGACACCGACGAGACGGCACCTGCAGCAGTCGACGGCGCCGACGCGCTCACGCTGCCCCTCGTGCTCGTCCCGCCCGAGAGCGACGAGGGCGACCTGACGCTCAACGCCGGGTCGGGCACGCATGCCATCCCGCCGCCGCCCATCAGCGCGGGCCTGCGCGGCAACGAGGGCGTCGGGTACGACGGCACGAGGCTGACGCTGCGCCTGTTCGACGACGAGGTGCGTCTCTCGCTCCCTCATCTCGCGCTTCCCTTCTGCGTCCTCGTCCTCGTGCTGACCCTTGACCTCTCGCTGCCCTTCTGCAGACGGTCCCCTCGCTGTACGACCCGGCCGGCATCGTCGTTCGGTCGCTCATCGCCGACCTCATCTCGCTCTACGAGACGAACCGCAAGGACGCTGCGACGCTCCTCCTCGAGCTCCCGCACTGGTTCGTCAAGGGCACGTTCAAGCCCGTCGGGTCGGCCAAGCAGCCGCAGCGCGGCGAGCAGGACGACGAGGAGATGCCGCAGGAGGACAAGGTCGAGCAAGGCCCGCAGTGGTCGCTCGAGAACCTTTTCGTCGAGGTGCGTCCCTCTCCTTCTCGCTCACACCTCCTCCTTCGCCTCTCTCGCCTCCTGCCCATCCTCTTTTGCACACGTACGAGGTTCTGACTCGGTGCTTCGCCCTGCAGTCGATCGTCTCGTCCATCCTCGCCCTCCCCTCGGCGCCGCACACGAGCATGTACTACTACTCGCTCCTGTGCGAGCTGTGCCGCGTCTCGCCGACGACGGTCGCCCCCTCGCTCGGCAAGTCGGTGCGCAAGCTGTACGCCGGCCTCAACGCGTCGACCGCCTCGGCCGACACGCCGTCGCTCGACGCCGAGGGCGTGCGCCGCTTCGCCGACTGGTTCGCCGTCCACTTGTCCAACTACGGCTTCATGTGGGGCTGGGCCGACTGGGCGAGCGACATGGTCGACGTGTCGGACAAGCACCCGCAGCGCGTCTTCGTCAAGCGCACGATGGATCTCGAGATCCGCCTCAGCTACTTCGACCGCATCAAGAACACGGTCCCCGGCTCGATGCTCGACGCCGGCGTCTTCCCCGACGAGGCCCCGGGACCCGAGTATGCGTACGAGGACGAGCGTGAGCTTCTCCCTCCGCTCTTCTCGGTTCCCGCAGCTCGAGCCGTTGACTGACTCGAGTTCTCCCTCCTCCTCTTCTCTCGCCCTCGCAGAGCACACGCACTACGCCGCCGCTTCGGCCTTCCTGCGCCTCATCCGCGCCAAGGCGCCCATCTCGGAGGCCGAGGACGAGCTCGCGTCGTTCCAGAAGGCGCTCGAGTCGGAGCGCGGCCTGTCGGCCGCCGAGGCCGACAAGGTCAAGCGCGACCTCGCCGTCCAGACGGTCCTCAACGTCGGCTCGCGCTCGTTCTCGCACTTCCTCAACGCCCTCGAGCGGTACCTCACGCTCCTGCGCGCCTTGACGTCGTCGGCGCCGGCGCGCCAGGACCTCCTCACGACCGTCGCCGCCTTTTGGCGCCGCCACCCGCAGTTCCACCTCATCGTCCTCGACAAGCTCCTCCAGTACCGCCTCGTCGACACGCGCGACGTCACGGCGTGGGTGTTCGCGCCCGGCGACGAGCAGCCCGGCGCGAGGACCAAGACGTGGAGCGACATCGACCTGTGGCAGATGCTCCAGGTCACGCTGCGCACGGTCCAGTTCCGCGTCGACTCGGCGAGGGCGAGGCTCGAGGGCCTCAGGCGCGAGGACGAGGCGCGAGGCGCCGAGGGCGGCGGCGAGGAGCTCGATGCTGAAGGCGGTGCGCTCGACCCTCTCTTTCTCTCCCTGCGCTCGAGCCCTGCTGACTCACCTTTCTCCTCCTCCTTCCCTCTTCCTCCTTCTCCTCCTGCCTCTTCTCCTCACACGTCCCTCGACGAGCAGATGTCGCCGTTCGCGACGCGCAGGACAACCCCGAGATCGCGTCGGCCGCCTCGTACCTCGCCGAGTCCGAAGCCGAGCAGGCCCAGACGCTCCTCGATATCCTCGGGCACTGGGCCAAGCTGCTCCCCGGCAAGGGGGAGGGCGACGAGGAGGCCAAGAAGGACGCCGACGACGAGGAGCAGGGCGAGGACGAGTGGGAGCGGTGGTGGACCCTCGGGTGGGTGCGCGAGTTCTGCCGCTCGGTGCGTCCCTTCTCTCCCTGTCTCTCTCTCCTTGCTGCGCTTGCCACATCGGCGATCCACACCGAGCGACAGCCGAGAACTGACACGATTCGGGACGCACACACACAGTGGCTCACGCACAAGCACCTCATCGCGCCCACGCTCTCGAACGGCATCGACCAGCTCGACCTCGGCGCGACGTCGCCCGCCGTCAAGGCCATCGTCGACGCTGCAAAGGCGTGGCACGACTTTGCGTGAGCGTGAGCTTGGAGCGCGGCGAGGCAGGGAGCGAGGGAGCCAGGGAGCGGTCCGTGCGGGGCGAGACGAGGAAGGGTTCGCTGAAAAGCTGCGAGCGCGAGCATGCCAATTTGTCTTTCTCTCTCTCGTGCCGAGCGTCTTCGAGAGCGAGCGTGCGAAGAGATGAGTGATATGCAGTGAGAGCCTCGAGCGTCTACCTCGCCGTCTAGCCTCCACCGCTCCTGTCCTTGCCCGCTCCCGCTCCCGCCCTCCTCCCCTCGCCGACGCCCAGGAACGCCTCGTACACGGCCCAGCCGATCCCTGCGCTGCCGGCCTTGCGGCACACGCGCAGCGCGCCGCCCTCCCAGAAGCCGCGGATGCCGCTCGTGCGGAAGATGCGCGCGGCCGAGCCGGCGAGGGTCGTGTACGTCTGCGGCGACAGCTGGCGGCGCGTCTTGAGGACGTCGAACGGGGTCGTGAGGAGGGTCGAGGCGAGGGACGCGGCGGCGCCTGCGAGGAGAGGAGGAAGCGTCAGTCGAGCTCGAGCGAGGGGAGCGAGGAGGGAGAGGAGGGACGCACCTGCGACGCCGCCGCCGATCGCACCCTTGCCGCCGTCGCCCGCAACGCCAATGAGGCGCCTCCCGCGCTCGTAGAAGACGATGAAGAGCCCGGCGCCGGGCGCGTCGCGCAAGGCGGTCGGGACGGCGCCGCGCCACAGGGAGCGGATCCCGCCCGAGGCGTACAGGGTGCGCAGCGCGGTGAAGGTCGAAGGCTTGACGAGGGGGCGGGCGGACGTGGTTGAAGAGGCGGGGAGGGAGAGGGTCGACTGCGTGCAGGAGGGCGAGAGGTAAGCTCAGGAGCGAGAGAAACGGAGAGGGGCGAGAAGGGGACGCACCTCCGAGATGGTCTTGAGGAGGGTGAACGGCGTCAGGGCAAAGCCGACGGCGGTGCGGGCCGTGCTCCCGACGAGGAGGTCGCCGACGGGCGTGAGCTTGGCCTTGGTGCCGGGCGCAGGTAACGGCGCGCCCTTTGGTCGGAACAGGGTCGTGTTGCCCATGAACGTGCGCAACCGCGACAGCGAGAGGAAGTAGAGCGAGACGCCGGGAACATTGCTGCGAGCGAGAGAGAGAGGCGAGAGTCAGCTTGGAGGGAGCGACGAAGGCAGAGATCTTGAGAGGCCGACGAGGAGGAGAGGAAGGAGAGGCGCACCGGTACAAGGTCGGGACGGTCCCACGCCACAGGCCTCGCACGCCGTCGCTGCGCACGACGTCCTTAGCGGTGGTCCAGATGCGTGCGCGCTCGACCTTGGCGACCGGCGCGGCGGGCTTGGGCGGTGCGGCCCCGCCCGAGGAGGACGAGCCGATGGCGGAGCGCGAGGTCGAGGCGACGGGCGGAGCTGGGTCTTGCTGTACGCGGGTCTTGATGACTGTGTGGGAGAGATTGCGAAGATCAGCTCGAGTCTCTGTGCGGTAGAGAGGGAGAGAGGGACGCACGATCGAGAGGTTGCAGCATGAAGACGCTCGCCGCGCCCGACACGGCCCCGCTCGCGAGGTGCCACGCGGCGGGGAGCTGCGTCTTGGCTGGTGCGGCCTCGGACGAGACTGGCGGGTCGAGGGCGGTCGTTGCTGCGGTGGCCATGAGCCCGATGACGGGGGAGGAGCTTCGAGGAGATGAAGCCGAGGGGCGCTACGGCGACGGCTCGAGGGTGGGTGGGGCGGCTGTGGTGGGCTCTTGAGAAGCTGCTCTAGCGGGTAGAGGTCTTCGCTGGTCGGCTGAGCGGGTGCGAGGCGGTGGAACGGGGTCGACCTCGGCTGTCGCCTCCCCGCACCTCGCTTGTCGCAACTTGGGCTCGCCGCGCTCCCTCTGTGCCTCTCGCTCACCGTGTAGAGCGATTCTCTGCTCACTGGCTCTAGGCTGCTCCGGGCGCACGACCCTGACCCTCTCCGCTTGTTGCCTGTGACGGGTGCTCGCGCCGGCGGCCGCTCTGCTCCCTCTCAAGCCGAGCTGGATCCATCTCGAGCGTTGCTGCAGGATCGTGTTGCACGCTAGAATGACTACAAAGCAAGCGGGTACAACCTTGAGGAGAGGCCGGCCTCAGAAGGCGAGGGCCGTGCGCCTCCACGCAAACTCGAACCTCGCGCGCTGCTCGTCCGACAGGCCGGGGACCCTGTGCACCTCGTCGATGGCGCGGCGCAGCGCGATGCTCATGAGGCCGGCGATGCGGCCCGTGTCGACGAGCGGCGGGCGCCGCAGGGCCTGCAAGTCGACTGTGGCGAAGACGAGCTCCTGCCGCAGGAGCGCGTTGATCATCGTGAACGGGCTGCGGCCTGCGTAGATCGCCTCGCGGTGCCGTATCCAGGTACTGGTTGAGGAAGGGCCGAAGGCGGCCGTGTTGTAGTGAGCGAGGCAGGCGCGGCCGCGCTTCGAGAAGTAGATCCAGGGCGACGGCGACACCTTGACGTGCGAGTCGCCGTCCCTGACCGCCTCGTACAGGCGATGGTAGGACGAGAGCAGCGCCGAGAGCCGGAGGTACTCGTCGACCGGGTCGGCTTGGGCGGGCGAGAGCAGGATGTCGGAGAGGTCCTGCGCGGCGTTCGGCGGGTCAGCCTGTGCCGGCACCGAGACCAGCAGAGAGTCAGAGAGAGGCCGACGCACGGTCCATGTGATGTTCATCGCCGAAAGAAAGCTCGAGCCCTCCCACTCGTCCTTGATCAGCTCGAGCTGCTCGAGGTGCTCGAGCGACATGGGCGGCATGAAGAACTTGTCGACGTCGCGGCCGCAGAGGGCCTTGTGTGTCGGCCAGAGCTGTGTGCAAGAGGCGAGTCAGCTTGCTGTCACGCATGTGTGGCAGGAGGGAGACGAGAGGAGAGAGGACGCACGAGCGAGGAGCACGTCGACGAGCAGACCCTGAGCGACTTGCACGCGCTGCACTTGAACCGCCCGGGCTGGTCGCACACGGCGCACAGGTCGGTCGTCGGCGAGTTCGAGGTGCTCATGGTCGAGTGAGCGAGCGGGCGTGAGACGAGAGTGAGGAGAAGGAGCGAAAGAGAGAGTCGGCGTGCGCCGGCGAGCACCAGTCGGAAGCTCCGCGGCGAGTCCGGCTCGAGCAAGCTCGATCACTCGCACGACGCAAGCATGAAGCTCTCGAGTGCACACGCAGAGAGGAGGAGAAGACGTGCACTGCGCTCACCCGCTAGTCGTACTCGTCGTCCTCGGCTTTCCGCTTCATCCCACCTCCGCCCGCACCGTTCGCCCCCGGCCCACCCTGCATCGGCAGCCCATCCGTCACGTCCTCCATCTCCTCGTCGTCGCCGTCCTCATCCTCGTCGTCCTCGTCGTCATCGTCGCCGAAGAGCCCGCCGCCGCTCCCGCCCGCTTCGCTCCCCTCGGCCGTCTGCAAGCCCGTGTTCGTGCCCGTCGCACCCTCGCCGCCCGCCGCACTCGCGCTCGCGCTGCTCCCACCGCCGCCGAAGATGGCCCCGCCGAGGTCGGCGAGGTCGTTCGAGCCGTTGCCGAGGCCGTCGAGCGCGCTGCCCGGAGGGGGAGGTGGTGCGGCCGAGCGAGGGACGAGGGTGTAGTTCGGGGCGGTGAGGCGCTGTGCTGGAGGGGGGAGACGGATGCCGTAGACCTCGTTGAGGGTCGGGAGCGGGACAGAGTTGACGGTCGTGGCGAGCTGAAGGAGGAACTGCGAGAGGGGAGGGCGAGGAGGTCAGCGAGGTTTCGATGGCAGGGAGCCGAGTCGAGAGCGCCAGACGCACCTCCTTCGGGACCTGTGCGCCTTCTGTCCGAGCCTGCACCGCCAGCCGCACGTCGTCGATGCTCGGGACGATGGGCGCGGTCGACGACGAGCCGGAGCGCGCGTGCTCGGCGTAGAGAAGCGAGTCGGTGAGGATGTCGCTTGTGTACCCTGCGCGCATTGAGATGAGTGTCAGTCCCACGTGACACGCCAAACCAGCTCTCCTGCCCATCGCTCGGCGAGCAAGGAGGAGGGGACCAAGGCCGGGAGGACGAGGAGACTCACGATGAGCGAACTCGACCAGCATGCGCACGACGCCCTCCTCGCAGTCCTCTGCACCGGCTGCAGCGAGGATCAGGGCGATCAGGCGTGCGTCTCGAGGGAGGACGGGCGCGGCGTCGGGTCGTGGTGCGGGCGGCATAGATGAAGGCGGAGGGCGAGGCGGACTCGGCTCGGGGCGGGTTGAGGATGGGTCGAGCGGGGTGCTGAGCTGTGCTCCAAGGTGCTGGAGGTGCTTCTTATACAGCTGAGCGCGAGGCGGTGGACGGACGGAGCCTGGCTCGTCGCCGTTCCCCTCCTCGCCCTCGTCCGCCTCGTCCAGGCCGGTGCACTAGCTCCTACTGGTCGTTGAGCAGCCTGGATGCAGACAAGTAGTCTCTCTGCAGCTATCGTGAGCCTCGTCGACCATCCCTTGAGCCAGTGCACCACCCTCTCCTCCTCGTCCAGCCTGAAGCGCTCTCGCCTCGTCTCGTCGCGCCTCTCGTAGCTCCGAGCTCGTGCTGCACGCCGTTTCATTCTCTGGCTCTTCTCGTGGACCGCGCGCTACGAAAGAGAGAGAGAGCGAGCGTGGTTTGCCGCGATGCAGAACTAAAAGAGGCAGCGCCGCAGCGCGCACCGAGAGGAAAGCTACAAGGTCGAGAGGCTATGATGCGGGGATACAGAGTGGGCGGCGAGGGCCGAAGAGGGGAAGAGGAACAAGGTCGGACGAGGTGAAAGAGAGAGGGGTATCTAGGCTCGACGCGCGCGAGGTGCGAGGAGGGAGCTCGCTCGACTCGGCGGCGCGCTCAGGCAAGCACGTCGGTGAGCTTTGCGACGCACACGCACACGACGGCCCACGCGACGACGACGACGCCCGTGACGAACTCGGGCGCGCGCGACACCTTGAACGGGCTCGCCGTCTTGAAGTGGTGCTTGGGGCGCGCGACGTGCGAGTAGTGGTCCCGGATGAGGAACGACTCGCGAGGCTCGGTGAGGAGGTGCGAGGGGAAGAGGAGGCAGACGCTGCGAGGTGGGCGTGGTTGAGGGGTCAGCCTCGAGCCGGGACGAGGTTGGAGCCCGACAGGGGGAGAGGGGAGACGCACAAGGGGACGAAGGACGCGAAGAGGAACTCGCTCCAAAGCAGCGTCGGCCAGGCGATCGTGAGGAGGACCGTAACTGCAGAGAGGAGAGGAGAGAGGGTCAGCGTCGAGCTCGCTCGTGCGAGAAGGGAGAGAGGGAGGCAGGGACGCACGAAGAGCCTGGTGCCGGTCGGTCGTGCCGTGCTCGTAGTCGCGCACGATGCGCCAGATGGCGACGCCGAACGCAGCGAGGAACGCAAACATGGTCGACACGAGCGGGTCGATGGCGGCCCAGCCGAGGCGCTTGTACCACTTCTCGCGCACCGGGTGCGCGACGACCTCGTTGATGTCGAGGTCCGACGTGCGCGCCTTGTAGCCGCCGAGACGACGAGGGAGGACGAGGCGCACGAGGGCGACGCCCTGGTACGGCGCGGCGAAGATCCAGGCCTGGAGGACGCGCCGGGGCGAGGGGAGGCCGGTCGACCAGCACCACACAGCCTCGTGCAGCTTGTGGAGGAGAATCATGATGAGCGTGACCTGGAGGAGGCGATTGAGGTTGCTGAGGTTGGGCGTGAGGACGAGGATCTGTAGCGAGGCGAAGAGGAGGGAGGTAGGAGGAGCGAGGTCAGCTGCGCGCTCTTTGCGGCGACGAGAGAGACAGGGCGAAGAGAGAGAGCGACTCACGCCGCCAAAGGTGAACATGAACGGGTAGACGTAGGCGAGGAGGAGGACGACGACGCTGAAGAGCGGGAGGAGCGCCTTGCCGATCGCCTTGAGCCGGGCGCCGAACGGCATGAGGCGCGTCTTGTCGCCGCGGAGGAACCAGCCGAGGCGGTGCGCCGTGCGCAGCGGACCGAGGCGGTTGACCATCATTGCGCCGATCTGGGACGCGTACGTCGGCTTGGCCATGCCCCACTGGAGCACCTCGTCGACCTGCTGAACCTGGTACCCGCGCCCCTGGAGGAGCGCCTCGCACTGGCCGTCGTGGATCCACGACGCGGCGGGGAAGCCACCGATCTCGGTGAGGGCAGCGCGGCGCAGGAGGAAGCCCGAGCGCGTGTCGGCCGGCGTCTCGCAGGCCGTGAGGAGCGTCGCCGTCGGCTGGTTGACCCGGTGCGGGAGGTTGATGAAGCCGCGGCGCGTCTTGACGAGGCCGACCTTGTTCTCGCCGAGGATGTGGGGCAGGACGGCGCGCAGGTAGTTGCGCTCGGGGATCATCTGCGAGCAGGAAGTCCAGTTTGAGAAGGTCAGCGCTTGGACCTCCTCGACGACGACGACGACCATGGGGAGGGAGAGCGAGAGAATGAGCTCACGTCGGCGTCAAACACAGCGATGAACTCGGCCGGGCCCTTGATGCCGAACGACGCCGCCTCGACCATGCCAAAGTTGATCGAGTTGGCCGCCGTCGTCGCCGCCGTCTCGATGCCGCGCGCGCCGCTGCTCGCCCGGCGCTGCCCCTCCTGCATGAGCTTGGGCGTCTTCTCGTCGCCGCTCGAGTCGACGACGACGCTCTGCGGCGCGGCGCCGAGCTCGCGGCGGTGGTACGACAGGTGCGGCGCCGCCTGCGACTTTGCGTGGCGCGTCAACTCGCGCTCGAGGTTGGCGCTCGCGAGCGGGTCGAGCACCATGACGCGGTACCGGTGCGGCGGGTAGTCCATCGAGGCGGCCGCGACGGCGCAGTCGAACACGGTCTGGTCGGCCTGGCCCGACGAGACGACGAAGACGTCGACCGAGGGGAGGTTGTGGTCGCCGCGCAGGCGCAGCTTGGGGTCGGTCGAGCGAGGGCGGTACGTGAAGACGGTCCAGATCGAGTGCACCGCTGCAGGGAGGGCAAGAGTGAGCGCCGAGCCTCTCGAAAGAGGAGAAGGAGAGCGAGGGAAAGGGGGACGCACTCGTGAGGAGGGTCACGACCGTCTCGAGCGCGAGGTAGCACCACCCGCCGACGAACACGCCCGGGCGCCTGCGCTCGACGATGCGCATCGCGCCGAGGCGCACCCACAGGTAGACCCAGCTCGACGCGCACGCGAGCAGGACCGTGACGAGGGCAACCTTGGTCCCCCACTTTTTGGCGCGCGTCTTGAAGCTGCGCCCGAGCGTGCCGCCCGGCGCAGGGTACACCGGGAGCGCGACGATCGAGGGCCGCTGGAGCGCGAACGCCTTGTCGCTCGCGCCGAGGTGCTCGGTGCGCCAGCCGCCTGGGCCGTCGCCGGCCGAGTCGCGCTTGGCGAACGAGAAGGCGCGCCCGAGCTCGCTGTTGGACGAGTAGGTCGGCGCGGCCGACTTGAGCGACGAGGTCGAGCGGGTCGGGAACGAGAAGGCCGGGTTGAGCGTCGGGCCGCCGCTCGACGGCGTCGCCGGCGGCGAGTCGTCGGCGCCCGACGAGGCCTCGCTGAACCGACGGGGCCACTGCGAGCGCGAATGAGAGCTGTATCAGTCTCTGAGCATCTCGCCGTTCCGCCCGAGAAAGAGAGAGAGAGGAAGACGCACCTCCCCGCCCCGGACGTCCTCGCTGCCCCTCCTCGCGTCGTGCTCCCTCAGCTGGCTCGCAATGCTCATGATGTCGAGCTCGAGCGGCGGGAGCGCGCTCGCGCCGTACTGCTGCTGCTGCGAGTGCTGCGACGCGGCGAGGCCCGGGTTGCGCGCGGCGTGAACGGCTGCCAGCGGGTCGTGTCGGCGCGAGTAGGCCTGCGGGCGAGCGAGCGCTGCGTCAGCATGCCGTGCGAGAGCAAGCTGCAGAAGAGAGGGGAGGAGAGAGACGCACCGGCAGGCCACCCTCGCCGCTCAAGCTGCTCGCACGGCCCTCGTACGTACCACCGGGCCCAAACACCTCGGTGCCGCGCGTGCGGTCCTGGTGCTCGCGCTGGCCCTGGAGCATCTCGACGCTCGCGAACGCCTCGATCGGCGCGCGCGTGCGCGCCGGCTGCAGCGGGAGGATCTTGGCGCTCGAGCGCGCGTCGGCCGACGTGGACGACGAGGACGAGGGCGGGGGGGCGTGCGGGCCGTACGAGGCCGAGGTCGGGCTCGCGAGCGGCGACGAGAGCGAGATGCTCGGGTTGCGCGCGTGGCTCGAGCGCTGGCGCATGTGGCCGCGCTGCTCGGTCGGCGGCGAGCGCACGGGCGACGGCGGCGGGAGCGGCGCGAACGTCATGCCCGTGAGCGCGCGCGGCGTCGGCGCGCCGCTCGCGGGGATGGCGGGGACAGGCGGCACGGCGCCCGAGGCCGACGACGAGTGGGCGTAGTGGAACGACGGCGTGAGCGGGTCGATCTGCGACGGGCGCCGGTCAAAGTTGAGGGTCGCGATGTCGTCCTCGTCCTGCGGGACCGGGACCGGCGGGCCCCTCGACGTGCTGCGCTCGCGGCGCTGCGTGCTGCTGCGAGGCGGCGTCGACGGCGCTGGACGGCCGCGGCTGAACTCGCCGCGGTTGGTGGGCGAGATCGGGTCGTCGCTCGTCGACGAGCGGAGCGGCGGCGGTGCCTGGCGCCGGCTCGAGGGTCGCACGTCGACCGACGAGGCCGACGAGACGAGCTTGGGGGGCGGCTGGAACGCCGGGCGGGCGCTCGCGCTGGCGGTCGTGCTCGTCGGCGACGGCGACGGCTCGTCGAGGTCGTCGACCGAGACCGAGGGGACGGGCTTGCGGCGCGAGGTGGGCGAGGGCGGCTTGTCCTTGGGGCCAACGCTCGTCATGAGGGCCGGGATGGCGGTCGCCGACGCGAGGAGGGGCGAGGGCGGGTTGTGCGGGACGGTGCGCAGGGCGTCGGGCGAGTGCTGCTGCTTGTTCGACGGCATGGCGCTCGTGTGGGTGTGGGCGAGGGCGAGTGCGAGTCGGGTCGCGCTAGGCTAGGCTGCCGAGGTGGTCGCGGCGGTGCGGCGGCGGCGGTGGTGGTGGTGTCGAAAGGAAGGTGGGTGCCGGGTGGGCGAGCGAGGAGGAGAGGGGGAGGAGCACGGGGACCAGCTCGTGCGTGGGTGGATGCTGGACGAGGTCTGCTGCACAGCAGGAGACGGGTCGTGCGGCGCAGTGCGCTGTCGGCAAGCGGACGGCGGAAGGGCGAGGGACGGGGGGGAGGGGGGGAGGGAGGAGGGAGGGCGGCCGGCGAACGAAGGGGGAGGAGGCTGGCAGGCCGGGGCGAGGGCCGCGACGAGGTGGATTGGCGTCCATGGCCGGAACAGGCGAGTTGGAGGGAGCAGGGCGAGGGTCGACGGCGGGGCTGGGGCCGGACAATTGCTCGCCGGATCCGGAAAGGGAGGCGCGCGGCCGCGGCCGTGGGCTGGACGAGGCAAGCTCTGGCTCGCTCGCTCGCTTCGTTCGGCCTTGCTGGGCGCCATCCTTGTTCGACCGAGCACCCTGGGTGCACGCAGGGCAATCGAGCACGCGGCCGTGAGTGCAACCGGTACCGCGGAGGAGGCGGAGAGAGTCGAGCGCGGTGAGACTGGTCGTCGCTTCTCTGGTTCGATGGCTCGTTCTGGCTGGACTGTGAGTGGTACTGAGAATCCCTGCGAGCGGCTCTGGTCCGCCCTTGCGAGTCGGGCGAGAAGGTGGTCCCAAGTTGGCCGCCCGTCGGGCACGCCGGGCGGAGACGAGAGAGCGGCTTCGTCCTCGTCCAACGCGAGCACTCTACCAGCTAGAGCACGCCTGCACCAGCTGCCACCACAGCGACCACCCAGCCGCCATCCTGGCACCCGACGCACCCCCCGACGCCGTCAAGGCCCACCTCGCCGCCCTCGTCTCCCCCGCCCGCCTCAAGCCTGACCCGCGCCCTCCACCACCGCCCGCCGCTGTAGAGCACCCGAGCACCCCGTCAGCCGACATGGCTCGCCTCGACGACCCGCCCACCGCTCAAGGTAAGCCCTCGCCGTCGCACAGCGCCCCCTCGCAGCGAGCGCGCGAGGATCAACATCCGATGGCGCCCTCCCCGCGCCTCTCGACGGCCCCGGTCGAGCCGCAGCAGCGTCTGTGCAGTCCCAGGACTGCAGGCGAGTGCACTGCTGCGCGGCTCGGAGGGTGTACGGCCACCGGTCGCACGACTCGTCCCGTTGCGGCTTGCTCGCCGCAGATCTCGCCCGGCTCAGCGCACTAGCACCAGCAGCCCATGGTCGAGCGCCCGAACATCTTCACTGACTCTTTGTCGTCCCTCTCAACAGGGTCCGCCGACGTTCCTCGACCCAAAGCCGCCGCCGCCGCCGCCGAGTCGCCCGACCTCGGACCCCCCACACCGGGTCACCCTCGCCTCGGCGCCGTGTCGCCCCCCTCGACCTCGACCCCGCCTCCAGACACTCTCACGACGAGCCCCGACGCCCTCTCCGACCTCAGCTCGCCCCCAACGAGCGCGGCCTCGCCCCCTCAACCGCCCCACCTCCCGCCGCTCGCCCTCCCGACCTCGTCGTCCTCGCCCTCGCATTCTCCTGCGCCCTCGCCCGGCCCGGCGAGCCCGAGCAGTGCGTCGCGCCCCTCGCGCCCGACGAGCCGGCCTCCCTCGAGCCGCCCGCCGTCGCGTCCGCCGAGCCTGAGCCGCCCGCCGAGCCTCTCGCGCCCGCCGTCCATCACTCGGCGGCGCTCGTCGGCGTCGACGGCCGGCGCAGGGGGCGACTCGCGCAGGCTGAGTGCGGCGTCGGCGGGCGGAGCGGGAGGGAACAACGTCCCGCCGGCGTCGCCGCGCATCCCCGAGGACTCGATCCTCCTCGCGTCGTCCACCTCGTCCTCGTCCTCTGCGGCCGCGGCGCCCTCCACCTCCGCCCTCGCTCACGACGCCGACCCGGCCCCGACGCCCGCCGACATCGTCGCCGACGCGCCCGGCGGCCCCACCGCCGACGACAACGAGGTGCCCGTCCTCGTCATCCGCGACTACGCGTTCGCGCGCGACGACCCGCGGTTCGAGGGGCGGCAGCTGCCCGAGGAGGTCGAGGCCGAGCGCGAGCGCGAGCGCAGGTTTCGCGCCGAGCGCGAGGAGGGCGAGAGGCTGGGTCAGGCGGGGCTGGGAGGCGGTGCGGGCGGTGGCGCGAGCGGGTCGGGCTGTGCGTCTCTTCCCTCTTCTTCTCTCTTCTGCTCGCCGAAAGAGCCGGTTCTGACGCCTCGCTCTGCGCGCGCAGTCCACTGGGGCTTTGTGACGTCGCACAGCTCCGACTTCCCGCAGTCGTCCGACCTGTCCGACACGTCCTCGTCGTCGGGCTCGCCGCCCGGCGGCTACGCCTTCGACGACTCGGAGCTCGCATCGTCCTCGTCTGGCGCCGCCCTCGTTGGCGACGGCGATGCCGGGCTCGACGGCGAGGCGGGCGAGGGCGGCTGGCCCTCGGACGGCATCGACGGCGAGCTCGAGCTCGGCGAGTTCGTGCCCGGCGTGTACGCCGCGCTGTACGAGTTCGAGCCCGAGCTCGAGACCGAGATGCGGCTCGAGGCGGGCGAGATGGTGAGCGTGTTCGAGCGACAGTGCGCGGGCTGGGTGCGTCCTCCTCTCCCTCTCCCTCCTCGTCCTGCACCTCGTCCCTCTTTCGCAGAAGGGCCTCTCGACTAACTCGACGTGCTCGTGCCCCGCCCGCAGGTCCAAGCAGGGCGCATCGTCGACTCGCGCCTCACAGGCGAGGTCGGCCTCGTCCCGGAAAACTACCTCGAGCTCGTCGAGCCCAACCCGCAGGTCGAGGCCGAGCCCGAGGTCGAGGTCGAGGCGGACGAGGCAGGCAAGGAGGGCGACGGCCGGCTCGAGGTGAAGAACGGCGTCGAGGGCGAGAAGGGCTCGCTCGTCGACGAGAAGAGCGCGCCGGCGCAGGGCGTCGCTGCCGCCGCTCCTCAAGCAGAGGTGGCCGCCGCCGCAGGGTCCTAGCGCGTTCTCACGCTCGTTCTTGATCGTTATCGCCGTCTCTCTCGAGGTGCCCTCCCTTTCCTTCCTCCTCTCGCTCGTCCGCCCCTTTGCCGCGCACGAACCCCTCTCCCCCTTCCTCCTCTCCCTCTCTCGTCGTCGTCGTCCCCTCTCGCTGTGTCGTGACTTGTCTGTACCCTTAGCAAGCCTCTGCAACCCGTGTTCTATCGTTCCTCTCCATCTCTCTCCGGCTCTGCTCCTGTCGAGCGTGCTCTCTGACCTCTTCGGGTGCGCCCTGCGAGGCGCGCGCAGGGCTGTTCGCGGCGCCATCGTTGTCGGCGGACCGGCCGAGCAAAGCTAATGCGGAACAGGAACGCGCGCCTTAGCTTTGATTAGGCGCGCGACGGAAGCTAATGCCGATTACGGCGAGTCAAGCCCGTCCGGCTTATGCTCCTCCTCGCTCCGCTCCCGCTCGCCCTCCCGACTGGGCGCTCGACTCGGGCATCGGTTAGCGACCTGCACCACTCGCCAGCATCTCTGAGCATCGCCTGCACCACCAGCCGCCCTCGCCCCGCGCGCAGAACCACCTCGGCGCGTCCTCATCAGCGCACCTCGTCGACTGACCTCTCCCGACACCGATGGCGACTCGTGGACCGGTGGACGCCCTTTTTTGAGGGCCAAGAAGGCTCAAGACGCGTTCGAGGCAGAGCGGGCGGGCTGTGCTGCAGTGGGAGAGCAGGTGCGTCCTCGTCCTCCCCGCCTCCTCCTCTTGGCCCCCCTCGTCGGCCCTCCCTCGCACGCACCAGCTCCTCGAGACACTTTGGGGACGCGACGATGAGTTGAATCGAGCCCCTCGCGCACAGAACGGTCCCGCAGGGCGGGCGGACGGGCGTGTCGAGCGGTGCAGGATCTGGCGGTCGACCTCGAGCGGTTCATCTCGGTCCTTGTACGTCCCTATCGCTCTCTCTGGTCATGCCACAGGCTCGAGCGAGCACTCTTGCGCCTCTGTGAGCTGCGCGCTGACCACCTTCACCGTGCGCGCAGGTTAGTCGAGCCCTCGATGGCACCCTCTTCCGTTCGCGTCTCGAAAGCTTGTCTCTTCGCTCGCCGGTCGCCTCACGACCGCGCCGGTCGATGCTCATCGTGTCTCTTCAGAAAGCAGTCGGACCCAGGCTGTCCAGAAAGCTCGTCTCGTCGTCCCCACTCGTCCCGGCGGTCGAGCACCTCGCGCCGTCAGGGACGGGTCCTACCGAGGCCGTACCCGCCCTCACGTGCCCCTGAGGGCCGCGGGTGCACTCTGGTGTGTCGCTCGCATGGACACCGCCACTGTGGCGCGACCGTGCGCCCGGCCACCTCTTAAAAACAGGGGGAGACTGCGCACCCTCTCTCAACTGCTATCTCTTGATCTAGCGTGGTTATGGCCTTCTACTTGCGCACGATCGAACGAGGACGTCTCTGCGGTGCAATCGAGCGCTTCTCCCGACCCTGTTAGTCCTGTAGAGCGCGAGCTGGACCGGTTCCCTGGCCTTCTCAAGTTGGTTCGAGACGACGACGAGCGCGCGCTCTTCCTGCTGTCGCTGTTCCTCTCGCGCGTGCTCTCTGGACCTCATCGAGTGCGCTGTGCGCGAGGCGAGGCGCGCGAACGCTTGTGGGCGGCGCAATCGTCGTCTGAAGCGGGCCGAGGAAAGCTAAACGTGAATAGGAAATTTCGGCTAATCAGATCCGCTTTCAATCGTTTCGCGCCCTGCTTGCGACCCGAGTCGGGTTCGAACCGACCCGGCATTACAAATTCGAGCTAGTGAAACTTTGTATTGCTCGCTCTCACGCCCGCACCGGCTTGCCAGCACGGGCTCGCTCTCGTTGTATGATAGCTCACAGTTCTGAGCCCTCGTCGCGCTCGTTCGAGAGGGTCAAAGCGAAATGCGGCGAGGAAGTGCAAGCGGACGAACGACTAAGAGAGAGAACTAGCTACACGCTCCTCCTCCTGCACATGCTCCTCCTCTACAGCTCGAGAACAGGCTTATGCGCCCGGCGCAGGACTCGCCGCAGCAGGCGTCGACGCCGGCCCGGGCGTCCCACCCGGCGGCGGCGACCCGGCGCCTCCTCCCGGCGTTCCAGCACCACCTCCTGCGCCGCCGATCTTGACCTTGAGCGCGCCGGGCTTGGACGGCGCGGGCGGCTTGGGCTTGGGCGCGGGCGCGGCGCCCATGGCGGGCAGGGCGAGGCCGCCGCCGAACGAAGTCGGGAGCGAGGCCGTCGTGTCGGTCGTCTTGGGCTGCGGGCGGGCGAAGAGGGGCGAGGAGGGGGACGAGGGGGAGGAGAACGAGGAGGAGGGAGGAGTCGAAAGGAGAGTCAGCGTCGTCGAGCGGGAGGAGAGGAGCAGAGGAGGAGAGCAGAGAGCGAGAGCGCACCTGGTTGAACTCGGCCCACCTCGGGCACAGCTTGCGGCTCGTCTTCATGTGGCCTCGCTGCCCGCAGTTGCCGCAGATGCGCGTCGTCTCGGTCTTGATGTGCTTCTTGCCGCCGACGCCGACTTGGCCCGGCTGGATACCGAGCTTCTGGTTCTTGCGCGCGAGGCGGCGCTCCTGGTTGCGCTTGAGCTTCTCGAGCTGCTCCTTGAGGCTGCGGGCGCGCAAGACGTCAAGTCCGAGTCAGCGCAGGTCGAGAAAGAGGTACCAAAGAAGGAGAGGGAGGGAGAAGAGGGACGCACCGCTTGCGGCGACGTTCGTTCTTGCTCTCGTCGTCGGACGGCAGCAGCTCGTCGGCCTCGAGCTTCTCCTCGTCGACGACCGAGCGCTGGTGCATGTAGGCCTTGATGACGCTCGGATCGCGCACGATCTCGGTCTCCCACACGCCGCCGATGAGCCGCCGGATGCGCAGCGTCTTGGCCTTGCCGCCGCCGGCGCCACCGCGCCCGTCGGGCTTGCTGACGACGCTCGCGCCGTCGTCGAGGT
>Ga0308170_10000517_pt1 | contig 47709 bp, 46 predicted proteins | sample PhyBR2_2_FD_202136 | JGI IMG/M metagenome (GOLD analysis project Ga0308170, IMG submission 202136) | Phyllosphere microbial communities from UC Gill Tract Community Farm, Albany, California, United States - DLSLSB.R2 | ecosystem: Host-associated > Plants > Phyllosphere > Unclassified | place... | reverse complement strand
CTCTTCTCACTCGACTACCTTCGAACGCTCATGCCTCAATCAACAATCCAGGGGAGCAAGAAGTGATGGAACCGTTGCTTAGAATCTACTATGCTGTCGGAAGACGTCGGTTGTACGCGGAGACTCTGGTTCCTTCACTCGGTGAGTCATCTCTCATGTACCTTCGAAGAGCAAAATCGCTGATTGCGTTGATTTGTCACATCAGATGAAGAATCAGCCGTCGAATCTTACGAGACCGGGTTGGCGGTTGCTCGCGCGCATCAAGCGATCTGGAAAGCTCACCTGGAGCGAAGATACAAAGACATCGAGACCGTTTGGAAATCGTCTACGCCAGGATTCCGTCGAAAAGGGGTTTCGTCGGCCTTGAATGCCGCTATCAAGCTAATTGGGATAGTCCCGGTTCGTCTCGAGTGAGTTCTCGGATGTTTCTTGACTGCTGTCCATTCGCTCACGCTTCCCTCTCGGATAGATGCCCCGACCTCACGATATCCACTCTCGCGGACGACAACAACGGTCGTCGGGTCATCGAAATCGCACGAACAATCGTCGCATCAGCAATCAAGTACCCCAAAGCTGATAACTACCTTTCAGTTGTTTCCGAAACATGGGACCAATACTTCCAGATCAATCGCACGAATCAAGAAGCCGAACCACAACTTTCTCCCTCTCGTCGACATTACCGAACTTTGTCTGAGCATCGTAAGCTTACTTCTCTCACTCCTGAGTCTCCTGTCAAGCTGACATCGTCTTTACTGAGGGCTGAACAGGTCGAAACTACTTCATTGCTCTTTTCATCGGTTGTTTGTGTCATGGTTTGGTGAGTTTCCTCTTCTTTCCCCATTCATTCTCTCCTCCTGAACAAGCATTCGTTCGGGTTTAGTCGATCAATGGTACCCTCGTCAATTCGAATCAGGCGGCGATCAAACCTCGCCTATCGAGCTCGAAGAGACTTTGGACTCGTTCGAACTCACTTCACGACACTACACCGAGTCCATACTGGATCAACTATGCAGAGGAGAACCCGTCGGGAGAGTCCAGCTTCAGTATGATAGATCTCGACGATGAACACGCAGAGATAGCGTGTCGAAGGTGTGCAAGATTTGCTTCGGAGGTTCAGGAACTCGTCGACGAGAAGAAGGAAGATTTGTACTGTTGCTCGAGATGGTGAGTGTGCACGCCGATCCGCTGAGCGTCGTTTGACTGACTTCCGTGTCTAGTCGTCTCATGGATCCCCCTCGTCAAGTCGGTTATTGCGGTTCGGACTGCCAAAGAGAAGATTGGAAAACAGCTCACAAGCAGATCTGCGGCAAGAAACTATCTGATCTCGACCTCCCTCGACCTTCGCCTCCAGGTTCCACCGCTGCCGAACGACCACTTTCCATTCCCCTCCAACTTCAGCTTCACTGCCCTCGCTTCCCCTCTTCGGACCCTCATGGACGGATCTGGACTATCTACCTCGAGCGCTCTCCCACTTCGAAGCGCAGGGTTATAACCGAGGAAGGCGAGGAAGTTGACATTATCATTCTCGAGCTGGACGAAGATTCTCGCGAAAACCTGGATCGAGCTCTCACCTCCCGATCACTCACCGACATCCGCAACTTTGTGAGCAACTTGCTATGGGACTGGAGTACGGGACTCATGACTAGGAGGAAGAGGGAAACTATCGTTTCACAACTCGCGAACGAGTGGGACGTCGAGGAGGAAACGATGGGGAAGTGGGTAAGGGAAGCGCTGGAAGAGAAAGCAGAATTCTTGCTGGAGGAGTACGTAGAGGTGGATTCCGAGGAAGAGGAGGCAGACCAAGTCGCTAGGAGGGAGAATTCTGACTTGTAGTGGAAAAGAGGTGAGCAATCAATGCTGCAGGCATCCCCTGTACCTTCTATGTGAGTTTACTTGTTGCTGTCGTCGCCGGCGAGCAAAGTGCGTTCGTCCGGAGAATACACGGAGCGAACCGACGAGGAAACTTGTGGAGAAGGAGGGGGGGCGAGGCGAAGAAGATGGAGGGCAGGCGAAAGAGGGGAGCTGTCGTCGAGGAGGAAGTGGAAGAGGAGCTGGGAGAGCTGAGAACTGTCGGCGAGAGGTATTGTGAACGTCGAAGAGCTGTATCGTCGGAACTTGCATTACGAGGTAAGCCTTCCCTTGCTGTCTCATTTGCGCGTGACAGACTCTTGCTCGTGCTCATCGCCTGACCACATCGACGATCCCATCTTGCTGGCTGCGAACAATACCGTCAAAGTCGCTCGAATGCTCTTGATTCGCTGTTTCGATGAAGAACTTCGAGCACTTTACTCTCTCTTCTCTCCACTTCGCTTGCTGACTCGTCTCCTGTCTGACCATCTATTACGTTATAAAAAAAAGATCTGCTGGAGGGCAGTGGTCCAGGATTGTGCGATAGAGTCGGATTGGGATGAGATAAACGACGATTGAGATTCTTGCGTGCGTCCGAAGGAAATCCTCTCTCTTCCTTGAGTCACTCACACAAGTAGAGCTCTCGTCAGACCTCTTGTCAGTGCGAGAACTGCTTTACCATGCTGGACGACGACGGCAACATCGCACCGCGTCCAGCAGTCGCTGACCACCTCTCGACAGATCAAAACCTACGTCGTTTGTTCCTCGAAGCGGTCGGTTCGAGGGAGGTGATCGAGTCCGTCGCTTCGTCATGGCGAGCGGTGCTCTCGTTAAGGATCACGAAGGATTCGCAGTGATTTTGCCTTCAGATTGGGATTTGAATGAGGGAACGATGTTAGATCGATTGATCAAGGGTGTCAGTGTCGTTTGATCGCTAGTCATTGTATCATAGGAGTCTCTCTTGCTCTTTGCATCGGAGTTCGGCTTGTTGTTCCCTCTTCAGAGTCGATACGAGGAGAGTTGCGAAGGTTTTCGCAAACTCGATTTTTTCCCATTTTCCCGCGAAACGCTATCCTAGTGTTACTCTCCTGTATCTCTCCGCTGAACGTGCGTCAGGCAGTTGAAGAGGTCTGCTCTGAAATCGAAAAATTGTGCGAACGCGCGACTTTCGAGATTCTTCGCGACCTCTCACCTCACTTCACCTCACCAAAGCACACCAGAACTACAGCACTACAGCATCTCAAGCCTAGAAGGCTGACCCCACCCTTCAGATCACTCGCGCTCACTTCATCCTCGCTCTTTCAACAAAACACGATCCCTTTCCACCTCGTCCCAGTCTCGAATCGAATCTCTGTTGAATCACCTCTTACGACTCTCAAGAGTCTACTACAAGCTATAGAACGCGTCCAATATTCTCCTGCAACTCTCCTTCACTCGATTTGAACCCGGAGATTCCGCTCACTCATTGAACTATAGGAACTTGTTGAAAGGTTGGTGTCCCTTCGTGTTGCTCGAGCCTATCACCGAGTCAAAGAAAGCTGACTTGCAGAAGCATCTCTCCTACAGCTCCTCAAGTTTCGACCTTTCATCCTCCCTTTCTCTCCCTTCATCTCTTGAATTCTCTCGGAACTCCATGTCTCGACCACCTTACCTGAATCCAAGTGGAGCTGGTTACTCAAATATTGACCGACACGATCCACAATCACCTCAATACGCCGTTCATCCTCAGCACCAGCAGCAACAACCTCCAAATCCTTTCTATGATGGACGGCATTCTCCGAGGGAGCGGTATGACAGTGGTTCGAGCGGGGAGCAACACGAGACGGCTCAAGGTGTCATGAATGGTCAGATTGGAGCTGGATATGGACCTTACGCTTACAACGGACCTCAACAAGGAGGAGGAGCAACTCCTTTGAGCCCAAGTATGCAATCCCTTCAAAATCGCTACAGCGCTCGCAATTCGAACCTACCGAGTCCCTTCGCGAACCTCAATCAACCTCCATCGTCTTCTGGTCACTCGGGACAAGCGACACCTCGAATGTCTTCTCGAAATATGGCGGCGACAGCAGCTGCAGGAGCTTCAGCACCTCTCGTCGCAGGCCCTACACGACACGCTCCAGTCTTCACCGCTCGAGACGCAGAACTAGACGACAAACTACACAACCCTTCCCCTTCCGACAAGTACGACGATCAAGTGTCTTGTACAGCGTTCTCCCTTCGAGGTTGGCTCAACGTCGCAGGAATCCTCTTCCTCGTTGCAGGTCTCATCGTCCTCTTCGCTGGATATCCAATCATTCAATGGGCGCAGAGTCACGCGGCGAAGACATACGGAGCTTACAACATTGGAGGAATCAATGCGACTGGACAAGTACCGAATATTCCAGGTTTACCGAGTTTAATCGATAAAGATACGCCGGAGGATAGGTTGACGAGAACGGGATTCGATGGAGAGAAGTACGTGCTGGTGTTTTCAGATGAGGTGAGTTTACGAGTTCCTTTTTTATCGACAGTATTCATCGGAAAGCTAAACTCGCTCCTGTTTCCGATCAGTTCAACACGGAGGGAAGAACGTTCTGGCCCGGAGATGATCCATTCTGGGAAGCTGTTGATGTGAGTCTCACTATTTCGCTAACTCTTTCTCCCGAGAAATCGTTCTCATTTCCGTTCTTCTCCTTCGTTCCCTTCTTCGCCTTTTCGCTTTGCCTCTCTCCTTCAGCTTCATTACTGGGCTACCGGAGATTACGAATGGTACGATCCCGATGCTGCAACAACAGAAGATGGAAACTTGGTGAGTTTTGAGCCCTCGCTTTTCCTACTACCGATTTCGAGTCTGATCCATATCTCGCGTTCGCAGGTTCTTACAATCACTCAAGAACCGATACACGACCTCAACTTCCGATCTGGTATGCTTCAATCGTGAGTTTCCTCCTCTTTCTTCCCTCTTTTCTCGATAGTAGCCTGACTAAATCACCGACGACAATTCCCTGAACGCTAGATGGAACAAGTTCTGTTTCACTGGAGGATACATCGAGGTCAACATCTCGCTGCCGGGAAGTAACAACATCGGAGGGTTCTGGCCTGGGTGAGCCTTCTCGCTCATCTTTCAGTCGAGATCTCCTTTTGACGCTCTTCTCGCTTTTAGTGCTTGGACGATGGGAAATCTTGGTCGAGCAGGATACGGAGCCACCACCCATGGAACATGGCCTTAGTATGTCTTTGAATTTGATTCAAGTTCGTCTCGAACCTCGACGTTAATCATATTCTCGTTGATCACAGCTCTTACTCGACTTGCGACACCGGAACTCTCGACGGTCAATTGAATCCTGAAGGTACAGGACCTGCTGGAGCACTCAACTCGGGAGAGAATGGTGGTCGATTATCTTATCTGCCCGGTCAACGACTCTCGTGCGTTCCGAAATCTTTCGCAAGTCTGTTTCGATCTCTTCGCTGACGTTTCTCGTGACTCTCATAGATCATGCACTTGCTCGGGAGAAGATCACCCAGGACCGAGTAACAATATCGGAAGAGGAGCACCTGAAATCGATATCATCGAAGCGTGCGTTTTCATCTCTCTCGTTTCCGAATATCTCGTCTTTCTGACATTTCTCTGCCGCTTCTTACAGTCAAGTCGAGTGGACAGGTACAGAGCTAGTCGGTGCTGTGTCGCAATCAGCTCAATTCGCACCTTTCGATTATGGGTACGAAATCAGGAATACAACTCCTTACGTCGTCGTTCACTCCCCTGATGTCACTCACCTCAATCCGTATATCGTAAGTCCATAACTTGATCTTGCTCTCTCGAAGGACAGAGCTGATGTCGACTGAGAGGGTCTCCTAGGGTGGTATCTATCAACAAGCTTGTTCAGGTGTTACTGAAACTCCTCGAGATGCTTATCAACATGATGGAGGAGGATTCTCGACTGTGAGTCGATTCTCTCGATGCGGTTTCCGGTTGCTCTCGACTGACTCTCATCGCGCGGATAGTACGGATGGGAATCAAATCCAGGAGAAACCGACGGATACGTGACATGGCAAACTGATGGCGAACCGAACTGGACTCTGAATGCTGGTGCAGTAGGACCCAACGCTCGAAGTGGTGTCGGACAACGTCTCATGTGAGTCGAAAAAGCGTTTTCTACTTTGATCAGAACTTTCAACTCAGTGGAACGTTTCTTCGATCCACAGCTCGGAGGAACCCATGTCGATCATCCTCAATTTGGGTATATCTGACTCTTTCCAAAGGATCAATTACGCTGAACTACAGTACCCTGGCAAGATGTTGGTCGATTACGTTCGAGTGAGTTCCGACTTTCTCTTCGCCGCTTAATCTCGCTTACCTGATTCTCGCGCTGCCAGGTGTACCAACGAGAAGGATCAGAGAATGTCGGATGCGATCCTCCGAAGATGCCAACAGCTGATTACATTCAGAAGTGAGTCGACTTGTTCAATTCCTAAACGAGAGCGAAACTGATCTTTCTCCTCCTTCGCTCGCAGACACATCAACGCTTATACCAAGTGAGTCTTTCGCCTTCTCCTACACTCTCTTGATGTCGTGCTGACTAGTCTTCTGCCTCTCCAGCCCGAATTTGACGACTTGGGATGCAGCTGGATACAAATTCCCAAAGAACTCGCTAACAGGATGTTGATCGCGTCGATTCTATACCCAATCTCATCATTCTGTTCATCTTCTTCCTCTCCATCCCACCCCTTTATATCCTTATCTTTCAAACCTTTCATCGCAGACACTTCTCGCTTACCTCTTTTCGTTCTTTCATCTCATTACCAGCTTCGTTTTCGTTCCTTTTTTTGTTTTGAGTAACACTTGTATGCATTATTGTCAAGGTCACGAATCAGATACAGTCACGAGTCGAGAGTAAGCGATTTTTGCAATCTGCGAAGGCTCCAACTCGCAAACGAACTGGCGAAATTCTGGGCGAGGAATTCGACCCTTCTCCACCTCTTCTTCTTTCTCCCTTCAACTCTACCGTCTTCAGTCACCCTCCAACAGCAACAAACAAGGCAGAGAAGACCTGCCCAATAGATACTGCGACAAATCTAAGCAAGAGAACCCTCAATTTTCATCAAACTCCTTCTTTGATTCAGACGCGAATACCTCCTCACCACACTCTCTACGGCTCGTTCGAGATGTCAGGACCATATGGAACTGCTAACGAGTGAGTTCCCATCTTCTCCCTCACGCGTACCGACGAGGGAATTCTGCAGAACAACAATCGTTCGAGAACCCCCTGAAATTGCAATCTCGAGAGAGCTAGCTGACCCTCTATCGCTTGACTCTGGTTCAGTGCGTATCCACCTCAATCATCGCGTACAGGATTAGCTCAGGGAGGAAACAATGAGAAATACGGTAGTGGCGCCGCACCTCCCGTTGGAAAAGGAGGAAAAAGTCGAAAGAAGTTATGGATCATCATTGGTGCTATCATTGCTGTTATCGTCATTCTGGGAGCTGTATTAGGTGGTGTACTCGGTTCGAGGGCCGCCAATTCAGGAGGGAACAAGAGTAACGCAGTTTCTTCGTCGAACGATAATTCCGGTAGCAACTCGAACTCGAACTCAAACTCCAACTCGAACAACAACAACAACAATGGAGGCTCGTCAGGAGGTAGTGCGACCAACAACGGTGCCGTCGTAGGGAACACCTTCACTACGGTCGATTTGCCAGCTTGGAATTGGGGTAAGCGCTAAACCTCCCCATCGCTTTCCGTTCTGCTTACCAGAGGCTGACTTCGCCAATTTCACAGGAAGCAATAAGAGTATAGGGATGTGTCTAGGTACGTCCTCGTTGCTCCCCTCGCTCCGGGGTCTTCTCGTCGTCGATTTTCTCGAAAACTCTCCTGACTTTTTCGCTTTCATGATCAGGCTCCTGGCTCATCATCGAGAAGTGGATGGTAGTAAGTATCTCGTCCATCTCTCGAGACTGGTGCGGCAAGGGCTGACTCTCGTTCTTTTTCCCTCCTATAGCCCGATTGGTTCAACGAAACTGTCAACGCTGTTCAACCTGGATCTGGTGCCACTACTCTCGATGAATGGTCTATGTGGTGCGCATGATTCGATCATTCAGCGAACCGGGACTTAACTGAATCCTTGAATCGAGCGCAGTGAACTCCTTGGTCAAGAGCGATGCGAAACTGCGTGAGTCGAGTTCTGCGGCTACGTCTCCGAGTGTCTCGATTCACAACTCTTTACAACTTTTCCACAGTCTCGTTCAGCACATGGAGACCTTCGTTACCGAGGACGACATCCAATCGCTTTACGACAATGTGTGTTTTTTCTTCCTCTTCCTCTTCCCCGCAACCTGCTCTGATCTTTTGCGCTCTGAAGGGTATCAACCAACTTCGAATTCCTACTGGTTACTGGGCTTGGATCCCTACTCTCGAGAACGAACCCTACTTGAACCGAACCGATATCTACCAATACTACATTAACCGAGTTCTTTCATGGGCTTACGATCGAGGAATGTATGCCAGTACGTTACCCGCTTCCCACCGTCTCTTACACATTACAGCGCTGATCTCTCCTGTTTCTCATTCCTCGCAGTTCTCGACATGCATGGAGTTCCTGGATCGCAAAACGGAGAACAGTCCTCTGGTCACCTCACCACTTCTCCTTCCTTCTTCGGTGGTGATGCAAACACTGTCAGTCAACGTCGAAGTGACGAAATGATCAAGGCTGTTATTCAATTCGTCGAGACTTCTCCTTACCGTTCTGTCATCACCGGTATCGAGGTAAGTTTTCTTCTTTCCTTCGATCAGGTTCGGTAGCTGATAAATCCCTGCCCCTTCAGCCTGTCAACGAGCCTCGTCCCTACACCGATCAACAACTCCAACAACTCGAAGACTACTTCGAGCGATCTTACCAAGCTATTCAAGCTTCCTCTTGGCCAGTCGCGACGATCATCACTGAAGGATACACAAACTTGACCTACTGGTATGGTGAGTGGAACTTCAGGCTCTATCGATTCGCTCCGCGCGAGCTCACGATAGAAACTCTTCCGTCTTCGCAGATTTCGCTGCGAAACATGCTACTACTCCCGCTTCCCTCGTTATGGTCGATCACCCTTACCCGTGAGCATACTTGTCGATAGATCCTCTCATGCAGACGCTAATATCCTTTCGAGTGGTCTGATCACAGCGGTAACTTCCCTCCTCAAAACGACTCGTGAGTTTTGGATCGAACATCAGATTCTCGCAGCATCGATTCTGACCCATCGTTGCTTGATCACAGTGCTGATATCCTCTCGCAAGTTTGTGCTGCCGGTCAACGATACCTCGAGTATCCCATCCCAATCTGCATCGATGAATGGAGTGTAAGTTGTATCTTCTCTTTAGTCGGAATCGTTTACTGATCTCTCCATCCCCCATCAAGATCTACACTGGTGTCAAGGATCAAGCTTTCGAGAAGGCGTTCTACGAGCAACAATTGGTCACCTGGGCTTGGTCTGCCGGAGGGTTCTACTGGAGTTACAAGCTTCAAACCTCGCAGCAAGATTTAGCTCGCGGTATCGATTACAGTCAAGTGCGCTCTCCTCTCCTTCTCACCCCCTCTGATCTCCTACTAACTCCAATTACGCCCTTAGTACTCCTGGTCGACTCTCCTTGCAAACTCCTCCTCAACCCTCCCTAAACCTTCCGACTACGGTATCAACGGCACGACCTCTGATGGGAACGCCGCCGCCTTCATTGCTGCCCTTCAAGGCGAACTCACTTCGTCCTGTGGACAAATCCCTTCGAATGCCGCTCCTTACTCAAACGGTTCTTTCGAAGTCGCCCAATGGACCGCCGAACAGAACGTCAGGAGTCAAGAACAGGGTAAGACTTTGACTGGTACGAGCACTAGTTTGCCTTTACCTACTGCGACTGCTACTTCGAGGCAGAGGAGACTCGTAAAGAGATCTTTCTAATTCGCACTCAATCCTTTCTGTATCTTTATTTCTTCCCGAAACCCCTTTCCTCTATCTCTCTATCTCTTATACCCACCCTCAATCACTAGCTATTCCACCACCACCTCATTCTTTCGTTTCTCACTCGCTATTGTTTCCAACTATCTATCTTTCGACAAGCAATAGACACTTTTCACTTCATTCATTCCACTTTTCTCTCGCCGACTCGTTCGTGATGAAAGAAAGTGAGAAGCGAATTCAGATGGTGCTCATTGACACATCTCTCAGAGCGCTATCAGAACAAAAAAAATGTCAAAAAAGAAAAAGGGGTGGGATTGTAAAAGTAGAGACGAGAAGCAGAAGGAGGGCGATCCGAAGCCGTTGATGCACAGGCACGATCAGATTCGTGGTTTGTCCTCCGCCTTTGTCTCTGGTTGATATTGCGATTTGATTGATTTGTGGTTTGTTTGCGAAAAAAGACGTTTACTCAGTGAAGAGGACGTTTTTCTGAGCGAGTTTGAGGTGATGGAACAGGGTCGAGGGTGTGGATTGTTGACAACAAGGAAAGGGGAAGCGCGGATTTCTTGGTTTTTTTTCGAGCTGTTTCTTCTGTAAAAGGAGAAGGAAAGGAAGAACGTCGTCGGAAAAGAAGAGAAATGTCGTGCATGTAACGTAGGAACGAGGTAGGAAGAGGGTATTAATCGATTTAGATTGAATTGGGTTGGAGGAGAAACGAACGATGGGAGAATTTGTTTTGGAGGTCTTGATTGATGGGATTCATGCGAAAGGGAAGAAGGAAAAGCTGGAAGGGTATATAGTGACATGTTGAGTAGAGAGGAAAGGGGAGTGTCGAGTCGAAGAGAAGAGGCCGTTTAGGGTTTGCGGTACTCGTTCAAGACTGGGTAGATCTGTTGGAAAGCTTGATAGATCTCCTCACGGAACTATTGGCTTGACGCTTCCGAATCAGTCTCCTCGAAAGGGAAAGATGCGGAAAGCAACGTGAACGAACCTTTGCACCAGTTAAGACGATCTTTCCGGATACGAAAATCAAGAGCACAACTTTGGGCTTGACCATTCGATAGATCAAACCGGGGAAGAGCTGTACTCCGCAAATCCCTCAGGTCAGTAACCCGTCAAAAAGCGAGACTTGACATAATAAAGCGAGCGTACCTCTGGTTCGTAAGAAGAGAAATGACCGTGAGAGAATGCTAAACCTTCTAATCGAATCGGGAACTTGACGTCGCACTGCAAGGATCAAAACTGCTCAACACTCCGTCCCAGATCAAAAGAGGTGAAGAGAAGATGCAGCTTACACTTCCAACGATATTTTGAATCTTGAAATCGGTGAACTTCGTCTCGAATCCCAATTTTTGAATAATCCTCGCATACTTCCTAGCTGCCAACCTCGAATCATCTTCACTCTTTGCACCCGTGACCACTACTTTCCCCGAAGCGAAGACTAGTGCCGTAGTCTTAGGTTCTCGAATTCGCATAATCACAGCCGCGAAACGCTATGCACTCGAGAGAGGGTCAGCTCACGAGATTTACGGGTGGAAAGGTAACAGAGTGCGTACCTTTGGAGAATACTCGGCATTTCGTGCGTGTAAAGCGATCGTCTTGAGATCGAGTTTACACTCGAGATTGACAGTAGCGACGATATTCCTTGATTTGGAGAAAGATCAAGCTTTTCGTGTCAACACCGGTTCATATTGACTCGTAAGAGAAGTGTGATCCGGTGCTATATAGACGCGTTGTCGAGTTGTATAAAGGAGAGAGAGAAAGGGAGGTGATGACAAAGGAGTGAAGCTGGACTACTTACTGTAGAGTGGGTACGATTCCTTGTACTCCAGGGATGATCTCATCCTTGTCTACCGCTTTCCCTTTGTCCTTGTCCTGACCACTCGCCTCTGCTCCATTCCCATTTCCATTCACTGCAACTTCACCACCTCCTCCTGCTTGACCGTTGATTCCTTTGTTACCTTGTTGTTGTTGTCCTGGTAGTGAGATGGGTGCACCGGTAGAGGATGCACGCGAAGTGGATGCGGTAGGGAGAACTAATCCTGACATATCTGAAACTGACTGGAACTGGAGGTTGAGGAGGATGAGAACTAGTGAGGAGTGATCGAGAGGTGTAAAGGAGGTTGTGGGACTGGAACAGGTAAGGCGGGTCGACGGTACAAGCGAAGCGAACGAGGAGGAAAGAGGTAGGAGAGGAGACAATTGGACTGTTGTCTTGCTACATCTCACTTCGATCCTCGAAGACACTCGGTATACGCTCTGTCGACTCTATGGAAGATGCTAGGTGGGACTATCTCTCTCGATAATGCTCTCCCGCTTGGTCGATCTCGTTTCGTTCGCTCTGTTTCTCTCGCAAATATCTCTCTCGTTCGGCGCTCTATCGTGAGGCTTATGCTTTCAGCGCCTAGCTACTGTCGTCTTGAATGAAACACACGTTCTTAGACACCGTTCCCATACGAGACAAAGCGTGTGAATGGACTCGTATTCCATTTCTCAATCGTTTCTACCTCGATCAGGCCCTCACATCGCACCCTGCGCCCTCTCCTTCTCCTTCTAACCCCAACAGCTCCATCGTCCATAGCCTCGAGCAATTGATGGCTGTCCAGCTCGAGCTACAGACGGAACAGAGCGAAAAACGTCGAATCGAAGTGACTCTTGTCGTCTTCCCTGCGAAGACAGAGCCTCCCAACCGAACCCGTAAGCCGGCGAGCACAAAGCAGTGACAGAAGCGTAGCTTTATGTAATGCCTAGCTCAGAGTGAACGATCCAATTCGAGCGAAGCAAGATCCGAAACGAAGGAATCGGTTCCCTGGTCGATCGAAGCCACCTCCTTCCTCTGCCCACCCTTCAAACATTCTCTCATTCCATCCCCCTCCTTGCATACCCCCTCGATCTCACTATCTGGAGTAGCTCGCTCCCCCTCCTTTTTGCTGAATAATCCAAAGACGTATCTCCCTCGCTCTCCCTTCCGAGCCGTTCGAATTGAGCGGGACCGAGTCATATCAGTGCTGTGACCCAATTGCCGTCCTCCGAGAGACAGGAAGTGCCGCTGGCCGCTGAGATCGAGGTGTGGAAGCCAATCGAAGTGAGTCATGTCGGTCTTGTTCGTCTTCAACGTGAGGCGAATGGACTGCCCGCGTAAATGAGTCTCAATTGTACTGATCATGATGGGCAGGTTGTCGTATGTTCTAGAGGTGTTGAAGCTACTCCATGTCGACTTGAAGTTGTGGTGATCAGTGCTGTATTGAATTGAAAAAGAAAATGCGGGGTAAGGCAAAGAAAATGACAAAACCTCTGGACAAAAAATTCACGAGCGCTTCTCTTTCTCTTCCGCATTTCTCCCTCCGGGCGGCATCTGCCCGAAATTTGATCTTCTCTCCTGAAACTTCGACTCCACCTCATCTTCATCAAGCAGAGGACTTCATTTGTCCTAATCACAAACTACCACAATGTCTGCTCAATCAATGGATCAAGTACCTCCTCCACAATCTTCCCAGCCTCCCTCAACTTCACTTCCTCCTCCTCCTCCTCCTCCTCCTCAATTCGAACAACCTCCTCCCAAAGTCGAATCATCCATTCTTCCAGAACCTCATCAACCAACAGAACGAATTGAACATCGACCACCCACACCACCTCCTTCTTTACCTTCGATCGAACTCGAACAACCTCAATCGATCGATTCTCCCGCCCCCTCTGAAATCCCTCCTCCTCCTCAAGTACCTCTCCCTACTCACCTAGTACAACAAGCTACTCCTCAGTTTCAACATTCAGACAGCGCGAGTAGCGTAATCGCAGAACCTCCTACTCCTTCAGTCGCAACTCCAGCACCTCACCCTGAACAACCTTTCTCTGCTCCTCCTCCTCAACCTGAACAATCACAAGCAGCAATGGAGACGAATGTGCAAGTGAATGGAAATGGAAACGGGGTTGAACATGGTGGATTGGGAATGGGAATGCATGGAGAAGGTCACCGAGCGAGTGAGGGTCAATCAGCGGTAGATGTGTTGGCGGATGTAGCGATGGGAGAAGCTGCGTTGGATTTGGCAGATTTTGCGAAAGGCGCTGGATCGGCAGATGTACAAGAGACGAGTCGAACTTCGGGATTGGCGGAACCTTCTCCTCCGTTGAAGAGAAGTTTCGAGGATGATAGTAGTCCGGCCCAACAGGAGAATGGGTACTTCGGTGGTGCGGGATCGGCGGTGAATGGAGCGGCGGAAGTAGAGTCGAGAGAAGCGAAGAGACCTAGGGTTGAAGAGATTCCCTCTCACCAGGTTAGTTCAAAACTCTGCTCTATCTTATTGAGCTCTTCTCGTTCAAATTGAGTTGCTCACGTTTCGATCTTTGTGTCGTCGTCGTGCGTTCTACTCAGCCCGCTCCTTCAAACAACCTTTACTCCGCTCCTCCTCCTCCTGCAACTCTTCCCTCTTCGGAACCTCAACAAACATCACAGCCTCAGTACTCTGCCGCACCTCAAGTCGCGACTCCTTCAGTATCGATTCAACCTCCAGCTCCATCAGAATCTCCCGCTCCTTCAACCTCGCAAACGTATCAACCACAATCGCAATCTCTTACTTCCGTGACCCCTCAACCTCAGACCGCTCCTTCTGCTTCTCCAGCACCGACACCGAGTCAAGGTTACGATCCTTCGAGCTTCAACTCGGCGCCAACTCTCGCCCATTCCGCTTCAACTTCGAGTTTCGCCGCTTCTCCAGTTCCCGCCCCGATTCCTTCCCCTGCTCCCGCTCAACCAGCTCCCTCTACCGCAGCTCCTACGATGTCACCTTCCGATCTCCATCATTTCCCTGGAGTAGCTCATCAATCGAGTGCTTCACCTCTTCCTCCCTCGCAACCTTCTCCCGCTCTCGCAACTTCATCAGCCCCCTCTCCTGCTCCTTACCAATCTCAACCTCAACCTCAATCTCAGTCTCAACCGATGTACGCTTCACCGAACGCTTTCGCCCAACAACCTTCTCCTTATCCTCCAGTTCCCGTTTCCCAACCTCAGCATTTGCAACAACCTTCCCCTTACCCAGCTCATCCTCATCAACCCTCAGCTTCTCCCTTCCCCGATCACCCCCCTCAGCAACAGCAATCTCCTTACCCTCCTCCCGTCGCTTCGACTTCTGCTGGAACTCCTATCCCCTCAACTTCTCAACATCAACCCTCACCTTTCCCTTCCGATCCTTCACAAGGACAAGGGCAAGGTCAAGGTCAAGAGACGAAACCTTCCTTACCACCTCCAGCTCCCCCAATCGCAGTCATGACGAAAGAACAACAAAAGCACGCGATCAACCTCGTTCGAAACCTGAAACGAAACAAGAACGCCGCACCTTTCCTGAAACCTGTCGATCACATCGCGCTTCACATTCCCGATTATTACAAGATCATCACTTACCCGATGGATCTAGGTACGGTTGAAGCGAGGTTACAGGCTACTGGGAAAGCGATGACGAATGTTCACAAACTCGGAAGGATTTATGGGTTGGATTACTCGCATGGAACCAAACCTGGAGATTGGGAAGGAATCGTTCCAGAAGGGTTCGAACCTAAGGGTTATAGGACGGTGAAAGAGTTCAAGGAGGATTTGGATAAGATTTGGGAGAATTGTTTTAGGTACAATGGACCGAGGGAGAAGAATCCGGTGAGTGCGATGGCGGGATTGATGATGGATGCTGCAGAGAAGAGTTATAGGGGAATGCCTTATTCTCCTGCTGTCGACGTGAGTTTTCGAAACCTTTTCTCCCAGTCTCTTTCGAATCATCGACTGACGAAGGTGTTCCAATCTGCAGCCTTATCCACCTCGACATGTTTCACCCGAGATCAAACGAGAACCTCGACCTGCACCAGGATTCATCCCTACGATTCGACGAGACGATTCTTCCGCTCGACCGAAACGAGAGATTCACGCCCCAGCGAAAGATCTACCTTACCTCGATTCTGCCGATCCTTCACTCGGAGGAATGGGAATGGGTATGGGAGGTGGAGGAGGAATGCCTGGTCACTATCAGCAACCTCATCAGATGGTCATGCCGGGGAAAGCGAGGAACGGAAGACCAAAAGGGAATGGAGCGCAAGAACAATTGAGGTATTGTAAAGAGACGATCAAGGAGTTGTTCAAGAAGACTCATGAGGCTTACGCTTACCCTTTCTATCAACCTGTCGGTACGTTTCGGCTTTTCTTTGCGATCGTTCTCCCGTGGAGTAAAACTGATCGAGGAGCTGTTCGAGTCGTAGATCTCGCCGCTTATCCTACCTACGCCCAATACGTTCAACGACCGATGGATCTCTCTACGATCCGGTCGAAACTCGAGCACAACCAATACCCGCTACCTCCTTACGACGCTTTCGAAGCCGACGTTCGACAAATCTTTGAGAATTGTTACGCTTTCAATCCTGCTGGAACGATCGTTCATGAATGGGGTAGACAATTGGAAGCTGTGTTCGAGTTCAAGTGGGCTGACAGACCGATGGATGATGGCGGTGATTGTGAGTTCGAGATCCTTTCACCTTCGATTAATCTGATCATTCATCCTCGTTCTCGCAGTCTCGGAAGACGATGGACTTAACGTGATGGAGCAACAACTTCAGATGCTCGCTGCGAACATCGAACAGATGCGTCAAAACAAGAAGGCTCAAAAAGAAGCGAAACGTTATCAACAAGCGCAACAAGTTCGACCGATGCCGATGCCGATGCCGAAACCTCAGAAGAAAGCTTCAGCTCCTCTCGGATACAACCCTTACGGAATGGCAGCTCCTCGACCTACCGGTCCGAAGAAACAGAGACATCCTGGAGGAAACGGAGGTGCGAATCATCACAAGAAGAAGAAGAGACGAGATGATGATTCGGATGATTATTACGAGGATGATGGAGGTGCTTACTACGGTGGATCTGCTATGGGCGGTGGTGGAGGAGGAGGTGGTGGCGGAGGCGGAGGAGGTGGAAACCGAAGACACGTCGCGGTTCAACAGGAAGAGTATGTCGATTTCGAGATGAAGAGAGAATTGGCCGTCAAGATCGTTACTTTCGAAGGACCTGCACTCGAAGAAGCTATCAATATCATTCGTCGTGGTCGTCCAGATCTCCTCGGTGTACGTTCATTCTCTTCATTCCTTTGTCGTTTACATTGAGATTGACTTTTTCCTTCGTTTTCACAGGCTGCGAATCAAGAAGTCGAACTTGATATCGATCAACTCGATCAACGTACACTAGTCGCTCTCTACCGCTACGTCTGTCCTGGCAACCACGTTCCAGTCAAGGCGGTCGAAGTCCCGAAACCAGCGAAACAACAAACTTCGAACAAACAACCTCGCAACCAACGAAAGAACCTCGACGAGGAGAAGGAGGCGGAACGTATCGAATTGATGGAACAACAACTTCGAGCGTTCGAGAAGAGTCCTGCAGAAGGAGGAGCTCTCCCTCCTACTCCTCAAGCGGTTGGAGCTGGTGAAGAAGTCGGTGGAGGTGATCAAGCTAGTAGCGACAGTAGTGACGAAGCTAGTAGTGATAGCGATAGCGATGAAGATTAGAGGAAAGAAGAGGAGGGAATCGCTCAAGCAGTGTTCAGTTTTTTGTGCCGTTGTCGTCGTCGGGGTTTCTCCATTACTTTGCCTCTCTCGTATCTTTTCTACTACTCTCTATTACTCTTCTACTTTGTGACTCTTCCTCTTTTCTACTACTTACCCACCCCTACTTCACACTCTCCCCAAAAAAAGCATCGCTCGAGCTGTTTACAATTTTAACCTTTCGCCTTGTTGTTTACTCCCTCCCTCTCTTTTCTCCTCTTCCCTCTATTTACGCTCTACCCTCCCTAGTCGTCTGTATACCCACTCTCGCTTTTGTTTCTTTCCTTCCCTTGTGCTGTTCGTCGGAAACCAACAAGACTTGATCATTTGAATCCTAAGCAGTTTTTACCTATTCTCCTTCTCTCGTAGCAATGTACAGAGAGACTGAGAGTACTGAATTTGCGGTTGTTGCAGAGGGTTCTATAAAGATAAGTGAGAATTACTTGACGAGTACAGACCAGTCACTCTCGATCTCGCCGGTTTGACGACCGGTGATCTCCCTAAGCATGACACGTGCGAAGTCTCCGACTGTAGTTGAGAGAACAAGAGTCAGCTCGTTTCGAGTCACGAGGAAAGGATAAGTAGACTCACGACCATCCTCTCCAACGGGAATATCGATGAGCTTGTCTTGGTATCCAATACCGTCGACGCATGAAACGATAGCAGCCTACGAGAGGATGAAGCGGGTCAGCAATTTCGCTCGTTTGAAAGCGAGAAGTACGAGAACGAACAGTTCCAGAACCGAAAACTTCGAGAAGAGAACCATCTTCTCGGCCCTTGACAACATCTTTCACTGCAGGGGCAGCTCGTCGGTTCATCAGCTCGCGCAATAGGATGCGAGATGGCTTAGCGAGAAAACCCTACTGGTGAGATTTCGCTCAGAAACAGTGATCTTCTTGGGCAGACCCTTGAGGTTGAGCTTTCCGCTAGCGTGATCACGAGCGAGAGCGAGGATAGAGTCACGAGTGACACCGGGAAGAATGACAGAGTCGGAACCGAGAGGAGGAGTGACGAGTTCAGTAGCTGATTAAAGAGAAATCGTCAGTACAAGATCGCGAGTCAAGGAGAGAACGAGAAGAGTCTGAACGCACTGCCATCTTCCTTCTTGAAGACAAGGAATAAGTTCATGGTTCCGACTTCGGTAAGAGAGTGTTCAGGACCGAGAAGCCAAAGAATTTGTTGATATCCCTTCGCCGCAGCTTCCATCTGAGGGACGACACCACCTGAGCCGAATCTCAAGAATCCATCAGTTCCTTGGGAGCAGACGATGTGACAATGCTTTCGCGCTCACCTGCGTAGTTGGCTCCGAGCTTGTAAGATCCGGTTCCTCCAGGTGCAGCTGCAGATCGAACGAGAGGTAGATCAGCACCAACGAGTGAAGGTTACAAGAGATGAGAAACGTACCGCGGATGTATTCGGTACTGGCGAGAAGCTTGACGGGCTTGTATCCGGTCTATGGAGCGAGATCTCGTTAATTTTAGGCTCAGAGGAGAGCAAGATGAGACGCAACAAACAGAGTAGTATGGGCCGACAGGCGAAGCACTGTATACGAGATCTCAGTATGCGTCAGAATGGCTCATCTCGCGAGCGGAGGAGTCAGAAACATACATAACGAAGAGAAGAACATCGGTTGAAGCGCCAACTCCCAATCCAGCTTGAGTACCGATCATCGTTGGTCGAAGGTAGAGAGAAGTTCCGACATCGGTAGGAATCCATTTCGAATCGATCTCGACGAGTTTTCGGATCAAAGTCGTGAGGTGTTCTCCGGTGAAATCCTGGTTCGAACAATTTTCGGTCAGCCTTCTTCGCATAGACGAGCGAGCCGAAGGGAGCCTACGGGGAATGCTAGTCGTCGAGCACTCTTCGTCATACGCTCCATGTTCTGTGCCATCACGAGCTGTGGATCAGCACTCTTTCGTCAAGATTCATGCTCTCGAAACGCACTTTGTCAGGTCGGAACAATCTCGCGACACCATCCTTTGACTTGTAAGCTTTCATACCCTCGAAAAGAGTAGGAGCGTAATGAAGGACAGTCGAGGAAGGGTCAAGCGAGAGAGGTCCGTAAGGTTGAATTTTGGGTGCTCCCCAGCCAGTCTCAGAGTTCCATGGGATCGTCAACACTGTTTCGCAAGAGAGGTCTATCAATATCGAGTGGATGCTCATAGACAGATTCGAGCGCAACATACTGTGATCAGTGAAAGTTCGTCCGAAAACGAGTTGATTGCTAGGAAGTTGCTTCTTCGGGTTCTTGGTCATTTCGATCTCGAGTCGGGTGGGCTGTCACATTTTGGAGAGCCTGATCAGTACTTGATACCGACGAATGAGCCGTGAGTTGTGTACAACCCATTGCGGACAGCCGTCCTTGCGAAAAGTGGAGATTCGCTGTAATCGCTCCGATAGCTCGAATGGACTCCTACTGAACGCCCCTGTGCCGACCTTGGAGTCTTACATGATCTAGAAGATCTCTCGTTGATCCCTCCATCTGCGCTTCATGCCGATAAGAAATGAAGAGATGTTTGGGTACTCACATCGATATCTGGTGTTCGAATGACCTCGCCAGTCATCATGTCCACATTCCCTTGTAATCCAGCACCAGCTGCAGGAGGTTGACTAGACGGTGCCGATGCCTTTGAGCGGGGAGATGAAAGGAAGAAAGAGCGGGAGAGAGCAGGCGCAGCGTATCGGACAGCTGGTTGCGCGGTAGGGCGGGATCGGAGGGCCCGTAAAGGAGCTGTAGAAAGTCGGACCATGGTTGTATGAGGGGAGTTGGAGGAGAGGAAACGATTTCGCGAACACGAAACTTCCCTTGACTCTGCTCGCATCACTCGACAACTCTAGAATGCTCTGCATCGGCTCACGATTAACTTGAATAGTGCCCTACTACCCATCATAGCGCTCTGGAGACTTCGGCAGCTTTCCTCGCTTCTCTGTGACTCATCAAAACTTTTTTTGTTTCCTGCTCCCAAAGACCACGCAGGTTAGCCTACAGTCTCCCAAAGGAACGAGAGCAAACCTTACGATCGCTTCTACTGGTTTTTACAGCGTACCTATGCAAAGTCGAGCTGAAATATCGTATCTCGTGATCCGTCGCTCCTCGACCGCACCGTCGCACACGACTCAAAGCTGGCTGCTACTTCCACGTTCCCCTCAGGCTATGATAGACGATTCGACGGCTTCGATACAACCGTGGTCTATTCTGGGTCAACTCCGTTCTCGCATCTCGACAAATAGCGATAGCTCGCAGTCTGTTTCCAATCTTCCTTTCATTTCGTCCACAAAAGTGCAGGTCTTGCCCTTGACGGTGGTCAACAATCAAGCACGACGACGGAAGTGACCCGATTTGCGTCGTTGTTGTTGACGGACACTCGAGAGCAGAGTGAGAAGGGAAGCTCCGTCCGATTCATTCACCTTCTTATGCTACCCTCGGCAGCGTCTACTAGAGTCTACCTAGCCTCGAAGATGTAGTCGTGACATCAGATCTGTCGTGCGCAAACGCTGGAGTCGTTGGGGAAGAGGTAACTGAACGTCAAGCCTCTTCGTCTCGTTTCGGGATCAAGCTCTATCGGATTTCATCCTTCGTCTTCCCGTTTTAGACGACTTTTTCGACGTTACCGACGCTAGAGGAACAGCATACACCCACAAAGGAGTGGCAGAGGTCGGAAGCGAGTTGGCCCAGCTCAAGATTGGCTTATTCGCCGTCAAAAAAACCCTTGTGCTGTCTTGTCTAAGACGACTCTGCTATCCTGCGAGTCTTTGGCTGTCGAAACACTCACTGCACTCGAGGACTTCGTTGAAGACGTGCTCTCTAAGAAGAGAGAACGGTGTCAGAAGCGAACTTGAAGCGAACGACCTCTATTTCCGATTTTTCGGATTGACGTCTACGTCGAAAAGAGGCCTGAGCGATCAAAAGAAGAGTGAAAGCTTTCTCGCAAAGGCTGAACGAAACAAGATCGAACAAGTTGAGTGAGTGAGTTTCGCCCACGACTGGATTGGGTTCTGTGCCGATGCAAGAAGCTGGGGTAGGAAGAGCGAGAAGAAATTTTTATGTTTTGTCCCTTCCCTCTTTTTTTCCAGATCAATTTCCTCCTCCCTTCTCCATCCACCACACTACCCCCTCACTCTTCCACCTTCTACTCCACCCAAACTTCTATAGCAATGGCCGCCGGAATCGTAAGCTCCCGTCTCGAATCGAATCCAGGATCTCTACTTCCCCTTCTCGTTCGACTATGACCGAGTGAACTCGACTACACGATGGGAGCGTTGGCCGTATAGCTGGATGGGCTCTGTGGGCTAGCAGGAGGTATTCAGGCCAGAGAGCTGCACGTATCAGCCAAGGGTTGACTCAAGATCTCAGTCAAAAAGGGAAGGAGGGAGTGGGTAGCAAGCCTCGGTATTTCTTCGAGGCGAGATGGGGGAATCAACACGAGGACAAACGATATAGATCAGCGGCTACCGTCCGCATAGGGCAGCTAGGGAAACAGGCCAGAGAAATTAGCGAGATCTCGAAACGAAATTATATCATCGAGCCCATTCACTGACCCCTCTTTTCTTCGCAAACAACAGTCCAAGACCACTACCATCCCTCTCCTCCTCCTCACCTTCCTCTTCTCTGTCGCTGGACTCGGTCTTTCCGCTGCCCTCGTCTCGAAATCAAACTTCCCTAACTATGAATCTCGCGCTGTCCTCATCCAAGGTCTCATCGCCTGTGTCTGGACTGTACGTCTTATCCTTTCCGACACCGTGGTATCATGGTGCTGATTCCGTCCCCGCTCTTTCACAGGTCCTCTTCTCCCTCATCTTCCTCATCACTGGATTCGTTATGCCCCGCAACTCCTTCTTCGGAGCTGCTGTTGTCGGCATCATGATGTTCCTCGGATTCCTCCAACTCATTGTGACCGCCGGAGGAACCGTTTCGACCACCAAGGTGAGATCCGCAACTTGTTTCGTTCCGTCGTCGTTGTTTTTTTCGCTAACTTTGCTTCGTTCTTCTCTACCAGACCTTCGGAACCCCAGATAACTCAGCGCTCTACCGTGCATGGGAAGCTATTTCCTTCATTGCGTACGTTTCCTTCTCTCGAGATCGCCGAAAACGACTCGGTACTTGAAAACAAACTTTCGAAAAATCGAAACTGACTTTCTCCTCCTTCTGTTCGCCCCACTCTAGCGCCTTTATGGCCCTGTTCACCACCGTAGCGGCATTCTTGAACTACATCGCCGGCAAGGCCGTAGACGTTCAACCTAAGCAAGAAGAGACCGTTCACTTCTAAACGGAGAAACTCCTCAAATCTGTTCCCCTTCTTCCATTCCACTCGCATTACCCCCATTTCGACCTTTCTTCTCTTCTCGCACTCAGTCCCGCTCACCGCAACGCGGACGTCCAGGAGAGTATTAATATCTATTTCCCATTTTCACGATGTACACAATTCTTTCTCGCTTTACCCTCTACTTACATCCTCCCTGAACTACATAAACAATTTGATCATTCTCGTCGGCTCTCTGTTGGATCGCTATCATGTCTTTTCGCGGTCAACTTTCGGAAGTGTTGGAAATCAAACCTATTCTAGAGCTTTTCTTTCAGTACACTTCATTCGTCCTTTGAGCGCCCGCGAGAATACAGAGTGCGGCAAGCTGTATAAGTCTGATAAGGGGCCTTCGCGAGCATCCTGGGGCATCGGGATCGTTCGCTGTCTGTATCCGCCAGTCTGTCGTCGAATTTAGGTTGTCGCAAGGCCGCCTTTTGCAAAGATCTCCACTCAATGATGAAGTCTCTTGCGTGAGTCTGGTAGCCGCAGCTTTACCTTCTCCCGAAGAGAGCTACTCTGAGCCTCGCTTCGAACGATCGAAAAAGCTCAGGTCAAGCTGTCTATCAAGCTAAAACTGAGCAGCTCTGTTGATCCTAGCGCAAGGGTGTTATCATGGAGAGCCGTGATATTTACCTACAAGCCACGAATGGGAAGATGACTTTGGTAACGCGAGCGCGGAGAACGCAGATTCGCTGAGAATGCGCCGATTTGACGAGAACGCAATGCTGTAAATAGCAGACTACGCAGTGACCTGGACAAGCATCCTCACAGTCATTGATTTATTGTTCCTGAAGCTCATGGGACGAGGGCGCTCTGTCCTTACTTGACGGTGTGAACCTCTGCGTCGATCGCGTTTTCGCAAAGAGCCGGGGAAGAAATGGCCGGGAGTTCAGAGTAATTGAGCGCGACGAGCAGTCATTCGATACACTCGAATAGAGGTGGTAACGGCAATAAGCGTTGTCCAGAGGCGCGGGCAAAGGTGTCGAGGCTAGTCTCTGATTGTGGATTGGTGAAGACTTCGTAAGAATCACAGATCTTCTTCCGTCAGCAGCTCTCCATTGATACACAGAGTCAGTAAATCTTCACAAAGCTCACAGCGTGTCGAGGGCGCGGGCATAGCTTGTCGGCATGTCAGGCAATACCTTTAATAGCGTTTTTGTCTGTAGCCGATGCTACCCGTTTCGCCCTGTGCGAGCGCTCTTATGCTTTGTTTGACTATTCTGGCTCTATCTGTGCTTGTGCGTTACTCTATGACTTCAATCCGCTCTGTCGTGTTCCGCATGCGCACCGACAACGAGCAGCTATCTGCACGAGCCATCGAAGGAAAGAACTGATGTTCGGGCTCTTCGCGTCAAGTTGAACTTCGCCTTGCACGATGATGTTCCTCGGATTCCTCCAACTCATTGTGACCGCCGGAGGAACCGTATCGACCACCAAGGTGAGATCCGCAACTTCTTTCGTTCCGTCGTCGTTGTTTTTTTCGCTAACTTTGCTTCGTTCTTCTCTACCAGACCTTCGGCACTCCCGATAACGATGCTCTCTACAGGGCTTGGCAAGTATTGACATTCATCTCGTACGTTCTCCTTTCTCGAGATCGCCGAGTCGGACTCGGTACTCGAAAACGAGCTTTCGAAAAATCGAAAACTGACTTTTTCCTCCTTTTGTTCGCCCCACTCTAGCGCTTTCATGGGTTGTATCAGCGCTGAATTATGAGGCGAGTGTCCCAGGCGGCGATGGAGTGGGAGATGGGCTGCATCGCTCGGCTTAAGACGAAGCTCGAAACGTGAACACTCGTGATTCTCTGGCTCAACTGCCTCATGCCTGCTCACAGTCGTGCCTAGATCAGCGTGTTACTGAACAGGACCTCATACTTACGACGTGTGTGACTTCCACACTCTCTGATTGAGGCAAAGCTCATTGTCGTTTCTGTCGAAAACGACATCGACTTGCGCCGAAGACACGCATTAATCTCGAAACCAACCAGTCGACTCGGATCCTATTCTACGACGACGTTCGAGATAGATCCATCATATTCCAGCAGGATCTCGAACGAAAAAATTGGAATTTGTGCCTCTCGACGAAGCGAAGATTCGAAAACAGGGAGAAGGTCAAAAACACCGTTCTTCCCTCTCAATCTCAACCAATCAATATGTCTACCACTGCTTTCATCTGCGCTGAACCTGAAGGAGATGCTCTCGAACCTAGTCTCCAACCTCTTCTTGATCAAGGTCAGTTTCTCCTTCCCTCCTTCCTGCTCCCCACGTAATTCGATCACTGAACTCTTCCTCTCCTCTCCCACAGAGAGCTTGAAGTGGATCTTCGTAGGTGGAAAGGGTGAGTCTCGCTTGCTCTGCTCAGTCTCGAACTAGCTGATGAAGAAACAGCGAGATTTCAGGTGGTGTGGGAAAGACAACAACCTCTTGTTCTCTTGCTATTCAACTCGCCAAAGTCAGAGAGTCGGTACTTCTGATGTGAGTACCCACCGTACTCGACTGACGCGCTCAAAGCTGATCCCTCGTTTCTTAGTTCGACTGATCCCGCTCACAACCTCTCGGATGCATTCTCTCAAAAGTTTGGAAAGGAAGCTACCAAGGTCAATGGATTCACAAATTTGTCAGCTATGGAGATTGACCCTAGCGCTTCAATGCAAGATATGGTTGAAGCAGGTACGTTCACTCTTTCCTCTCTCTTCCCTTTCGAACCAAGTTGATTGACCTTGGGCTACTCGATAACAGGAGAGGAAGCTGGAGGAATGAACGGTATCATGCAAGATTTGGCTTTCGCTATTCCAGGTATCGATGAAGCGATGGGTTTCGCCGAAGTTATGAAGTTCGTTCGAATCCCTCTTCACCTGCTGCTTCTCTCATTTAGCTGAAGAGGTAGAATCCTTCGAACAGACACGTCAAGTCTATGCAGTTCTCGGTTATCGTGTTCGACACTGCACCAACAGGTCACACTCTTCGTTTCCTTTCGTTCCCATCGGTTCTCGAAAAGGCTCTCTCGAAACTCAGTGGTCTATCTGGTCGATTCGGACCAATGCTTAACCAGGTCAGTGATGGTTTTCCCGTTCCGTACCAGGTGCATGCACTGAACTGTGCTATCCTTCCTGACAGATTGGATCAATGATGGGTGGAGGCATCAACACTGGAGAGATGTTGGGTAAACTCGAGGATATGCGAGCGGTGGTGACAGAAGTCAACGCACAATTCAAGAACCCCGTTCGTCGATTCTCCTTTCCAAAATCAGCCTGGATCTGTACTGATTCGTAGATTGCTCGGCGGACAGGATCTCACAACTTTCGTTCCCGTCATGAGCAAGCTCTCTCTCAGTTCTCACCATTCTTAGCGAGCGCTGACCTGGATCATATTCACAGTCTCCGAGTTTCTGTCACTATACGAGACTGAACGATTGATTCAAGAACTAACAACTTATCAAATCGACGTTCACGCAATCGTTGTCAATCAGCTTCTCTTCCCCGAAGATAGTCAGTCAGATCCTCTCATGCATCGATATCGCAACCACTGATACAGGTCGAGCTCTTGACTGCAGACTCTCAATGCAAACACTGCAAAGTTCGATGGAATCAACAACAGAAATACCTCAAAGAAGCTTACGAGCTGTATGGGGAGGTGAGCGCTATATTGTCAATACTGCGAAGAGCTAGTGCTAACCACTTGAGGTGTCACAGGACTTCCATATCGTCAAGATGCCTCTACTCAGTGAAGAAGTTCGAGGAACTGACAGTCTCAAAAAGTAAACTTCTTCTGCCTTTCATTCACGAGCTATACTGACACAAACTTGACCCGATCAACAGGTTCAGTGATCTCCTCATCACACCTTACGTGGCGGGCCAGAAGGTGTTGTAGACGATTCTCAGTAGAACAACTTGGACAATAATAATTCTCGCAGTCTTTGCTCTCTTTTCGCACTGATCGTCAGTGCCAAAACCACGACCATGAGAGAATGGCCTCGTAGTCTAGCGAGGAAGCAGATAGAAGCTCTCTTGTTCGAAGAACGTTTTCTCCCTCACCCCTTGCGATACTTTCTCTTTCTCCCTCTCATATTTCCCCCACTTTCTCATCTCAACAAAAATGTCCGACACTGCCGCCGAAGAACGAAGAGTGAAAGCTGCTGAGCGACAAGCACGACTACTCGCTAAGAGTCAGGCTCGGTTGGAGAAGATTACAGGAGCTGCAAAGGGAGAAGGTAGAATCATCTCGGATTGTAAGCAGATCTTCCCCTAGAGCTCGTCAATTCACCGCAGAGAGCTCACGTATACGATATCTAGCATCTGTGGGTATCGCACCTCGAGCAGCTACTTCTAATCCACCTGCCCCGACTTCACTCGCCGATGTCAACAATGAAGACGATCCAGCAGAGATTGACCTCGCTTCTTTGAATGGCGCGAAAGGATTACAACAACCAGTAGCATCAATGGGAGGAGGCTTCCCAGGGATGATGGGACAAGAGAACTCTGGAGCTGATGGAGGAGATATGTTTTCACAAATGTTGGCTCAAATGCAAGCTGGTGGAGGACCAGGAGGAGGACAGAACCCATTCGCTGGCATGGGAGGAATGGGAGGAGGAGGAGGAGTCGGACAACCAGCATCGAATCCTTTCGCAGGAGGACAACAACCTCCAGTTTCTCCTTTCCCTCCTCAACCAAAGACGTTCTTGGACAAGATCTTCCCTTTGATTCACCTCGTCGCTATGGTCGGACTCGCAATCTATGCAGTCGTTTGGTGGGAACCGAGTAGGAGGTTCGGATTGTACGGTGCGAATGAAACTCAAGGAATCGATTGGTCTGCTTGGGGTGCACTCGCATCGAAGCGACCGAAGGATGCTGGTATCGCTGGACAGATCGTAGGAATGCAGCTCGCCGAAATCGTGAGTCTTTGTTTCAATCTCGTTCGCATCTTTCCTAACTGTATTGACGGGTTCTTCGTTTCCCTTCTCTCTTCAGCCGCTCCTCTGGATGTTCGTCAGCGTAGAACTCGTACTGCAAACGTCTCGAATCTTCCTACTCAGGGTGAGCAATTCGTCGCGTTCGTCGCGAGCGAAGACCTTGAGAACTGACTTTGACTTTGCAATCTTTCAGAATCGCGCTGCCGCACCTGGTATCCTCAACTCGATTCTCCCTCTCCTCTCCCAATTCTCTCCTCAACTCGGTCTCGTCCTTCAAACTGGTGTTCGATACCTCTCCCTCTTCTCGACCTGTCTCAACGATCTCGCCGTCCTCATTTTCTGCATCGGAATCGTCATCATGATTGGACACTACAAGTCGGGAGCACCAGCAGGAGCAGTGCATATCTTGCAAGATGCTACGAATAGTATACTCGAGAAAGCGAAAGGAGATTTGTAGATCCCGTCGGCGGAGTTTTGATTCAATAAAAAACACTTTTTCGTAACGACGCCTAATCGTCTACCTTCGAACATGGGTCTCTACCGATCTCGCTCCAAGTAGGAGAGAGCGTTGCTGTTGTCGTTGTCGGATTATGGAAACTTTTCTCTTATCAAAATCGAGATTTTCTGTTCCTTGCGACCCGTTTTACCCGCTCTTTTCCCTCTTTCTTCATCGACACGACACCTAATCAACTACAACTGCTCAAGCACCGCCCTACACCCTCAACACGGATCCTCGCATCTCTAGATCCTTTCTCAAACCTCATCAACCTGGTCACCTCGAGGGTTCAGTCACCAGGATGTCGTCGGCTCAGATTCGACTGACGGAACCTCAAGTATTCCTAGTAGGAGCACTCGAGTATGAAAGAGCAAGAGCAAGGCAACGTAGGGCAACAGCTAGAGAGGCAGCAGCAGCGAATCGACCACCTTCTGGAGAAACTCCCCCTCCTTCCCCAGGTCCATCTTCTAGGAGGAATTCACCTGAACGAGAACGCAGTGTGTTTCATATCAGTGCTAGTCGAGCGGGATCGAGGTCGAGACCGGGATCGAGAGCTGCTAGTCCAGCGGCGAGAGGGAGATTAGGACAGATATCTGGGAACGGAACGAATAATGAGGAGTTCATCCCTCCAAACAGTCGAGGGAGGAGTGCGAGTAGGAGTAGAGGAGCTTCGGTGCCTAGGGGAAGGGCGGAAAGTGAGAGCTTGAGCGTAGGGAGGAGTGGAAGTTTGGTCAGAGATTCGGAACATCAAGTCAATGGAAACTCTACGGCTACTCCAGCAACGGAAACGTTATCTCGATTGGATGAGCCTCCACCAGCTCTACTGCGAGGTCTCTTGACGGTGACCCTAAGCAAACCGACAAGGGTGAAGGAGATTATGGTCAGATTCAAAGGAAGTGGGAAAACGGATTGGCCTGAAGGTGAGCTCTCCCGCTGGTGTTTTCTGCTACCAGGCTCGAAGTTGACATTCGGAATGCTTTCAGGTATCGGACCACGACGACTCGACGTCGTAGAGGAGAACATCCTCATCAACGTCACCCACAAATTCTTCTCAGCTTCAGATTCGACAACTGCTCGACGAGCTGCTTCCGTTGGCCCCTCTTCAACAAGTCGCGACGAATCTAGAGGTCGAGCCCCGGCACGTCGAGCAGCAAGTGTCGCACCAGGTCGAGATGCGAGTCATGGTCGATCATATCCGAACAACAGCCTCTTCCCGAATGGACTCGACAATCCTCCTCTTTCACATTCGGCAAGCGACTCGACACACGCCACAGCCGGACTCTCTCGTATCTCTTCGAATGACAGCCACGAAACTTCCGTTCCTCCCCGTTCTTCTTCGGTTCCTCCCATTCGACCTGGCGAAGCTGCACCCGCTTACGAAGCCGTTCCCTCCGCGCCTCCCTCCCCACTTCAACTTCCTCAGACTATTGAAGAGATGTCGTCATCTGACAGCCTCGACCTCAACGGCCCATCTTCTGCCTCACTTCGACCAAATCCCTCTGCCGCTTCTTATCAACTTCGTCGTTCCCCTACTCCAACTCGCTCCCCTCTTGGCATGTCGACATCGATGTTACCCCAATACTCTTCTGCCACTTCTCTCAACAACGCTCAAACGAATTCAATGCCTCGTCTCGCTCGCAGTTCAACTCGAGCGAGTCAAAATTCCGAAGCGTCGACCTCTTCATCGCAAACCAGCCATTCAAACGAAGCTCACCATTCGAGCTCCTCTATCATCTCATCATCATCCGCCTCGGAGAACGGTCGTGGACGAGCGACAACTCGAGACGAATCTCGGGAAAGTGCGGGTTCGGATCCAGCAGGAGACCTCTCTATCGTCGCGAATGGAGTTGCTCGACATTCTCGAACGAGCTTGCACTCCCGACCATCTCCATCTCCTTCCGGAACGACTTCACCTCGATCACCTTCGACTCCTCGACTCCCGAGTGCGCTCAAAACGAGTAAATCCTCGAGTCGATCTGGATCTCGTGCAAGGTTCTCCCTCAGCGGGATCTCAGAGGTGTTGCGAGGGAAGAGTAGTAGTCGAGCTCGAGCACCAGCGGAGGAGGAGGAGAATCGACCACCTTTACCAACTTCTCGAAGAGATTCCTCGCCCGACGTTTCTACGAGCAGACCATCTTCGATCAAAGGATCTGGAGGAGGACGCAGTCAATCACGAGGGAGGAAGACGGCGCTCAAAGTTCTACGAGAAGCGCTCACGACGGGACACGCCCATCTCAACGAACAAGAAAATGGAGGAGGAGGAGCAAGTAACGAAGATCACTCTTCTGAGGTCTCGACGGGAGATGGTTGGAAAGAGTTCAAAGCTGGAACCTATGTCTATCCGATCTCGATACCTGTTCCAGGAATCCTCCCTCCAACCCTTAGCTGCGAATTCGGTTCGGTTTCTTACAATCTCAAAGCTACGGTTGTTAGGGCTGGAGCACTCACGACGAACTTGACGGCGCATTCAGAAGTCATGTTGGTTGCGATGCCGGGAGAGGACGATACGGAAGAATCGGAGAGTATCGTCGTTGAAAGGTTTTGGGAAACTCAGATGAAGTATCATGTAGCTCTCAGCGGAAAGGTGAGTCTTTCTCTTCTACAAAGATCTAATAGACTGTGCTGACGAGAATGTCTGCCCTCCGCAGAGCTTCCCTATTGGTGGACAAATCCCTCTTACGATTCGTCTCAGCCCTCTCGCAAAAGTCAAGGTGTTCCGTGTCTCCGCTCAACTGGAACAGAAGACAAGCTACTTTGCTTCAGGTGAGTACTGCTTTTCCCCATCAGTATTTGAGAGCGAGGCATTTGCTGATCGCTTTCTCTGTTGTTCAGTTCACTCTGGTCGCAAATTGACTCGACACGAGACGCCGAGAAAGGTCATGTTGATCAGGGTCGACCACAAAGATCCTGACGAGCAGATGCTACCCATCTTGTCAGAAGATCAGAATGCTCTACTTGATCACCCTCTTCGAGAATGGTTCATCAATGCTACTTCTTCCGATGGTACGCTTGTTCTTCGCTCTCTATCGAACGATTTTATACCTGACTATCACTGTACTACCTGGTCCGACGATAGATACGACACCTTCGCTCCTCGATCCAGATGGACCTTGGCATCTCGAGCACAACCTGCAATTACCAGATTGCTCGTCAAAGATTAACTTCTCGACTCACCACGAAAAGTCAAACATTGCGATCAGTCATGTCCTCAAGATCATGATTCGGGTAGAACGTGGAGATGACGAGTTCCTCGATTCAAAGGGAAAGCGAAAGGTGAGTAGTCCTTTGATATTTCGTCGAAGTTTCCGAAACTGACCTATTCCATATCCGATTGATAGCGCTGGGATATCGTCGTCGAAACACCAGTACACCTGCTCTCTTGTCGCTGCGCTCAGAACCTACTCCCCGCCTACACTGCTTCGAGCGCAACTCTCTCCGCTGGACCTTCAGGATCGAACTCCGGTTCTTCCTCAATCATCACTCGTGCCATTCGAACAGCGACCGGTACTTCTACACCTCACGAGCACACCTGCGGCGCCCCTCAACCCTCAACCTCAGGATTACGTTCGACTGGAATCGGAGCGACAGTCCACCGAGCTGCTGTCTCGAATCATCACCCAACTCCCGTCGCAAGTCTCGAACAGAACTTGTTATTCGCAAGATTGATCTCGGGTGAAACGACCCCGAATGGAGAGACTCCTCCTACTTATCAGGAGATCTCGCAAGGGGACGTGAGGGAGGTGGATGGAAATGGAGAGAGGGGAAGGTCGAGGGGTAGATCGAGTACAATTGTAGTTGTCGATAATCAGGAACTGGAGGGTGGAAGAGGCAGGAGTAGCAGTACGAGGAGAGTTTAAAGCGAGGGTTTTCTCAGGTTTCTTTCGTAGGATTTGGTTTTCATTGGGTTCTCCTTCGTGGTTTCTTTGGCATACTTTCATTTGGATCAACTTTCCTCCCTGCAAAAACTATCATTTGTTTCTCCCTTTCACACGACTGAATTCGGATGAGGGGAGAATCGATTTCTATCCTCTCTCTCCTCGACCCTCATCTTTCTCATGCTTCACCACTTGACTATAATCTCGACTAACTGTTGAACGATTCAGGGAGTTCTCGATCGGATCCACTTTGTCCTCGCTCTTCTTTCGATTTCATCATGTCAACTCTACCTCTACTCCCTCCCCCACCTCCTCGCTTCCCTCAAACCTTCACAGACCAAGATGATGACAAGCTGGAAGCACAAGCGAACGGCGGCGCTCGAGGGGAAGGTGAAGAAGGGGGAGTGGGGATCGAATGGAGGAAAGTAAAGACTCAAGGGGAGGAGCACGTACAGCGATTAGGTGAGTCGTGCTGCTCTATTGATCTGATGTGACTCAGCTCAGAATTATTCCAAGTCACAGAGGATCGACTGAAAGAACTTTCGAAGCGACAAGGGGCAGAATCGCCTGCTCGACCTCCTTCCCTCGCTGAACCGGATCTCGCTCAACTCGATGAACACGAAGGAGATACAAGGTTTCACTTTGAGGAGACGGAACCGACTACCGACGAAGCAGAGGGAGAAGCAGCTGGGCATGAAGAGGAAGGGAGAGCGTTACTCTCTATCGCGGAGGATGAGGGAGAACACGGAGATCCAGATACGACGATGTCGACGAACGGAGGACTTGAAGACGAGGAAGAGGACAACGAAGCGGATCTGAGTGGAAACGACGACGAACCTCGTTCGAGAAGTCAGCATCCTTTCCAAGGGATGACGGCAGCTCAACGTATCTCCTTCAGCAACTCTGTTCGAATATCAGGAGGTATCCATAATTCCCAGCGTCCACATCGCCATCGCCCAGCAATCGAAACCTTTCCACGTCGATCTCCCTCTGCAGAACGAACAAATCCGATCTCTTCGCGGGAACCTCGACCCGAAGCCACCCCATCCCCTCTACTTGTCGCGTCAGTCACCTCCTCTAGCGCCAATACTCCTTCTCGAGCAACCTCTCCCTCCGGTAGAACCCCACAACATTCTTCCCTCAACCTCCTCGCACCGAAACCTCGTCGACTTTCTTCCTCTTCCCACGTATCGTCAAACTACGCATACCCTTACGCTTACTCTGCATCTCCCGGTTCTCAAGTTCCTTCTCGCGGCTCCTCCCCTTGTTCCTCGATCTACGCTCCCCTTCAACCCCCTTCGAAACACACCCCAAATCCACTCTTCGTTCGTCCTTCACAACGCTTACAACGGAATCGAAGTTCTTCTGGGCTCTCCTTCCAAGAGTACCTTCGAGATGGTTACGATGCTTTCGGTGGATCAGACGATGATTCAGATGCGATTACTCCGAAATCACCAGGTTATCGAGAACTAGTTGAACAGCAAAGACGGAAACGAGCGAAATGGGAAGAAAGGAGAAGGAAGCGAGGGATCGACGACCACAACAAACGAAAGAAACCGAAAGATCAAGAAGACGAGGTGGAAACTGGTGGATTCTGGGAATCCTTGAAGAAAATCCTGGCGATGGGCAATACTGGAGGTGCTGGGAGAGCTGGAGGATCTTTCGGAAGTCCAACTGTCTTTCGTCACTCTTCTCGATTACCTTCGAATGCGAATTACGGTTCGATCTCGAATTCGACTCTTCCTCCTCCTCTTCCTCCTCAACCACCTTCGAAACCTCGCGGTATTCTCACCTCTTCTCGTTCCGTCGAAGACATTCATCCCCCTCCCCCTCGTCCTCGCACTCGATCAGCGAGATCCCACTCGAACCCACCAGTCAAAACGGAATTGGATGCTAGATTCGGCACTGCTCCTTTCAGATACTTTACCATCGCTTTCCTCTTGTTCAAGATTCATCAACTCGTCGCAGCTGTCAAAGATCTCTTCTCGACCGCTTCAAAAGGAATGGCGAAACAGAAGGAGAGGGAAAGGTTGTTGAGACAGAGGCAAGGTTACGAAGCTGTATAGAGCTGTTTGGGTCACTTAGTTCCTTCTTCCTGTTCACATATTGGTCACATTGTCTTTGTTGTAGTTAGCAGTTTGATACCCCCTTTACTCGCTGTTCGGTAAATTGTAACTCGAATCTCTTGCTCTCTTCCTCACTCAGACGAGATGATCGAGAGTAACCGCACTTCCACAACAGAGAGCCCAAGACAGAAGAGAGCTACACGACACAATACGAACCCTGCAGGAGGAGAAGACAATGCAAAAGGAAAGATGATAAAAAGAAAGGATGCGAATGTGAAAAACGAAGGGGGGAAAAGTTGTGAAGAGAGAGAGGATAGATCAGGCGATAGAGATAGCAGGACGTTCGATATTAATCGGTTTGTGGAGCACTTCTTCTCCATCCGTATATGAGGAAGTAGCTCCCGTAAGGTCACCTTCGTCCAAATCTGCCGAAGATGCTGGAGTGTCATCACTGGAGAAGAGGGAGTCACGGGAGGAAGAACGGGTAGATCGGTAAGTGGTCGAAGCGTTCGAGTCGGATCGGGTTCGAGAAGAAGCGGTATCGGCGAGTTCACGAGGGAGGGAAGGGAGGTCTTTTTCGTCGAGAGGGTTGATGGGGGCTGTCGTAGAGAGAGCGGATCGAGATCGAACACGGCGAGCGGTCGAGGGAGTACCTTCGAGGAGAGCGAGAACGGTGTTGGAGGAGTTGGCGGTGACGGGAGGAGTATGGAATCCTTGAGAGCGAGAGAAGGATTCGACTGATGCGGCGGCAGGAGATTGACTGTAAGGGCTAGTAAAGCGTTGTTCCATCGATTCTGGGTACTCCGAGATCTTGGACAAGTTTGGTGAAGAAGTAGATCCTCCGGCTAGGTTTCCTTCGACAGAACTCTTAGATTCGGGCGTAGTGACGCTTCCTTCGGAACTGGTTCGACGGGCCATAGGTCGAGATGGAGGTGGAGGGACTTTGCGTAGAACTTCGAAGGTGCCAACATTTTCGCCTTCGATCATGTCCCAACTCGTATTCGAAGTCGAAGAGCTGGCTACACTCGAAGCTCGTGATCCTGCCCCTTTCCTCCCTAGCTTCAACGCCCTAGCCCAAAGATTGCCAGTCGAGACAGGACTCGAAGGTGAAGGGATGCTCGAGTTCGTTCGCGATCGTTCTCGTCTCGTCGGATTCGAAATTGAAAGTCGATTATTCTCCGAGTCTCCGAGGTAGCTGTCAGAGAGCGAGTCCTTGCGTTGGCGGTCGACGGGAGGGAGGGCTTGTTCTCGACGAATGCTGGTCGGGAATCGGTCGATGGGAGAAGGGGAACGAGGTTGACGAGGAGGGAGTTCGTGAGGCATTTCGAAAGTTGGGGAGGCGACGGGAGATGCGAAGCTCGAAGCGAGTGAAGTTCTCCATCCACTTTTGCGAGACATGGTAGGCGAGGATTTGGGAGAAGGAACGGGAGAAGGTGATCTCGAGCGGAATTCGGATGAGGGTCGAAGGAGGTATTCATCGTCGACTCGGAGGGCAGGAAGAATGGGTTTCGGTGGTGCAGATCGACGAAGTTTGCGAGGTGCGCCCCGTTTCTCCTTGATCGTAGTATCACGGTCGAGGGAAACACGATTCGAGAGGGGAGTTTCCTCCGCTATGCTGGACGACGTCGCGAGACTGACGAATGACAATCGACGATCTGGAGTTGGTGACAATCGACGATCTGGAGTTGGTGTTTGATCTTCGGGAGTGAGATTTGGAGGGACAGCTGCTTCTCGAATTACGTCGTTGGTCGATTTCGTTCGAGTCTGAGTCGGTCTACCTTTGCGGGAAGCTCTTCGAACAAGGGAGAAGGGGGATAGTTTCGTCGAGGCCGTCGTGAGATCGGGTGATGCGAGAGGAGGAGAATCGAACGAAGGAAGAGGGAGAGCAGAAGGGGTAATGGCGATAGAATGTCGGTGTTGAGGTGAAGGTCGAGGGGGGATTTCTTCATCCGAAACGAGTTCGAGGGGCAGAGGATACTTTGATCGGTAATCTGCGAGCGATTCTGGACAGATTGTGATGTCGAACAATCCGAAGCGCTATTTGCAGGAAAAAAAAGAGGGAGAGCTCGCATTGTCAGTTTCTCACAGAGCTCCAAAATCTTCGTCAGAACCGTTTTATTAGAGTTTCTCACTCACCTCTAGTTGATCGTAGGTGGGGACTGGTGCTTCCTCATCCGAGAGCATCTCCTTGAATACGAATTGAGTCGCTTTGATCTCGTCGTTGACTTGCGAAATCCCTTTCTCCGACGTGATCTCCTTCTCCTGTTCCATCCCGTTATGTTGTTCCGGTACGGTTGAGGGTGGTGCTAGAGTTGTCATTGATTACTAGAAAGTCGAAAGGAAGGAGAGAGAGAGAGGGGGAAACGAGGAAGGGCGAGAATTGAAGTTGCCGCGAATGCTTCCCTCGTGACCAAGAGGAGGTATTTGCTTGCAGGAGAGATTAAGGTCGAGTGGAGATGGGTTTGAAGTGTCTAGAATAAGTCGAGTCGCGTCTGCTTGAGGTGAGAGGGTGGAGCTGGAGTTCAGAGTTGGGTGATGACAGCGATAGAACGAATCCTCCTCCTAGTCACGGCTTTCAATTGGTGATTGTTGGACGCTGGTGGTTTGTTTGTAACGCGTAGGACGGGCGAAGGAGTGAGGAAGACGGCGATGTTAGCGTGAGTTGGAAGAGGGTACCAACAGAAAAATTAGGGTGCTGCAGATTCATTTCGACTCCACATCTCCGAGGTCGAAGGTGGTGCCTGAAAAAGTTCCGCAAAAATTCGTCTCTTTCCCTCGCGAGAAAGTCTCTGTCTTTGAAGCGGGACGATCCCTCTCTTTCTCCTCAAAGGGATTCACCGATATCGCTGCCGTCCAGAGATTGAAAGGAAACGAGCGAAATGGCAGGATGGAACCCTGTTTTCGTTGAGAAGCTGCTACTGATACTCCACGGTTTCAAGCTTTTAGCTTACGAGCCCTCTTGTCGCAAAGGCGAGTCTAGCTCAGGACAAGAAAGTGGAGGGCGTTCAAGAGGACTCGCATTGGTAAAGACTAACAAGAAAAACCGATTTCGCAAAGTCCGAGGCATCGCCACAAATTGAATTCGACTACTCGAGACCCGCTCACGGTGTTGGCGTTTGAACACGTTGACAAAAAGGATCGACGTGGACGTTTGAGCCGTCGAGCGTGAAAGCGCTGACCTGCGCTTTTTAATCTCGAACTTTGACGACAACCGGCAGTCTCGCTCGCGGCGATGAAGGTCGGTGAGAACAATTATAGGATAGTGTCACAGCTCGGCTAATAGGGGTAACCAGAGTAAGAGTGAAGTAGAGAGAGATCAAGGGGATCTAAGAACGAAAAATGAAAACTTCCAAACCGACGAGATAAGTATGAACAAAAGCTATGAACAAGGCATCCTCTAACCGGCTCTACACTCTTGACCGAGATTGATCACCATCCCTCGGAATGCCCTTCAGGAAATTGAGCGCTCCCTTCCAAATCTTCTCCCTATCTTCCCTCTTCCAAAACCCGAGTAACAGTATATCGTGAGGCGTATCCTCAGTCCTGACAACCTCGACATGTGTTCCATCTCTCACCAGGTATTCGACGAGTCGATCACATTCTTGTTGACCTCGTTCTCCAGTGCCGTAGGAGACGAAACAAGGGGGATGATCGTCGAAAGTATGAGGTGGTACTCCTTCTCGTCCTGCAGAGAGATAGGGCGATAGGACGAGATTGCGTGGGTGATGACCGAGGAGGTTGTGCACGAGATGATGCCGGAACGGTCCTTCTTCGAAAATATAATCGCAAGAATTCGTTCTTTTGACATAGTTCTTCGGTTCGCAATTCAGGAATGAGTGAGCTGGAGGAACAGAGACCATCAGTGGATGAAGAGGTTCAAACAAGGAGGAATGATAGCTCACCGGGATTGACCCAAGGCTGTGGAGGAAGTATCTCTTGGATCAGTCGTTGTTAGGGATTAGATCAAAACGAATACTTGACTCACAGAGAACAAGATCAATCCTCCAGGATCTGTTAACCTCCACCTAACCTGCTCTCCATCCTTCATTGATACCCTGTCTTCTCCTTTCCCTTCCCTAATCGCATCCCTCACCCATCTCGCCAACGACAAAGCGATATTTGCACCACTCGAGTCTCCCATCAAGACAATCTGATGACCTGGTATCCCTCGTCGTAGAAGATTGATGTAGACGGAAACGGCATCTTGTAATTGAGCTGGGAAAGGGTAGTCGGGGAGAAGTCGGAATTCGACGGAGTGCATAGAGATGAATCGCTTTTCTCGATTGAAAATCGTCATAGGCATCACTGTGAGGCGAGTTCGACTTCAGTATTTGATCTGTACGGATAAAGAGCGAGGCTTCTCACCTGTGCTTTGAGACTTTGGATGAGCTGAGTTGTGAGTGAAAGCCTGTGAGAACATGGCATATGACTATCAGCTCGACACAAAGGCAACGAGATTGTCCAAAGAATGATACTCACTCCTCCATGGAAGAAGATCCCAAGCAACTCTCCCTCTTGTTTCGCAAAGTTCAAATCCTTCTCTGTTTCCGTTCCACTCCTCCTGTTCTTCCTGTACCAACTAAACACTCCTACTCTGTCCCTCATCTTGACCGACTCATCATCTATGATCCCGCACTTCTCTAAATCTTCATCTATCTTTCCATCCATCCACTCGAAATTGCAACCTGAACTGAAAGTTCGAAGTTTCCCCGGATCACTGAATACGTCTCGAGCAGAGATCTTTAAGCCTGCTGTGTCCATCATTGCCAAATAACGTTGTACAGCTGGCATGAATACCGAATCCAGGAGTGTCCAACTTGATCTAGGTCGCTTCTTGGGGAAGATAGAGTATAGGGTTGCGTGATAGGGTAGAAAGGAGAGGAGGATGATGAACTGAGAGATGACATGGAGGTACTTCCATGGTGTTGTGAGTTGGGGTGAAGGAGGTTTAGGTTGATTCGGTAGATCATTCGGATCAGTCGATGAGTCTTGATCGAGCGTTGTTGTTGTCGCTAGAGGTGGATCCGCCATTCTATTTGAAGGAGAATTCCGCGCTACAGAATATGAGAATAGAGTGGAAGAGAAGAAGTTGAAGATCGCGAACCCTTTTCGAAGTTTTCTGATGGTGAATCAACTTAATTTCGGGAGCGGGTGCAGCGGTTCCGACCACTGTCCAAGTACGTCAACGACCACGTCAACCTGGTCGTGTTTCTTGAGCTCAAGTTTCCAAGGGACCAGATCGCAGAAGGAACGAAAATCAAAGGGTATTTCTAAAAACAAGCTACAGAATGAAAGATTGAACACACAGAAGAGAAGAGAAGCAAGAGAAAGGATGAAAAGAAGAGTAGTGAGTGCGAGTTGTCGATTTTAGGAGAGTAGGATTGGGAAAGAGTAGGGAAACAACGAGGAAGTGAAATCATGGATGAATCTTCCGAGACTGCGAGTGCCCGCTCCTTTCAAATCAGTTTCGATCGTCTAGTTCGATGCGTAGCAAAGAGAGAACTCACGCAAAACTGTTTTTGTCGACCGTCCCTACTCTCTCGGATCCATCCCTTTCCTCGGCTCGAACCCAACCTTCCTCTCCAACTCCTCGCATCCCACCACCTTCGAGAAGAACCAACCCAACCGACTTCTCCTCCCCGAGAGTGAAAGTGAAGGAGTCGATCTCGTTGATTCCCCCCTCCTCCTCTAGAGTGAGGGAGAGAATCTTTCCTTCACTTCAGACGAAATCTTCGTCTGAATCGTAGAACTCGTCATCGTCTTCTCCTGCCATCATGTGTTCGTTCAATTCTCCAAAGTCGACCTAGACACGATCAAGCGGAAGTAGGATTAGTGAAGGGAAGGAGGAAAAGTGAAAAAAATGAAACAGGAGAATTCACCTTGTAGCGACAGAGACCACCGATGCCTCCGAATCCTTTCACGACTGAACGTCCAGGGCAGCGGCTCGTCAGCTCGGTAGTCAGTAGGAATGTCAGGAAAAGAGAACGTACACTGAGATCCTTCTTGCGATTTGTTGGTGATGAACTGTGAACCGTCAAGCGCGTCGAAGTCAGGAAACTCTCGCAACTTCAGACGGAGACCCAAGCTGTACTCACCTCGAGTTGAGCTCCCATCGAAGTGTAATTCTCCGCCAACCACTCCAACATAGGTTGAGGTTCCCTATTCTGTTCCATCTCCAACCCAGTAACCTTATCAATGAATTTCGCCCTATCCACCTCACTCAACGCATTAATCCCACTCTGATTCTCTACGACCTTGCTCGTGTTCGCAGCGGCGGGAGGTGCGTGGGTGTGAACGATGATTTCCGCTCCGGTCGAATCGCGGAGGTAGTGTCGAGTGACATCGAGGTTCTCCCAAACGATCAAGGTTTCGACGGCTCCCATTTCGAGTCCTCGTAGGGTATCGTCGACTCCGAAACAGTATTTACCGGAATCGTGAGAGATCTCGTCAAAGTATTGTTGAATCAATCTAGACGATGCGAGCGAGTGAGAATCAGTGAAAAGAGTCGAGAAAAAGAAGAGAGAGAGGTTGGAGTGGGTTACTTCTTTTCTTGAACGAATTTGACGTTTGATAAAGACTCTGCAGCGAGTTCGATAGCCTGATTGAACCCATTCTCACCACCATAACTAACATCCACCACTTTAATAACCTTTGCGTTCAACCTTCCATCAAACAAATCACTCTGATTCAACTCGGTCTTGAAATCCGCCGAACCAGCAAGGACCAACCCTTGCACGTTCACTTTGTCGTCCGTGATGAAGTGTTGAACGGCATGTTCGGCGACTTTCCTCACGTAGTTGTGTCGTTTCTCCATTCGGAGACGGGCGAAACGGAGTGCAGATTGTCCTCCACGACCATGCTTCTTGGGCAAGTCGACAGTAAATTTGTGTACTACTTCTCGAGTGTTACCGGCGAGAGTACCAAACAAGGCTCCGTTACCATCCATGACGATGAAACCGAATTTCGCGTCGGATTCGAGGAGTTCTGCGAGTGCTTCAGTATGGAATTTGTTGTCACAGAGGTAGAGGGAAGTGTTGATAGGCTGTGATGATCCATCTCAACCTTTCATCAGACCACGTGTTCGAACAACAGGGATGGGAATGAGATTGGTGCAACTCACTCTGAAAGGTTCGAAATCGATATTAACCTTCTTCTCTTTTCCTTCATCCGTCAAGATAGTTCCACAGTAAACGACCAATCCATTGTTTGGTACTTTCGAGTAGAGTTTGAGACGCTGTTGAGTCGAGGTAATGGCGGCGAGTACGGAAAGTCGGTTCACTCGAGATTTAATGTTTGATGCGGTACCGTATTCTTGAGTCAACATGGAGGATAATTGAGAGATTTGAGAGCTGTAGGGAAAGGATTTGGGCGTGAGTATGAGCGGGAGGAGGTAGGTTAGGACGAGAGTAAAGGGCGAACCGAGGAGGGGCGATGAGGGAAATCATCGAGGTTCCTGTGAGTCGACAAATGTTCCTCCTCAATCTCGGCTCATCAGCGGGAGTGAGTGAAGAATATCGACTCACCTGCACCACGAGCAGCTTGAAGACTCTGGACTAGAATCCCGCGAAAAGAAAGGGACAAAGAAAAAGAGGTCAGCTCCTCCTCCTTTACTTCGCTCGAAGGTAGTGAAAGTCAAGCATACCGAGTTTCTTCATTCTGTTCGCACAATCAGCCAGCAGCGGGACAAGTAGAAGAGCGAGAGGGGAACAGAGCGAAACTTTGTCAGTACATCATTTCCACTTTTCGCCTCGTTCACATCTGGGAGGCGTAAAAGTGAGAGGGGAGAGTGATGATTGACTTACTTCCATACTGCGATGTTTGCCTCTTGTTGTGCATCTGCTGTAGTCGACATCTTTGATCTAACTTTTGATCAAGGTTTTTTTCGAAGGATGGAAGAGAGAAGGGCGAAAGGAGCTGGTTTGGGGAGGAGAACAGGACGGCCTAATCGAGTGACTGGCTTGAAAAGTCGATATACAACTGCCGAGAGTGATTGGGGAGGAGCGAGTCAGTACTCGACTCGATTGATCAGGATTAGTCGAATTGCAATCGCTGGAATACAAACACGAAACAGACCTTACCCCTTCTCTCACTCTCTCTTTACAAATGGAGAGATGATCTATACGAAAGATCTAGTAATTTCTACTCCTTACTCTTCAAGAGTAACGACTACATCCTCGCATCGTTCGTCTCCTTCCTTCCTCTCTTCCCACTTTCTCCCCGCACCCCCTCACTCTCTCATCCGATACTAACTCAACCATACGCTCTATCTAGCACAACTACGAGATCTCCTAGCTTTCACTCCTTCCACCTCTCGCTCCTCCTCCTCTTCGTCTTCCTACGATAACTCGATCTCCGTAATAACTTACGACTCACTCGCTTCTCACTCGCTCTACAACGACAGACGTCCTCACTATACTCCACTCAACTTCTCCACTTGTTGTATCACTTATGGGTGTGGCTTCGTCGCGGTTGGAGGTCAGAATAGTGAGATTGCTTTGAAAAGTTCAAGCAATGAGAATAAAGATTGGTAATGTTTCCTCTCTCTCTCCCTCTCACTGTCTCGAGTTTGTAGGAGCTGATAGGGGGAGCACGGGAATAGGTGTCAACAATATACACCTCATTCATCCTCTGCGAATTCAGCGATCCCACAAGGAAGTATCGTCAATTCATTGAATATCTCTTCAAAGTCTCCTTCGGAACCGGATCAACCAAGGTTACTAGCGAGTTCGAACGATGAGAAACTGTTGGTTTATGATATCGTGGCATGCTCGAGTGAGGAGGGAGCGGGATTACCAGATTGGAGAGGAGCTAGGAGGAGGAGAGAGAGGGAAAAGAAAAGGTTCAGGGAGAGTTTGGTTGAGAGTAGTTGGGAAGCGGAGGAGTGGCACCGAAGGAAGCTAGGGAGTGAGCATGAAGAGTTCAATCATGGGGAGCAAGAGCAAGAGGAGGAGGATCGAGTGGAAGAATCACCGACTTTCAACCCTTCTTCAGGACCGTGTCAACTCCTGCCTCGACCAGAACTAGATATTCCTTTCTCAACGCCGATCAATCATTGTTCATTATCAAAAGATGGGACGAAGATGCTGGCAGTGGGAGATACGGAAGAAGTTTGGATGTTTGATGTGAGAGGAAACGGAGAGTATCAATTGGTTGCGAGTTTCGGGAATGGGGAGAGTAGGGACGCTAGTTTCTCGACGGATTGGGATGAAAGTGGTAACGCATTCGTCGTAGGGAGTCAAGGTGAGTCGAGAAGAAACGAAGCATCTATAGTCAGAACTGACGTTTCTTGATCTCCTCGTATCGCAGATGGTTTCGTCAACGTCTATGACCCACGCTTCCTCCCAACCTCATCTTCCGCTTCTTCTTCTCGACATCCTCCAACAGTAGCTTCCCTTCGCACAACTCAACGAGGACCAGCAGGAGCCGTGAGAAAAGTAAAATTTTCACCTGGAGGTCGAGGCAAGATCGATGGTGGTTTACTAGCATTCACCGAGGTGCGTCGCTTATCCCTTCCACTCTCACAGTACCTCACAGCTGATCAGTGAATTTCCGATATTTGAGCACAGCATCGAAACCTCGTTCACATTGTCGATTCCCGCACTTTCTCCTCTACCCAACTCCTCGAGATCCCTCGCTATCCAACTCAAAACGATACTCCTTCGAACTCCGTATACCTCGTTAACGAACCCCTCTTAGTCCCACAACCAGATCATTTCGAATCAGGTTCGATCCCACCTCGTACTCGACCTCTCCCACTTCGCCGTCGAAGAAGACGTTCTTCGTCCACTCTACCTCGACTTGATGAGCCGATACCTCAAGCTCGAAGAACTAGGTTCCCTTCTAGCGGGTCAGACGGGATTTTACATTTGATTCCGGACCCTCAACCACGAATCAGGAGGAGAGTCGACAGTGGGACTACTCCGAGAGAAGTGACGATGACGTTACCTGATGAAGGAAGGGGTGAGGTTTGGCCAGTTCCAGTCTTGCCGAGAGGAGCGGGAGAAAGTGTTGGAGGGATGCAGATACGGAATCGGAGAGTGATTCACCAGGATGATCCGGAGGAGGAGACTGAGAATGAAGAAGACGGGGCAGAAGTGGGGTGGAATGAACAGCAGGAGTTGACGGATGAAGAGGAAGAGAGCGAAGATGAGGAGGAAGAGGAAGATCAAGATGAAGACGAAGAATCAGAACAAGATCTAGCTTCAGCATCTTGGAACAATCCTGCAACCTCGCAAACTACCCAAGAATCAAGAATAGCAGAAGTTGCTTCTCTCGCAGGTGTCTCTTTACCCTCTCGAACCTATTCTTCCGTCGCTGCAACCTCGAATCCTCAAACTCGACATTCCTGGTTCCCCGGTGGACTCACTCCGACCTCCCCTCACCCTCCTTCCTCATCTCGTACAGCCCGCGATATCCCCTATTCGACCCTGACACGCTTCACGACCTCTCCCTCCTCTTCCTCTAACCCCTCCTTACCGACCCTCTCACTCTTCGCCGCACCCCTCATCAACCCTTCTCGTTCCTCGACTCCCTCTTTCTACCCTTCTACGAATCTCTCGAGACAACCACGAGTGATACCGTCTCAACAGAGTTACCGGAGCAACTCGAACAATTTCCCATTGGATACGAGCGAGAGAGATCTGTTGGGATTGGATTGGGATGAATGGGGGGAAAGGGTGTTGGTCGCTACAAGTCAGAGGGTCTGGGAATGGGACGTGGATGTGAAAAGTAGGAGAGGGAAGGGGAGTTTCGATTATTGTTGAAGGGAGATCGTTTTGTTTCTGTGGTCTGTTTTGTTTTCTTGTTTTTTTGCCCTGCCCTCGTCGTTTTTACCAATATACTCGCAACTTTCTTCTGTACTGACTGCAAATGCACACTGCTCTCCTTCGTTCTCTCCTGGTTCTGCCTACTTCGAGAGCGAATGAAAGTTCAATAAGCACGATTCAAATCTACAATCTATCAGTACCCTTTGCTTTCCCCGTCTCCTTCTCCATCTTTGCCGTCCTCGCACCAAAATGTATAGCTCTCTTCTTCTCCCTCCAAGTACCCATCAACCCCAACTCTCTCGCCGCCAATCTCAACAACATTTTGTCCCCCAACCCTTCTTGAAACCTCATATCGCATTTCTCCCACACCGCTAATTTCACTAACCAACTAACTAAAGGCGTCGAAAGGAATGGATAACGAACTTCTTTCGAAGAGGAGGAAATGATTCGATCGTCTCGACCCAAGTTCCGGGTGCTCAATCGAGAGAGATCCATTTGAAGTTCGTCGATGAGAGAAGTCCACTTCTCGTGACCTCTTGGAGAGTCGGGGAGAGGTGGAGTCACGTTGGTAGATTGGTATTGGTTGTAAGCTTTTCGATGTCGTGCGTAACCTCCGAGGAGTTCATCTGCTCCCAATCCACTCAGTAAGACTCGTGCGGTCGAGTGATACGGTTCGGTCGATTCGACGGAGGAAGGAGGGGAGGAAGAACTTGAAGCGAGAGTACCACGACCTCGAGCAGCGAAATAGAAAGCGATGGCAATGCTCTGCGTTTCCTCCACGACACTATCAGTATCAGATATGTACAGGTAGGAAGAAACAACTAAACGCACAAGATCCATAACAGTATCTTGAGGTTTCATCAAGTCTATCACTTTTTGACGGTGTTCGAGCATTTCCGAGTAAGGTACGTCGACTTTGACGAAATTCCATCTTCTTTCCGGGTTGAGTTGACATAGTTCCCTCCAGCTCTCCAGACCCGTCAATCGATCAGGTACATCGTAGATCGAAGTTGATATCGAAGGTTCTTCACTCGTCGGAGTTGAAGTTTCCAGTTCGTCTTCGGGAGTCACCGACTCTTCCTCCTCCCCTTTGATCTCCAATCCTTCTTCGAGCATCTTCTCCAATTTCGCTTTATCCTGTCTATCCTTCTTAGTCTCCTTCTTCTTCCCTTTCCGCGGTCCAACAGCACTCGCATCCAGTTTCCTCGGGTTCTCAAACGCAACATTGATCAGATCAATTCCTTCTCCCTCTGGTAAGACTTTGTCGACTAATCGAGCTACGACCGTGCAGTCGAGTCCACCGGAAAAGAGTACTGCTATTCGAGGTTTCGAGTTTGCGGTGGAAGATTTCGGTGGAAAGGGGATCGTGAGGACTCGTTGTCGGATCGACTCGGTCAGGAGTTCGATGAAGGTATGCATCTTGGCGATGTAGGGCGGGAAGAGGACGGGGAGAGGAGGGAAAGAACGGGTCATGGCGTGGAGAGAACCGATCGAAGGGAGGGAACGATTCAGGCGATCGAAGGGATAGATCTAGATGGTTCGAGAGGTCGCAGTCAGTGAAGAGCGACTGAGACCTTGACCGACACCTACGAGAGCTTCCAGAGTATCTTCCTTCGCTTCAGAACGATAACATCTCTCATGAACCTTGACTGCCTCGATCCATCCCTTCCCATCACTCAGCTTGCTCAAGTCTAACTCGTGTATACCATCCGCGCTCACTTCCTCCCATTCCCCTTCCATCTCACTCGGAGCGGTCGATGTCAAAACCCAGAATGGATTACTCCCTCCTCGTTCCTTTCTCGATAAGCTCCTCCTTCCCAACACGTCCCTCGTGAAGTAAACCTTATCTTGCGATGCATCGTAGTAAATGAGCGAATACGGAGAACCTTGAATCTGATCGAGCGCTTCAAAGAATCCGACGGTTTGAATCAGGTTGAATAGTTTCAATCCATCATTCTCGTTCATCTCTACCTGACCCTCTTGTTCTATATTAGCTCCTTTTCATAGCGCATGAGATAGACCGACAAGAGGCAAGGGAAACTTACGGGTAACGAATCGAAGATTTCGCCGTTCCAACACAAAACATTCCCAGTTTTCTCGTCTTGAAACGGTTGCTGAGTGACGTGTTCTCCTCTGAGGTGCAGTACACTCGTGTGGAAACGGAGTTCGTGCGTTCTAGTCTGCAGGACAATCGAGTTTGAAGCGTCCGGACCTGCGAGTAGTCACAACGATAGATCAGTACGTTTCGAGACATTATAGGAAGCTTTACTGACCTCTATCGGCCACTGCTGTAATCAATGAAGCCCATGCATCCTCTGCTGTCGAATCCGCTTGATCAAGATTCAGGTTTCGGGAGCCGCTCGGAACAGCTGCTGATGGATCCGTCGCTCCTACATGACTCCCAGTTCTATTTGAAGGTCTAGCGGTGAAGACTATGCCACACATAGGGTGAGAGCGAGAGTGGGAGAGCTGATGTTAGATGAGGGGACACTTTTGGGCGAAGTGAAGGAAGGGAGTTGACTTGAGTCTTGATGATTGATGTAGGGCTTTTGAGTGTGAGCAGTGCTCAAGGCGCGGCAGAAATTGATGGGTGAAGTGGAAGGGAAAGAGCGAGGAAAGTTTCGCAAGGTTTCGTGACATCGCTTCAGTCTTGCCGTCGAGCAGCAGAGAGAGTCTATTAGACGCTTCACCGACACCGAATCGTATGAAAGGATTCATTAACGTTATACGAGAAACAGATATACGGAAATTGCCATCTCTTGCAACTCCGCCAACTCTCCTACGTCCTCCAGCTTTCCCCTGCTCCATTCTTTCCGGAGAATACCCTCAGCTATCAGTCATCAACCTCCCACCCCATCGTCTCCCTATTTCCTTCTCTCGCTTCCGCCAATTACTCCAATCCCAATTTGAACCACTTCGTCTCCGGATCATCGACTATCGTGAGCTTGAGGTTCTGGGGATCGACAGTCTCC
>Ga0308170_10000513_pt1 | contig 47945 bp, 43 predicted proteins | sample PhyBR2_2_FD_202136 | JGI IMG/M metagenome (GOLD analysis project Ga0308170, IMG submission 202136) | Phyllosphere microbial communities from UC Gill Tract Community Farm, Albany, California, United States - DLSLSB.R2 | ecosystem: Host-associated > Plants > Phyllosphere > Unclassified | place... | reverse complement strand
TTTGTAATGAAGCAATCTTTCTGTCAGTGTTGCTCCATATTTGCGAGTGCAAAAGTAAAAATTATTTTCTTTATGACCAAATGTTTCTTTAAGAATTTTTAAAGTTTTTTTAGTAACCTTAACCTCTATCCCAAACACTCAATCCCACTCCTGCGCTTCCCGTTTTACCGGACTGCAAAGATACAAATATTTTTAACTCTCACAACTTTTTATTACTAAAAAATTATACCCGTTTATCTGTACTTTTTTAAAGTGATTCTATAATTTTACCGCTTAGCTAAAAGCTCTTCTACGCTACCGAATAACTCTCGTTTTTCAGTGGGGCAAAAGTACTCCTTATTTGCCTTTACTTCCAAATCTATTTAACTTAAAATTTATATTTAATTAATATTCAATCATAACTAACTGGTTAACTGGAAGAATAATTTTCGACAATAATAAGAATTGAAGAAAAGAAAGAATAAACTGGCCTTTTAGAATAAAAAAATAAAAAGCAAAGTTTAATTACTTTGCTTTTGTTCTTTATATATTATACTTAGAAATTCTGCATAAGATTTTTCTAATCCGATAATATCTCCGCTTTTTAGGTTTAATCCTCCCCTTCCTGAATCATCAGTTTTTATTTTTGTGGAAGACATCTGAAAATATTGATTGCCATCGTTAGATTTAGGCTGCAGCTTTATGGTAGAACCTAAAAGTTTCCTGGTAGAAATGACATACACCTCTTCTTGTTTGGGTTTTAAAACAAAAAAACTTCTAGGAGGCAAAACCATGTCTTTTTTATTGATACTTATTTTTTGTTCTTTCTCTGAGGATGCGAACAAAAAAATATTTCCAGTCTGATTTAAAAGCTTATCTCTTGAAATGAAATATAAATTCAGTCTATAATTCGAAGGATTGAATGGTTGAGTTGAGCCATCTACATTTTCAAAAGGTTTTAATGAAAAAGCGTTGGCTCCAATTTCTTTAGCTTTTTTATATACTGATGAAAACACGGCAGCATCATCTTTCGAAAATCCTTGAACTTCTATTTCTCCTAAATACTCTGCCTCTTTTATTTCGTCTTGTATTTTGAATAAAGTTTGATCTGTACTGTCATGCGTTTTTTCAACTTTTATAAGAAAAACTTTTTGTGCATTCAAAAATTGAAAAAGGGTAATGAAACTTATTATAATCAGATTTCTCATTGTAAGGTATATTATTTTGAAAGAACCTCGATACAATCTTCAAGGCTATTTTCCCAATGTTTAGGTTCTATTTTATAGACTTGTTCTATTTTGTCTAAACACATGGTGCTTCTTTTGGGTCTTTTTGCCGGAGTTGGATACTGCCCTGTTGTAAGCGGATTTAGTTTAATGTTTGATTTTGAAAATTCTGCAATCTTCTTTGCGAAATCAAACCAAGTGGTTTCCGGATAGTTTGAAAAATGGAAAATACCAAAAGTCTTATTTTTAGTTTCAATTATCGTCATTATTGCTTCTGCCAAATCATTTGCATTGGTTGGCTGACCAAACTGATCTGCCACAATTCCCAACTCTTCTTTTTGAGAGAATAAATTCAACATTGTTTTCACAAAGTTTTTATTAAATTCTGAGTATAGCCAAGAAGTTCTCAGGATAATCGTTTTAGGATTAATCTCTAAAGCTAATTCTTCACCTTTCAATTTCGATTGTCCATAAACTCCTATTGGATTAGTAAAATCGTCTTCTGCATAATCCAAGTTTGTTTCTCCATCAAAAACATAATCAGTGGAAACATGAATAAGAATCGTTTTAAATTCGGCACACGCTTCTGCAATATTAGCAACTCCTTCTGCATTTACAGCAAAAGCTTTTTCTGGCTCTTTTTCGGCAAGATCTACGGCAGTATATGCGGACGCATTGATACAAAAATCAGGCTTATTATCGTAAAAGAAATTTTGAATTTGTTCTGAATCTGTAACATTAAGGGTCTGTGAATCTGTAAAGATAAACTCATATTTATTTTCAAAATCTTCAGCGATTTGTTTTATACAGTTTCCTAATTGACCGTTACTGCCTATTACCAATATTTTTTTCATCTTTTATTATGAGTTTTTTGCGTTTTGAGATCTTAAAAACTTCACCCTGGATTGGAAATCTTTCTGTTCTAATTCAACATAAAATTTATGAAATGTTTCTTTGATGTCTTCAGGATGGACTTCTGATTTTCTGGTTTTTACATTAAAATAAATTATAGTAACCCATAAAACCGCATGAATAGTTTTTTCATCTAAGCTTTTCATTAGAATTTCAACTTTAGCAGTTCTATCCTGAATATCTATTGTTTTACTGCTGATAACAACTGAAGTGTTGTATCTAACCTCTTTCAAATATGCTATTTCATTTTGAATGGCAATCCAGGTACAGCCTGTTTGTTTTGTATATTCTTCGTAAGTAAAACCGTAAAATGCTTCAACATGATCTTCTCTTGCATTGAACATATAATCCAGATATTTCACATTATTCAGGTGACCTATTGGATCACAGTCGCTAAAGCGTACTTTTACCGTTGTTGATACTTCTTTTTCCATTGTGCAAAAATAAAAAAACCACCCCGATTAGAGGTGGTTGATTTTATAAATCTTTGTTAATTTCTAAAATTATTTAAGACCTAATTCTTTTTTAACATCTGCAGTAATGTCTGGACCGTTTTTGTAGATAAGAGCAGATGAGTTAGCATCTAATACAAAATCAATTGTACTTGCTTTTGCTACTTTTTCAATAGCAGCATTTAATTTTGTTTCAATAGGAGCATACAATGCATCTTGTTTAGCCTGGCTATCTTTCATTGCCTTTTCTTGCATTTGAGCAATCTCTTCCTGCAATTTTTGTAATTCTGCTTCTCTTGCTTTGTTTTCTTCAGCAGTTTTTTTAGGTGCTTCTTCAGTATATTGCTTTACTTTTACTTGACCAGCGTCTCCTTTCTTTTTAATTTCAGCTTGTTTGCTATCAATGAATGCTTTTAAATCAGCATCTGCCTTAGTTTTTTCAGGCATCGCATTAAGAACAGCTGCAACATTTAAAGTAGCTGACTTTTGAGCTTTTGCCATACCTACAGACACAACCATCATTATTGCTGCAAATAATACACTTAATTTTTTCATAATTGGTAAATAAATAATTTAATTTTTAAGATTGCAAATTTCCATAAAAGTTAATTTTAAAACAAATTTAATTGTACTTTTTAAGGAAATTCTAATTCTTTTTCTCTTTTGTTGTTGTTCCTTTTAATAAAATATCTAAGACTTTATCGGTATAATCAAACCTTTTCTGAAGGAAAATAACATTAACGTCATTACTTTTATCAAGAACTATGCCCAACCCATTTTTCTCAGACATGGTCTTAATTGCATTCCAAATCTGATCCTGAAAAGGCTGAACAAGATTGGCTCTCAGTTTACTGATTTCTCCATTGGTACCAAAACGTAAACTTGTTGTTGTTTTGATATTCTTGTCCAAATCCATCACTTCTTTTTCTCTAAGTTTTAACTGATCTCCAATCAATAAAACCTTTTCGTTTTCAAAAGCAGATCTTTTTTTCTCATATTCTGCCTGCAGATTTTGAAGGTCAGTCTGCCAAGTATCAATTTGTGAGTTTAATCTTGCTTCCGCCTCTTTATATTGAGGAAGCTTATCTAATATGGCCTGTGTATCGACAACTCCTACTTTTTGAGCGTTTGAAATTCCAAAACATATTAGAAAGAAAACAGTGAAAATGGTTTTAAAATTCTTCATATTGTTATAAAGATTGGTTCATCAAGAAGTGCGTCTTCCAGCCGGAAGGTTCTGTAGAGTTGATTGTTTTATCAAATCCATAGGCAAAGTCAAATCCGATAAGACCAAATGCTCCCATATATACTCTTACCCCGACTCCTACTGATCTTTTTAATTGGAAAGGATTATACTTGCCCCAAGAGTTCCATACATTTCCTCCTTCTGCAAAAGTAAGCGCATAGATTTTAGCTGTTTGACTCATTGAAATCGGATATCTCAATTCTAAGGTAAATCTGTTATAGATAGTTCCTCCACCTCGTTGAGTAATATCATCGGATGTTCCTCCGTAAGTAGAGGCATTTTCATATCCTCTTAGCGGAATAAGCTCTCTACCATCGTATCTACCTCCGAATAAACCTGTACCTCCCACATAATATCTTTCGAAAGGCGGTGCACCAAGTTCTTTGTTATAACCATCCATGAATCCCATCTCAGCAGAAGATCTTAAGACAAGCTTTCCTGCAATTTCATTATAAATATCTGCTTTGAATTTTATTTTATAAAATTCCATCCACTTATATTTATCTACAGGGCTCATTGTTGAATAGTCTTTATTACTGAACAATGAATATGGCGGCGTAAACTTAGCTGTAAGTTCTACATTTGAACCTACAGTTGGGAAAATAGGATCAATACCCGCAGAATTTCTACTTAATCCTAAATTTATACTAAGGTTGTTTGCATTTCCATAGTATTCGGTAGTGTTACCAAATTCAAAAGGATAATTGCTGAATTTATATTTCTGATATTGTAAACCTGTATACACCGAGAAGTAATCATCCGGCCAATTTAATCGTCTATTAAGCCCTACCGAAGCAGAGAAAATATTTAATTTTTGAGAATTTCCATAGGCATCACTATAATTAACTCTGGACGTGTTCAAACTTACAGAAAGTGCTGTTGGCTTTGTTCCGAATAACCACGGCTCTGTAAATGAGATTCCATAGTTCTGGAAGTATTGTCCTGCCTGTGCCTGAATAGATAATGTTTGTCCATCTCCTTGAGGAACAGGTCTAAAGTCTTTGAATTTAAGGAAATTCTTTAATGAGAAATTATTAAATGTTAGTCCTAATGTTCCAATGAAACTATTTCCACCATATCCAGCCTGTAACTGAACCTGTGAAGATCCTTTTTCCACAAGTTTCCAACCGATATCAACAGTATTATCCTGTGGATTTGGCTGAATATCCTGACCTACTTGTTGAGGGTCAAAGAATGACATCCCGGCAAGGTCGAAATAGGTTCTCTTAATATCAGACTTTCTGAATAATTCTCCCGGTTTTGTCATTAATGCTCTAAGAATAACGTGGTCATGAGTGGTAACGTTTCCACTCCAAGTTACTTTATTCCAGGTAGCTTTTTCACCTTCGTTAATACGGATTTCAAGATTAATTTTATCTCCGTCCACCGATTTTTCAACAGGAGTTACATTAGAGAATAAGTATCCGTTATTCATGTAAATAGACTTGATATCAGAATCGTCTTCTTTACCTCCATCTTCTCCCACTTTCTTATTGAATCCTACTGCATCGTAAATATCTCCTTTCTTATATCCTAAAACTCTTTGTAAGTATTCTGTTGCAAATACTGTGTTCCCTGTAAAAGTAATATCTCCGATATAATATTGTTTACCTTCACTAAGCTTTACATTGATCTCGTAATTGTTTCTTTTGTTTCTCCACACGGAGTCAGAAACAATTGCAGCATCTCTATACCCCAGAGAGTTGTAATAGTTAATAAGGCTTTGTTTATCTTCCTGATATTTCTCTTCAACAAATTTTGAAGATTTCAAAATCCCACCGATCCCGAATCTTTTTTGTTTTGTTTCTTTGAAAGCTTTTTTTCTTAGCTTAGAATCTGTAACACTTTTATTTCCTTCAAATTCGATATGATCGATCTTGATTCGTTTTCCTTTATCAACTTCAATCGTCCAGTCTACCAAAGCAGGGTCGCTTGCATTTACTTTATCCTGAATGGTAATCTTAGCATCTGCAAATCCTTTTTTAACGTACTCTTTCGGAATATTTGTTTTTAAACTTGAAACTAAATTCTGTGTAATTTTTGTTCCAGGTTTTAGATTATTGTCTTTAGCAAGCTTTTCATTTTTAGACTTACCAATCCCTTTTCCTGTAAATTTTACTTCACCAAGTTCTTTTAAATCCTGCAAATAAAATTTTAAAACAATTGTTTCTCCTTCAATACTCTCAACATATACTTCCACTTCAGAAAATGATTGAGTATCCCAAAGCTTTTTAACAGCGGTACTAATTTTCTGTCCCGGAATATCTACAGACTCTCCTTTCGTCAAACCTGTAAATCTTAGAATTTGAGCGGGGGTGTATTTTTTCACCCCATCAACGACGATATCCTTTAACGTATATGTCCCTGCTTGATTTTCTGCATGTACTGAAGAGTTTACTCTTGTACTATCCTGCGGTGTTACTTGTCCATAAAAATGTGCAGAAGCAGCAAACATTATGATGGGTAATAATCTAAACTTCATTTTATCGTAGTCTTTCTTTTCTTAATTCTTTTACTGAACTTTTATTTGTTCTCCGGTTTTCCCGTATCTTCTTTCCTTATTTTGATACTCTAAGATACACTTGAAGAAAATATCTTTTGTAAAGTCTGGCCACAGTATGTCTAAAAACTGTAATTCAGCATAGGCAATTTGCCAAAGTAGAAAATTACTGATCCTTACCTCGCCACTTGTTCTTATCATTAAATCAACCGGTGGAAAATCTTTTGTATACAAATAGCTTTCAAATGTTTTCTCATCTATTGCATCTACATCAAGTTTTCCGTCTTTCACATCAGTACTGATCTTTTTTACAGCATTCAAAATTTCATTTTGAGAACCATAACTAATTGCAAGTATCAGATTCCCTTTTGAATTATTTTTGGTGAGTTCTACAACTCTCAACAACTGATCTTTTACAAGAGCTGGCAATTTTTCTAAATTCCCAATTACGTGCATTCTCAACCCTTTGCTAAAAATCTCTTCAGCTTCAAGCAATAAAGTTTCCATAAGTAAATTCATTAATGTATTTACTTCGTCATCTGGTCTGTTCCAGTTTTCCGAGGAAAAAGTATAGAGGGTTAAATAAGGGATGTTAATTTCGTTACAAGCATTAATAGCATTTCTTACCGCATCAATGGCATTCTTGTGACCAAATGTTCTTTCTTCTCCCCGAGATTTCGCCCATCTTCCATTTCCATCCATAATGATGGCAACATGTTGCGGGAGATTTTCGGGATCTATTTTATCTTTTAACAATGACATATTTTGATTAATCACAATAACAAGGAGGTCTTCCAAAAGAATAGGTAAGTCCTAAACTAAAGGTATTCAACCAATCTCTGGATTCTCCATCTCCTATAGTTCTGGTTCCTTTGTAAGCAGCTTCTCTTTCCTGAGAAACAATATAATAATTTCCTGTTCCTAATAAAGAACCTCCTCCAGGAGATAAAATATCAGAATTATATGTTGATTTTACATCTTTTGGCAAAACTTTACTATAATCTAACTGATCTGTTAATGTAAGTCTGAATGTTGCTTCTGCAAAAACAGCCCAGTTATGATTGAATTTATATTTCAAACCAACTCCAAAAGGAATATGCATTGCTATTTTCTTACCTGTAGAATATACCGGAGTGGTAGTAAAATCTTGTTCATTAATTGGTGCTTGTGCCACTCCGTCTGCATCTCTTCTGAAATCGTTTACTAAAGTAGTCTTCGGAGCATCATACATAATAGCTCCTACCCCCGCAAAAATGTAAGGACTCAACATACCCATCTGCTCATTATTCACAGGTAAAAAATTATATTCAAAGCTTAAACTCGCTTCATAAATATTATTTTTACCAAAAGCATTTCTGTTTCTTCTATATTGTTCTTTAGCTGCTTTATCGCTAAACTGAACCTGATTGTACCCTAAATCTAATCTTACCGTTTGATAAGGGTTAAAATTAAATCTATATAATAAACCACCATAAAACGGAACTCCCCAATCAGAAACTCTATCCATACTCAACGGTTTTTGTAAAATATAATTGGTATTTCCTACATCGCCTACCAGGTTACTCATTCCCAGTCGGATTCCCAATTCATTTCTTTGTGCCTTCATGCTTACCATTGTTCCCATAATGGTAAGAAAGCTAAACAATAATTTTTTATTCATAAAAGAATATGGATTTATGGTTATTTTAAAAATTAATTTTTGCAAATATAAAACATTTTTATATTAATGATATTCTTAATGTTTAGTTAAAAATAAACAAAAAAACATAATTTGTTATAAAGTAAACGGCAAAGTCCTCAAAATATTTCTTTTTCTGCATAAAGAAGAAATTCATTTCAAAAATTCGTCTGTTACAGCTTGCTAAAATATTACTTCTTTCCCAATATTTGCTGTATTTTATTTCTTAATCTAATTAATAGTGGTTCTTTATAGTTTTTATCTTCATCAAAATAGCCGTAACCATAGCCATAACCATAGCCGTAACCATAGCCGTAGCCTTGTCTTGTATTATAATCGTTATATACAAGTCCTAAGTTTCCTACTTCCTGATTATGATATTTCTCAGTAATCATCTTTAGCATATATTTTTCGGTATATTCATGACGAACGACATAAATATTAGCATCAGAATACTTCATCAATTCGTAAGAATCTGCTACTAAACCTACCGGCGGAGAATCTATGATGATAAAATCATACATTTCTTTAAGCTTTTCTAAAAACTCAATATTTCTTTTACTCATCAAAAGCTCTGAGGGATTAGGCGGAATAGGTCCTGAAGTAGCCACATCTAAATTAGGAATCTTTGTATTATTAATAATCTGATCTATTGAAACTTCCCCAGTAAGGTAATTAGAAATACCGTATTTGTTATCTATATTAAAATCCCCAAAAATCTTAGGTTTTCTTAAGTCCATTCCAAGTAAAATGGTTTTTTTATCACTTAGTCCCAATACAGAGGCTAAATTAATTGAAACATATGTTTTTCCTTCTCCTCCAATAGAAGAAGTAATCAGAATAACCTTGCTTTTCTGATTTTCATTTAATAAAAATCTAATATTTGCTCTTATTCCTCTGAATGCTTCTGAAACAGAAGATTTCGGAGACTGAAGAACGGTAAGCATATTTTCGTTATTATTATTCCCGATTACCCCCAGTAATGGTATTTTTGTAACGCTTAAAAGTTCTTTAATATTTCTAACTTTATTATCCAGAACTTCTCCTATAAAAATAAACAGCAGAGGTAAAAATAAAAATCCTCCTATAATCCCGAACTCGGTTCCTTTTTTATTTGGTCCTACAGGCGACTGCCCCAAATTTTTAGCCGGGTCAATCACGGTTATATCAGACTGATTGGTAGCCACTTTCAGTTGTGCTTCGTTTTGTCTTCCCAATAAGCTGTTATAAGTAGCCTCAATCATATTATACCCTCTTTCTGCATCAAGATATTTTCTTTCTTTTTCAGGATAAGAGACAAGATCAGCATTTGCATCTGCTACTTCTCTGTCAATTTTGTTTATTTCATCATAATACCGGGTATAGTAATTTCTTAACGAATTTGACGAGCCAGATTTAGCTTCACTAATAAGCCTGTTAATTTCTATCATAGGCTCAGAATTTGGCTTATAGATAGAAGCCATTTCTCTTCTTTTAAGATAAAGTGCTTTCAGTTCAGATACGGATGCACTAAAGAAACCATCTTCAAATCCTGCCGCTCCCGTACTAATCATTTTATCAAAATTCTGATTTTCGATCGTGGTTCTTATAGAATTTAATGAGTTTACTTTGCTTAGAAGATCTGCTTTTTTAGCTTCCAGGTCTTTGATTTTATTCAAAGATTTTTCGTCTCTGTCTTTAATATCATATAACTTTTCAGAAGTCTTTAAATAGTTCAGTACCAAAGCGCTTGAATCAAGCTTTTTTCTGATCCCGTTTAAGCTGTTTTGTAAATAGGTATCTGTATTTTTATTGATGATATTTTTATCTGCTAATCTTTTCTTTTGAAGCTCTGCAACAGATTTATTCAAGAAATTAACGGTTCCATTCAGATTAAATCCTGTTTTTGTAATAATCATAATGGTATTGATTTCTTTGTCAAAATCAACATTAATGGTTGAGATAATACCGTTTACCGTCTGGTTTACGGTTTCTAAATTTACAATAATATTATCCAGCTTTATGCTTGTAGTAGCAGGATTGGGCACTAATTTAAATCTTAAATTAGGAGAAGTATACCATTCATTTAATTTTATTGTTTTGTTGGCAGGTTTAGGAAATTCGGCAATATTCTGAAACCCTTCTATCTCATAGTTATATAGACTTCCGGAATGACCTTCTTCCGGCAAGACAACCTCGTAAGAATTATTCCCTTTTGGCAATAAGGTAATAGGATAATTAACCTGCTGTAAGTGTTTTTTATCAATCTCTAAAAAAACCGGAGAATCACTTTTATCTAAATAAGTAGATTTTAAAGTTCCTTTTGTAGAAAAGTTTACAAAAAGCCCTAATTCTTTTACCAGAAATTCATTGTGAGATCTGGACAAAAGCATTTTTTTAAGATAAATCCCATCCTGATTACCTCCTTGTCCCCAGATAAAGTTGATGGACTGATTAGGTGTAAAGTAACTTGCCGTATTGTTGGAAACGCTTAAAGATAAATTAGAAGCATAAATATTTTGTGCATAATATTTACTATACACCCATGAAAGAGTATACCCAAGAAAAAACATCAGAACAAACCAATACCAGTTCTTTATGATTTTTCTTATGAAATTTTCTATATCAAATAAGGAAAAAGCTCCACTTCTATCTTTTGAGGAATCATTTTTCGCGAGATTTACATATTTTTCAGGAATCATGATTACAGTGTTTTTAAGAGTAAGTAGATAGACAAAGCTGTCGTAAGAAGAGAAACTCCTGTTGTTAAAGTCTGTACAGGATCTTTTCCAAAACCATTCAAGCTTTTTGCTCTTGTATTCAGATAAATTTCATCCCCGTTTTGAACATAATAGTATGGAGAATTCATCACATCTTCACGGGTAAGATCTATTTTAGCAATCTTGATCCCTTCCGGAAGTTTTCTATGAATCACAATAGTTTTTCTGTCAACCGTTCTGTTAAGCCCACCATTCATCGCAAGAGCTTCTGTAATGGTAAGTGTATTTTTATGTGCAACTTTTTCTCCTGTAACTCCTGTTGTCTCTACATCTCCAAGAATGTAATAGGTAATACCATCCGTATTTAAACGTACTTCAGATTTTCCGTCCTGAAAATTTTCATTTACTTTCTGCTGGATTTCCTGAGTTACCTCTTCAATCGTTCTTCCTTCAGCTTTTATATAACCAATCCCAAACACATTGATATCTCCTTTTGAATCTACTTTAAGACCGTTAAAATAAAAATTCAGGTTACCGTTTCTTCCGCTATTGTTATTACTGTTTATCATTGCATTATTTGCAACCTGCCCGGAAGTAGTTCCTCCTGATGTATTATATGTCGAGTAAAACTGAGCAGCATCTCCTTTAGGCGTTGTAATAATGTTCAAATTAAGGATATCATTTTTTGTAATCCGATATACTGGTATATTGTATGGAACAAGCCCTTCTTCATTAATAACCAAACTCTCATTGGGCTGCATATATCGCACTTCTTTTGTTGTGATACAAGACGTCATAACAAAAGCAAGTAACAAAAGGAATAAATTTTTATAATTCTTCATCAGATTTAAGTTGTTTGCAAAAATAAAAATTAAAACTATTTCTTTACAGTATTTCTTAAATAGTATATGAAATTTGGTAAATATGCACCAATAAATCCTAAAGATAAAACAATAATCAATAATACACCAACATTGGTATGTCTTAGGAAATTAGCGATAGCTACTATGAAAAGATAATAAGTAATAATATAAAAAGTAGATCTTCTATGAGTAAAACCAAGCTTTAAAAGCTTATGGTGAATATGGTTTTTATCTGCCTTAAACAAAGATTTTCTATTAACCAATCTTATGATCATAACGTTTAAAGTATCTACAATGGGTAAAATAAGAATGGCAACGGCAACGGCAGGAGCCGAAGGCAGATGATAGCGAGGTACAGCAGGATCTGATTTGTCAATAAAAATATCTATAAAACAAATACTGGTAAAGGCAAGCAGAAACCCCAGCAACATAGATCCCGTATCTCCCATAAATATCTTGGTGGCTCTATAATTGGACAAATTATAATATAAAAATGCCAAAACAGAACCCACAATTACAGCAGAAAAAACAACCAAAGGATAATTATATTCTCCCAACCGGTAATAACTGATCCCGAAAAGAGCACTGCATATCAGGGAATAACCTCCTGCCAAACCATCAATCCCATCGATCAGATTGAATGCATTAATTAATACGATAAAAGTAAGGATACTGAAGATAATACTTACATAGTAATTAATTTCATAGATACCACAGATTCCAAAAAGACTCCTGATTCTGATATCTGAACCAATGACGATCAATGATGACACTACAATTTGCGCAATGAGTTTCTTGTAAGCTCTCATTACCACAATATCATCCATGATTCCTACATAAAGCAGTATAACCAATGACGCAAATAAAAATTTATAAAGTTCAAAAAGTTCGTAGGCAAAAATAGAAGTACATACTCCTATAGAATAAAATATAGCAACTCCGCCAAGATTTGGAATTTTTCTCAAATGAGAACTTCTGATTCCCGGTTCATCCATTAGGTTTTTCCTTCTGGAAATTTTTATGATGGTAGGAATAGTAAAAAATGTAATTAAAAAAGAAAACAAGAAACCTAACCCTATTTTCATATAAAAAATAGAAATTCCTTTCTCCACTAAGAACAGCTCAAAACTCTGCATTCTTTATTGTTCAGGCACTTACAGTAGTAAAATAAGATTGACATCTTAAACTAATTATTACCTCGCCTGCATTTGTGTTTATATTAATTTCCTTATCAGCTTTTTCTGCCCGGCAAAAAACAGCAGATAAAAAAATTTCTTCCTTACAGACAAAGATAAAATATAATTCCTATCAAAACGACTATAACCCAATATATCTTTAATTTTAATATCCTTTTTTCTCCTGAAAATATCAAGCTTAGCACTCATTTCATAAAATACATTTTCATCTTTTACAAAAGCCAAGTACGCCAAAAAGGTATAAATACCTTCTAAAATCTGAAAATTTTTCAGCGCTTTACTCTTGTGAGAATATTGGGATTTTCCAAAAGCAACCTCTACATCCTCAACAGCCTGAAGAATATCCAGTCCTTTTTCATTATGGGTTTTGGAAATAGAATTTTGACGTTCCAGATACTGATAATGAAAACTCTGAGTCTGAGCAATGGTTTTACACTCTAAAAGCAGTTGCGGAATCAGCTGGATGTCTTCAAAAGAGACTTCTTTTTTAAATCTTTTAGTCTCAAAAAGCTCTTTTTTAAATAATTTATTGCAAGCAAAGTAGCTGATATCCGAAAAAACCGAAAAATGAGTTTCAAGATCTATTTTTTCAGGCATATTGGGAATCTGCGTCAGTTTTTGAGTGATATTGCCCTTCTCATTCACTTTCTGAATGTTACAGATGACCATTTCTGCGGAATGCTTTTCTGCAAGACCAAGCATTTCTTCAAACATAGTTGGAGAAACATAATCATCACTATCTACAAAGCCTATATAATTTCCGGTAGCGCGGTCTATTCCGAAGTTTCGAGCATCACTTAATCCTCCGTTACTTTTATAAAAAGCTTTGATCTTCTCCGGAAATCTCTCCGAAAAATCATTGATAATTTTCTCAGAATTATCCGTACTTCCGTCATTGATCACTAAAATTTCAATATGCTGATAGGTTTGATCGATTAAAGATTCAAGACATTTTGCCAAATAATTTTCGACATTATAAACAGGAACAATGATGGAAACTTTTGAGGCAACTGTTGTCATATCTTAAATTTTCGTCAGTCGGGTACTCAGCCAGCCTCTTTTCGCTTCGTCGAAATCTTTCCTTGAACAAGGAATACAGTTTTCTATATTTTCATCTTCTCCGAAATACCAAAGATTACTGAAAGTATCACGCTTGAACGCATATTGTCTATCATCAACCAGCACATAAAACACTTCGTAATGTCTTTCTTTCGGATGAGATTTCTGAATATTGATTCCTTCTATCAGATACCAGATCATTTGCGCTAAAAGCTGATGGTTTAATTGATTTTCAGAATAAATATTATAATTAAAAATCCCAACAGATTTTAAATTTTCACTCAAACCGATTTCTTTCATATAAGCACAGATTTCTCTTCGGTTCAGGCCATTTACCTGCGGATTCATCGAAAAAGGTTCACTGAAACTTTCTATGGCATCACAATTTACCGTTACCAAATCTGCTTTTCTGAAGAAAGGCTCAGTTTTTTCTGTAGAATTCATCATTTCTGCAAGACGGATAATATCAAATTCCACTTCTTTGATCAATTTCACAGAATCCACTTCATTTAAATGTTTCTGATAGCCTAAATGATGATAATTTTTAATTGAAAAATTCTTCGCTCCAAACATTTTACTTAGAAAAGTATGTTCGTTGATCATTTCTCCTTGTTTCAGAGAAATAATATTGCTGATCTGAGTATAATTAATATTTTTCGTGTGAAAGTTTAATGCCGAAAAAAGGGAAAACGCAAAGTCATTAGAACCTCCGACAATTACCGGCAGGGCTCTTTTGTAATGACAAGCCGACAAAACCTCCTGCAGAATATAATGAGAATCCTGAACCGATTTTCCTGAAACCAGATCACCCAGATCAACAATCGGAATTTCAAAATCCAGCTGAGAGAGTTTATAAAATTCTTTTCTGATTCCTGTAAAATCCTGCACTTCTGCATCGCCATTCGCTCCTCTGTAATCCGAAACAAAAAGAAGCACAATACTATCTTCTTTTATTTCTTTCGTGATCTGATGTCCGATTTGCCAGTTTTCAGTTTTGAAATTTCTTGGTGAAATGATAAAGTCTTCGAAGTTCATGTATAATCCGCGTTATTTCCACAAACTTACAAAAAACCTCATCAAGTTGAAATCGTGTCACGTTTTTTATGCCTAAAAACCATCAACAAATTATTAACGGCAAACCTATTAAAGAGTTTAGTTGCAAATTTTAAGATTTCAAAATCTCAAACACAAAAGTTGTGGAAGTCTCAAACACTCCACCTTGTGTAGCTCCAAATAAAAACTTAGGCGTTTCACCATCTTTATCCAGCAAAATCATCGGACGTTCCAGTCTTCCGAATCGGTTCAAATGTTTTGGAGGAGTCGGTTCATTAATATAACTTTTCATATTGAGATAAGCTATTTCCGGTTTTGTCCAGTGAATACCATCTTTTGTAGTTAAATGCAAACCATATTCATGATTAAAAAAGCCCATATCTCGGGCAACCATGTGGTATTTTCCTTTTTGTTTCCACACAAACGCATCTTCCAACTGAACATTATTGGGTAATGATGAAAAATCTATCACTGGATTTTCTGAAACTTTTTCGTAAGGCCCAAATGGGGAATCCGACTTTGCTAATCCATATTTTCTATTTCCTCTGATGGGACCTTTCTGCGTTTCATATTCATGAGTATTCCATGATTTATAAAAAAGCCAGTATTTTCCGTCGTTTCCTTTTACAAAAGCCGGATTTGTTGTACAATGATCATCCCACGAACCTTCTTTTCCGGGAAGAAGCAACGGTTCATCTGGTCTTTTCCATTCTCCGTCCAGACTTTTTGAAGTTGCCAAACCGATTCTTTTAGTATTCGTTTTTCCGTTAGAAGTGCCCATGAAAAAAAGCAAGTATTCTTTTCCCACTTTTTTAATTAAAGGATTATGGCAAGTCGTTGCATCCCAAAACCCTTCACCTCTCGGAGCTAAAATCACTTGTTTATGCTCAAATTGATCAAATGGAGAATTGGCTTCTGCACGACAAATCTCAGAACCGTTGAGCCAGCCTCCCATTCCTTTTTCTTTTTTCCAGCGGGAATAAAAAAGATGAACTTTCCCGTCTTCACCCCAAATCGGAGAGCTGCACCAAATGTAATATCCTTCCAAAGCAAGCTGCCTTCCAATCGGTTTTAAATTAAAATACGGTTTTTCTTCTGAGGATAATAAACTTGTAAATGATGATCCCAAAAATACAGCCGCTATTCCTAAGGCTGAAGTTTGGAGGAATTCTTTGCGGGTGAAGTTTTTTGACAAGTGCATATCAGATGATTTTTCAGCTAATTTAGAAGAATCATCATAATGGAGTATCCTGTGGTTTGAGGGATAATTTAATGATTAATAAGTGATTTTGGATAACTTAAAAAGCATATTCAATGTGATGTAACAAACACAAAGCTTTCTGACACTAATAACGAGAGAAATAAACTAAAATGAAAACTAGAAATAAATTGACTTTTAAAAGTTCCATTAGTATAAAACAAATTTGCAAAAATTTTCTTCTCATATTATCTCTTTTTAGCATTATCAGTCATGTTTCAGCAATTCCTCCTAGTTTTACAACTAAGAATATAAAGTTTCTAAGCGAGGGAGAAACACTTTCGGGAACCATTTTTAAACCTGATCATATTTCCGCAGCAGTTGTAATTATTCACGGATCCGGACAGGAAAAAAGAATGACAGAATTTGCAACACTATTGGCTAAAAATGATATTGCTGTTTTAACTTATGACAAACGTGGTGTCGGAGAATCCACTGGCATATATGCGGGGCCCGAAGTAGGAACCAATAATGTTGATGCTTCAAATCTTAATCTTCTATCCTTGGATGCAAGTGCTGCCGTGAATATTTTATCCAAAGATTTATCAAACAATAAAATACCAATAGGCCTAATTGGTGCAAGCCAAGCCGGATGGATCATTCCTCTGACTGCCGAGAAAAATAAGAAAGTCAAGTTTATGACTATATTCAGTGGTGCACTTATAACGGTAAAAGAACAGCTTAGGTTTCAGTTTTACACCAACGGAAATTCAAATTTTTGGGATACACATACAGAAGAAGATGCACGTAAACACACAATGAATGATCCGGACAGATACGAGTTTACAGATACAAATCCGGTAAGTATTCTTTCCAAACTATCAATTCCGGGATTATGGATTTTTGGAAGTAAAGACATTCAGGTTCCTGTGAATTTATCCATTGAATATCTCAATACATTAAATTCCAAGGGCAAACACTATGAATATAAATTGTTTCCAACGTTAGGGCACAATACGGCATTTTCAGACGATAAAATGCCTATGAAAGATGCTATTGAATGGATAAAAAATATAAAAACAGCGAAAATCCAAAAGTATTGACAGAGCATACCTACTTAAACAAAAAAGCACAGACTAAAATCTGTGCTTTCTATTTTATTAAAAACTAAATTATTTCTTCACTGCAGGTTTCTTAGCCGCAGGCTTTTTAGCTGTTGTCGTCGTTTTTTTAGCGGCTGGTTTCTTTGCAGCAGGTTTTTTCTTCTCCGCAAAAGCTTTCGGATCCTGATCGGTAATCCATTTTTTAACCTCATCAAGAGAAACATCTTTCAACTCTTCGCCTTCATATTTGGTATCATCAGCTTTCTTCGGAATTTTAAACATTGCTTTTCCGAATTTAACGAATGGGCCCCATCTTCCGTTTTCAATGGAAATTTTTTCTTTTTCCCATTGCTGGATATATCTGTTAGCTTCTTTTTCAAGCTTAGCATCAATTAACTCGTTGATGTCGCTTTGAGAAAGATTCTCAAAATCATATCTCTTCGGAACATTTACAAAAATATCTTTATACTTAATGAATGGTCCGAATCTTCCCGTTCCTTTCGTTACAGGCTCCCCTTTGTACGTTGCAATTGGAGCATCTGCAATTTTCTTTTCATTGATGATTTCTTCCGCACGTTTTTGATTGACTGAAAGCGGATCTTCGCCTTTCGGAATACTGATGTATGTTTCACCCCATTTCACGTAAGGACCAAATCTTCCTACACCAACAGAAACAGGTTGTCCATCAACTGCATTTAAATCAAATGGAAGTTTGAATAATTCCATTGCTTCATCGAAAGTGATTGTTGCAATATTCTGTCCAGCCATTAGCGATGCGAAAATAGGTTTTTCTTCATCATCCGTTTCCCCAATCTGGATCATGGCTCCAAATCTTCCGATTCTTGCGTGAACGTTTTTACCTGTTTTCGGATCGACTCCAAGAAGCCTGTCTCCCGTTGCTCTTTCTGCATTTTCTTCTACATCTTCAATTCTCGGATGGAATTTTGAGTAGAAATCCGTCATCATTTCTTTCCATTTCTGATCTCCGTTGGCAATTTCATCAAAACTTTCTTCCACTCTTGCCGTGAAACCGTAATCCAGGATTTCTTTAAAGTTATCTGTTAAGAAATCACTTACCACCTCACCGGTGTCTGTAGGAATGAATTTATTTTTATCCCCTCCGAATTTCTCATCAAGGACCTCCTTTTTAATTTTATCTTTTACCAAAGACATTTTTACCACTTCACGGGTTTGCGGCTCAATCTCACGCTTATCAACATATTCACGGTTCTGGATCGTCTGGATTGTTGGTGCATACGTTGACGGACGACCGATTCCCAGTTCTTCCAGTTTTTTAACCAAACCAGCTTCCGTATATCTTGCGCTAGGTCTCGTGAATTTTTCTGTTGCTGTAATTTTTTTATAGTCTAAAACTTCTCCAATGCTTACTTTCGGAAGCAATTTTTCGTTGTTTTCTTCGTCATCATCTTCTGTCTTTACGATCCCATAAGCTTTTAGGAAACCATCAAAAATGATAACCTCTCCTTGTGCTTCAAAATTTTGAGGTAATTTTGGGTTACCAATTTCAATAACGGTCTTCTCTATTTTAGCATTTGCCATCTGAGAAGCCAACGTTCTTCTGTAAATTAATTGATATAATCTGTTTAACTGAGCATCTCCAATACTTTTCACAGCAAAGTCAGTCGGACGAATTGCTTCGTGAGCTTCCTGTGCAGAAGCGGATTTCGTGGTATAATTTCTTGGTGAAGAATATTCTGATCCGTATTCTGATGTAATTTGTTTTTTTGCGCCTTCAATAGCTTCCTGAGAAAGGTTTACCGAGTCCGTTCTCATATAGGTAATGTACCCTTCTTCATAGAGCCTTTGAGCAAGGCGCATGGTATTGGTCACATTATATCCTAATCTTGAAGAAGCTTCCTGTTGTAAAGTGGAAGTTGTAAATGGTGCAGAAGCAGAACGTACTCCCGGTCTGGTTTCCACATTTAAAACTTTGAATTCGGCAGTTCTTCCCTGTTCTAAGAATTTTTCTGCATCTCCTTCTTTGTCGAAATCTTTTTTAAGTTTTGCCGATATTTCCTGCTCAGCTTTATTTAAGAAAATCCCATCCAGCTTGAAACTTGCTTTCGGAACAAATTCACGGATTTCTTTTTCTCTTTCAACAATTAATCTTACGGCAACAGATTGTACTCTTCCTGCTGATAATCCCGGTTTTACTTTTTTCCAAAGAACCGGAGACATTTCGAAACCTACGATTCTATCCAAGACTCTTCTTGCCTGTTGGGCATTGACTAAGTTCTGGTCTATATCTCTAGGATTTTCGATTGATTTTAGAATGGCATTTTTAGTAATCTCATGAAAAACAATTCTTTTTCTGTTTTCCGGTTTTAGTTTCAGTTCTTCTGCCAAGTGCCATGCAATAGCTTCTCCCTCGCGGTCTTCATCGGAAGCCAGCCAAACCATTTCGGCTTTTTTCACAGCGGCTTTCAATTCTGTTACCAATTTCTTTTTGTCGGCAGAAACTTCGTAATCGGGGCTGAAGGTAGCCAAGTCAATCCCCATTCCTTTTTTAGGTAGATCCCGGATATGCCCGAAACTGGATTTCACATCGAAATCCTTACCTAAATACTTCTGAATAGTTTTTGCTTTTGCCGGTGACTCGACGATTACTAAATTCTTCGACATTCTAAAAATTTTTTGCAAAAGTAAAGCTTTTTTATTATATCGGTCTGTTTAGAGCATTTTATTTAATAATTCTAAAGGCGCAATGCAAGTTCTATACAGCAACCCTTCGAACGTAAATCCTCTTCCTGACATCTCTACCCGGTACACTAATGAAATAATGACAATCAATAAGGTAATGTAAAATTTTTTATTTGGAATTATTGCTTCCGAAGCATACACAGAGCCGCTTTTCCTCAAAAACAAGGGGAAAAGAATAATTATAAAAATCATATGAATATACATCCATCTTCCCCAGTCTATAGCCAGGTAAAAAAGAGGGAGAGAAAACAGGAAAGCACCGACTAATAAAATAGACAATACCTTTCGTTGTTTTAGATATTTTAAATAAAACCCGATATGAAAAACACTGATTGCTAAACTCAGAAAATAGAGTTTATATTCGTTAAAATGATCCAAAATATATTGTCTTTCATCTATATTCCAAAAAAAGATTCCCCGGGTAAAAACAACCCCTCTTTCTTTTAAAATATGCAAAGACTGCCCTTCATTGATTTCTTTTCCAAAAAGTAAAAGTAAAGCGGCCGGAATAAAAACAGCAAGAATATATTTTAAATACCTTACAGGTTGTATTTTTTCTGTTTTGAAATATAATGCTATGAGAAAATAGGGTATAAAAAATAAGGTAACTTCATGGAATAACGTGGATATGAGTAGAGCAATACACAGCCCCCATTCTTTTATTCTGGTAAGTTTGTTATTATCTACTAAATACACAAAAACTGCAAATAAAAAGAAAACAAGAAATTCTTTTTTACCCACGTAATCCACACAATTCAGCAGACCTACAAAGCCTACAGAAGACAGCAACAGGGACAAATATAAGAACGTGGTTTCTTTATATTGTATAAGTTTAAAATAGTAATAAAAGAATAGAGAAATAATAATTACCTGAAAGCAATAGACTAAAATATTCAGCTTTATTCCGGTAATATCCTGTAAAAGGAAAAAGAAACTTCCGGATAAACCTCTTCTTTTAAAACCTCCATCCTGATAATTTACGAGCCAATCTCCTAAAATATAACCATCGGAACGGATATTATGCAAAAAGGTAAAAGCCAATGTGTACATCGCCGTTATCACAATAAGAAAATAAATAAAAATTTTAGTATTGAAATGTGAGATGATTTTTTCCAGCTTTATCATTATTTCAGAAGAATTTCCATAAAAAAAGAAACATACAGTAGTTTGTTTTTTGACTCATACATTCCTTTTAATCAAAAGTATGAATTTAAAAACATTTTAATACTATATGTTTCCTTCTAAATAATGAGATGCTAAAAGCTACCGTTTAATAATCTTCGTTATTGTTTCATAATTATTTACTTTAACTAAATATACTCCCAGAGAAAGACCTGAGAGGTCTGCCTGATTATTTTTAAACTGCCCGGACAAAACAAGCTGTCCTGCCGCATTGAATATCTGAAACTGGTACAATTTACCTGCAGCTCCTTTTATATACAAGGTATTATGAACAGGATTAGGATATAAAACAAGGGTATCATCTTCTTTATCAACATGGGTTGTTGCTAAATTTCCCGGAGAACTGCCCACTCCTCCAGATACCGGATTTTTAGGTATTGGTCCTAATTCTTCTCCATTCTGATCAAATTTCATTTTCACACATCTGCAATTCATTCCAAAGTAAGGATCATTATTGTCATGAAAAGCAATCATTCGGTTTGCACTTGATGCAGCATCAAAAAGAATATTAACCGGTCTTCCGATATAGTTGGAATTAAGCGCATCCGTCCATATTCCAGGATATTGAAAGTTATTTACATTAAATGTTCCCTGAGCAGATTGATTTGCCGTTACACTTCTAAACCCTTTAGATCCAGAGTTTGGATAATTACCTACCTGATAACTGGTATCATTATACATATAGCCTATCGTAGTAGAAGTACTGTTTCGAACTCTAGTTCCTAAATAATCATTAACCACGCTATAACTTGTTGCTACATTCTTATCTTTTTTATACCACGGAGAGATGCCAAAATCTTTATTGCTTACTATAGTAGTACCGGTAAGGTCAGGAATCCTCCATCCTGCCGGACAAGGATCAAAAGGTGATTTTTCACCTCCTCTTCCCCATCTGTCTGCAGCAAGATTAGGTTCTGTTGACAACCAGTCTGTTCCGTTGGTATAATTGGGAACGGAAGAGTTATAAGGAGCAAAGCTACTCGGAATCATATATACCAAAGGATGTCCTACAGCATAAGAAATTACTTTTGCAATTTTTTGCGAAGGTCTATCGGTAGATAAAACATTTGCATTCGATCCATTTGAATAGGTGTTATAAGGTACAATATAATTACCGGAAAGATCATTATAGACAGCAGAGGTAAGGGTGGTATAAGCAACACTTCCATTGGCTGAAACACTTCCTAAAAAAACATTATAAGTAGATCTGTTATCTGTATTCTGAAATGAAGGAATAGGATCTTTTCTCCCCCACTGATACTGCAACCCTGTTGATGCACGGATTTTTGAAAGCTCTGCAGCAGTCGGAGTCAAAGGATCAGCAACTTGAGGAAAAGCATCAGTCGCTCCTAAGTTTCTATCCATAAATTCTGTTTTCAAAATATCTCCTTTAGGAATATAGTTGATATAATTAGTTGCCGTAGCATCCGGTAATTCAGTCGTATAGGTATAGCTACCCAACGCTGTATCTGTCACCCAAATATGCCATGACCAATACACCGGATTTGTAATACTTCCATTATGCAATGTGATCACCGCATTACCACTTTGGTTAGGATTGATATTGACAACAATTTTTGAATTACTTAACCCTGTAACTGATCCCGGAGAAGGATTTGTTACAGTAACTGTATTTATTAAGGATGTATTGGTTGACCAAAGAACATTGGCTTTTAAATTATTAAAACTCGTTGCGTTCAAGATTGTTTCATTCCCCAATAACTGACTTTGTACAGAAAATGCCTTACTTACAGGAATCTCAATGGCAGACAAAGTATTTGATTTTACTATTTGATACGTATTGGGATTGTTTAAACCTTCTACATACTCTACAGTTGCATTGAAATATTCAGTTGGAAAATCATAATCATCGATCACATATAATGGATCTTTTATACATCTACAAGCATTCGCATCTGATGTTTTTACCGCAGCTGTTGGCATATACCAGTATCTGCCTTTAATATTAGGTTTGGAAGGATCCGGCACATCAGTCTGGTATTGGTCTGAAATCATAAACATTGATCTTGCACCTACAGCAGGAGTCGTATCAAAATGTCTTGCCATCGTTGCCGTCCACAATCCCACATGATGCTCATCTGTATACTGTCCTCCTTGCGAATCTACTGCTAACTGTCCTGTTCCCGGAAAAACACCCATATTAAATCCTCCGACATTAGAAAAATCCAAACCTATATTCGGATATACTTTCACTCCTTGCAAAAACGAAGGAACATTTGTATTGTTTGGTTTAATAATATGATATCCGTTGGATTCAAATACATCTCTTCCCAAACTAGTTTGCACCCCGAAAGGAGAAAAATCTATACGAATATCATCTACATAAGATGTTGAAGCCAGATTCGCCGTCAACATAGAAGGAATTCTCCATCCGTTCGGGCAAGGATCAAAGGATGATTTATCTTTATATACTGCTGCGTTATCAGAATTATTATAATCTGCTATAATTTTTCCTTCAGCATTATCAGACCATAAATTAAGCTCAGGCAGTTTATTATCGGTTATTGTAGAAGATTTCCCAAACCAATTCACCATCAGGTTTGTATTGTTATTGTAATAAGCAGGGCCAGAATTGTCGTCCTTATTTACATAAATTAAACTCAACGGATTTTTTACAGCAAGCTGAATATTATTATTCACTGTAGCATTTGAAAGCAAAACAAATTGTCGGAGATTATCGAAGTTCGTTGCATTGTCAAAGTTTTTCGCTGCCCTATGCCGAATCCTTCCTATCGTACCCGAAACTTCATAAAAATCTCCTCCTTTCATTACCAGAGGAGGAATAGGATCCTTTCTTCCCCATTGATAAAGCAATCCTCCGTTTCTATTCCATTCCGTTCCCGTCATAGAATTACTTACAGCACCTAAATTCCGGTCCATCCATTTCCATTCTGAATCCGGAATCAGCTCCACAGTTCCATCATTTCTTTTTCTTTTAACTCCCGGAAAGCTTTTATAGGTTGATCCATTGCTCGGATCTTCTGTAACCCAGACATGCCAAGACCAAAAAATTTGTCCGTTTATTTTAAATGCAATTACAGCATTACCTTCTCTTGTTTTATTAATCGGGATTTTGATCTTCGCATCTTCACCGGATCCCACTATTTCTAAGCTATAATTTGCATTTGCTTTAATCAAACCGTGAACATCTTCCCACAAAACATCTGCTGTAGCAGTACCGGAAGGCACACCAGATGCACCAAAAAAAGCATTAGTTTGCCAAACAGCATACGCCTTTTTTACCGGAATATAAATACCGCCATAAGAAGAATTAGGATCAAAAACATAACTATTGGGTGCTTTTGTCCAATCTTTCAATAAGGTTTTAGAATATTGATTTTTTTGTTCTTTTGAAATTCCTGTTTCGTACATAAGCTCTTTTGAAATTCTCAATTTTAAAGAGTCATTTTTCACATTAGAAAAACCAAGTACAGGCATTAAACACATTGCACACAGAGCCTTCAGGCGAATAAGCTTCGTGCTTTTTAAACTTATTATTCTCAATAAAGTGAATTTTACAAGTTCTAAAATCATAAATGATAAAAATTATTAATAATTAAAAATTAATATATTTAATTTAAATAAAAACCAAACATACACGTTTACTAATAAATTATTCATCATCCTTGCTTGGGTGCAAAATTATAATAATATTATACAGAAACAATTAATTTAAGATTAATTTTAATCCAAATAAGCAAAAAGAAAAAAGCGATACATCACGTATCGCCCTATTTAAAGCAAAAAACAGAAATTTATGGGAGGAGATGATTTTTATACTGGTCGATCGTAAATCTACCGTTCACAATATTTTTAAAGCTCGAGAAAACAATAAAATTAAACATAACCAAGGCTATAATAAAGGTATAAATCGTTTTTTTGGTATTTTCAGAAGCCACATACATGGCATTGGGAATAATAATGTAAGAAAATCCAATAAATGCACCCGCCAGACGTGAAGAAAAAACAGGATTATTTCTAAAAATAAAATAAAAACAGATCCCTATAACCGCATAAGTTCTATGGTATTCATAATACGGGAATTTCTCTTTCATCCTTGTGTCAAAAAAGAAAAGGAAAAAAGTAAGGATAGCCATCATTACTTCAGGAATTCCGAATCCTCCATTCAGTCGCTGTACCGTTTCATCAATATATCCGTTAAAACCTTCCACCAATTCACTTTGAGAAGCAATACTTGTTAAGAAACTTCCGAAAACACGATATACTTCAAAAGGGGAAAGGATGATGGAAACGACTATAAGAATAAGCATCCAGGTCTTATTCAGAGGAACACGAACCAGCCAGTACATCGGAAGAAACACATAGCAAACATTATGAATTCCGGCAGCTACATAAATAAACAAAAGATAATAAAATAGCTTCCGCTGTTTAATAAACTTAATGGCAAAATATACGATAAATGAACCTAAACACTGCCTGATCTGTCCGCTCTCTCCGATAAAAAAACCGGGAATAAACATAAACAGCATAAAGGTAAACGGATAAAAAGTATTATCCTCAATATAGTCTATTTTAAAAAAGATCGTAAATATTGCAATTACAAAGGTAAGCATGTAAAAAGGTGCATTGAAAACATTAAGAAGAATCTTATTTATCAATACAAAAAGCCATTCCAGTTCCATAGGTTGTGGCCCTTCCATATTAAGAGCCTTCATAAAAATACTTATATAATCTTTGGTACCAGAATAGATATAAATACCCCGATAGCTTCCATAATCCGGCCCTACCTGATCTCTAAGCCCTGCAACAATCATAAGGTAAACACCCAAAATCCAAAGCCATCTTTTATCAACTCTCTTGGAAAACACTTCCTGAAAGCTGAAAATCATCATGTAAAGAATAGCAATAATATAATATGGATGCAGGATACTCATGAAATAGTAGGGTATTTTTTCAACTCATGAGAAGCTACCACAAAGCCAGTCAGGAGTAAAGGTATAAAAAGTCTCGTTTCCCAGAAGAGTCCTACGCAAGCAATCATTATCATATAAGGAGAGGAAAAAAGAAAATATTTTTTTAATATAATTTGCTGATCCGAAGTACAAAGCTGAAAAACAAAATACAAGCCTAAAATACCAAAACATAAACCGGCCAAATTAAAAGGGCTCGTAAAGTTTTTAAATAAATACACTCCTTCTGCAAAGGAAATATGTTGGGGAATAAAAAATTTCAATCCCAGATAAGGCAATAAAAAAGCAGCGACAAGAAAGGCAATTTCCTCTATATAACCAAAATTCAATTGTCTAATATTCACAAAAAGAGCTGCAAAAAAAGCTATATTCAGACAAGCGGTTTCTCTCACAAAAGTGGAAACAAAAATAACAGCAAGCAATAATAAAAAATCACTGATCTTTTTATAATAAAAGTATCGTAAGCTCAGTAAAACGCCAAAAAGATAAAAGAAGACTGCAATACTATCACAATTTGTCGGTACATATTGTGTAATCACGATTAAAAACACAGCCAGTAAATGCGCCAGTCGTTTTATTCTAGGATCTTGAAAAAATACAGAAGGATTCAGTTTTAAAATTAAAGACAAAAGAATTGAAGATAAAACAAAAAACAGACTGTTTACGATAAAAACACTATGATAAAATAAACTTCCATGATTTAATAAATAAACTTTCAGCGCAGGAAAGCCATTTATAATTTCAGTGAAAATTTCAGCAACATGAACGGTTAGATAATTAGGAATAACGCGATAAGCATAGACTGAAGAAAACATAAAATCCGGTGCTTTTTCCCAAGCTTTCATATTCACATAGGAAGATTCAAAGCCATAATATGCCATGAATAAAAGAAGGAATGGGAAAATTATGACAAATAAAAAGTCATTTATTTTTTCATCAAACAGTTTATGCATACAAAACAGTTCCTCAAATTAGAATAATTTTGTTTCAAAGTCTTTCTAGAAAGACATTATTTGCAAAAGTATAAGTTTTTTTCATTCGGGCTAGAAATATTTTATTGATTTTCAAATCAAACTTTCTCTATAAAAATTTTGAACTCCCTCTTAAAAATTTAAATTTGCAAACTTGATTTTACAATGTAATGCATCGTTTTTTTATATTTTTATATTATCTCATTTCAAAAAATAAAATTCTTTCTGTACTTGCAGCAGCTGGAATAGCCGCTTTATGCGTTTTTTTTGCTTCAAAGATTAATTTCGAAGAAGATATCAATCAGATTATTCCTAAAAATGAAAAATCAGATCTTACGGCAAAAATTCTTAAACAACTCAACTTTTCAGATAAAATCATTGTCATTATTGAAAATAAGTCGAAAGAAGACAATTTTCAACTTTCAGAAACTGCCGATACTTTTTTAACCCAAATAGAACCTTTACAAAAATACATTGGTTCGGTACAGGGAAAGGTGAATGATAGTGAAATTTCGGAAACCTTCGATTTCGTCAATCAGAATCTCCCTTTATTCTTAAATGAAAACGATTATATAGAAATTGAGAGAAAGCTCCAAAAAGACAGTATTGCAAAACAGGTTGAAAACAATTACGTTTCTTTAGTTTCACCCACAAGTCTGGTCACCAAAGAATTCATTAAAAAAGATCCCCTTGGAATTACTTTTCTAGGCATTAAAAAGCTCAACGCACTAAATATCAGTAAAGATTTTAAGCTTGAAGACAATTACATTGTGACCAAAGACGGGAAAAACCTCCTTTTGTTCATCAATCCTAAAAATAAAAGCAACGACACCAAAAACAATGAAGCTTTTATTAACCACTTAGACGAAATAAAAAACAACCTCAACACACGCTTCAAAGGAAAAACGGAAATCAGCTATTTCGGTTCTCCTGTGATTGCGGTTGCCAATGCCCAACAAATCAAAAAAGACATTCAAAATACGGTCATTATTTCGATGACGGTTCTGTTGCTTTTACTGATTTATTATTTCAGGAATATATTTACCCCCATTATTGTTTTTCTTCCAACCGTTTTCTCTGTGTTACTGGCATTATTGATTCTATACTTTATTAAAGATAAAATTTCTGCCATTTCATTAAGTGTAGGAGCTATTTTAATAGGAATTACGATCGATTATGCTCTTCATATTTTAACCCATTACAAGCACAACAACAATATTGAAGAACTCTACAAAGAAATTACACAACCTATTATTTTAAGTAGTGCGACCACAGCAGTTTCGTTTTTGTGTTTAGTTTTTGTACGTTCGGAAGCATTGAAAGATTTAGGTCTTTTTGCGGCAATCACCGTTATTTTATCATCTATTACGGCGCTGATCATTGTCCCTCAGTTGTACAAACCGAAGACAAAAGAAAAAGCAATCAACGCCAATTTTATAGATAAAATAGGTTCTTATCCGTATGAAAAAAACAAGCCTTTAATCATCGGCTGCTCCGTTATTATTTTGATATGCCTTTTCGGTTTCAGACATGTTGGCTTTAATGAAGATATTGGAGATTTAAATTACATTCCTAAAGACCTGAAGATAAGTGAAGCAAAACTTCAGAAGCTTTCAGATATTACCTCAAAGTCTATTTATACGATTTCTTATGGAAATTCTGAAAGTGAAGCCTTAACAAGAAACTCTAAGCTCAGCCAGTTCTTAGAAAAAGAAAAGAAAGAGGGAAAAATTTTAAGCTATAATTCTCTTGGAAATGTTGTTTTGTCTGAAAAAGACCAACAAAAAAAGATCGAAAACTGGAAAAAATTCTGGGATGCTCATAAAAAAAACCAGACTATTTCTGAATTGATAAAAAACGGAAATCAATTCGGATTCAACAGTTCAGCATTTGATCAGTTTAATGAAAATTTAAATAAAGACTATTCCACCTTAAGTTTAAAAGAATACGAAAAAATAAAAGCCTTACAAATTTCCGAATTTTTAAGCAATGAGAATGGTTTTTATACGGTTTCGAACGTTGTAAAAGTAGATGATCAAAAAAGGGACGCCTTCATCAAAGACGTTGAAAAAAATCATGATGCTTTGGCAATCGACCGTCAACAGATGAATGAAAACTTTTTAGGCTTACTGAAAAGAGATTTTAATACCCTGATCAATTATTCCTTATTGGCAATTGTGTTAACGATCATTGTTTTCTTCCGAAATTTTGAATTGACTGTTTTAACGATGTTCCCCATTGTTTTAACGGGAGTTGTAACGGCAGGAATTCTTTATTTTTTAGGATTAGAATTAAATATTTTCAGTACGGTAGTTTGTACGTTGGTTTTTGGAGTTGGAGACGATTTCAGTATTTTCCTGACCCAAGCTATGCAGAAAGAACATACCACAGGAAAAAATGAACTTCCTACCTATAGAACCTCTATTATTCTGGCAGTTTTCACTACAGTACTTTCTATTGGCTCTTTGATTTTTGCAAAACATCCCGCATTGCATTCCTTGGCTTTGGTCGCGTTAATAGGAATGTTCTCAGTAATCATCATTACCTCAACCTTGTACCCGTTCTGGTTTAGATTATTAATTACCAACAGGGCAAAGAAGGGACTCTCACCCATTACATTCAGACTATTGCTCAATTCTGTTCTTTCCTTTTTATATTACGGATTGGGAGGAATATTTTTTTCAGCAGCCGGAAGTATTTTTGCAAAAAAAGCAAAAGGAAAAACATTAAACATTATCAAGTTAATCTTAGCTAAATTTTTGGTTTCCGTTTTATATACGAATCCGTTTGTAAAGAAGAGACTTATCAAAAATCCTGATGGAGATTTCAGCAAACCGGCAGTTATCATTGCCAATCATACGTCTTTCCTGGATACTCTTGCTTTAGCGATGGCCAACCATAAAATTATTTATCTGGTAAATGACTGGGTTTACCATTCGCCTATCTTTGGAAAAATGGTAAGAGCTTTAGGCTTTTTTCCTGTTTCTCAGGGTATAGAAAACGGTATTGACAAACTGAAAGAAAAAGTAGCGCAAGGTTATTCTTTAGTTGTTTTTCCCGAAGCAGAACGTTCTTACACTAATGATGTAAAAAGATTCCACAAAGGAGCATTTTATATTGCAGAAGAACTGGGATTAGATATTGTTCCCGTTTACATCCATGGAAACTCCGAAGTACTTCCAAAAGGGGATTTTATTATTTACGACGGAGCTATTACTGTTAAAATCGGTGAGCGAATTCATAAAGACAATCTGAATTTCGGAAAAACATATTCCGAAAGAACAAAAAAGATAAATGCCTATTTCAGAGAAGAATTTTCCAAGCTCAGAAATGAATTGGAAGATGAAAACTATTTTAAAAAGAAATTATTTTTAAGCTTTTTATATAAAGACAGCGAGGTTGTAAAAGAAGTAAAAGATGATTTTAATAAAAATAAAGCTGTCTACTTTGACCTGAACAAACATCTTCCAAAAAACGGAAGCATTCTGCATATTGCTGATGATTATGGCCAAAAAGACATCTTGCTTACATTACAGCAGGCAGGCAGAAAAATATTCAGTTTTAATACTGATCCTGAAAAACGTGAAGTTGCCCGGCATAATTATATTGAAAAACAACGAAAAATCAGATACATCAACGATTTTTCTGAAATTAACAAAGAAATTGACACCGTTTTGATCTCAACTGATTCTTTTGATCTCAATAATTTAAAAGAAATTCCTCCGAAAATTATTTTTATCAACGAAGGAAATACTCCTTTTGAACATATAAATTACACGTTAGAATTCAGCTCAGCATCAATAAAAATATACAGACATATATAATATACCACTGAAAAACATATTTTTGTAAATAATAATAAACACATGAAGAAGAATATACTTGTACTATATTATACTCAGACAGGTCAGCTTGAAGATATTGTAAAGAACATCGCTCGTCCTTTTGAAGAAAAGCAAGACGAATACCACGTTACTTACTACAATATCAAAATGAAAAAGGATTTTCCTTTTCCATGGCCAAATGATGTATTCTTTAATACCTTTCCTGAGTCTTATTTACAGATCCCAAGTGAAATTCTTCCACCATCGGATGAGGTGCTGAATACGAAATATGATCTTATCATTTTTGGATATCAGGTTTGGTACTTAACGCCATCTATTCCTATCATTTCATTCTTAAAAAGCAGCTATGCAGAACAAATTATGAAAGACACCCCCGTTGTTACCGTTTCCGGCACAAGAAATATGTGGATGCTCTCTCAGGAAAAACTGAAAGTATATTTAAAAGACCTGAAAGCTAAACTGATAGGAAATATTGCTTTGGTGGACAGACACGACAATTATACAAGTGTATTGACGGTAATTCGCTGGATGATCGGCGGACAGAAAGAAAAATCTGGCCTACTTCCCGCAGCCGGAGTTTCAGATGAAGAAATTAATGGCGCTGTGAAATATGGAAAAATTATTGAAAGCCATTTTAGAGATAATGATTTCAAAGGTTTACAACCTGATCTGGTAAAAAACGGCGCAATAGAGATTCGCGCATTTTTGGTAAGAGTGGAAAAAGTAGGCAACAAAATTTTCACAGTCTGGTCCAACCTCATTATCAAGAAAAAAGAAAAGCGACCATTGCTTATCAAATTCTTTAAGGTATATTTGATGACCGCGATATGGGTTATATCACCAATTGTATTGGTTTTACACCTGCTAACAACGCCAATTTTTTGGTATAAAAGAAAAAAACAAAGAGAATATTTACAAGGAATTAATTTAAAATAGAATGAACGACGTATTTATAACAAAAGCATTTACATACCTACCCAATGAACCGGTTTCTAACGATGAAATGGAAACGTACCTTGGTTATATAAACGACGCACCTTCCAAAGCGAAAGCTCTTATTTTAAGAAATAATAAAATCAAAACAAGATATTACGCTTTAGATAAAGAAGGTAATCCTACCCATACCAATGCGCAGATTGCGGCAAAAGCTGTAGAAGGACTTTTTGATGACAAATTCAAAAAAGAAGATATGGAACTGCTTTCTGTAGGAACTTCTTCTCCCGATCAGATTCAGCCTTCCCATGCCTCAATGGTACACGGCGAACTGAGCGTGAACAAGTCTTTAGCCATCAACACAGCATCAGGACTTTGCAATTCAGGAATGAATGCCCTTAACTACGGATTCCTTGCTGTAAAAGCAGGGGTTCACAAAAATGCAGTTTGTGTAGGTTCAGAAAGAATGTCTGCATGGATGACTGCAGATAAATTCAACCACGAAGCAGAAAATTTAATTTTACTGGAAGAAAGACCGATTATCGCTTTCAAAAGAGAATTTCTAAGATGGATGCTTTCTGATGGAGCCGGAGCATTCTTATTGGAAAGTAACCCAAGAGAAAATGAAGTTTCATTGAAAATTGAATTCATAGATTTCTATTCTTATGCTCATCAGATTGAAGCTTGTATGTATGCCGGAACAGAAAAACAGGAGGACGGAAGCTTAAAATCTTGGGCAGATTATCCATCAGACGAATGGTTGAAACAATCAATTTTTGCCTTAAAGCAAGACACAAAAATTTTAGATAAATATATCCTGGTAAAAGGTGCTGAAAGTTTAAGAACATCTTTTGATAAGCATAACTTAGATCCGGAAACGGTAGATCATGTTTTGGCGCATATTTCTTCAGGATATTTTAAAGAAGGGCTAAAAGACGAATTTGCAAAAGTAGGATTAGACTTCCCTTGGGAAAAATGGTTCTACAACCTTTCAGAAGTAGGAAATATCGGAGCCGGTTCTATATTTATTGCCTTAGAACAATTAATGAACTCAGGAAGATTGAAAAAAGGAGAAAAAGTACTTCTTTGTGTTCCTGAAAGCGGAAGATTTGCCTATTCTTGTGCCTTATTAACGGTTTGCTAATGGAAAATAAATTACCAATATCTGACCAAAATTTTGTGGAAAGTTTAATTCCGCAAAGATTCCCTTTTGTAATGGTAAACAGCATTACAGAATACTCTGAAAATCATTTGATTTCAGGATTTGAAGTAAAAGAGGAAAACATTTTTGTTCAGGACGGAATTTTTCAGGCTTCAGGGTTAGTAGAACATCAGGCTCAGAGTGTGGCTTTACACACCGGCTACAAATTTCATCTGTTAGGAAAAGATGCCCCTACAGGATATATTGGTGCTATTAAATCCTTTGAAGCAGAGGTATTGCCCAAAATCGGAGATCACCTGAAATCCGAAGTGACCATTCTTAACGAAATGATGGGAGTAACTTTGGTAGATATTGTGACAAAATTAAATGATGAAATAATTGCCAAATCCCAAATGAAAACCGTTATAATGTAAATGACAATGGAAATTAAGGAAGAAAATATCATCAACATACATAATTTTCTGCCACATCGCGAACCCATGCTGATGGCAGATTATATTCTGGAACTCACCAAAGAAAAAGTGATGACTTCCTTTGAAATTAAAGAAGACAACGTTTTTGTTCACAACAATGAATTCGTTGAAGCCGGCTTAATTGAAAATCTGGCACAAACCTGCTCCTCAATTCTGGGGCAAAGCTTCTTCGAAAATCCTGAAGCAGATACAAAAGTGATTGGTTTCATTACCAACATCAAAAAAATTGAAGTATTTGCATTGCCTAAAGTGGGCGATAAAATTATTTCAAAAGCATCACTGATTTCTCAGTTTGAAAATATTTGTCATATTTTTTGTGAGACTTTCAATAATGATGAACTTCTGATAAGAGCTGAAATTAATTTGTTTATTCAAGAAGTAAAACACTAAACCAATGAAAAAACAGGATCTTCCTCAAGACGAAAGCAACCTGAAGTCAGCAAACATGACCGAGGTTTTGTACGTTACTGATGAGAACAACAACTATACAACAGCAAACAGTATAGGTTGGGATGTTAAGAAAGCCGCTTTGGATGAATCTTTAGCATTGATTAACGAAAGAATTGAAGAAGCAAAACAAAATGTTGCCAATAATATTGTAAGTCCTGTTATTTATTTCATGGAACTGAATAAAATGGATCTGCAGGTTTTGGCAGCTTACGTTGGAATGTGGCAATGGCGCGTAAAAAGGCATGCAAAACCCAAAATATTTAAAACACTAAGCGAATCCGTACTGAAAAAATATGCCGATGCTTTCGGAATTTCGGTGGATGAATTAAAAAACTTCGACGGAAAATAATTCATTTAAAATAAAACATTCTGTTTGTCATTCTGACGAAGGAAGAATCTTTTTTAAATTATTTTCCGAGATAAAAAGAGAAAAAGCCCAAATGGAACTTAATTTTGAACATCACCAAACAGCACATTGCGAAAATGGTGTTGCCTCCAATTTATTATTAAACAAAGGATTAAAACTTAGCGAACCCATGATTTTCGGAATCGGTTCCGGATTATTCTTTGTCTACCTCCCCTTTTTAAAAGTAAACTTTGCTCCCGGTTTCAGCTATCGTCCGATGCCCGGTGCAATTTTTAGCAAAGCGGCAAAAAGACTGGGAATTAAAATCAAAAGAGAAAAATTTTCAAATCCTGCAGAGGCACAAAAAGCTTTAGAGAGAAACTTAAATCAGAATATACCAACAGGGTTACAGGTAGGAGTTTTTAACTTAACCTATTTTCCTGAAGAATATAAATTTCATTTCAATGCCCACAACTTGGTGGTGTATGGAAAAGAAGACGGAAAATTCCTAATCAGTGATCCTGTGATGGATTATACAACCACTCTTACCGAAGCTGAGCTGGAAAAAGTAAGATATGCAAAAGGAGCATTACCGCCGAAAGGACACATGTACTACCCGACTTATATTCCTGAGCATGTAAATCTTGAAGAAGCAATCAAAAAAGGAATCAAAGATACTTGTAAAAACATGCTGGCTCCCGTTCCTTTAATTGGGGTAAAAGCCATGAGATGGGTAGCTAAAAGTATCCCAAAATGGGCAGAGAAAAAAGGCACAAAAGTTACCAACCATTATCTTGGTCAGTTGATCAGAATGCAGGAAGAGATCGGAACCGGAGGAGGCGGTTTCAGATTTATCTATGGTGCATTTTTGCAGGAAGCCTCAGTAATACTTAAAAATGATGAATTGAGAGAGCTTTCCAAAGAAATTACTGCGATCGGTGACCTTTGGAGAGATTTTGCAGTGGATATTGCGAGAGTTTACAAAAACAGAAACTCAAAAAGCGATATTTATAACCAGCTTTCAAAAACAATGCTTCATATCGCAGATTTGGAAGAAGCTTTCTATAAAAAACTGAGAAAAGCAATATAACGTGGAACATTTCATAGAAATAAAAAATCTATATAAAAAATATAAAAATGCAGAAGAGTTTTCTGTAAATGATATCTCGTTGAATATTGAAAAAAACGAAATCTATGGAATTCTTGGTCCGAACGGAGCCGGAAAAACGACATTGATTTCCATTCTTTCAGGTTTAATAAAGCCAACTTCAGGAAGTTTCAAGATCAATGGATTATCGCCTCAGAAAGATGGTTTTAAACTAAGACAAATCATCGGAATCGTTCCGCAGGAATACGCTTTATACCCGACTTTGACTGCCAAAGAAAACTTAATGTATTTCGGAAGTCTATACGGTTTAAGCCATAAAAAATTAAGAAATATCATTGATGAATCCTTAGAAATTATGGGGTTATCAAAATTCGCCGATAAAAAAGTAGAACAATTTTCAGGAGGAATGAAGCGCCGTTGCAACCTTATTGCAGGAACACTTCACAATCCGAAAGTTTTATTTTTGGACGAACCAACCGTAGGCGTAGATGTTCAATCTAAAAAAGCAATTATTGATTATCTTTTGGATTTGAATAAAAAAGGGACCTGCATCATTTACACCTCACATCACCTTTCAGAAGCAGAAGAATTCTGTACAAAAATCGCCATTATCGATCACGGTAAAATCCATGCGGTCGGAACACCGGAAGAATTGGTGAACAGAGTGGCCAATGCCGAAAATTTAGAAGATGTTTTCATTTCATTAACCGGAAAAGAATTAAGAGATGTTGTTGTATAAACTGTGGAGAAGTTTTGTAAAAGAGGTCCTTTTACTGAAAAGAGATATTGGAGGAATCGTCATTATTTTCGTGATGCCTTTATTGCTGATTGTTACCATTACTTTAATCCAGGATTCCACTTTTAAAAACCTTGAAGGTTCAAAAATTCCGATTATTTTCATTGATAACGACAAATCTGAAGTTTCAAAAAATATAAAACACGAACTGGAAAACAGCAAAACATTCCAGTTGTTGACCAACTATAATGAAAAATCTGCTCAAAATGCCGTTTTTGGAGGAGATTATCAGATGGCAATCGTTATTCCTCAAAATTTAACCAAAGATTTAAATTCAAATATCGATGCTAAGGTTCAGACGATTGTAAGCTCGTTTGGACTGGAAGAAAATTCAAACCAGAAAGTTCCGCTTCCAGCCGTAAAAGCCAAGGAGATTCATTTGTATTTTGACCCTGCGACCAATGCTGGATTCAAAAATTCCGTAATGAATTCCGTGAATAAAATGGTTTTTGAAATCGAAAACAAAAAGATTTACAAAGCTTTCCAAGACCAGTTGGGAACGACTGAAAATCTTGAAGAAAATAAAAACTTAATCAGTTTTAAAGAAATTACTCCGAAAAAAGGAGCAGTGGAAGTCATTCCAAACTCAGTTCAGCATAACGTTCCGGCTTGGGCATTATTTGCAATATTCTTTATTGTAGTGCCTTTGTCCATTAACTTAGTTAAAGAAAAAAGTCAGGGAACGAGCGTGAGAGCAAGAATCAGCCCGACCCCTTACTTTGTACATATTTTAGGAAAAACATTCACTTACCTTATTATTTGTATCATCCAGTTTTTACTGATGGTTGCGGTAGGAGTTTATCTTTTCCCATACATGGATCTGCCACAGTTTGACGTCAGCGGAAAAATGTTCCAGCTTATGGTGGTGACTTTATTCTCTGGCTTAGCAGCGATTGGATTCGGAGTTTTATTAGGAACCGTTGCCGATACCCAGGAACAATCTGCTCCGTTTGGTGCAACATCCGTTGTGGTTTTAGCGGCTATTGGTGGAATTTGGGTGCCGGTATTTTTAATGCCTGAATTTATGCAGCATATTGCAAAATTCTCACCCATGAATTGGGGATTAAATGCCTATTACGATATCATTTTAAGAAACAGTGGAATCGGCGGAATTGCCAAAGAATTGACTTTCTTATTTTTATTCTATCTTGCAATGGTCGGAATCTCATTAATTTACGAAAGAAAACAAAATGCTGTCTAAAGAAAATATATTAAGCTGTACAGAAGAAGTCCGTGTAAGGTTCAACGAAACAGATCCGTTGGGAATTGTTTGGCATGGGCATTACATTGTGTATTTCGAAGACGGCAGAGAAGCTTTTGGAAGGCAGCACGGTTTGACTTATCTTGATATTCAAAAAGCAGGTTATATTACCCCGATTGTAAAAAGTACTTGTGAGCATTTTTTACCATTAAAATATGGCGAAACATTCAAAATTGTAACGACTTTCGTGAATTCGACTTCTGCAAAATTAATTTATCAATACGAACTTTTTAACGAAGACAATAAATTGGTGTGTTCAGGAGAAACGATTCAGGTTTTCCTGGATTCTGATAATAATTTATGTTTGTATAATCCTGAGTTTTTTCAGGCTTGGAAAGATAAAATGGGCTTATAATGAAGAAGGAAATTTATATTACAGATTACAACTGTGTTACACCTTTAGGTTTTGATGTTTCTTCAAATTGGAATGCCCTTTTGGAAGGAAAATCTGGCGTAGCTTTACATAAAATCATAGAAAATCAAGAGCCTTTTTATGCTTCGATGATTGATTCTGAACAACTGGATGAAGAGTTTGATAGATTCTTCGACTCCGCTCAGAATGACAATCAGGATTTTACAAGGCTGGAAAAAATGTTTTTGTTAAGTTTAAAACCTTTGGTGGAAAGACATACCATTACAGATAAAACAGCTTTTATTTTATCAACAACAAAAGGAAATATCAGTTTATTAAAAAATCAAAACACTCTGCCGGAAGGAGTTTTTCTTTCGCGTTTAGCTCAAAAGATTGCTGATTATTTTGGATTTAAAACAAAACCGATTGTTGTTTCCAATGCCTGTGTTTCCGGAGTAATGGCAATTGCCGTGGCAAAAAACATGATTCAGGCAGGAAAATACAAAGATGCCTTCGTGATTGCCGGAGACGAAATTTCTGAATTTGTAATTTCAGGATTCAACTCTTTCCAGGCAATAGGAACAGAGATTTGCAAACCCTATGATAAAAACCGTGACGGAATTAATATTGGAGAAGCAACCGCAGCAGTTTACATAACCGGTTGTCATTCTGACGACGGAAGAATCCCACAAAACGAAAAAATTAGTTTTAAAGTTTTGGGAGATTCAGCGATCAACGATGCAAATCATATTTCCGGACCCTCAAGAACCGGTGACGGATTGTTTGCAAGCATCAACAATGCAATGACAGAAGCACAAGTTCCGGTAGAAAAAATAGATTTTATTTCTGCACACGGAACAGCAACATTATATAACGACGAAATGGAAGCCATCGCTTTCAACAGAATGGAATTACAGAATGTTCCGTTGAATAGTATGAAAGGTTATTATGGCCATTGTTTAGGAGCATCGGGATTATTGGAAAGTATCATTTCAATGGAAAGTGCTTTGAAGAATACCTTAATTCCATCAAAAAATTTCGAAGAAACGGGAACTTCCCAACCTTTGAATATTACAAAAGAAAACCAACCTGCTGAAATCAAATATATTTTGAAAACTGCTTCAGGTTTTGGTGGGTGTAATGCAGCAATTGTTTTGGAAAAATGTTAAAATGAAAACGATGAAGAAAACAGACATTTGCACCATAGAGAATTCAAAAATCATTCTCAACAATGAAATCATTTTTGAAACTCCAACTGAAAATTTTTCAGACTTTGCGAAAGAAGCTTACAAAAGTTTAGCATTAAACTATCCAAAATTTCATAAAATGGATCATTTAAGCAAGCTGGCTTTTCTCGCTTCTGAAATGATTTTAAAAGATGAAGACCACAGCAGAACAGCTTTGGTTTTCGCTAATAAATCATCAAGTTTAGATACAGATTTTAAATACCAGGAAAGCATCAATTCTCAGGAAAATTATTTCCCGAGTCCTGCCGTTTTTGTATATACTTTACCGAACATTTGTGTAGGTGAAATCAGTATCAAACATAAAATGCAGACTGAGAATGCTTTCTTTGTTTTGGAAGAATTTGATGAAGAATTTTTAAACGATTACTCACAGCAGATTCTACAGTCAGGAAAGGCTGACAAAGTATTGTGTGGCTGGGTAGAGCTCTATCAGGAAAGCTATAATGCTTTCGTATATTTATTGACATTATGAAACCATATATTTTATTCATTCTCGTTCTTATTTTCTCTTCTCAATTTTCAGCACAGAAAACTGAAAAAATTAAACTTAAAAACCCAGAAGATTATTTTGTAAAAATTACACCAAAGAATAATCCAACTGCAATATTATTTTTATTTCACGGAGGTGGAGAAACTCCAGAAGATGTATTAAAACAAATTGAACTTCCACAACTAGCAATAAAAAACAATTTCTTGGTTATCTTGCCACATTTCTCAAATGATACTACTAAAATGGAGGAAGAAACATATTTCATCAATCAACTTGCGATTAAGTTAATGGATGAATATGCTATTTCAAAAGATAGAATTATTTTAGGAGGATTTTCCGGCGGTGGAATGCTTTCGATTACTTTTACAGAAAGAGCTGTTAGAGATAAAAAATCAGCATTCATTCCAAAAGCTGTTTTTGCAATAGATACTCCTTTAGATTTTGAGCAGATGTATCAACGTTCTCAAAGAGAAATCAAAAGAAATTTTTCTGAAATAGGTGTAAGTGAAGCAAATTGGGTTATTGATGATTTCAACAAAACCTTTGGAGGAACACCTTTAGAAGTTCCCGATGAATATGAAAAATATTCGATGTTTACTTATCGTAAAGAAGATGGTGGAAATGCAAAATATTTACTTGACATACCCATAAGAATTTATACTGAACCTGGAATCGAATGGCAATTGGAAAATAGGCATCGGGATCTATATGATCTGAATTGTACCAATATTTCAGCAATGATTAATTTACTCCAACTTAATGGGAATAAAAACGCTGAAGCTATCATAACATTTAATAAAGGAAAAAGACTTGACGGAAGCAAACATCCTCATTCTTGGAGTATTATGGACTCTAAAGACACAATGAACTGGATTTTAAAACAATTAAAATAAAAACACTAATCTCAGGAAAGTTATACGGCTTTCGTATATTTGACAATTACGTAATTTAACAATATAAAAATGTACCGGCTCACCAATTTTTAAATAACGCCAATAACGATTGGTACTTATAATACATTGGTACATTATAAATGAAATTTATTTATGGAAAACTTAAGAGAAGAATTAAAACACAAAATTATCGAAGTTCTTAACCTTGAAGACGTTGCAGTAGAAGAAATCAAAGATACAGATCCTTTATTCGGAGGAGGTCTTGGATTAGATTCTATTGATGCCCTTGAACTGATCGTTCTTCTTGATAAAGAATACGGAATCAAATTAGCAGATCCTAAAAAAGGGAAAGAAATTTTCGCTTCAATCGACACCATGGCGAAATTCATTGAAGAAAACAGAACGAAATAATTCAATCTAGCAATGTATCAATTTAACAGTGTAACAATATTGATGCATTGCTAGATTGGTACATTGTTACATTATAAAATAAAATGGGTCAAAAAATTGCCATAACAGGAATGGGCATCATTTCTTCCATCGGAAACAATGTGGAGGAAAATTTGAATTCGTTAAAATCCGGAAAACATGGAATTTCAGACATTCAGTTGTTTGAAACGCGTCATGCGGGAAATATAAAAACGGGCGAAATCAAATTGTCTAATGAAGAACTTGTTGAAAAGCTTCAGTTAAATGAAGATAACAATGCGACAAGAACTTCTTTATTAGGAATGATTGCTGCAAAAGAAGCCGTAGAAAGTGCCGGAATTTCGGACATTAATGAATATAAAACAGGTCTTATTTCCTCAACCAGTGTTGGCGGAATGGATATCACTGAAAAATATTTCTACACCTACGAAGACTTCCCTGAAAAGCAAAAATATATTGACGCTCACGATGCGGGAAATTCATCATTACTGATTGCAGATTATTTGGGCTTAAAAGGTATGGTTTCCACCATTAGTACAGCTTGTTCATCTGCTGCAAATGCAATCATGATGGGTGCTAAGCTGATTAAAAATGGTGTTTTAGACCGAGTAATTGTGGGCGGAACCGATTCTCTTTCAAAGTTTACGCTGAATGGTTTCAATACATTAATGATTCTTACGGATTCTTACAACACCCCATTTGACAATGACAGGAAAGGGTTAAATTTAGGTGAAGCTGCAGCTTTCATTGTTTTAGAATCTGATGAAGTTGTAAAAAAAGAAAACAAAAAAGCCTTAGGTTATCTTTCAGGATACGGAAATGCTAATGATGCGCATCACCAAACCGCTTCTTCGGAAAACGGACAAGGTGCATTTTTAGCGATGGAAAAAGCTTTGAAAGTTTCTGGCTTAGATAAAGAAAGTATTGATTACATCAACGTTCACGGTACAGCAACTCCCAATAATGATTTGTCTGAAGGAATTGCAATGATCAGAATTTTTGGAGAAAATCAAGTTCCGGAATTCAGTTCTACGAAAGCTTTTACAGGTCATACTTTGGCTGCAGCTGCAGGAATTGAAGCGGTGTATTCTTTATTGGCTATTCAAAACAATCTTATTTTCCCGAATCTGAATTTTAAAACAAAAATGGAAGAATTTGATTTGACACCTGTAACTGAACTCAAAGAGAAAAATATCAACCATGTTCTTTCCAATTCATTTGGTTTTGGAGGAAATTGTTCAACCTTAATTTTCTCAAAATCATGAGTGCAGTTTACATCAACAGTGCAGCCTGTATTTCAGTTCAGGACACTTTAAATGAAAGTTTTTTCCAAAACCTTAAGCCTGAGAATTCACTACAGATTTTAAAAGCTATTGAACCGGTTTACAAAGAATTCATTCCTCCTGCAATGATCAGAAGAATGTCCAAAACGGTAAAAATGAGTTCCGTAACATCAAAATATGCTTTACAAGAAGCCGGAATTGACAATCCTGATGCGATCATCGTAGGAACAGGAATGGGATGTTCCCAAGATTCTGAAAAGTTTTTAAAAAATGTGATTGATAATAAGGAAGAATTTCTGACTCCGACCTATTTTATTCAGTCTACACACAATACAGTTGCAGGGCAAATTGCTTTAGGGTTGCAATGTCATGCGTATAATTTCACGTATGTAAATACTTCTTCGTCACTGGAATTCTCTTTTTTAGATGCAAAATTGCAGATTAATGACGGTGAGGCGGACAATGTTCTAGTGGGTTCTACGGACGAACAAACCGACAGAACAATGGAATTGTACAAACTCAACAAAACCATTAAAAAAGAAGAAAACCTTCCGATTGATTATCTGAACTCAACGACAGAAGGTGTAATCTGGGGAGAAGGAGCCAGTTTTTTTGTTTTAGGAAAAGACAAAACGGAAAACTCTTATGCTCAACTAAGAGATATTCAAATCAGCAGCAGATTAGATGTAGGCGAAACTCAGCAATTTATTGAAGATTTTCTAGCCAAAAACAATTTGACAGCAAATGGTATTGATGCTGTAATTTTAGGTTTCAGTGGAGATGCAAAATCTGATATGTATTATACAAAAGCAGCAGATTTATTTCAAAACTCTTCGTTATTGTATTACAAACATTTAAGTGGGGAATTTAATACCGCAAGTGGTTTTTCAACATTTATGGCTTGTCATATTCTTAAAAATCAAGAGATTCCTGAAGTAATGATGATTAATGATTTGAAGAAGGAAGAAGTTAAAAATATTCTTTTGTACAATCATCTTGGAGGAAGTGATCACAGCTTAGTTTTATTGGAAAAAGCTTAATCATTACTTTGTCATTTCGACGAAGGAGAAATCTCTTAATGATCTTAACATTTTAAGCTAAAACTTAATGGTTACATTTCAAACATTAAGAATTTATTTAAGGAGTAGGAATATTAAGTTTAGATTCTTCATTTCGCTTTGCTCCATTCAGAATGACAAAGATGAAGAATATTTTAAACCAAAAATTCAAAAACAATAAAAAAGATGAAACATTATCCATTTATTCTATTTTATCTTTTCTGTAACGTTTTTATTTATGCGTTTCACGGGACTTTTTGGGTGTATTTGTTTTGCTTCTTGATGTTTTCCATAATTGTTGTTTGGGGTTCATTTGATATTACTTTAGGATATTTCGTCAACAGCATCACTCATAAAAGAACAAAAAATAAGGAAGTTGCTTTGACTTTTGATGATGGTCCGACTGAGTTTACTCCTAAATTTTTAGATCTTTTAAAGGAAAACAACGTAAAAGCAACCTTCTTCTGCATCGGAAAACAGATTGAAAAATATCCTGAAACTTTTCAACGAATTATTGCTGAAGGTCATACCATTGGAAATCATACGTTCTCGCATTCCGACAATACCGGATTTTTATCCACTTCAAAAATGATTGAAGAAATTCAGAAATGTGATGACGTCATGTTGAAAACCGGTGATTTAAAAACAGATTTATACCGACCTCCTTTCGGCGTAACAAATCCAAATATTGCAAAGGCTATTCAGAAAACTTACAAAAAAAGCATCGGCTGGAATGTCCGTTCTTTAGACACAGTCATAAAAAATGAGAAAAAAATTTATCAAAGAGTTACTAGAAGCATAAAAAAAGGAAGTATCATTCTTCTTCATGATACTTCGGAAAAAACGTACAATGTGTTGAAAGATTTATTAGTATTTTTGAAGGAGAAAAATTACTCAACTTTTACAGTTGATTTAACTTAAATATTTTAAAACTAACACAATGAAAAATTTAATTACTTTCCTTCTTTTTCTAATAATACCCTTAAATTTTTTCTCACAAGGTATTGGTAATTCAAAGACAACCCAAAGCATTCCATTTCCTTCAACTAATACAGTTACAGAGGGAATGGCAAGAATATACATTATTAGAACTACTGGAACACTATGGAACTATAGCGTAAGTGTTTATTTAGATGAAAAAATGATCGGAAAACTAGGACCTAAGTCATATATAATGTTCGAAGTAAATGCTGATAAAGAAATTTCTATAGGTACTGCATTTATAGGAAATTCTGTAAGAAATAAAAACGAAGAAAATCAAGAATTTATAACAATTAATCCAAAATCTGGAAAGACGTATTATGTTGATGTAAAGGCTAAATATGGTACATTTAGAGGGCAAACTGAGCTAAATCCTCTTGAAAATGAAGAAGCTCAAAAAATGATTTCAAAGTTCGACAAACCAAAAGTAAATTACTTAGAATAACACATCATTAAAAGAGAAAAATGATTAAAAATATTGCTATCATAGCCTATTTATTAGTTTCAGGCTTGTTTTTTGGACAAAATACGGCAATGTCGGGAGCTGAAGCTAAAGCATTTGTCAATAAAGTTTCATCGGAAACCAAAGAAATAAAAACCTTGCAAAGTGATTTTACCCAAACCAAGAAAATGGATTTTTTGGATAAAAATATTGTAACCTACGGAAAGATGTCTTTAAAAACTCCGAATATGTTAAGCTGGAAGTATACGAAACCTTATCAGTACAGCATTGTTTTTAAAGACAATAAGATTTTCATTAATGACCAAGGAAAAAAATCTTCGGTTGATGCCAAAAGCAAAACTTTTGAGAAAATCAATAAACTGATTGTTGGAAGCTCGAACGGACAAATGTTCAATGATCCTGAATTTTCTGTGACTTATTTGAAAAATGCCAATTTCAATATTGCAAAATTCACCCCGAAATCGGCCCAATTACTGAAATATATTAAGCAAATTGAATTGAGCTTTCCAAAAGGTCAATCTACGGTTTCACAGGTAAATATGATGGAAGCTTCGGGAGATACAACGAATATTGTTTTCAAAAATACAAAAATCAATGCGCCGATTGCTGTTTCAGAATTCAGTTTATAGTCTGATTTTCTTATTGTTTGTTTCTTGTAAAACATACAAGCTGACAGATGCTAAATCAATTTCTAATTCTGAAAAAACGATCGAGAATTTATACTTTTCTTCTACTGAAGATTATGTTTATAAATGCCAGATGGATATTTATAAAAATCACATCAGTGGAATTTTAATTATTAAAAAGATCAACGAAACGACGCATCGTGTTGCAATGACTTCTGATTTTGGAAATAAACTGATTGATTTTGAGATTTCAGAGAATGATTTTAAGCTTAATTATGTTCTTCCTGATTTAGATAAAAAAATAGTCATTACCTTTTTGAAAAACGATTTCCAGCAACTTTTAAAGCAGAAATATCCTGTAACAGAAAGTTTTGAAAACGAAAATTCTAAAATTTACTTCTCAAAAATTGATAAAAAAGGGTATTATTTATTTTTCAGCAAAGAAAATAATTTACTGAAACAAATCATCTACACGAAAAACAATAAGGAAAAAATCGATTTTACTTTTGATGCAAAAAAACATATCTTCGCAGATAGTTTGAATCTTCAGCATAAAGATTTCAAAATCAATATAAAACTATTTCAAATAACCGAAACGGAATAATTTCATGAAAAAATAGCATTTTATTCATCTTTTATTTCAAGTCTTTTAATACAAACAATAATTTATGCAGACCATCCTCACAGATTTCTATACATTAAATTCATACGAGCAGACAGAAAATGGAAATTATATTGCCCACATTCATCTGAATAAAGATCATGATATTTTTAAAGGTCATTTTCCGGGAAATCCTGTAACACCAGGAGTTTGTATGATGCAGATTGTAAAGGAACTGGCGGAAGAGTTTACAGGGAAAAAATTATTTTTAAAATCGGCTTCCAACGTCAAATTTATGGCGATTATTAATCCTTTTGAAACCCCTGAATTAAGCCTTCAATTAGATATTTCTCAAACCGAAGAGGAAGTAAAGGTAAAAAACACAACTTCTTTTGGCGAGACAATTGCATTAAAAATGTCAGTAAACTATAAAAATCTGATCTAATGAAACTTATCGTATCATTGCTAACGGCTTTTCTTTTCTTTTTTCAAACTGATCTTGAAGCATTAAGAAACAGCTATGCAAAATCTAATTTGTCTAATGCAAATTTAGAAGCTTTTATAAATACTGCTGAAAAACAAACTGGTTCGGATGCGGTAACCAAAGGGTACAAAGCTGCGGCACAGATTATGGAAGCAAAAATTGCCAAGCAGAACAGAAAAGCTATGGTAAAATCTGGTGCTACAAATTTAGAAAGCGTTATAAAGGCTAATCCGAATAATATAGAACTCCGTGTAATAAGACTAAGTGTTCAGGAAAACATTCCGAAAATTGTAGGCTACAGAGGAAGCTTAAAAGATGATAAAACTTTTATCCTCAACAATTACAGTAAACAAAATACCGCTTTAAAAAACTATATTAAAAATTTTGCTGCACAATCTAAAACCATTTCGGCAGAAGAAAGAGCAACTCTAAAATAAAACAATGACCCTCTCTGAAGTACAAAATGCAATTTCTGAAAAGAAAATCTGCGTTTTAATACCTACTTACAACAATGAAAAAACTCTGAAAAGGGTAATTGACGGTGTTTTAGAATACACAGAAAATATCATTGTCGTAAATGATGGCTCAACTGATTCTACTCCTCAGATTCTACAAAACTATCCTGATCTTGAAGTGATTTCTTTACCTGAAAACAAAGGAAAAGGAAACGGACTGAAAACAGGATTCAAAAAAGCCCAAAAAGCCGGTTTTGATTATGCAATAACGATCGATTCTGACGGACAACATTATCCTGATGATATTCCTGTGTTTGTAGAAGCTTTGCTAAAGGAAAACGAAGATGTCTTACTTATCGGCAACCGAAATATGTCTCAGGATGGAATCCCTAAAAAAAGCAGCTTTGGAAACCGTTTTTCAAATTTTTGGTTTTGGTTTGAAACAGGAATCAGGCTGGAAGACACGCAGTCCGGTTACAGATTATATCCTTTACACAGAATTCCAAATAAATATTTCACTCCAAAATTTGAGTTTGAAATCGAAATTATTGTAAGAACAGCCTGGAGACATGTTCCTGTAAAAAATGTTCCTATCAAAGTATTATATGATCCTGCAGAACGGGTTTCACATTTCAGACCTTTCAGAGATTTTACGAGAATCAGTATCCTGAATACGGTTTTGGTAACCATTACTTTATTGTATATTATTCCGAGAAATTTCATTCATAATTTCAAAAAAAAAAGCTTTAAAAGATTCATCAAAGAAGATGTTTTAGAAAGTGACGGAACCAACCGTACAAAGGCATTTTCTGTTGCTCTCGGTGTCTTTATCGGATTTTCTCCTTTTTGGGGATTTCAGACCTTGCTTGTCATTTCCTTATCCGTTCTTTTCAAACTGAACAAAGTCTTGGCTTTTGTCGCTTCTAATGTGAGCCTACCTCCTTTTATTCCGTTTGTGATTGCTGCTTCTTTATTTTTAGGAGCACCGTTTGTTAGCGGTGACAGTAATGTTTTCAGCCAGGAACTTAACTTTGATCTTGTAAAAAACAATCTTCTTCAATATGTAATCGGAAGCATGATTTTAGCAAGTTCGACTTCTGTAATTTCGGGTATTGCTACGTTTTTGTTTTTGAATAAGCTAAATCCGGGAAATAAATGATTTTTTTGGAGTTTTAGAGTTTCGGGGGGGGGGGGGGGGGGGGGGGGGGCCGGGAACGAG
>Ga0308170_10000508_pt1 | contig 48306 bp, 57 predicted proteins | sample PhyBR2_2_FD_202136 | JGI IMG/M metagenome (GOLD analysis project Ga0308170, IMG submission 202136) | Phyllosphere microbial communities from UC Gill Tract Community Farm, Albany, California, United States - DLSLSB.R2 | ecosystem: Host-associated > Plants > Phyllosphere > Unclassified | place... | reverse complement strand
GGAATAACTCACTGAGCGAAGGGGTTGTCGTTGAGAGGAGCGGGTCCAGTCAAGCCACGAGGAGCCATCTTTTGAGTTCGAGAGTGTAGAGTGTGAAGAGTGAGGAAGAGAAGGAGAGGAAGAGGGAACGTGTGAAGGGAGAAAGAGGAAAGAAAGAGAGAAAGCGAAAAGAGGGATCCGGTTTTGTTCACTCAAGGTCCGCGGCGAGTTCGGAGCTCCGAGATAGGAGGTTTCCGTCCTTCATCGCTTGGCTAGTCGTCCGCGATCAGTGCGAGTTGCGGAAGTGGGTTTCGGAAATAGACCATTCGAAAAAACGACGCCAAAACTCTCCAGGTCAACTCTACTAGTCAAGAGCTACTCTCCCACCCCTCTCACTACCTCTTCAAGCTCTATAGCGCTCTCGTTGGAGGTCGAGAAGTAGCCGATGCTTCACGCAGACGCCTTTCATCCGACAAGTCCTCGGATATCTTGCACAGCTTTTTCATCCCTGCTCGTCGCCGAACAGATCTCGTCGAGTTTTGCAGCGGAGCAAGGCCTTGTCGAGCGTGGTGGCTGAGGAGAGTAGCTAGGTTCGAGCTAGAGAACCTAGACGAGAATGAGCTTTCTTACCTCCGCAAGTGTCTGCAACACAAACAACTTGAACGGCTCCTTCGAGGGTCGCAAGCTGATGGCATCTTCAGCGTTAGTGGAGGCAGAGCGGATACACTAAACAAACTTGTAGGACGCAGAAAGAATCCTAGTCGCTTTCCGATGTCCTCGACTTGAACTCGAAGCTTGAAGGCCTCGCGAGCTCGCAGAGGACGAACACTCCTTCTGCCTCGAACGCACGTAGAGATCGACACTGATGCACTGTAGTGATCGACGACGACGTGAGAACGCACATGCGATCGTAACAAGGGGCTTTCGACAAGCGCATGAAAGCTGAGAACTCGAGCAGATTTCGCACTTTCGCAAGAAACGGAACGACGAAGAAGAGCAAGCGGAGACAGCTGTGACTCCTAGAGAGAAGCGTCATCAAGGTGTTAATGAAACGAGGAAAGAGAGAGTTGCCCGACAGAGCGAAGAAGCAGGCTCCAAACACGCAAAATGAATCAGAGTCGCAAGAACTCGTTTCGAGGAGAGAAAGTTCTCATCTTTCACACTCTCGCGCACCTCATCTCGAGCGCCTCACTCTCCGACAAGGATAGCCTTCGACGTGCATTATCGTCAGTCGAACTCAGCCGGATTACCTACACCCTCTGCCCTTTTGAACGTAAGTTCCCTCTCCTTTCTCTCCACCACCATCTTCCGATCACTTCAGTTCAACTCACCATCTCAAACCTATCAGCTAGTCAGGCTCGACTACAACTTACACGCCTTGCCTCATTTGATTGAATCCACCAGTTAGATTAATTGCCCGTCTCCCTCAACAATCTCGACCCCTGCCAACACGACGTCCTCTACAGCTCACCAGCCCATTCTACAGAGCTTCACAAGCAACACGACGCGCTCTGCTCAGTATCTCACCTCCAATGGAGGCTCTTGCGCCTCCCCTTCCAATCGAGGACCCTGATTCCAGCATCCCCTCCCTCTTCCCTTACGACAGCTTCCCCATGCCGAAAGGTCTCTACACTCAGTCGAACAGCAGTAGGAGTAGCGCAGGAGATTTCATCAGCGGAGGAGAGTCTGACGGGAAATGGGAGGAAAAGATTGCTTCAACCTTCAACAAAGGAAAGGGTAACAAGGGAGGGAAGAGATCAGTCAAGGGGGCAGACGAGCTACTAGGGTTAGCACCAGCGCTGCCTATATCTCCTCCTCGATCCGCTTCGTCTAGCTCCTCTCCGCGAAGTTCGCCGACGCGGTCTCGTCGAGCAAAGTCAACTGCAGGTGCGCAATTCTCTCCTCTTCTGTTGGCAAGTCAGGCTGACGGGACTCTTTACGAGACAGAATTGAGGCAGATGGCGAAGAATCAACGTGCACGGAACTTCACGGTCGACGACGATCTCTCTTCGCAAAGAGCGAGTCGAAGCACGCTTGCTTCCTTTACAAGCACCGGAGAATCAGTGTATGAAGATGCAGTCGAACCAGACAGTGACCACGTCGAAGAGCTACTAGCAAGTGTAGATCAGACTAAGAGTGAGTCGTCTCATCTTTTCGTCAACTAGGCTTCGAGAGGCTCACCATCGCTTTGTGCTGTAGCTCTCCCACCGCTCGACACATCGCTCTTCCCTGATGCTCCTCCCGAACTCACGTCGAATGAGAACGGATCGAGATCTCGTCAGATTACTCCTAAACCGACGCATCAAAGCGACTATGGATACCCGACATTCACCAGTCCGACACCTTTATCTCCAGAGGCGGTCGCTAGTCTCGACGAGAGAATCCTCTACGAGCAGCGTCAAGTCGATCTCCAAGCTGAAGCGAAACGTCGAATGAGCTTTCAGCAATCCATCTCAACACTTCCTACTTCCCCTCGCGCTCCACCATCTTCCTTCCGTCGTCACTCGGGCGTGCCTCGAAACTCTGCCCCACCCTCTCACTCCCGCCGAGCTTCTTCCATAGCTTTCGCGACTTCACCTCCTGTTGCCGGTTCTCGACAATGGCATCCCAAACCTCTCGTCCTCACTCCAGCCCGCACCATGTCCACGCCTCTCACGAGCGACTCGAACCTCTTGTCGAGCCCGAATCGTCACTTGTCAACGCTCGAAGGATCGCTCGATGGTCACCTTCGAAGCCATTCTCGCGGATCGAGCTACAATGATGGCACAATTCGAACAGCGTCTCCACTCAGTCCCGGAGGTCACTCGTTCGTCAGCCGCTCAGCTTCGCCCTGTCATTCGTCCCCTAGGCGACAACCCAGTATCGGAGGAGGAAATCCTCGGCGTCGTTCTCTCGGCTACGTCGGTTCTCCTGATCCGCTTTCGTCCTTCGGGAGGAGGTCAATGCAGTACGACTTTAGAGGCAGGAGTGCAAGCGAGGATACTCGGGAGACCAGGACGACGATCGAGAGTGGGATTACTAGGTTTACGGCAGAAGGTGAAAGTCCAGAGTCGAGTTTAGGAGGATGGAGTGAAGACATGAAGATGGGTCAAGCGAGCCCTTCTCTCGATGACAAGGAGTGGGAACAGCAATGGCAAGCGAATCGAGTCAATGGTACTCCTCTCGAGATGGTCGAAGAAGTCAGTTCAAGCGACATCCGAGTTATCAACGAGGAGTTGGAGGTTGCGGACGTGGAGGATCCGATCCAAGACAGGCCGAGAAGAGACTCGCAGCTCAAAAGCCTCAGACTGTCGCAACAAATCCAATCGAACGCACCGATTCTTCGCCGACGAGCAGCCACCGATGACCGGTCAAGCCTCGACTCTTCCTCCTCTCGACCGGATTCCTTCGCCGATACCTCTCTCGCAACCTTGAGACCCTCTTCGTCAGTCTCTGGCCTCCGTCGTGGTTCAGTTCCTCCTACACCCCCTCCGAAACTTCCCCTTCCTCGCCCACCTCCTTCGCAATCGAACAAACGCTCGAGATCAGGATACGATCAGCACTGGAACGGAGAACCTCTCTCCCTCGAACGAGACTCGTCCAGTTCTACCTTTGGAGACGAGGATTCCGATTATCCCGCTAGCCCGAAGAAACCGACGTTTACTCAAACCAACCCTCTCGATCACGCTGTCTCACCTGAAAAGCCCCTAACCTCCTCGCCTCGTCGACCCATCGTCATCAAAGGGGCTACTCGACAATCGGTCGCCGCATCTGCTCGAAGAAGTGAACGACTTTCGCAAGCCGATCCTCCTCGTTACCGTTCAACCAGCAACTCGGATCGAAGTTCTTCTTATTCTAGTGGAGCAAACGAGTCTCGTCCATCCTCACGCTCCTCACGACGAACATCCGGTCTCCCAAGTTGGGAGGGAGGATCTTACGAACCTCGAAACTCGGAACCTCTATCTACCCTTCCCGAATCGGAATCGCCCAATCCTGAATCTTACTCGCAACCCTTCCACTCGAGTCGTACTCGCTCCCAGCACCGAACAGAACGCCCGGCTAGTCGAACTTCGTATGCTTCTTCTCCGAGGATCTCGATCGGTTCTACCTTCGCCAACGGTTTCGGAGCAACTCGCAAGGTCGATTTTGAACCGAGGGATCCGAGAACGCTCGAAGAATTGGACGCCGGTCAAGGTTCCTACCTCGAGGTACTACTCTACAGCGAACCTCCGCCTCGTGCGAAACCTTTGGACGTCCGAAAGAGTACCGCAACCTCATCGAGTTATGGCTCTAGTAGCAAGAGGGCGAGTCTCGCACCACTCGTACGCAGCGACTCTCCCACGTCACCTGTGCTCGGAAGTAGGCCCAAGTCGAGCAGCAACTTTGCTCAGAAACTGTTCAGCGGTTTCAGAGGAAAGCCCTCGGCACATCAGAAACCTTCGTCGGAAGGACCCAAGCGACCCGCGAGCATCGCTGCTCCCAAGCCGTCTCAACCAGCAAAGGCTAAGCCTCGCCCGATCGTCTCTGGACCTCTCGAACTTCAAACGGCAGAACTCGCTCAGAAACAACTTCGCGATTCAGCAGGACTTACTCAAGAAACCGTCACACCCTCTCTCTCCGTCTCCTTCGCTCCTCCGATCCCGATCATGAAGAGCTACACCTCACTAGCAAGAGTATACGATCAAGAGTCGGACGTTCAAGAATTCCTCCGTCACAGCGATTCCCGCACTTCCCTCGAAACGATCGATCGACCTCCTCCTCGACCTTTCTCCCTTCCTCCCGGTCTCGTCAACTCGAAGCACGACAAAGCACCACCTCCACTTCCACCTGTCAAACCTCCTCGCAGTCCGCTTCGTCCCGCCATGAACTCTGGAAACGAGCTTCTCCAACCTTCACCTCGAGCGGATTCTCCAGTTCTCTCGTTCAAATCGTTCAACTCGCATCGATCCTCTATCGAAACGAGCTCCCGAGGTCGCTCATCATCTATGGGTCGTAACTCGTCGAGTGAACCGATAGGAGTGAGGGATGTGATGAGGGGGCAATTCCTCGAACGTTAAGAATTGTGAGTAACTCGACTTCTTTCTTCGCTTTTGCGAATAAGCTGACACTGGTTCCTAGACGCAGCTCTAGATCCATCCCCCTCGTTTCCTCATCGATTGATATCTTTTTACGTATTTTGGGTTTATTGGGATTTTCTTGTCGTCAAACTTGTCATATTGCTCTCTGCCTGTCATGTCATCTCATATGTAGAAGCTCTGTCACTTGGTCGAGCTCACAGCCTCACGAGAGAGAGGAGAGTTCAAGACTGATCATTCCCCCTCGAAAAAATAACAGCTACCCAAACTACTGTACTTTGCTACTTTTCTCCCTGAATCCATCAACAGCAAAGAAAACATCGTGACTACTACTTTTTCGTTTGCTTGTCGACATCCATCGCATCTGTGCGAGGAGTAGGAGGAGTTGCACTTGGAGGTCGGAAAGCGGGAAGTTGGAAAGGCATATCGGAAGAATAAGGGGTAGGGATGTGGTGAGAGGATAGAACGGGAGAGTGAGATGGTCGACTCGAAGGTGGGAGAGGAGCTTGAGGTTGCGGAGGTTTGGGTCTCGTTGCAGCCTCAGAAGAGACAGGAGGAGGTCGGAGAGGGGCGTGGTAGATCTGTGAATTGGCTGTAGTTCCAGCTTCGACTTTGATCGCTGGTGAAGTGGTCGTCGTGGACGAGTTCGTGGGGAGAGATTTGGAGAGCGAGTCGGCAGCAGTCGAAGAGGGAAGAGGAGCAGGAGAAGCGGGTTTCGGAGGATTCTGACAAACAGTCGAAGCACTCGGAGTCGAAGGTTGACCTGATCCGCTAGGGCGAGGTCCATCTTTCTTCGTATCCCACGGTCGTTGCCAAGGACTAGCTTTGCCGTTGTTGACGAAAGCGAGTTTCGGCTGAAGATAAGTCACGAAGAATCATCAGTTTCGTCGTCGACGACAAAGTGAAGAGAAGCGAGGGACTCACGATGATAGGAGCACCTTCGAGGAAGCTCAACATGGTCGTCTTCGCGCTACCAGGAGCTTGTCCTTGACTAAGCAACAGTTTCCTCACTTGCATCAGAGCCTTGAGATCTTCCTTGCTCTGAACCGTCAATTCCGCTTGAGGGGTCGATACTCGAGCACTTCCAGGAGCGGGTGACAAGGAGGGAGAGCCGTGTCGACCACCGGTTGCGCTGGTCGAAGCGGAGAGGGGAACGGAGGAATTTGTCGGCGATGCTGCTCCTTGACCGGTCGAAGCGCTTCCGGAGAAAGGTGGGATCGTACCGAGAGAGAATCGAGGGTTCGAGGCGGAAGAAGATGTAGCTGCAGGTGCTGAGGGAGCGGCAGAGGAGGAAGATGGAAGAGGAAGGGAAGGACGAGGGCCGTTTCGGTTCGTAGAGCTGATAGATGCTTTGCGATCGGAGATTGAGGAGGTAGAGGGTTGGGGAGAAGGGTTGTTGAGCATGTCGATGTATCGGACTTCTGCGAGTAGTGCGAGACTGTCGAGAGCGCTCGTCGCTGCTGAAGCCATGTTCGACCCTTCCCGCCTCCTGCTCGACGTCCTATGATCCGCCATCCCCATCTCCTCATCCTCTGAGCTCGTCAAATCCGTTAAGGGACTCGAATTCCCACTCTCGTAACCATTTCCCATCGCCCTCTTCTTCCTCGGTGAAGCTCGTTTCTTCGCCTTCTTCCCTAGTTCACCCCGTCGCGAAGGAGGTACGACCTTGCCCCAGAAATCGAGAATGATGTTTTGCTCGGGAACTTGATAACGAATTCGGTTGACAGTCATTTCTTCGTATTCTTCTGGAGGTGCTCGTTCAGGTGGAGGAAGTACGATGATGTCGCCGTTGTTGGGTACTCCACGTTCTTCAATGTTGACAGTAGATGAAGCTCGAGGTACTCGTTTCTTAGGCTGAGGGAAGAAAGAGGGAGAGAGAGAGAGAAGATTGAATGCTCGATTAGCCTTCTTATGTCAATCTGACGAGGAAGAGAGATAGAGGAACTCACAAGAACGTGTTCAGAGTGTACAGGACACATCCACTTCCTCGTGGGAGGCGGCATACCAGTCATCGGAGGATTGAGACAATCCAAATGCCAATGTTGATCGCAGAAATCGCAAGAAATGATTCGACGATGGATGTGAGGGTTCGCCGCTTGACTACAGTTGTAACAGATGATCGCTCGTCCATTCTTGTCCTTGAGTCGATAACCATCTCGATCTTCTTGTCCAACAGCTCGTCCGCTGAAACCGTCGAAGGCACAATCGGGTTAGAATAGGTAGGACGATTTTGTGTCAAAAAGAGGTACAATACATACGTGATCTTCGAAGGAGGACGATGTTCATTCGAATCGATGAACTCGCCATTGAGACCGACAGCAACTGAACGAACGAAGCAAATCGTAAGTCGAAAGGCTAATGGAGAATTGGAGCGATCAGACTGACCATTTTTGTAGAATTGCTTGATGTCGTTGTTGAGCGAGAAAGCTTTCGGGTTCTCTCTTTCGACATTGTAGATCAATTCAGAGAAGAATCCCGGAGCTGGTCGAGTTGGAGGATGCTAGAAATGAAAAGGTGATAAAATTAGTCACAATCGCTCGACATGAGTCGGTGAGAGGGAACGTACAGCTTTAGCTCTACAAGCTTTACAGAACCAACTCTCTTCTGGTACTTCATCAATCTCGAGAGGAGGTTCCAAACAACCGAAATGAAACGATCGAAGACAACCTCCTTCACAACAAAGGAAGTGACCTTTTCCACCACATGAATCACAGTAATCGTTGTTTGCCTGTGGATATTGCGAATTCCTCATCATTATATGAGTCTGAGGAGAATAGAAGGAGAAGAGAAAGAAGAAAACGAACGAGAAGAACTTCTCCACCTCCTACTCCTGGAGCAGCGGCTCTCCTCGCTAATTGTTTACCAATCTTGGCGGGACTGCTGAGCCTCCTCTCCATCAGCTTACAAACTCATAACAAAGAGTATCAGAGAGAGGGATTCTCACCTGAATTTTACGTTCTTAGGCCGTTTTGCCCTTGCGAGAGGTCCAGCAGTGGCAGTAGCACCCGTTCCCATACTCCTCTTTGTCGCACCATTCTCTTGACCACCTCCCATCGTATCGATCAAAGGAGCGTTTGGATCCCTGGGTGGTGGAGGAAGAATCTCCTGCTCGGCAACTGTTCCAAACGCCAACATCTCTTGATCCTCGAGTGGAACTTGTGGTGGTGGTTGATCATTATTGATCAATCCTGAATTCGATTGGGTAGTAGTCGATTGAGACTGGGTAGCTGCTGGTGGATCAAGGGAAGAGAGTGGATCTGATTCTGAAAGTTGTCGAGTGCTCGCAACTCCGTTCGTTCCTCCAACTCCTGGTGTCGAAGGTGTAGTAGTAGAAGTTGTAGAGTTGTTCACGATTGAAGTGGATGCAGAAAGGACAGTCGATATGGTTGAGAGGGGAGAAGGTTCGACTGCGATTGATGGTGCGGAAGAATTGGATTCAACTCCAACTGCTTCGTTAAGAGATTGACTGGTCGACGAAGTGCTCATGCTTGAATACGAATTGTATAGAGCACTCGTACTTGACGCGCGATGGAGAGGTGAGAGCGCTTCGAGTCGAATGGGAAGCAAAGAGAGGAGAAAGCGTTTTCTCGCTCTGCGTCCTCTCGAATCTCGAATGTTTTCGAACAACCCAACTCGTTTCTAAAGTACTTTTCGCTGCAATCGTACAATATGAACCAACCGAATCTATCGTGCTAATTTGGGCGAGAAGACATCGCTCTATCGCCGCTGTACAAGCGCTCAAACTCGGTCACAGTCATAAATCTCGTATTGCAACTCGACTCGCACTACTGACACCATCCCCATCCCTTCTATAACATTCCCCATACGTCGAAGCTGCTGTTGAGGTGGTTGAAAGTGGGTTGCAAAGAGATCGAAGAGTGGCTGCTGAGCCGCGCAACGTGGTCGAGAAATCGGTAAGTTGCATCATCTCGGAAGTCTAGCGCTGGTGGAGTAGGGTGTAGGTCGTGTGCTTGATATCCTGATACGTAATGCGAGAACATTCCAAGTGGATTGAATGGTTCTTTGGGAGGAAAAGTGGGTCTTGAGCGCACGGACGACTCCAATTGTAATCTGACAGTGTTCTACTGCCTTGTGTAGGGTTTGTGAGGTCTAATGTAGCCGCGGATAAGAGCGTCAAGTACAATAGCGAGAGAAAGGGAGAAGAAGGTGAACGGACCAATCGATTAAATGCATCCGAGAGAAGTGGGTCTAACGCTCCAAGCGATTCTTGAACATCCTTCATATGCTCAACTTGATCACTGTACAGTACTGAGAACGTCCTTGCCGTCCAAACGTTAGCTGAGCGAGTTGTCCAAGTACGAGAACTCCTTGAAAACTCGAAGAGTCTCTTTCTCGAATGTCCCACCACAAAATAACGTGCGAGGGCGCTCAACAGGAGCGGTAGATTCAGGAGATAGTACAGTGCTGTGGACAACTCACGCGAAGCGGTTGTTAGTGAGGGAAACTTGTGGGAAGGAATGGGAAGGCTAGCTGAAAACTCACTTGTTACTGTCCGATTCTAGCTCCCACCACCTCTATAGGCTACTCTCCATGTCCCTACGAGTCGACCTCAGCTCCGAGGGTGAGGCGTTGCAGTGTTGAGGTTGCTGAGTCGAGAGGCTTATTTAGCGGATCCACCTCCAATTGTTCGAGTTCTTCGGTGACGGGGTTGCTTGTAGCCTGTATATGGACTGGCTAGCGTGAGACAAGTTCGAAGGTGTTGGCAGCTAGAGAGAAAGGCTTGAAACGTCACGCAACTTTCCTTTGCTTCCCTCACTCTCGCATTCAGCCAGTCGAGTCTAGCCGAGGAGTAGTAGATAAGCTCTATGAACTTCTCTACTCCACGGCAGCGTCCCTCTCCCTCGACAAGTTCTACACCGGGTTCTTCTAGTCGACCTCCAGCTCCCCATCTCGCCTTCTCCCCTCTCGGTTCCCACACTGGTTCAATCAGATCAGTATCAGCTCAATCCGTACCATCCTACCAACCTTCTATCGCTTCCTCCTCTTTCCCGAATACTCAAGCGACAAGATATCTCTCAAATGCTTCCGTCGCTCCCTCTCAAATCGGCTCAGTCGCTACCACGGCGAATCCAGCGGGACCTGCAAGGTTTAGGAGAGGTCATGTAAGGAACAAAGCGAATGCTCAACTTCCACCGGGAGTCAGTTCAAATAATCCAGATTTGGTCGACTTGATGGCACTCGAAGAACCAGACGTCGTATTCAGGATGTTTGGAGTGAGGGACGTCAGGAAGATTGAACAGCGAGCGAGGTCAGTCTTATATTCCGTTCAGAGATCTTGAAGAGGAAAAGCTGATCATTTCCCACATTCGCAAAAACAGCGATGCTGCGAATGCGAAAGTTGCAGAGCTCAGGACAATGGTAGGAGAACGGTACCGGGATCTGTTAGCAGCTGCCGACTCGATCGTGCGCATGAGAGGAGCAGCGGATAAACTCCTTGATCGATTAGAGGGAGTCGAATCTGCAGTCATGAGCGCTGGAGATGCTATACATGGTACGTTGCCCTTCTGTTTCCACATGTCGTTTCCTGTACTGATACAAAGCTACAGCAGATCCTACACCTCAACGGCGACCGTCTCTTATCGCACATCAATCCGATTCGATTAATTCTCGAACCCTTTCTTCGCCCCCCACCCTTTCCCTCACCCTGCACCTCTTCCTCAACCTCTCTTCTCTCGTCCACTCTTTGATTGAACAACACAAGTTCCTCCCCGCAGCTCGACTCGAGAATCTAGGAAGAGTGGTTTGGCGAGAATTGGAAGAGTTCAAACCTGAGAATGAAACTGGAGCGAGTGAAGGGGAACAGCAGAAATCAGTCAAGGAGATGTTTCCGATCGTGGTGAGGCACCATGAAGGGATGGGTCAACTGGGTCCTCTGATCGTGAGGAGGGCGACAGCTGAATTGAGGTCGTCAACTCTTCCTTCACTCGTACGGATCCTTTCTGTTCTTCGCTCACATTGAACAAAGATTGATCATACCAAATCGAACAGGTGGTTGCGCAAACCCTCGCCTCCCTCGTCCTCCTCGACCATGCTTCTTTATCCTCTTCTCTTAACCTCTTCCTCAAAGCCCGATCTCATGCTCTCTCTTCGCTCCTCGCCGTTCCTCGACCATCCACGTCAAAACCTTCTCCCTCTATATCCGACGCCCAATTAGTCCAAAACAAGATCGAGAAAGTCCTCGATTGCGTTTTGAAAACGGTCGAAGCGGTCGACACAATCTTTTCATCCGAGAAACCTTTACTTCCGCAATTACTCCGGGAACTTGAGCACCCATCGTCAGCAGCAGCCTCATCGTCCTCTGATCTCAACACACCGAGGCTAGAACCGATTCTCACCACTCTGCCAAACTTCCCAACCCTCTCTCGTCATCTACCGAATTCCATCCTCTCTTACAACCCTTTCCTATCTTCGACCTCTTCCAGCCTGTCACATGACGCGATTACTCAAGCTCTAGCAGTATGGCTCGAATCGTCGACCACTGCTTTGCTCGCAGGCGTCGACGAATGGATTACTTCCCTCTCAACCTCCGAAAACACCGCCTTGACTCTCTCTTCCCTTCGCGACTCGATCAACTCTCAACTCAGCTCTGTTCCACCTTCATCAGCTCCTCAAGCGCAAGTACTCCAATCGAAACTTCTCGAGTTGATCGAATCTCGACTATCCCAAGTCTACGTCCTCAAACTTTCCCAACTCGTTTCCAACCTCTCTCCATCCCTTGACACACTCCTCTCAAAGCTCTCAACGAAAGAGTACCTTGCAGAAAACGACTCGTCTCGATTCTTATTCTCGATCGAAATGCCTCATTTGCACCAACAAGCCGTTGCATCGAAATACTCGGATCAACGCCCTCATCACCAAGCTGATCCATTCGGGACGTTTTTAAACAAGGTTGGGAAACGAGTGGATGGGAGAACACCGTTGATAGATCTTGGCTTGGAAGAATTGGAGAAGAGCGCGAGGGAGATCAGAGGAGATTTAAAGAGTTGGTTGAGTGAAGATGCGAGTGGTTCGGCTATGGGAGAACGAGAGTTGAGGAAGAGGTACGTGAGTGAGGTTGAGAAGACACTGGAAAGTCTGGTGGACGTTTTGGAACAGGTACTCGAAGGAGAGGAAACGAACGAGGAAGAAGGTGAGACTATTCTCTATGCCCTCTCATTCTGAAAGCGTACTTACCTCGAATCGCATTCGACAGGCATCCGTAATACTCTCTTTATCGGTACTTTCGCTCGCCATCTTTCTCTCTCGTCAACTTTCACTCGAGACCTCCTTCTCGGTGTTCCTCCCTCTCCTCCAACCATGCTCAAAACGTGGCAATCAAGACTCGCTACTCTCCAAGCACGCTCTCTACGACTCTGGCAAGAGATGGCTGTTCGACGAGCCATCGAAACCCTTCGAAAAGGAACCGACAAATCCGTCGCAAGTCGAGATTACTCGAGTCAGACTTCAGCACTACCGACTGGACCTTCCACTTACCTCCTTCAATCGCTCAACTCTCTCCTCCACTCGCTACATGCGCTCCCTCTGCATCGACTACACACAAACCCTTCCCCAGCTACGTCGCTTCTCGAGGAGTTCTCGAAAGAGGCACTCACCGTCGCTGGGGAATTCCTAGAACTCCTGAGAGGCATGGAGGGAGGCGAAGAGATTAAGAGACAGCTGGTGTGGGATGTTACGTTAATCGGAATGATTGTTGGCGAGAGTGAGGATCGAGAAAAGTGGGAAATGACCACGACCAAGTTCCAACAGCTCGTGAGTGTAGATCTCTTTCAATCTTGACTGCATAATACTGATCATCTAGGAATGCGGCTGCTTCACAGCTATCGCCTGCCGAAGCTCCAACTCGAGAAGACTTCGCCTCTTCGACGACGACTTATCTCCTCCGAACCCAATCTATCTATTCGCCGCTCTTCCCTTCCCCATCTCCTTTGCCCCTCTCAGCTCCAGTCGATCCCAAACTTCATCGTTCGACATCTCGCCTGCTCCCTCTTGGTCCACCTCCAGCGGCAAGTCAGGGAGAGTTCAAGAGTCTCGTCGGAGTCGTCCAGCCCGGACAGAGATTGAACTTGTTACCCACCAAAGTCTGAAAGCAGTCTCATTGATTACCCTGTTTTTGTGTTTTGTCTCTTTCTCAATGTTGAAAACATCATTTGATTCGGGATCGCTCGCTGTCCAATCCTGCAGTCCAATCGCTCTCAATCCAATCCCGTGGACATATGAAAGATGCGAGAAACAAAAAATGTATTGACAAAGAGAGCTAGTCTAATCTGAGAATTCTTCCCTCGCCCGCCGTTCTCGATCAGCTTCTGTCAGAGGTTCACGACTTGTTGACAGTCTTTGGCGTTCAGGTAGATCGTCATCATCGTCCTCGAGGAAGGATTCCATCTGTTCGAAACGGAGATGATCAGCTGGATTCAGTGACAATAGGAGACAATAGGAGAGGAGTAAAACATACCCCTCGATCCGAGTAAGCTACTCCCTCTGTACTCCGCTTCACTCTATGCCGTCCCTCTCCATCGCTCTCATCTTCCTCATCTTCCGAGTTCAAAGCGAAAGCGTTGAACAGCTCCCTCGTTCTTCCTCCCTCGTCATCTCCTAACCTCAGTCTACCTCGTTCCATCGCACTCATCGGCACTCGTTCTCCATCGTCGTCATCATCGAAATCTGACTGAGGCAAGAAATCGAATGCTCCCCTTCCGCCGTTCCCTGCGCCTGCTTTCGATCTCCTTCTTCGCAAGACGAGGAACGCTGTTGCTCCAGCGACAAAGATAACGATGGTACCGAAAGCGACAAAGAGCCAAGTAGTCGATCCGACGAGAGTCGATAGTCCAGCGAGGTAACCTGGAGTTTGATCGTAGAGACTCGAACTTTTGCCGGTTTCCTCGGACGAATAGGGAATCGAAACGTCGTGTTCCTCCTCCTCTTCGGCTAGTTGAGAGGGATCTTTGACGTCTCCTGGGTTCAGTGAAGGAGTGGGATAGGCCTCACCGAATGAAGAATGAGCTTCTCCAGTCGCTTCGGCGTGATCGTCGGGAAGGTGAACGGTGGGTTTGACGTAAGCTTTCGTAGGGGAGAGAGGATCGCTTGTTGCTGCAGCGTTCTCGGAAGTAGCGACGTTCGAAGGGTTCGTTTGTCCTTGACCAGTGTTGAGCGGATCTTCGGGGTATTGATCCTCCTCCTCAGGAAGTTCGTAAGGTTTCGCTTTCGAGGCGTCGATGGCGGAACCCCACAGTTGCATCGACCAGCTGTAGAACGTTCCAGTCTTGCCATTGTCTTGACGATCTCGTACTCGGAGAGTCCAGGTACCGACAGGATCCTCATCCCTGTTTGGATTCGTGTTCGAGTCAGTCGGAGTGAACAAGTTTAAGGAGTCACAAAGATGGAACTCACCAATGCTTGACAGTCATGAACTTCCATCCCAACATTCCAGTCGAAGCTTCATCGAACCTCCTGGGTCTCGCGAGAATGCTCTTCATCCCTCTAGGACTCATCAATTCTACTTCGATGTTTCCTCTTCGCTCGTGCTCGACAAAGACCGTGACCGTGACATGTTCGAGTTCCTCCAAGTTTGCGTCTTCGAGATCCTTCTTGACGACTTTGAGAGAAGCGGCGATCCCATCACTCGTGATTCTCGACCCTCCAGTCGTGAGACCTCGCATCGCAGGAGCTCGAGCGAGGGGAGAGTTCCACCAGGTCTGAGGCTTGACGATCTTCCAGGAACGAGCGGCGTTGACGATAGCCCATGCATCGAGTTTACCGAATCCGTACTTGTGGTTGTACCAACGACCGGTCGCGGTCATTTGCCAATCGGGGTCTCCAGGGTTGATCTGAACAGCGGTACGAACGCAGAGATGTTGCATATCTCTCCAGGTGAGATCCGGTCTACCATGCGCAAGGATCATCAGCATCAAAGCTAGAGCGACTGAGAACCGAAGGGAAACTCACCGAGCTTCGAGAACGAGGGCAAAGATACCTGCGGCGATAGGAGCTGCCGCTGAAGTTCCTCCATGTCGATCAGTACAGACGTTCTTGCCGACATCCGTTGTGTGCTATAAAAGAAGAAGCGAGGTCAAGAATAGTTTCGAAAAGGGGAGAAACGAGTAGAGCTCACGATGTTATCCCCACTTCCAGAACTGTAAGTGACTACCATATTCGCAGCACAAGCTTCCGAGTAGAATGGATGAAGTCCTTTCCTGTCAATAGCTCCCACCGTAATACTCATCAAACTATTCGTGTATCCATCAAAGTTGCATTGATCGTCGACAGCTCCTCCGTTCCCACTCGCAAACACAAACACGCTCCCCTTACCTCCTCTCCCATTCGTGACTCCGTTCAACATCGCTTTCGTGATGAGTCGACCGGGAGCTTCCATACTTCTTCCATCGTCCGGAGGTCCCCAAGAACAAGAGTAAATGTCGTTCGTTTGGTATCCGTAGTTGAGAGAGGAGGCTTCGTCGGCGTCCGAGATCGAAGCTGAAAGGATTCGAATCCCGGCGATACCAGCTTGATGAGCGACTCCGACTCCACAAACATCGTTCTTGACCGCCGCGATCTCTCCTGCACATCGTGTACCGTGTTGATCGTCTGATAATCGAGGTTCAGGTAGAGGAGTGTTGTCATTGTAATCCCAAGATCCCTCCGCGTGCTATCAAACCGAATTTGATCAGAATTCAAGTAAAGCGAAGAAAAACGAATGAGATGGCTTACGAAATTAGCAGCGAGATCATCCGAATGCATATCCAATCCATCATCTACGATCGCGACATTGACTCCTTTCCCAAACACTCCCTCATCCCAAACTCCCGTAACGTTGATCGAGTTCTCCTCTATCACTCCATTGACGAGATGCCACTGTCTCGGCCACAACGGGTCGAGGATCCCAAAATGCGTAGCAGCTTGAGAGATGATTCCTACTGTTTGACGAGCTTTGTGTTGTAGGGAAGCTGGGATCGACGAGGGGAAATCGTCGAGGTTTCGTCGAATTTTAGTCAAGAATGGTTCGGGAGCAGGGAGGACGGGGAGATCTCGTTTGATTCGGAGTCGAGGGGTTTGTCGTTCGAGGGATCGAATGAGAGATGGGGAACGAGAAGAAGGAGAGGAGGTGGAATGGGAGAGGTCGCGCTTCGATAAATGACTTGCAGGTCCCGGTAATTCCCTCCGCAACAGTTCGTAACGTTCCATGACTGTGTCTCTCTTTCCAACTTGTACTCTCGTCGTATCCCTCTTGATCAACCGAGATTTCCAGTCAGGTTCCGCCTCTTCTACACTCGCTCTGATTCCTTCCCAACTGTCTTCGCCTCGATCAACTTGCCCTTGTTCCGCTCTAATCAAGTAATGATCCTTTAATTCTCCTACTTGTTCTACATGTTCCGCTCCGAGTGCTTGTGCGATAGATTCCAACGAGTGATTCGATAATTCTAGTTGAGTTGAATCTACTTCCACCACGTAATACACGTGTGAATCGTACGTCCTCTTGTGTGGGTATAGTTTGGCACTTGTAGGAGTGATCAGAGTGGTCGACAAGGCTAGGAAGAGACTAGTTGTAAAGGCGATTCGTGTCCAACGATGAGATGAATTCGTTCGCGCCATCCTTGGGCTGAAGTGTTCAAGCCTGGAGTAGCTGGACACTGACCAGCAGTTTTGTAGGCTGGAGGAGTTCTGAGGAAGTCGGAGAGGCGTGAGTGGTGAGAAAAGAAGAGGACTCGCTCTCTCGCGAATTTCTCAAAGTCCATTTCGTGAAAATTGGTGTTCAATTCGTATCAGCTCTCGTCAAATACGCTCACACGATTGAGATGACAGTGGACAGGAATCAGAGCGAGCGTGACGAGATGACGAAGCCTGAACAGCGATCGACTCTGAATCTCTCGCAATCAATTCGAATCTACGAAACCCTAGCGTTCTCGTGAGCCACGCCTCTAACATCGTCTCAAACGTCGTCACATGTTAATACAACGAGTACACGGCGGTGGGTATCGAGAAGAGCGGCAAGGTACAAGAGGAACAGGGAGCGAGGAAGGTAAGGAAAGAGTTTCAAAGATGCGAAAGAAAGCAAATCTGTACGCCGACTTCTCCCGGAACATCAGTAGCGATCGCCGAGTCCCATCTAAGAGGAATTGAGCGCACCTGTTAGATCCTAATGAGGTAACTCCCATTAGCCCTCGTCAAATACCTAACCCATTTCACACTATTGTAATTCCCTTTCTCAAACACCTTCAAGAACCTAACCAACAATCCACTCGCAGTGAACATCAACACTTGGAAATCGATCGAGATCGGGGGTCGACTCCAAGCTTTTCGAATCGTCGTTTGAGTGAGAGTAGCTTCCGCTGTAAAAGTCGCATCCGATTGTCCTTGGAATCGAGGGATCCTATTTTTTCACTCGGAAACTCGTCAGTGAGGAGTCAGGGAGAAGGAGAAAGGAGAAGGGCAAGGAAGGGAACCCACTTCCAAACGATAACGTTTTCAGCCGGTACATATTTAGCTTTCCCCAATGTCACTTTACAATCGACGTTTGCAGTGTTCAAGGGAGTAGGAATCTTGATGACGACATTGTTCGCAGACAATTTCGGTTGGAAATTCGCTTTGACGTGAACTGTGTACTCTACTCTGGATTTCCCAATTTCTTCTACGATGGGTTGTACTCGGAAAGGTAAATTGATATTCGTTGTGGATCGATACCTGATCGCTGATTCGCGCATCAGCACGAGTACAAGGGAAGGTAGATAGGGAGAAGTGGAAGAGGAAACAAACGTACCGCATTAATTCGAATTCACCATCTGGAGGAATGAAACTGATTGTACGATCCGAATCAAACTTGCCCAATTTCACGCATTGATGGAATTGACAATCATCTAGTTCGACTTGACTATCTTCGAGATTCCCAGTGGGTCCTTTCGATTTCGTAGGTAAACCATTCTTACTGTACAGCGTTAACCTCCGATTCAGTCAGTCCTGAGACCCTCATGATTTGACTAGTGAAGGAGGAAAGCAAAGACTCACTTCTTGTCTATCACCAATTTATCATTCAATCCAAACTTGCACTCGGGAGTACCACTCAAATAAGCTCTCATCAAAATCTGTCCATCCACATCCGCTCTGAGCACCGTCCCTATCCATTCACATTCCTATATCAGCCTTACACTGCAACTCGCGACTGACTGGATAAGAGAGAAAAGCAATTGAAAACGGCACCTTTTGAATTCATTGAAAGGTTGACCGTCTCTATCACATCGACAAACGCTTCGTTCTTTCGATATTTCACATCGTTCCTCCTCCACGAGATGGCACCAGTAGCTTGAATCGTAATCTTACTTGCTTCTTCCCTCTACACACAAAATTTCATCAGTGGTTGATTGATCAGCACAAAGGGACGACGTGAGGGAGGGAATGAGAAAAAAAGACGTACGACAGCTTGTTCAGATTTGATACCTTCTGTCGTAATATACATTTTGAGGGTATCGGATTCAGAGTTTTGAGGATATCCGAAATCGAGGATCTCTGTAAGTGGTAACCCCGTACAAGAGATCAGTTTGCAACTTTACGTGATGCTATTCTCGACAGCGAACTCACCGTCTAATAGCTCATAGATCAATCTAGAGAACGAAGAGACGAAACGAAAACGAGAAATTAGTGATTTCTCCTCAACCTCGATCAAACCCTCGAGGAGACAATCAAGAGAATCGGGCCGGGTAGGTGGGACATACACAAAGTTATTCTTTACGCTCTCCTCATCCAATTTCCCAAAGTAAGCTCTCCCCAAATTGATGAACCTATAAGTAAATTCAAACACCAACGCCGCATTCGCATTCTATCCCCCTTCCCGAAATCTCCTATCAGCTCGTTCTCCTCCTCTTCTCTGAGTGAGAAAAGTGAGTAATAATAAAAACGTACGTGTTTACAAACTGCTACGATCCATAACCCACCATGTCTGACATGGAAGAAAGTAGTATTTGAGAGAGTTATCAAAGGTGATGTGGGAGGAGTCGAGGACGCTATGACATGAATTCGAAATATATCTGAAATGGAACGTCTGTAGTCGCAGGTTTCGAAGGGGTTCAATAGGGTAGACGGAGTGGAGGGGAGGGAGGGAGAGGGGGAGCTTACTTGAGGTCGGGACGGAATAGACGAGAGATGAGAACTTCTCCACGTTGGTTCAGGATGAAGAATGCACTGATCATCTCAGTAGGAGGGGAGAGGGTTTTGGGAGAGGGCTATGGGCAGCTAGTGGAGGAATGAGAGAGGGAGAGAGCGGCAGAGAGTGATGATGAGGTGGAGTAAAGACTGTGAGACACCGGGAAACGATTAAGTCAGCACTCTTTAGTCAAGAGAGCACGTCTAATCATTCTCCGAGTACTCACAAAATGGCTTCAAGCTCTGAAGGAGAGGAGCTGAGTTGGTGAGAATTAGGCCGAAGAGGGGTTGAGCGAATTCGTTATCTGTTCAACTTGCAGCTTGGTTCTGTATAGTTGTGATATAGTACTAGTCGACTCTAGAGGTTCAGAGGTCGAGTCGAGCAAGTTGCTGATGAAGTGGATTAGAGTCAAGATTCGCGAGTTTCCCTTTCTCGCTCTTCCCGTTCACTCCATCTCATTGAACTCGATTAGCAAGATGGCAGACTTTTCGAAACAGTTAGGAGAACGAGCCAACACTGTCAGTCTCTCCTCGCTCACCTTGTTGCACTTTTCCCTGATCCTGATCTCTCCCCTCTTTGAGATAGATCAACTTGAACGCTGGTCCTTCACCTTTACCAGATGCTGCACTCGTTACCGCAGCTGGATCCCTCCTCTCTTACCCAGATACACCTGGAATGGGAGTATCGGAAATCTCTCACCGTTCTCCCGCATTCGATCAAATCATCAACCAAGCCAACAAAGACTTGAGACAACTCTTGGAGATCCCCGACAACTACAAAGTACTGTGGATGCAAGGAGGTGGATTAACTCAATTCGCAACTACCGTATTGAACTTGGTCGCTTGGTATCGAATCAAACATCAATTGACTCCTCAAGATCAAGTAGAAGCACAATACGTCGTCACGGGTTCATGGTCAAAGAAAGCTGCAGAGGAATGTGAACGATTAGGCGTGAAAGCGGACAAAGTAGTCGATGCGAAGAAGTTGTACGGTGGGAAATTCAAAGGGATTCCTTCGAAAAGTGATTGGAACATTCAACAATTGGAGGAACACTCGAGGGTACCTGCGTTCGTCTATTACTGTGACAACGAAACGGTCGATGGGGTCGAGTTTGGAGGAAACGATCAAAAGGAGGAGGACGCAAACGCTTTCCCATTTCATAGTTTCGATCCAGAGATCCCAGTCGTTTGTGACATGTCTTCAAACTTCCTTTCGAGACCGGTCGATGTATCAAAGTACGGAATCATCTACGCTGGAGCTCAGAAGAATCTAGGTCCAGCTGGTGTCACTCTCGTGATCATTCGGGAAGATTTAATCGGTAGGCACTTCTTTCTCTCCTCCTTCTTCCCAACCTCCTTACTGACCTTGCTCTTTCTACGCTCTAGTCGATCTCGATGAAGCAGTTCAATATGGAGGAGCAAGAGTTCCCTCAATGTTGAGTTACAAGAATCTCGCCGACACAAACTCCATGTTCAAGTACGTTACTCCCCCCTTTCCCTTCCTCTCCCTCTCTCCCTACTTATGCCCTTCTCTCTCTCTGCCTTATAGCACTCCACCAACCTTCACAATCTACGTCTGTTCTCTCGTCCTCTCGTCCCTCCTCCAATCCCCACCTCTCCCACGTGACCCCTCCTCCCGCCCTCTCTCCCCTTTACAATCCTACGCATCCAAAAAATCATCCCTCGTCTATACCGCCCTCGACGACTCGAACGGGTTCTACGAAGGAACCGCAAACAAAGATTCTAGATCCCGTATGAACTGTACGTTCAGGATCAAAGGGGGTCATGTCGAACTCGAAAAGAAATTTGTTAAACTCGCTGGAGAGAGGGGGATCAAGGGAGTTAGCGGTCATAGGAGTGTTGGAGGTACGTTTTCTCTCTCTTTTTTTTCCGTTTGTTTCTGAGTCTTTGGGGGGGAACTGCTGATGAGTGAGTTTTTTTGAGGGGAGGATAGGGATCAGGACGAGTATCTATAATGCGGTCAAATTGGAACAGGTTGAGGTACTGGTCGAGTTCATGAAGGAGTTCAGGGAACAAGAACAAAAGTAGAATTTACTAGAGTAGAAAAGGCACAGTAATTATCCCTAATTCTCTATGGGTCTGATCGAGCGCGCATACATACTGCTTCGTATCGTTGAGGCTACAGCGTCGCTATCTTCACTTGCTCGTCGCCTTCGTCTTTGGTCGTTTTCGGATTCGAACCTCGCAAGTTCCGAACGAGCAAGTCGAACATTGCTCCGACTCCACTTGCCTCGCTTCAATCTTCCTCGCAACACCTTCTCCGCCGTCCTCTACCTACATCTGCGCCGATTCTTAACCTTCTCCCTCGAACGGTCCCTTTTTCGAGAGGATCAAGCTGCAGTCGGATCTCGATCTTCCGACGACGTTCTCCCTCCTGAGTCCTCTACGCGTTGCTGAAAGTGCGCTCCAGTTGCGACACGACGTTCGACAGACGCTAGGAGGTATCTTGAGCCTGGAGTCCCTCACACCTTCGCAACTCTTTTTTTCAAGTCAAGGCCCACTTTGCTCGAACCCTTTCAGCAACTGTCTAATCCCGAATGTACAAGTTCGCCTAGTACCGCGGACGCTGTGGGGAAGACGACTCACTTCAAACTCGACTTGCATCCTCTCTCTCTTTCCTCCCTTCTTTCCTCCCTTTCCTCCCACTTTCCTTTTCACTTCTTCCAACTTTTTTCCCTCTTCCACTCTCGACCCGCCTCACCTTTACTTCGATCTACGACCCGACTATGCGCAGCGCGCTCGGTCTCTCCCTCCTGCCCCTCTTCTTGGGGGGCGCAACTCAAGTTTTCGCAAAGAAGAAATCAGTCACCGCTCATTTAATGTTTGGTGAAATGCAAGATTACAAAGTAGAAGATCATATCGCCGATCAGAAGCTTGCGAAAGAATCTGGAATCGATGCTTTGTGAGTACCTCCTCAAGCTTTTCCTTTGCGAAGGAGAAAGAACGAGCTGATGAGTAGACGAGGGGGGAATAGTGCGATCAACACCGGTCACGATCAGTATGATATCGAGAAGTGTGACAACGTGTTTGCTGCAGCGAAGGAGACTGGCTTCCCTCTCTTCTTCTCGTTCGATCTCGTGAGCTTCTTTCCCTCCATTCTCTCTCCTTCAAAACGTCGATCTCACGTCTCGCTTCAATTTTGTAGCTCCACTACAATCAACCAAACGCATCAAATTGGATTCTATACGATTACCTCTTGCCCTACGCTACGAAAGACGAGTACTACAAGATCGACAACAAAGTGGTCGTTTCAACTTTCTCTGGCGCTCAAGAAGGTTCTTATATCGACGACGTCGGTTCTTTCAAAGAAGCGAACGAAGTATGGCAACACGTGATCGATACGGCGAAGACTTTCGATCCACCCATGGAGATTTACTTCGTTCCTTTTTGGCTCAAGATGAGTGCGGTCGAGGATGAGGACAATCAAGTGTTGGAAGGGTTGAGTGGAGTAGGGAATTGGTTGGGATTCGGAACGGTCGGGGATAAGAGTAATGTTACTGCTGAGAAGGATTTGGAGTGGCACGAAGCGACGACCGCTAGAGGAGTCGATTACTGGGCGGGTATCTCCCATTCCTTCTCGGTACATCAGAAGAAGGATACAAACAATTACATCCATCCCGGCTCAAACTGGTTGCTAGCCGTGAGCTCACCCAGTCCTTCGTCGTCGTCGTCGTTTCCAGCAAAACTGAGCTTTCCTTACTGATTCTTCGTTTGCTGGCGTTTACCTTCATGTAGACTCACTATCAAGACATCATTGAGCTAGGCGACAAGTCACCCGATCATATCGAGCTCATCACCTGGAGTGACTGGGGAGAATCGACCTACTTCTCTCCTGTTCGCGAGAACGCGAATGAACCAAATCAGGATATCGATACTGCCGTCTACGCTAATCAAGGTCATGATCATGTGCGTCTGACTTCGTCTCTGTCAATCTATCGGTATAGAAGTCAAGGCTGATCGTGAACTGTCGGCTACAGGTCCCTTTCCTTCGTCTCGCAACTTACTACAATCATTGGTTCAAGGATGGAGTCGCCCCGAAGATCACTGCAGAGTGCGTGTACTCAACTATACACTCTCCCATATAAGAGGTAACTGACCCTGCTCGATCGTTTCCCACTCTTCTCAATTTCCTTCGCTACTCCTCCCCTTCGATTCGATGAAAACAGTACGATCGTTTGGTGGTACCGAGGTCAACCGGCGCAAGCTGAGCCATCCAACAATCCTATCGGTCAACCTGGTAAGCTACTCGCTCCATCGAACTCGAAAAGCTTTGACTGACGACGAGTTTTGACTGAAACAGCTGGAGCCGACGCTTTGACCGACACGATTTGGGTTGTCGTTCTCCTGCCCGAGGATACCAAAGCTACAAAGGTTGTCATCACTAGTTAGTTCCTTTCTGCCTCACTGTTTCTTATCGCCCAAATCTGATAGATTCTTGCGAAACTTTAGGCGGTGGAAAGGAAATCACTTCGGAAACCGTCTCGCCTGGAGTCAATCTTATTCGAGGAGAGTTCAATGTTGGGAAACAATCGATTGTTAGTGACTTCTGTTCGAGACAGTCGATACCGTCGTCATCAAAAGCTGACTTTTCACGCTTTTTCCTTTTCCGTCCTACAGCAATTGCAAGACGACAGCGGAAACATGATTATCGAGGGATCTGGTGTAGATATCACTGACCAGCCCGAGTGGTGGGACTACAACTACTTCTCCTACATCGTACCCGCTGATCGAGTCCCATCGTAAGCTTCCCTCTCCTCTCGCGAACATTCCCTTCTTTCGCTCATCTCCCTTTTGTGCCCTTAGTGACTTCCTCGATGTTGATGGCTCGGGAGGAGGAGGAGAGACCTACCCGACTGGCTCCTCGACCTCGACTGGTTCTCCCTCGACCTCAACCGGGAAATCCTCTTCTCCCTCTAGCTACCCCTCTACTTCCTCCGACTCGGGTACTCCAACTTCTTCAGCTTCTTCTGACGTGACCTCTTCTTCGACCTCTAATTGGTGGGTCCTATCAGTCCTCTTCATCTTTTGTGCGGGTTGCATCGTGTTTTATATGTCTGCGAAAACTGAACCAAAACATCGTCGGCATCATCATGATCACTGTTCATCGTCGTCACAGTCCGAGTCAAACTCATCGTTGGAGGAAACCTCATCGAGGACCTCCTCGTCATCGTCATCGTCAGGAATAGGACGACGGAAGAGAAGAGATTCGGATTCAGACTCGGACTCGGATACAGATTCTTATAGTTCTCCTTCACGACATCGACGGCATAAGAGGCTGGTTACTCAGAGTCGTCATGTACATTAATCCTTTTTATACACTTGAGTTCAGGCGAGAGAGACGTCGATTTGTGAGATAGCGAGAGCAATTGGGAGATGCTCGGAGTTTTCCATCTTACCCAAGTTGTGAAGAAGTCAAGCGATAAGCTCTCATACACAGTCTTGAGAGACGAGAGCACAAATGGGAAGTGCATGAATAACAACATCAGTGATTCTACCTTCCAAACAATCTTCAGAAATCCTGATTCTTCTCCATCTCTTCGATCTCCTCCGCACTCAATAAATCATCGACCTCGACATCCCAAGTGATCTCCTCGATACTTTTAACCTTGGCTCCCTTACTCTTCTCCAATTTCATCTGGTTCTCTTTCGCCAATTCCTCGAAATCCCTATCCTCCGCCAAGGGTAAAGCCGCACCTTGATTCGCTAGTTTATCTGCCATTTCGTTTCCCTCGTGAGCGGCGTGTGCTTTGATCTTTTTGAATGTGACATTCGCCATACTAGAGGACGAGGAAGAAGGGTGAATTGTACGGAGTGCGATGAGCGACAAGATGAATCGAATCAGATCACTATTGGAAGGCGTTTGACCCGTTGAAGTTCTCCAGCCTCGTGCTTTCCAACTGGGGATGTAGGAGGTGAATACTAGATAGGGGTGGAAGAGGAGGAGATCAGGGAAAAGCGGGAATGGAGAATTTGGGATGAGAAACTCACCGTCCATAGTGTATTGCGAATCGGTGCAGATTAGGAGTGGCTCTTCTGGATGAGGATCCGTCTCCAAGATACGAGCGACAGCCTGTAAGTGCAACAGAACGCGATCAGCTCAAGGAGGAAGCGAGACTGAATCTGGCGCAATTCTACTCACATACATCTCTGCTCGATTGTTCGTTTGCAGAGGTCCCGGTAACCGTTCAGCGAGATTTCTGTAGGTCTTGCAGCAGAGTGTCAGTATCAGATCGGAAGCGACTGATCAGCTCGATTCGAACCTACTTCGCGCCCAATTCGTGACTCCAAAACACTCCGCTCCCTGCGACGGCACCCGGCTGTCCATTCCCCTTTGAACTTCCATCACTATACACGGTCCTACTTCTCGGGAACCTCTCGTCTTCTCCCCCAAATACCGGATCCCTCCCACTCCCACCTTTCGAAACCTTCTGTCTTTTCGCCGATGGTCCCTCGTCATCCCCATCCATAGCTCTCCCTTTCCCTTTCGAAGCTGTTGCAGGTGTAGCTGATGCGCCATCGAGGAACTCTTGTGCTGCTTTGAGAGTTGGAAACTTCTTATGTTTAGCACCGTTGAAGCCATCTACTTGTTTCTTTGCTTGATCCCATGTATGATATACACCTGGTGTACGGCCGACCTTGACTAATCGGTCATTCGAATATGTCGTCAGCGAGGGAACGAGAATGGGAGATGTAAAGGAGAAAGAGAAAGTTTACCGGCATAGAAAGAAGGTTTGGAGGGTTTAGCCATGTTGAGGAGGAATCTAAGCAGCTTGACGAGTAGATTGAGAGGGTAGATTAGGGCTGAATGAGTGGTAAGAAAGAGAGAGAGCGAGTAGTTGATTGAATTCTCTCTCATTTTGACATCTCACTTGAACCCCTCAAACTAGCTCGAAAGACTCGAGAGATGGCTCAGGTAAGCTCATTATCCCTTCAAGCGCGTATACTACCAAGCTGATCAGGTACAGAGAGTTCTCTATAGCGAGTTCGTCCAGTTCAACAATCTGATCAAGTCATCACTATACAATCATCCCTTACTCATGTAAAGGTACGCTAACTATAGTGTCAGCTATTAGAGCTTAGCTGACACCTTCGTTTCGAGTACAGACTCTTCTGGATGCTGGAATCGGTTGTATCGCTTATCTCAGGCAAGCTACACCCTCTCTCTCGCTCTCTTACCCTTCTCTGGAGGCCCGAAACGACTTCCTAAGTCGAGCGAGGCGAGCGAGAACTAGAAAGCTGACATACGCTTGCAATCGTTCTTTCCCGAATTTCGCAGAGGTCTCTTCTCCGAGGATTCTTTCTCAGACGCAGTGATCCTCGCACCTCGACCACCCGATAACAACAAAGGTAAAGGCAAAGCGAAGGAAGAGAAACCGTCGACTGTCAGAGTCAAAAAGATGAAGAGGGGCGCGAGTGTAGAAGGGGATAAACTATTGAATTATATCGTTCGCAGCCTTCTTCTCAGCGCTTTTATGGTGCTAGTGCTGAGCGTGAAGTGTGTGAACAGGAATTTGGAGCTAGCGAGGCGTTGGAGAAAGGCTACTTGCACCAACTCAGTGAGTTCTCATCTCATCTCATTTCATTAGTATCATTCTCTCGACTGATCAGCTAGCTTGCTCTTCACGTTCCAGTCTTCGCCATCTATCTCGACCCGAATGAACCTTCAAACTTGGTCGAAAGCTATACCTTCACCTTCACTTACGAAACCGATTCAGAAGGGAACAGAGTAACAGTTCCCTCTCTCCTGTTCTCAACTTCCTCCTGCTAACGTGCGGTTCGACTCGTCACTAGCACCCCGAGATGAAGGTACACGATCAATTGCAAAGCATGATTCTCACGTCGACGACTTCGAGAGAGGAACCCCGAAAGGAAGGTGAAGTGAAGCGTCAAGTTCAACAATTGATCAAGAAGTGAGCTACTCGCTTCATCTTCCTGTTGCTAGTCCGACGTGGACTGATCCCTCTCGGTGTAGTTTAATCACGAGTACTCAATTGCTCGACGAATTACCTCGTCGTCGTTTCATCAATGTTCGACTTCACTACACTAATGATACTCCCGAAGATTACGAGCCTCCTCACTTCAAGTAAGAGGATCCGAACTCGCAGACTGAGACAACAAACTAACTACGATGCGGCGCTTCTTGCAGACCAAAAGACGCAAACTGTCCTGATTATACGATTACAACTCCTTCGATCAACGACGTTCCCGAAACCGCTACTCTCGGTAGTATGCAGACTGGCTATCATGGGTGAGTTGCTCCTTCAATGCTACAGCTTCAGCGCGAGCTGACTCCACCGCTTTTTTGACAGCGTCGCACTTCACACCCTTTCGATCGCTAGCGTCCTCCAAACTTCCTACGACGACACGATCTCGAAAGATGAAGCTACAACTCGCAACCAAGAAGAATCACGACTCCGACCCGTCATCTGGAATGCCCAAACACTCGTCGAAAGCGTTACCGACGAAGATCAATCCATGGTTCGACCTGAACCGATCGGAGTCAAAGACTATTCTCATTCAGATCAACAAGGAGGAATCGTACTCGATTTGGAAGTGGTCAATGATCCTGAGAGACAAGAGATGGGAGAGCTGAGGAAGCGAGTTGGGTTGGAGAAGAGTGAGGACAAAGCGGTTTTGGCGAGAGGCGAAATGGAATCTCAAGTTTTGGATTCGAAGTTGGATGATAACGAGGTACTACGTCGCGCTGTGAGTCCTCCTCTCTCTTCCTTCCCGGTCACCGTCGAGACTGAGCGAGGAACCGGAAAGTCGTTTGAACAGATCGAGGCTACGAACAAGACTGTAGCGACTGAAGACGAATCAGTTACCCAAGAAGCACCTGTCGTCAACCGCCAACATTCTTACCACGCACCAGTTCCGCAATTCTCTCAACCTCAAGGTCAAGCTTACGAAGAGGAGAACAATGCTTTTCAGCATCAAGTAAGGAACGAGGATGAGGACGTACAGATGGAAGAGAGGAGGGAGTTGGAAAGAGCGGAGACTTTGACTCAGAGGAAGCAAGACCGACAATTCGGGGGTCAAAGTGGAATGGTCGAATCTCAACTTCTCGATTGTACGCCTCTTTACCCTCTCATCACCCTTCTTCTCGCTTACGTCAGTCTTGTGCTCTCAGTCTCACAACGAACTAGTCGACCTCTCAACGAGTCAAACGATACGATCATTAATGAATCATCGAAGAAACATGAAGAATCAGCCCAAAAGAATCAAGATACGATTCAATCAGTCAATACTCAACCGATTGGACAAGCTGCGAGTGGAAGTGGTAATGCGAAACCAATTAGGAAGACCAAGAGGAAAGTCGGGAAAGGTGAAAGTTGCGAATGTGGTGAGCTTTCCCTCCTGATTTCGCCATCTCGCTTTCGACTCAAGCAAGCTGAGGTTGCGTCGATGGTTGGTTGCTCAGGCGATTCGAGTGAGACTGGTGGAATGGTCTGCTGCTCCCGTGGGTCTACTTCCTCTCCATCTGCTGAGAAAAGCACCACGAACTCACCGCGCTTTGCTCGAATTTTTGCAGCTTGCGATCAATGGCGACACAACGTCTGTTACGGCTACGACGACGTTGGGGAATCTCTTCCCGACGTATTCGAATGTTATCGCTGTCTAGCTCACAACGCCGAATTGGATGCGATCCTCGAGGAAACGAGGACGAGGGAGGGAGAGATCAAACATGCTTTGACGGATTTACAAAGTTTGGCACTGTTCCGTCGAGGTGAGCTACACTCTCGCTCAGTTACTCGATGAGAGAAGTTGCTGAAGAGGGTTGGTTGGGATAGCTATTCAAACTCTTTGGGAGGACGAAATCCTCGATTCGAAAGAATTGAGCAAGATTCTAGGTGAGTTCAAGTTCATGTTATCGTTTTCGACATTCGGCTGATAACTTCAATCCTTGAATCTCAGTCATCGATTCAACTACTGCATCTCAACTCCTCAAACGCTTGAAATCCGAAGAATTCATCATCGAACAAACAGCTCGCAAGAATAGTCGTTCAAAGACAGTCAAGAAGACCGTCAAGAAACCCATCTTTGTCGTCAATAGGTGAGCTACGCCCGAGATGACTAGTTCGAGAGAAACCGAGCTGATCTCGAAGTCGTTCTGAGCAGATCATCGAAACAAACCAAGTACAAGGATTCGTTCTATTTCTCTCCCGGTCAAGGAGCTGAACGATCTATTCTCGCAATGCTCAACGATACTCAAGAAGATGCGAACGAAGCTAATGCTCAAATCGCATGCTCTCCCCTCCCTCGATACAAGTCGCGTACTGATCAATCTTCTTCTCTCGTCCCTTCGCAGACTGATCAGCTCGCTTCTGTTCCTCACGCTACAACATCTCGAGTTCTCGTCGAAGCGACTCCGTCCCCCACTCACGCCGTTTCAGCTGCTTCTGCTTCCTCCCTCATTGAACGCAACAAGCGAAACAAGACTCTACCCCCAATCACAGAACACGAAGATCTCGATCACCTCTCGGATGGTTCTTCTCTCTCCTCGATCGAAGATGAAGAAGATAGTCCTAGGGTTACTCCAGAAGACGCGAAGATAGCGGCTCGTCAATCTGCTGCTACGAAACGATCGACTCTCGAACAGCTCAAGAGTACTCCTCGAGCTCCTAACGCTGCTTTTGATTCGCTTGGGAAGAAGAAGAATGCTTTCAACGAGGAAGGTTTCAACGCTCAGGTCAGTCTTGCATTCCTTCTGCATCGTTCTGAGCTGATGCGTCTGAGTTTGGACTTGACAGATCTCGAATGAAGAAGACGCTATGCAAGTCGACAAAGAACCAAGCCTTCTCGCAGGTCACTCGGTGCTCAAAAGAACCGCTTCTTCTCGCATCGCAGACAACGAAGAGAACAGAGACGATCAGTACGAAGGAGAGATCGAGGGCGGATCAGCGAGGAAGAAGAAGAAGGTCAGTCAGGCGAGAGAGGATGTCGAAGCTGAATGAACGCGCTTGTATCGAGAACAGAAGCGATGGAAGGAACGGGGCGGAGAGATGTAGCATACTCTTTGTGAAGACAATGTTGTCGTAATTCCAACGAAATCTGTACTCGCTTTAATTTCACCTACTCTCTTTGCCTTCGACGAGAGCGATTTTCGGAAGACAGTGCTCTGATCTCTCCTCGGGACTAGAAAAACCGGAAGGAATCAAAAGCACTGATCTTGATTACCATTCTCGTGAATCTACTGAAATGTCCTGACTTAATTCAAGCGATTCTCCCTCGTTTCTCTCACTTGGGTTCATCCAATTCCTCGTAGTATCTGAGCCCTCTCGACTCGTCAGTGCCACTTCTCGGGTACTGAACAGAGTAGGAACGACTCACCTGAATACACCCATTGAATATTCCTGTCTCCTCTCACTCTCCAAATAACTCTTGATCCTCGGCGCGTTCTTGACCTGTTCGTGAAGCGCAAAGATCTTGGTATACCTCGGTAAAAGCTTCTGCATCAAATTCGGGTACGCGAATTTGAGCTATCCCATAAATCGAACGTTTTTCGCGTAATCAGTAAAAATCGTTGGTTCGCCGACAAGGAGAGGAGGTAGCTTACACCATCGACAACTTGAAACAAACATAAATCCGCGACACTAGCCCCTTGACCCTCAAACAACCAATTCCCTTCCTCGTTCCTCTGCAAGTTTTTTTCGAAATGATCGAAAAACTTGGGTAGTCTATTCTCTCTGAAATCTTTCGCTCTCTTGATCGCCTCATCTTTTTGATCTTCGTAGTAAGAGGATACCGAGATTGGGTGGTGAGTGTCGTGTGTCTCGTTATTGAGGTCTAAGATCGTGAGGATTAGGGAATGGAGTTGATAGACTAGGGGATCAGAAAGTGTGAGTAGTGGGGAAGCGTCGGGTTGGGATGAGGAGGAGGAAGACTCGGAGGGGGACGAGTCGAGATCGATTGGGGAAGTGAGGTGGGTCGAGAGGTAGAGGAGAATATTGGGCGTTTGAGAAATCACCGTGTCTCCATGCTTGAGAATGGGCGGTGCAAAGGGGAGTGGATTCTTGTCTATCATTCGAGTCGGTTCAAGGAGAGAGTCGTGAGAAGGAGGCGCGCCCATCGCGAGTTGCGAAGAGGAGTTTGGAAAAAGAGAGGCTCACCGTTCCCTTTGAATGAACCATCCATATAGGGTTTGATTCCTTCCTGACCTTGAATCAATGCAGAATCTTTGTAAGGGGTTCCAGTAGCTTCAAAGACTAATCGAGCGAACTAGACGAATAGCAAGAGGAGGGTTTGAGCGTTCTCAAGTTGCGAAACGAGGGAACGAAGAGTGGGAAGCGTTACCTCTCCTCGTCCCGGGATACCAGCGTGATAGATCAATTCGTACTCTGCTTCTGACATGATGGACAGAGCTTGACAAAGTGGGTGAGGTTGAGAAGTGGGGCTCGCGAAAAGGGAGGTTCAATTTGGGCTAATTAGAGGGTGGTAGACGAGGGGAGCTGATTAGAGAGCTTGTGAAGGGTACTGATGAGAGTTACTAGTGATGTTCGGTGTTTCCTCGCTGTTCGCCCTTTGAAATGTTTCGCTGATATCATTAATTCCTCTGTCTCTTTCACTCTTCTCAGCTCGAAATGTTCAATATCAAATCATTAGTGAATCAATACCACTCGCTTCAAGCTGAAGAGCAAGAACTCATTCGCAAGCAATTCCAAGCTGCTTCTTCAAGTTCCGAGTCCTCCTCATCTAGCAAATCTCCTTATCCTCCCCCACCCAATTCAAAAGAGCGTGATTCACCCACCTTCAACCCATTACAACTACTTGCCTATCTCTCTCAACTAGATCTCTCAAACCCTCCAGCTGCCCTACTACAGGCACTTAAGAACCCAATCGTACTTGTCGGACTCGCTATTTTCCTCTACCTCTTGATCTCGCTATTGAGCAAATTATTGTTCTTTGCCGTCATTGGAGGAGTACTGTGGTTCGTGTTGAAAGGGACGGGAGGGAATGGTGGGAAAGGTCCAGAGGAAGACGTCAGGGGTCAAACTCCTCATCAATCTCAATCTCGTACGCTCAATCCACTCCACTAGGCGTTAATAGACGATGTGCTTACTGGGGCGTTTTGAATGTAGCGTACCCTTCACCTGGAGTCGGAAACGCAAATTCTCCTCCTACTTCGCAATCGGAAGAACCAAAAGATCTCGCTTCATTCCTCTGGCAGAAAGGTACGCTCTCCCACCACTATCCATCTGCTGAGCAAATCGTTGATAGGTAAAAGTAAGGATCTAGGTCTACCAGCGGGAATGGAAATTGCTCAAACATTCCTGAGCAAACGAAAGAGAGATGAAGCGACGAAGGAAGTCAGGGATCAGGAGTAGAGTTTGTCACAAAGCAGTGGTGTTTGTAGGAAAAAAGGGAGAGCTCGAGTAGCTTGAGCGTCGTTATTTTTCTCAGTTTTCAGTTTTTCGCAATCCTTCGTTTTTCCTTTTTCGTTTTGATTCCGCCGTTGTTAGCAGTATCCCCACTTTCGCTCGTTTATACCTGTAGATACTCCTTACTTTTGTGTTCTGTTCTCGACCAGATGGTGAGGCGAGATGTGAGAGCGGGAGGTCGTAAAATTTCGAAGTACCGTCAAGCAACCGTCAAGCGACCGTAAACTTACCGTCGTTTCCCAACTTTCCAACTTTCCAACATTCACTCTTCGCAGCCAGCGATGATTGGGGAGTAGAGTAGATTAGTGTAGGATATGAGGGTTGGGATCTCGAGCTTAGCTTGTTCGAAGGCTGTTCGCTGTGGGTGCGATGAAACACTGATTTCGCAGTCGACAGCTCATCACTCCCGTCTCTCCTCCGAGAGCGACGATCTTCACGACGAACGTAGAGTCATTCCACCGACAAGATTGCCTAGGGTTAGACCAGAAAATTGGGAATCAACTTTGTTCAGCCCCTAATTAGCCCTTAGTTAACCCATATTTAAGGCTTAGAATCCGATTCGTTCCCACATTTCTAGCTCAAGTCCTCTGGAGTCGATAGGATACAGCTTCTCACCCCCCTGCGTACTCTCAGAGGACGAAGGCGAGGTGATAGCGAACAAGAGGGACAGCTCGAGAAAGTAGTTTTGGCAAGTTTTTAGTTTGCGACAAGTTTGCGACGATAACGATAATAAGTCTAGAGGACGTCGGCGTTGAGCCTAGGTGAGGGAGCTCTACTCGAATCAACAAAGTGCGAGTCATCGGCATATAACAATAATCTACCTTTCCACCTAACTTCATCGTGACCTATTGCGCTCCAATGAGACGAATCAGTCTCCTTTCTTCATTGTCTCCGCATCGCATTTGAATGATAGAGAGGGTGCTCACCTTCTCTTCTACGAGGAGTCATCTCAATCAAAGTCCTAGCACAATTCCCAATTCTCTTTTCCCCTCTCCTAAGCATCTCTTCTTCCCCCTCTGGCAAATCCATCAAACTATAATCCCCTCCTCGTTCATGTATCAGCGCTTGAATGAACTCCCGAATTGCGGCGCCATGGGAAACGTAGAGGATCTTCTGCGTTGGTTCATCGGAGGAGGAGATGGGCGGCGAGGAGGAGGCAGGGAACAGAGAGTCCCAGAATGAGAAGAGACGGGAACGGAGATGAGAGACTGGCTCTACTGTGGAGGGATCGGTACCGGGATCGCCACGTCGTTTGCCCTGAGAAGGAGAATGGGGTACAGTCAGTTCTTGATTGAAGTTGACTATACAATCGATCTGACTCCACCTGTAAGTTGCCGAGGTACTGTCAAATAGAAAAGTATCAGTCAGCAGTGTGAAAACGAAGAACGCTCGTGAAGCAAGAACCATTTCGCGAGCAGAAGACAAGGAGAATCTTACTCTTTCCCTTATCCGTTCGTCTTCAACCAATTCGAGACCTTCCCCTTGTTCCTTCAAGATGAGTTGAGCTGTCTATGCCAACATCACCGAGTATCATTAGCCTCAAAAGAGCTCGCAATGATCTCGCTGCCTTCGAAGCGTACTAATTTCGCTCTCCCTAGATCGCTTGAATAAGCTTTATCGAACTCTACACCATTCTCCTTGAACCATTTCGCCGTATGTTTCGCTTGAGCTTCTCCTTGCGAGTTGAGAGGGACGTCCAAGTGACCTTGAATGATTCCGGCTTTATTGTGATCCTATTAGTATGAGAAACGTCAGCTCAGGTCATCGGGATGGATAGTGATATATAGGAGAGTGGTCTGCGTACAGTTTCACCGTGTCTCTGAGGGTGGGAGAGTGAGAAGGGAGGAATTTAGATGAGGAGAAATAGATCAGCGAGGAAGCGGAGAGTAATGACGATAATAGGACGTACGACGATAGTGACCAATATTTTATTCATCCCGTATCGCTACTCCCGATTCTACGAGCGCGGGAAGAAGGAAAAAGAGGGAGGAGTCACTCAACTAATCGATCCAACTTGCCCCTCTCTCTCACCTTCCTCCCAATCACTCTCTACAGCTATGTCGACTACTCGAGAAGACCAAGAGATGCCCCCACCATCTAGGATACCTGCGTCTGCAAAGGGGAAAGGGAAAGCTTCTAATCAAGATGATGGGTCGAAACCTTTGGGAAACAAGAAGAAGAGATTAGCTTGCGAGGTATGCAGCATGACAAGTCAGTTCGAGACGATTGCTGATCATGGTGTGGAGCGTAGGTATGTCGAATCAGGAGGGTTAGGTGCGAATGGAGGGAGACGGGAAGTTGTTTGGCTTGTGAAACGGGAGGATTTCAGTCAGTAGCCATCGTCCATTCCCTCTGGACGGGCTGTAGCTCATGAACATCATCGACAGATGTCCGGGAGAGCCAACGAGGAAGAAACGACTTAAGAAAGGAGAGGTTCGACCGGATGAAAGGTTAGTCGAGCATCGTTCTTGGTCGCAATCACTCGCAAAGATCGTAGACACTGAGAAATAACCATGCGCAGTATGCTCGAACTCGAAGCGCAGTTCAAAGCGTTCGATATCGGAGGAGCAATGACCTTCCAATTTATCGAGCGTTAGTATACTCTCCCCCTCCCTTCCGGCTCTCACTCTCAGCTGATCACGATGACACGGCACAGGTGTCTTCCGACATTGTCCTCCGAGTATTGTGGGCCTTTCCAGTGATTTCTATAAGCAGTACACACGATCTTCCGCTGGAGTCTCGAGAGAAAGAGAAATAGCTGCAGAGGTACTTTGTTTCGCCTAAGTTCTTCGAAGGCACGCTCACTCACCCTCTTGTATTGCGCTTTAGGTTCTCTGCGGTGCCTTTATTGCCGCTGCTTCCACGTTCACAGATCATGCCGTACGGAACTGTCTCTCATTCCTCATTCCGCTTAATCGGACTTTGACAGCTCTTCTTGCGATCTCAGAAAATCGTCGGCAAGGGATCACCGGACATGCCTACTGTCCAACCCGGAGGTTGCGCGTTCAACTACTCCGCCTACATCCCCTACGGTTCATCTCGCGCACAACCAGTCCTCTCCCTCACCTATCAGTCCCGTACAATTTTCGAAGACTCGAACATGCGACATCGACCTTCTCCCGAAGCGATCTATTGTCTGATTGTGATGGATTGGATGAGTTGTTTGACGCAGGAAGGGGGGAGGGGGAGAGGTGATAGAGATTTCGTCGAGGTGTTGTGTAGGAGTTATAGGACGCTGATGATGGGAAGGAGAGGGGAGATTGAAGAGAAAGATCTCGAGAGACTGCAGGGCCCCGTCAACGCTCATTTATTGGTGAGTCTGAATCTCTATCTGAATCTTTGATTCGAGAGCGTAACTAATGATTCCACGAGCAGCTTTTGGACGCTCAAACAGCTGCGGTCATGAACGTTAAAGCTATCTTGTGCGTCGACCCCTCCTCGTATTGATCACTCGAACGTCGCTCACCTTCTTCTCTCGTTTAGCCGCGATATCGACCTTGGCCCGCTCTTCCCACTCGTCGCCTCACAAGGTTCTCTCGCTCCAACAATCGATGTATCCAAATTAAGACCCGATCGAGACTGTCGTCAAGACCTCGGTCAACAGCTGCTGCCGATGATTTGGGCGACAGCGATGCTCTTTCGAAATTTTCTTGCAATCGCCCCAGCACGTGAGTTGTTCAGATCCTCTCTCAGACTGGTTATTCCATGCTGAGAGAAGCCTTCAAACACTTGCAGGCACCGACAACATAGCTCTGCTGCAACCGATCTGGACTCAAATCGACGTAGCTCTCACCTACCTGTCCGATCTCACTCGACGCCTTTCGACGATTCCTGATTTCGTCGTCGCTGCCGAATCAGCTCAACTATTCTCCGACCTGGATCATCTGATCCAAACGCGACAAAGCTCTCTTACCCAACTCGACCTACTCATTCATCAGAAGATCGTTCAAGCATTCGTTCTCGCTTCCGCCGCATCGACTCCTCCTTCACCCTCTCTACTTGAAAACTACGCGATATCTCGAGCGCGAGTACAGAAGACCGTTTTGCTTCTCGCCAGTTCAGCCAAGAAAGCAATCGAAACTTGCTCTTTCAACATGGCGAGTGAAATCGTCGAAGTCCTGTCGGTGTGCTCGGCATGGACGAGCTTAGCGAAGGAGGAGAAGGCTGAAGTGAAGAGGGAGTTGATTACAGAACTGGGAATCTCGCTCGAGATGGGTCAAACGTGCGGATGCGTTTCCTTTCCATGATCGCGAGTCACTGTCGACTGACGCGCACCTTGCTCACAGCTTCGAACAATGCCTAGCTCTCGCTGCCTGGTCATCACCAGCTGCAGCAGCTCAACGCGAAGGATTGCTCGCTGCCTTGACGGCTTCGTACGGCGTCCTCCCTCCAAACGATCTTCCTCCGCCTCCAACCACTCTCCCTCCGCCTCCTCCTCCGAGACCGGTCTCTCACAATCCTCGACCGATCATTCCCTTCGTGATGAAGGACGAAGACTTCAAGCTCGATCTTTCTTTCCTTGACGACTTCGCAAGGGAGAATGGCAGTGAGTTCGAACTTGACAATCCGCAAGGGACCTCGCAAGCTGACTGACTGATCTTGACGCAGTCCTCATCGATCACAGCCTTGATGATCAACCGTCAGCGTCAACGCCGTCTCGAACTCGTTCATCGCAGCCCAGCTCTCAGCTTCCTCTCGACGAAAGCAATGTCGATATAGCAGTCGCGCCCACAACAGACCAGACGGTCCCTTCCTCTTCACTTGCAACAATTCACCAACCTCTCTCGACCGAACTTACCTCAGCAGATCCATTCGACATTTCCATGTTCACCGATCCTACCACGTCCTTTCCTCCCCTATTCCCCTTCCTCGATCAATACACTCTCGCAGAAGACTCGATGGATGGATCAGGACGACCACTGGAACTTCGACCGGAGGAGCTGGAGATGCTAGCAAACTTTGATGCTGAGGTGCTTTCGATGAACTCGAACGAGAATGGCTACGCTCTGTAGATGAACACTCTCGCATGGACCTAGAGACATTGTGTAGAAATCAAGCCTACTTCGCTAGTATGACAGGGTTGTTGTGAAAGGGAACGAAATTCATCTAAGGAAATTCAGTGTCGAGAGAGAAACGAAAACAGAGTGTGCAGATGAGCGAAAACGACGAGGGGGGGGATTTAAACAGATGAGAATGTGAAACGATTAGAGAGGAATGGGAAATAAAGTAAATTATGGGTTGATTATGTGCAAACGAGATTCATTGAATCATCGGAAAGGATCCGAAGAAGGTGGGTGTACTCCGTGTAGTTCCTGTTGATGCTGTTCCTGTTCCTTCTCGAGGACCTCCTCGTCGACTCGCTCCGAAGTCTCTGCTTCTCGAAGTGGAGAAGCTTTCGAAGGGGACTCCTCGTTGATCATGCTCTTGCGATTCGCTCGGAAGAGTTTCGTTGATAGAGAACCCGATAAAGATCCCGATCTCGTTCTTGACCCGCTCGGACTACCCCCCAAGAAAGCTATCGAAAAGTTACAGATGAGTCAGTAACAATCGAGCAGTGAAAGACAGACATCGAGATCCAGACTTACGAATAGGGACTTCGACTTTACCCACTCGCAGACTTCCACTCCTCTTCCTTCGATCGTTCGCCGCTCCACTCGCTTGAGAGCCTCTCGAGGTATACCTCGAGACGTCCAATGGTACTCCCTCGTCATATTGGAAACCAGCGTGCGTTCCAGATCGAACCGCTCCAGTCGCCATGTCGTAAGTTTGTGATTGGTGGGTCTGAACGCGTCCGAGTTGGAACGAGTCACGTTGTTGATACGACGGTCGACTAGGAGGAAGGATGGGTACAGCATCTCCAGCGGATGCCGAATCGACTCGTTCGAATTTGGCGGGAAGTTCAGTCTTTGGCATGTAAGGGTCGTTGAGCCAGTCGTGGTTCGGATCTCGAGTATCGATGGCTCGGCAGATGTCGACGTCGGTAGGGAAGTAGTTGTCTCGGAGGAACATGTAGATGTAGCGAGGGGCGAGGGAAAGAATGATAGTGAGGGCGAGACCGAGCCACCAATAAACCGATTGCCAAAGGTAGGTGTTGTTTCCCCAGACGTAGGTCCAGATAAGGGAAGGAGGGAAAGCGGAGTAGACGGCGGTGTAGCCAACTACGAGTACCATTCCGATCAAGACACCTCCGAGTACGAACCAATTCCAAGCCTGTCAAAACGAATCAAAGTCAGCTTTTGTTCCCGACATTCCCGCATAGAGAAGACAGGTCTTACGCGAGTGTTGAGACCATTGTACAAGTTGGCAGTCAAAACAGCTGAGACGGCCATCACGGTCTGGAAAGAGGAAGTTGAATCAGCGGACTAACCCAAGAGAAGTGAAGAGACATGATAACTCACGGAGAATTCGTACATGTTGATGTCGTATCCATCGGATCGAGCAGTTGTCGTATCGTAAGAGTACAACAGGAAGAAGTAGATAACGACAGACTATCAGGTTAAAAGAATCGTCAGAGCTGGTTATTTGGAGAGAGTTGAGAATGAAAGGGAACTCACTTGGTAGATACCGTCGAGCATGTAGATTGAGAACCTGACCAATCCGAATAGTTTACCCTTCCTACCTCTCTCGTACAGCTCGGGTACAGCCATGAGAGCGCGCTCGCCGACGTCTCGATCGAAGATTCCGATAAAGATGACAGGAACTGAATGAGGAATGCATGGTCAGTATTCAGTAGACTGATACGAGAGACTTCAAAGCTTGCCGAGTGTCCAGAAAACGTTCCAGAAGAGCAAGTAGGTATATTCGTAAACGGTAGTAGCAGAGTAGGCGCAGTAGAATTGGAACCAGAAGAGAACTCCGATACCGATGATCTCCTTGTAGAAGAAATTGACGATCATGTTCGAGTTGCGGAAGTAGGACCAGTGGCCGTGAACGAGGAGCAGACGTTTGAGGAAGCGGAATTGACCCATCGCGTAATCCGAGGAATTGACGGCTTGAAGTCCTTCTTCTCCGGCTACTCCTACTCCGATATCGGCTGCTTGAATCATCGAGACGTCGTTCGCTCCATCTCCGATCGCGAGACACATCGAACCGAGACCATCCTTGACGAGACGAACGATGAGAGCTTTTTGAAGAGGCGAGGTACGGCAGCAGACGACAGCTTTGCAGCGAGTTGCGAGTTCGAGGAGGAGATCTTTGGTGTAAAGTTCACCGAAAGCGTGACGAAGGGAGGATCCATCGATAACGAGTCCGTAACCTCCAGGTCGTTGTCCGTTATCATCTCCGACAATGTCAGAGACTCCAGAGGCACCAGTTGCGGTTCTTCGAAGACTGTTCGTGCGATGTAGACTGCCAGAACGGCGAGACATCGAAGGCCGAGGTTCGGCACCGGGAGGTTGATGTTCAAGTTGTTCAGCGAGACCTTCGGCGTCGAAGAACTTTTCGAGAGCGCCTCTGATCTGATCGTAAGCCGAATTGTGTTGTCCGTATTCTCCACCTTTGATGATGATAAGATTCATGTCGCGAGAGAGGAGGTTGCAAGTCTTGCCGATAGCGATAGCGGTTTCGAGCTTGTCACCGGTAGCGACCCAGATCTGTTCGCGATACGGGTAAATTGAGCGTCTTTGGGCGAGAATCGCAAAGTAGAAACATACCTTGATACCAGCTCGTTTGAGATCAGCAATCGCTTCGGGAACACCATCTTGAAGACGATCCTCGATAGCCGTCGCTCCGAGAAGGATCAAATCTCGTTCGAGTCGATCGGAGACAGCCTCCATCTCTTCGTCTCGGTTCTGAATGAGCGTAGTAGCCTCGTGGAAATCTCGTTCCCAAGCTTCATAGACTTCTTCATCGAGGGGCTTGTAAGCGAGACAGAGGGTTCGAAGACCTGTTGATGGTGTTTCGATGTCAGCTACAAGGTGTGAAGGATGATGCAGACAGGGCAAGAGAGAACGAACCTTCGTTGGCGAAATCTTCGAGATGCTTGTCCGTAACTTGCTTGAGTTCTTCGTTTCCGGGAGCGAGACGTTCAAAGATGATGTTGTCTGCACCTTTTGCGAGCAAGAAGAGCTTGCCGGAACCTTCTCCTTCCGAGACCTTGCGAATAATGACACTCATTCGTTTACGGGCTGAAGTGAATTCGAGAACGTTGAGGAGCTGATACTCGACGACGTCGGGATCGTGAGGAGTCTGAATGCGGAGAATATCCTTGTCGCGACCGAGGAAGACGAATCCGACATCGGCAGCGGCCTGAACGAGAGCAGCTTCGTCGGGAGATTGAGCCTTGTACGAGATGAGACCGTCCTCCTCCGAGGTGAGAACGGTGTGACAGAGACCGAGATTCGAGAAGAAGTTGTAAAGGTTCTTGGCGTGAACTGAATCCTTTTTGGCGAGATCGTTTTCGATTTCTTGATCGTGGAAAGGAGCGAGGACTTGATCTGCCAACTTCGTCTTGACTTTCTCGTCCGTGCCGTCGTTGCTGTCAGAATGTACTCGAGTGACTGCGTCGTCGGAAGAAGCGGCCGAGGAAGTAGGTTTGTCGGGAACGACGGTCGTATCGGGAATCTGCTCGTCGCCGACGTAGACTTTGCCAGCGACTGAACATTGTCGGAAGATCATAGCGTTCTGTGTGAGGGTACCGGTTTTGTCGGAGAAGATGTATTCGATTTGACCTAGATCGTCCGAAAGATTCCAACTGCGAGCTGTCGTTCTTCGTCCGTTTCCTTTCATGTCGTCGTCTCCCCAGATGTAGGCAGCTTGAACCAGACGTGTGAATTCGATCGAGATGTAGAGCGAGATAGGGACGATATTCTACGAAAAGCGAAGGAAAGGTAAGCGGGAGGAAGGAGGGAGAACCATCGAGAGAACAGACTAACCTGGAAAGCGATCAAAGCGTTCGCCCAGGTAATGATACCGTTGATGTTCGGGTTGTCACTCGAAGTGTCGGCACCGTACATCCAGTATCCACCTTCTCGGTAGTATTGAACTTCGAGGAAGTGATCGACGACAGCGCACATGACGGTCATGAGAGCGAGAAGGAAGAGATTGAGGAAGCTGCAGTCAATCCATCTGATCAGTACAGGTAGATGAGGGAACAGGAGGGGTGGAGACGTACACCATGGGGTTCATCAAACGCTCAACTTTACTTCGTTTACTAGGAGTTCCACCCGAATTCAAAACGATCTTCGTATCTCTTCCCGTCATGCAGACAACTCCGATGACCCATTCCGTGTTTCGTACGACCGTTCCTCGGAGGAGCATAGTATTGAGGTTGACAGGACACTTGAGAGGATTTCCGTCTTTGCCCATTCGACCGTCTTGAATCTCGACAGCAGCGTTGTAAGTGAACATGTTGACGTCGGGTGCTTCAGCTCGGATGATGAACTTGGCTTCGTTGGCAATGGCGGAAGAAGTGCGAAGATGAGTGAGTTCGGGAACGGCGGAACGAGATTTGAGATTGGTTTCTCCATCGAGATTCTTGGTTTCGACGAAGCAAACGTTCTCCTCCTCCGAAGTAGCGCAAACGATGAGATCTGAATCGTCATGTTATGATCAGGCGCGCACGAGAAAGAGCGAGAGAATGATCGAGAGACGCACCTGCAGGAACACTCTCGTCTGCGTGAAGCCGAACGAAATCTCCAACTTTCAAATCCTCCCAAGTTTCCTTTGCCCAAGTCGGTCGATCGTAGTGATGGTGTCCATGAGGGAGATGGGGGCGAGGCATGTGAATAGTTGCTCCAGGTTGTTGTTCGGCATTCGGGTGTCCTGGAGTATCGATCGGTCCTTCTCGGTTCTCGTCGACGTCGTCGGCGTAGTAATCGCCTTGTTGTCTCAAGTGACGAGCTGGGAGATCTGCTTCGTAGGTTCCAGCAGTGTTGGCGCGAGGTCGTGCATTTCCCATCCCACTGCCAGTCGTCGCTGAACTCTTCGCTCGATCTCGACCACCTTGTAAAGTTCCTCCACCTGGCGCAATTCTCACTGCTTCGACATCTCCATGTTCGGGTCCATCCGTCTCTTCTCCTCCAGCTGAATGCTTGTCGTCATCGAACGACTTCTGCTTCTTCCTCCTTCCAAGTGTCGGTTTCCTCAAAACTTTACTTCCCCAGAATCCCTTTTTGTCCCTATGTTCTCGCTCTTCTTCAGCATCTTCTGCTTCCCGGACGAGAGATCGACGAAGGAAGAAGTTGCGGACTGAGGCGGGAAGACCGAACGATTTCGATTTCTGGAGGGTTGCGTTCGGATTGTTGAAGGAACCACGAAGAGCGAGGACCTGAGATTACGATAGAGATGAGCGGACAAAGATCGAGCAGTTGCGACAGAAATGCTCACCTTGATGTTGTTGATAGCTCTGTCACTTTGATGTCGTTTCAAATCTTCGTATCCATCTTTGAGTGCGGTAATGAAGAGAACGGCGATCAAAGGTAATGCAGAGAGACCAGGATTGACGGTAGTGAATCGAGGAAAGAATTGTAGAATGACGAGAACTGTTTTGCGAAAGAAGCGGAGGCTTGGGTCAATAACGAAACTCGAGCAAGTGGAGGCTGGCGATCGCGACTTGGTTTTCCACCCAATCAACCTGAGTGATCCTCGTCAACGTGTATCAAATCCTTGTCCTCACACCCATCGCCGTTCCATTTTAAGAGCCCGTCTGATTCGGCATCGGGAGAAGTGAACTCACCCAAGAAGAAGATGTTTGCGACCCTTCTGAATTGCTCGAGCAAATTCCTCGGTAAGAAAGTAACGATATTGTACTTTGAAGTGAGGACTTGATTCGTTTGAAAGGTCCAACCTGGAGCAGGTACTTCCTTAGTCCCTAAACCTTGCTTGACTTTTCTAACCTTTCCATCTTCCCCCTTGACTTGTTTTGACCATAATGGAAGCTTTGGTGCAGTTGTGTAAGCTTCCTGTGGTACGTGACAGTTGACTAAAACTTTGCGAGGATTTGGGTTTGTGTAAGGTCGAGAGAAGAGCGAAGTGAGTTCCCAATTTCCGATCTTGGCCAGTCGACGAGTAAAGGCGTTCTGAGGACCCCGACGTGGGATCGGGGTCGCCGGCATAGTCGATAAGAGGAGGGAGGGAGGGAGGGAGGTGAGAAGTTTTGACTTGTTGTTGATGAGGTAAGGGAAAGGTAAAGGGAAAAGAGAGACAGAGAGGCGGGTTCAAGCTAGTTTCGAACTGACTGGGTCGTTGTTTGCCGAAGTAGTACAGGTGCAATCGAGTGCCGCTTTCCGAGTCGATTGAGGAGTGGAAGGGAGAGAAAGGAGGAAGTGTTTGTCTCGCCGAAGTCTCCGAATTCGAAGGTCTTGCGAATTCTCGCTGACAATTCAAGTCCTTCTCCTTCGGAACTATCTCGACGGAGCTCTGCTCCTCTTCGTAGCTCTACGTCGACGACGAACTGAACGGGCCGGGTGCACCGAAGGCCAGCGTACGATGTTTCCTCTCGCAAACTGCCAACGATCGCAAGGAATTTCTAATTGAACTAAAGTTTGTACTGCTGCTAAGAAGAAGGGTAAACGGGATCTACAATGAACAGACGACAAGAGGAGATAGGAGAGAGACTTCCAACGGAGACAGCGAGAGAGAGAGAGAGACGAGAAACACCCCTGAAAGACCGGAAACAACGCACGGAATTCCCTATTGAAATTTGTTTGATCTTGGCTTGATCGCTTGTGATCGATATGTCTATGAAGAGGCAAAAGCGTAAAGAGATTAATCGTCTCTAGGGACGGCACCAGTTCGACGATTCGCTGCTGATCCTCCCTCGAGGGCGGTCGAAGTCGAAGATTTCGTAGGGTCGAGTGCGGTGAGGTCGAGTTGAGAACGAGAACGGTTTCGAGAGTTGCGACGGTATAGTTGAGGAGCGGCGGGAGGAGCAGGAGAGTCCATGACTCCTTGTTCACGATTGAGAATGTGAATGACCTGGTCAAGAGATTCGTCAATCTCCATTCAGAACGAGGGAGAAAAGTAAGGGACTCACCTCATCGTAATCAGGAGCTTCTTCAGTCGTGTATCCACTGACATACCCACTCGCGGTTTGACCATCCGTTAAAGCATCCGCATCACTAACCGCCGATTTCTCTCTTGGAGGAGCCATACTCTGACTCCAACCGAACAAGTATTCGTCCAACCATCCGAGAGGGTGAGTGAGGAACGTTCCTTGACCAGCTGGACCGTAGGAAGATCGTTTATCGGTAGGTTCGACTGCAGCTCTCGAAGGAGGAGCGGGACGAGCAGAGGGAGCCACAATACGTTGCTTTTGGAAGTCTTCGAAGATGGCGGGAGCGAGTTCTTCGACGAGTTCGTTGAGTTCGCCTTGTAAAGATTCACGGAGAACACGAAGTTTCTGGAGTTGAGGTTCTTTGCCAGGGACGAGCGAAAGGAAGAGGGGACGAAGAGATCTGCAGAGAACGGGGTTAGTAAGCTAGTGGAAGAGATATACGAGCTCGAGTTACGTACTTGTAGACATCCATTCCAACTTCACCGAATTTGAGAGCGGCGACTCCGATGAGAGGTAATCCAGCGAAAGTAGCGAAAGGAGCCCAAAGTTTGTATTTGAAGTCGAGACCAAGCTTGTGTGCGAGTACGACTGCGTTGATAGCATAGACGGTGTAGAGAGCGGGAGCACCACCGAGAGCGACGAGGACTTTCCAAGTTGCGAGAACGTCGTTTCCCTTGATCTTGACACTCGATCCTGCGAGTGCTTCCTTTGCCTTCTTGTGACTGATGATCTTGGCAGCGATGAAGATTGGAGCGTTGAGGACGACACCAGGAAGAGCGAGAGTTCCCCATGCTCCGAGCAATCCCAATCGATACAACATCAAGAAGAAACTGCGCCATCTCGGTCGTCCAACACGTTCGATCTGAGGATAACTTCGCGAGTCAGTGAGATGAGGATAGGATCGAGTCGGAAACTCGGAATGTACCTGATGATCCTTCAATCCCATGTAGCGCAAGAGAGTGTTGTATTCTTTCACTTTTCGTCCAAGATCCTTGACTCTAGGTTCATCCTTGTACACTTCGTAACCGACAATGAATCGCTTGTTGAGTTCGACAATTTGACCGAGCGTAAGATGCTGACCAGGAGGACGGTAGAGTCGTCGAGCGGCTTGAATGAGCTAAATCGACAAGTTCGAACCCGGGTCAATTCAAGTCAAAGTGTATAAAGGGAAAGGAGAAGCGCACCATGAGAGTATCGTAATCTGGAGCTCTGACCGTGACACCTTTCAATCCATCAACAATGATATCCATCAATTCTCCAATCGCTTTCCTCTTCTCCTCTCCACCTTTCTCAAACTCGCTGACCATCTCCTTCGGGATCTCAAACGGAGTACCAAACTCGACAACAGCTCTCGAGCGGAACTTGTGGGCGTGGAAGTACGACAAACCGACGGGAACGATTTGAAGTCGAAGATCAGGATGAGCTGAAACTGCACCGAGGGCCATGATGGAAACTCCTGCTTTGAGGGGGAGGAGATCGGTTCGGTCGTGAGATCCTCCTTCGGGGAAGATTCCGATACTTCCACCTTGAGTGAGGGCTTTGTAGACTGAGGAGTACATTTTCGTTTGATCGACGTGAGGGAGCACCTGCAACATTGACCCTATGTGAGCTCCACGGTTTTCGAGAGGTATTTGAGACGATGACGTACCTTGTAAGCAGTTCCTTCAGGTTTCCCTTTCAATGATTCGACAGCTTTCTTCGGGAAGTCTTTCTTGATCCTCAACTCGGTATCGCTGATAACTTCCACCACTTCCACTGATGCACTATTGAGCGTTCTAGGGAGCATTATCTGCCATCTTGGATGATCAAAGTCTTTGCGGAAAGTAGTGTTGGTACCGATAATAATAGTCGAATCTGAGGGTGAGAGAGTGATCGTTCCGACTCCGCTGTAAGCCGAATCTTGTGCACGAGCGACGGGGACTGTGGAGCAGAGTACCTTCAATACACTTTACTTTTTCCACTAGGAGAATCAAGTACTTACTACTTTGCATGAGACGAGAAGCGAGTCCGACGAAAGCTCTTTCCATACTTTTCGCAGCCGTCAAGAAACTGATCCTTCTACCACTCTCTCGCTTCACTTCACTCATCAACAATAGTGGATCCAGGAACTATTTACGAATGATCGACAGAGTCAGCTCCTCGGTCCTCAACGTTTTCCTTATCTCTCGCTGCGGACTAAAAAATCGAAGAGGGAAACTCACTTGATTATGATGAGGACCGACGACAAAGATCGTAGCTCCTTCAGTAGTTCTCGGAATCTTCCATGCCCCACGACTCCTGATCTCTCTGAAGAAAATGTTGATAACCCCTCTCCAAAGTGCCGCAACGAAATCGTATAAAATGTTTGAAGCTAGAGCTTGACGAGCATGGAGGACCATCGCTACTGAATGAATGAGAGTTCTCGCTACTACTCTGATGCCTTGAGGTATCAGGAATCGGAGTTTTCTGAGGGAAGATGGGAGGACGACTAGGAAACTTTTGAGGAGAGTTTTCAAGTCTTGTACTGTCTGAGGGAGAGATGGAGGTGGTATTTCTCTATGTGGTGTAGATGGAGTAGATGGGGAGTAGAGACCTAGTGCGGTAGAGCGAGAGGAAGAAGCGGAAGGAAGTCGAGGGGAGGGAGTCGGTGGGAAAGAGACTGAAGGAGGTTGAGGAGAAGTGGAAGCTGTAGGATCGTAAGAGTGAGTGCGAGGTGGGTTATCAGAGAAGTGTAGCTGTCTAGTTCTAGGTGTAATCGGAGGTTGAGAATTGTCTAGAGAAGTTGAAGTTTGGAGAGGAGCGAGAGGAGGTAAATTCGACTTGTTTTCACCCTTCTGTGAGTCGCTAGTTGGTGTAGGAGGGTGAACAATTGCTGTGCTGTCCTCGGTAGGTGGAACTGATGCCGCTTGACTGTAAGAGTGAGGAACCGAAGACCCACTCTCCCTTAAAGTTCCCTTGTCTTCGTTGCTTGTCGTTGGATCGTTTGGCGGAGTTGGATCCATCGCTTTCGAGCTGGATGGCGCAAGCCGGCGAGTGGTAGGGAGCAAGAGAGACGAGGTCGGGATTCTCGCGAAATTTGTCCCGAAGGTCGTTTTTCGCAATCATGTGACAACGATTCGGTTTCTCTGACTACACTCCAATGGGAATTGGGACTCTTGGAGAAGTCAGATAAGGAGTGAGCGAGTTTGAGAGGTTGGAAGAAAATGTGAGACTGCGTCAATTTGCGAGGTCGTGGAATCAAAAACCGAGAGCAGGAGGCAGATGATCTTCTCTCTCCAATCCACCACTTCATACCACTCTACAAAGTGAGCAGTCTCCAATACTCCTATCCTACTCGAGCTGACCCTCCTTGTTCGACTAGATGACTACCTGGTTCGTTTTCGGCTCCTCCAACTTTCACTCATCATTCATCCAACTAACTGTTCACTTTCATGTAGCTCTTGCTCTACTGTCGGAAACTGCACCGTAAGCTCTCTTCCTATCGCGACTGATCCCGGAGAAGTAATACTGAACTCGTCCCCCTCTCTCACTTCCCCTCTCTCTCATCCGAATCTCTCGCTGTCGACAGTGCAAACCCGGAAACTGCGCTTGCAAGAAATGCAACAACGGTGCTGACAAGAACGCTCAATGCCCTTGTCAATCAAAGGATGGAGAGTGAGTCCCTAATTTCTCAGTTCGACGATTTCGCACGATTTTCGACCATTGTTTGCTGACCATGATCCGCACATCTCTTGTTCTCAGGCAACAAGGA
>Ga0308170_10000504_pt1 | contig 48772 bp, 47 predicted proteins | sample PhyBR2_2_FD_202136 | JGI IMG/M metagenome (GOLD analysis project Ga0308170, IMG submission 202136) | Phyllosphere microbial communities from UC Gill Tract Community Farm, Albany, California, United States - DLSLSB.R2 | ecosystem: Host-associated > Plants > Phyllosphere > Unclassified | place... | reverse complement strand
AAGACCTGGTACGAGTTGAAGATGATGATGACGCTCATCATGAAGGCGCCGAAGAACGAGGCGTAGGGCTGGAGCGGCGCCTGGTAGGGGAACTCGCTGCGGTCGATGCCTTGGCGCTTGAGGCCGTAGTAGTACCGCAGGTACGTGACGAGGATGACGAGCCTGTGTAACGTAGAGAGCGTCAGCTTCGGCTAGCGAGACGGCCGAGAAGGAGAGAGGGGCGCGAGAGAGGACGAACCAGTTGATGAGGCCCGAGACCGAGCCGATGGCGACGAGGTAGTTGAACGCCTCCTCGCCGGTCGTGCCGAGGTTCATGTAGGCGAGGACGCCGAAGAGAGCCGTGATGACGAGCGACCAGATGGGAAGGCCGTTCGCCGTCGTCTTGGCGAAGATGCGCGGCGCCTGGCCGTCGCACGCAAGACCGTACAGCGTGCGCGACGCGGCGTACAGGTCCGAGTTGCCCGCCGAAAAGGCGGCGATGAGGATGACGGCGTTGACGATGCTTGGGAGGGCCTTGATGCCCGCCCGCTGAATGCCGATGACCCAGGGCGAAGCGGCGGCGTCGCTGCCGCCGTTGATGAGGCGGTCGTCGTTCGGCGAGACGAGGAGCGACATGACGAAGACCCCGACGACGTAGCTGTTAGACGAGAGGGGAGTCAGTTCGAGCATTTTCACAGCGCCGAGGTCCGTGCGCGCCAAGCTCGTGCGGCGCAGCTCGCGCCGCGCTTCACTCGGGCCCCGAGCGAGAGGGAGGAGTACGTACAAGAACAAGATGCGGTAGAAGACGCGGTTGATGGCCTTGGGGACGTTGCGGCGAGGGTTCTCGGCCTCGGCGGCGGTCAAAGCGACGATCTCGGTGCCGAGGAACGAGAAAGACGCCTGCAGGAACACAGTCCAGAACGAGCTGCGAGGGTCGACGTGCGTCAGTAAACGTTTTGGCGGGCCGACGAGGCCAGAGAGCGGATGTAGGTGATCGTCGAGCGGCCGAGAGGAGCTCGGCGGCGGGAGGAAGAATGAGAGGGGGAGACGCACAGGAAGCGGCCCTTGGCGCCGGGGATGCCGTTGAGCTGCTGGAAGGGCGTCTCGCGCCAGTCTGCGGGGAGTGCGAGGCGTGAGGAGCCGTTCGGCCGGTGCGAGGAAGGGGAGAGAGAGGGACGCACAGCGGAAGCCGATCGGGTCGGCGCCCGGGACACCGCCCGACGTGATGATGATGCCGAGCAGGATCAAGCCGACGAGCGTGATGATCTTGATGAGCGAGAACCTGCGCGAGAAGGTCGAGGTCAGGCGCGAGTGCGCGAAAAGAAGCCGCCCAGGGAGGAAGAGGTCGACGCACCAGAACTCGGCCTCGCCGAACGCGCCGACGCCGATGAAATTGAACGCCGTAATGATAATGAAGAAGACTGCACGAGGAGCGTCAGCGTCGCCGAGGAGACGAGCTGCAGCAGGACGACGACGACGCACCAGTGATCCAGACGGCGACGTTGATCTTGGCGGCGCCAGGCCAGTAGTCGAGCACGAGGGCTGCAGCGACGATCTGCAGGAGGCCGAAGAGCGTCAGAGGCTGCTCGGGTCGACGAGACGGCGCGGGAGGAGGGACGCACCTCGGTCGGGATGGTGACCTGCGCGACAGGAGGGGCAGCCCGAGTCAGCCGTCGAGCTCGTCTCCCTGAGTTTCGAGAGGAGGACGACGCACCGCCCACGAGTAGTAGTAGTTGTAGCCGAGCGCGAAGCCGATGGATGGGTCGAGGAAGCGGGTCGCGTGGTGGACGAAAGCACCGCGGACCGGGTACTGGGTCGTGAGCTCGCCGAGCGCAACCATCATCGAGTAGACGACCACTGCAGGAAGGTCATCGACGTGAGCGTCGAGACGTTGAACGAAGAGGAGCAGCGGGACGAGGACGCACTGCCCATGATGGTGTAGCCGATGAAGATGCCTGCCGTGCCGCCCGTGTTGAGCGCCGAGCCGGCTCCGACGAAAAGGCCGGTTCCTGCTCGTCGAGACCGTCGTAGAGAGACGTAGAGGAGGGGCGCACGGGGCGAGGAGGGACAGGTAGGGGAGGGTCGGCGTGGAGCGGTCGAGGAGGTCGGGAGGAGGAGGAGGGAGGTTCGTCAGCTCGGTCGGCGCACGGTATCGGGTCGGCAGCTGGACGCACCGATAGTTCCTCCGAGCGCAATCATCTGTGCAGGAAGAGCGAGCAAGGAGAGGGTTAAGAGTCAGCACCGCCTCGCTCGCCACCTCGGGCTCGACGACGACGAGGAGAGGGTGAGCCGCACCTGCAAGTGCCGCGCCTTGAGGGTGCTGCAAGGGCACGAGTCGTCAGCCGCTGTGCATGGTGCTGCAGCTCGAGGAAGTGGACACACCGCTTGAGGCCGCCCTCGTAGCTCTCGGCATCCTGGACGTTGGGGCCGGCGCGCTCGACCTTGATGTTGGTCTTCTCGAGGTCGATCTCGGACGACGGTGCAGACATGGCGGGCTGGGTGCGATCGCGCAACGGCCGGTGGCGGTGCTCGAGGTGTGAGTCGACGGGGCCGCGGCGAGGAGGACGACGAGCGCTGGACGCGGCGAAGGTCGGGTCGAGGAGCACTCGGGCGGGCGGGGCGAGGGCGAGGAGGGCGCGACGGCGAGAGGCTCGAGCAAGCAGGTAGGCCTGCCGGTGTGCGGTCTGCGCGGGCTGCGAGAGCGAAGCGGTGGAGGGAAAGGCAAAGGCGAGCTGGCGAAAATTGTCGCTGCTCGACCCCGGTCCGACCCCTCACCAACCCTCACGGCCGGCCGAAACGCGGGGGAGAGGACCGGGGCAGAACAAGCGCGGCCCCACCACACCGGCGCTCGCGGCGTCCGCCCTTTCCGCTCCTCTCTCTCTCGCTCCCACGGTTCGCACCCGCGCTTTGGGGCGTGGACTGGGCTAGGTCTTCGCTGTACAATCCACGCCTCGCTTATCCGCGCCTCGCACGGCGGAGCTCTTTGCCTCTCGAGCCGCCGGCGACGACGAGACCGCGGCACAGCTGCAGCTTGACCGTCGAGCGTGAATGGAGCCGGCCGCAGAGCGCAGAGCGCGCGCACGATCCGTAGCTGCGCTCCTCAGCCGCCAGCCCGACTCCGCGTCGCCGCGAGCTGCGCCGCCGCCTCGACCGAGCACCGTTCGTCCTGCGCTCGTCGAGCTCGCCGAGCAGCGCTGGTCCTGCGGGCTCGCTCGAGCTTCTCTTCTAACGTGCTTCTCCTCTTCATGGCCGACCCGACCGTGCTGCTGCCGCTCTCGCCGCGAGACGCAGCCATTGGCGGCGTCGGGCTCACGCTCGCCTTCGTCCTCGACGCTCGTCCGGGCGACCTCGACCTCGACGCGCTTCAAGCGGCCATCGAGAGGGTCGTCGACAAGTGGCGGCTCCTGGCTGGGACCGTCGAGCAAGTGGTGCGCTCCCTCTCCCTCGTCCCGAGCGTCCAGCGAGGGCGAAAGAGCTGACACGCTTCTACTGCAGCTCGGCGGGTTCGCTGTGCGCGCACCGACGGGCACGATGCCCAAGCGCTCGTTCAAGTTCGAGGTCGTCGACAAAGGCCTCGAGTCGAGCCCGTTCGCCGAGCTCCCGCCGCTCTCATCGACCGAGGGCCACCTCGTCCCCGTCCCCGGCATCTCGCTCATCAAGCCGGCCGACGTTCCCTCCTCGCTCGTCGACTACGCCAAGAAGCGCTCGTCGATCACGTCATGGCTAGTCACCGTCTTTGCCGACTCGACCGTCGTCGGCCTCTCGGTCCCGCACGGCGTCTTTGACGCGACCGGCCTCGCCCTCGTCACCAAGGCGCTCGACGCCGAGATGCACGGTCGCGCGTGGGTCGTCCCTCCTCTCGACGAGGAGAACCAGCTCGAGAAGCGGCTCGCCGAGGTCGAGCAGCTCGACTTCTCGCAGGCCGAGAAGGACAAGACGCCGCCGCCCATGGTCGGCTGGACGGGTGCTTGGCCGCCGCACAGAGTCGCACGCCTCCTCGCCGACGGCGCGTACGAGCGGGCGTGGCACAAGGCCGAGGACGGCTGCCTGTTCGTTGGCAAGGAGCTCCTCGCGCCGCTCCTCGAGGAGGTCAAAGCGCAGGTCGCGAGCGAGACGGACGGGTGCGAGTACGTCTCCGAGGGCGACGTTCTCGTCAACTGGCTGTACAAGGTGCGCTCTACGTTCCCCTCAGAGCCTCTCAGTCGAATCAGCTGACGCTCAGCTGTCGAAACAGGCCATCTACTCGCACGACCCCTCCCCTCCCTCCTCGTTCCACGTCTCGTGCGCCGTCTCCCTCCGCGATCTCGTCTCGACCTCGACGACCCAGCTCGCTCTGTACCCGCATAACGCCGTCTCGGGCTACAGCCTCGACTCGTCGCACCCGCTCGACACGGCCGCCTTCCTCGCGACGCCGCTCGTGGAGCTCGCCCTGCAGCACCGCCGCCTCCTCGCCGCGTCGCGCACGCTGCCCGCCGTGCAGGCACTCCTCGAGTGGGTGCGCACCCGCACGAGCGCGGCGTGGCCTGCGATCCCCGAGGCCGACGTCGGCTGGCTGCTGCGGCCATGGGCTCGTGCGGCGTCGACGGCGCAGTACTGGATCTACTCCGACCAGCGCGCGGCAGGCGTGCCGCTCGTGAGCTGGCCGAAGAAGGGCGGCGAGGAGGGAGAGTCGCTCGAGCTCAAGGCGTTCCTCGAGTTGGGGACGTCGCTCAACCAGGTGCGCTGCGCTCCCCCTTTGACCCTCTCTTCTTCTTCAGGAGGCAGCCGACTGACTCTGGCTGTCTCCACCTCCTGCAGTTTGTCGCCGTCAACGAGCTTGCTGGGCAAGGCTGGATCTTCACGGCGACGATGCGCCGTTCTCGCTGGGAGAGCGTGCGCAAGGCGGTCGAGGAGCTCAAGGACCGGCTCGTCAAGGCGCAGGCGTGACCGAGACGGACAGCCGCAGAGCAGATGATGCAATGTACGCCTTGTCGAACGAGCAGTCCGGCACGAGCGAGAGAGCAGTAGCTGAGAGCGCGTCGGGAGAGCGAGAACCAGCGCGAGCATGAGGAGGAGGTTCGCGAGCTCGAGGAAAGGCAGGCAGGCTTAGCGAGCTAGCGAGCACTTTCCGGGTGTTCGATAGCGGAGTAGCTACTCTGTACAGGCGCAGAAGAGGCGCAGGAAGGAGCCGCGGCACCGGCATCAACCGGCCGCGAACAGAGCCTGAGGTCCGGGGGCGAGAGGCAGGACAGCCCGAGCAGGCGCTGTGCCAGCTAGAGCGCGCCCTACTCAGCCCTCTGAGCGTGTCCCTGCAGCTGTAAAAGGCCTCGGCGAAGGCGCAGGAGAGGAGGAGGAGGCCCGCGAGCGAGATGACGAGGGCGGGGAAGTGGACGAGGAGGACAGCGAGCGGCGGTCGTGCCACACTGCGGCGGGGCAGTACTTGGCGGACTCTGAGCTTTGCGCAGTCACTCTGTTCAGCTAGATGGAGCGAGAGCGAGGTGCCGGTCGAGAGCCAAGGAGACGAGCGACGACGAGAGGGTCGGTCCCGACGGTCCAACTCCTTCTTCTCACCCACCACAGCCCTTTCCTCCTCTCCTACCACCCGTGAGTCCTCTAGTTCACCACGAGCACCCGTGTGCGAGGCGCACGCGGCCGCCCAAGCCGCCGCGCCGTCACCCGTCCTCGCCCGGGCACCTCGCGAGCGATGGAGCCGGCCAGCCCCTGCGCAGCTCTTGCGCGAGTGCCACTGCTTCGAGGATGGTCAGACAGTTGCCACGAGGCAACTGACAAGCAGCTACCCGCGTAGATCGAGGAGAACAGCTCGCTGACGTTCTCTCCTCCGCACCCTCCCTCAACCCGGACCCTCCGACCCTCTTTCCTCGACGATCTCGCTCCTGATCTACTCGACGACCCGCCCGATCTACATCGCAATACAGCCACCGCCTACTCTACCCGCAACCATGACTCGCAAGCTCTTCGTCGGCGGCAACTTCAAGAGTCTGACCCCTTCTCCCTCTTCCCTCGCGCTCGACGCCCCACCCGAGACCTCGTGCTGACCCTGCTCATCTGCGCGCAGTGAACGGTGACCTCGAGAGCCTCACCAAGCTCGTCCAGCAGTTCAACGAGGCCGACGTCGACGTCGAGAGCGCTGGTGCGTTGCCCCTTCTCGCGCATTTTGTGCCCTCCTCTCGCCCGACGCGCCGCGAGGAAGCAATCACAAGACGAGTCAGGGAGTCACTGACACCGTGACCATACACAGAGGTCGTCATCGCGCCGCCTGCGCTCTACATCCTCCCCCTCAAGGAGCACGCCCGCGCCGGCATCCAGGTCGCCGCCCAGAACGCTCACCAGCTCCCGGCCGGCGCCTACACTGGCGAGATCTCGTGCGTCCACTGTTCTCTGCCGTCGACCATCATCGAGCTCGCGCTGACCCGGGCTCCTCCTTGCGCCGCCGCAGGCTCCAGCAGCTCAAGGACATCGGCCTCAAGTGGGTCATTCTTGGCCACTCGGAGCGCCGCACTATCTTCCACGAGTCGGACGAGCTCATTGCTGAGAAGGTGCGTCCTCCTCTCGAGCCCGCCGCCGCCGCCGTCGTCCGCTCACGGATCCCGCTGACCCTGTTCCTCGTCTCGCAGACCGCCGCCGCGCTCAAGGCCGGCATCCAGGTCATCTTCTGCATTGGCGAGACGCTCGAGGAGCGCGAGGGCGACAAGACCAAGGAGGTCGTCACCCGCCAGACCGAGGCCCTCGCCAAGGTCATCTCGGAGGACGACTGGAAGCACATCGTCGTCGCGTACGAGCCCGGTGCGTCCATCTCGCTCTCCTCCCCTCCTCCTCGCCTCCTTGCGCCTCCTTGACGTGCAACGACTGACGAGCAGCCTTGTCGAACAGTCTGGGCCATCGGCACCGGCAAGGTCGCGACCCCCCAGGTCGCCCAGGACACGCACAAGATGATCCGCAACTTCCTCGCCAAGCGCATCTCGCAGAAGGTTGCCGACGAGACCCGCATCAGTGCGTCGAGGCAGTTCTCTTTGTGCCGTCGGCCTCGGTCCAACGTCGGCTCGTGCTGACCTTGTCTTTGCTCGCTCGCAGTCTACGGCGGCTCGGTCGCCGGCAAGAACGCCAAGGAGCTCTGTGCGTCTTTTGCTCTCACTTTGCAACTCTCCAGGAACGTCTTGCTGACCCTGTACACCCTTCCTCCACAGGCAACCAGCCGGACATGTTCGTCCCGCTCGCACTCTTTCTCGCCCGCCCGTCTCCCTCACTGACTCTCCCTCCCCCTCTCCTTCTTCCTCTCGCTCGCAGCGACGGCGCCCTCGTCGGCGGTGCGTCCCTCAAGCCCGAGTTCGTCGACATCATCCGTGCCGCCGAGGAGAGCTTCAAGGCCAAGAGCAAGCTCTGAGCGGCTCGTCCGGCTCTCGTGGCTCGCCAGGGCAGGGTGCAAGGTTGAGGTAGATAGCTTATGTGCGACTGACAAAAGGAACAAAGCAGTTCGTGCCCGCATCGTCGCCGGCGAGTGCTCGAGCGAGAGGGCGAGCTGGCGAGAGCTCCTCGGCCGTCGGCTCTCGACGTCCGGCTCTCGGCCATCGGCTCTTGAGCCTGCACTCAGTCGAGGGTGCATGTCGGCCTCACACATCGCTCAGCTCGAGGAAGGAGCGAGCGCGAGAAGAGAGCTCGAGGCGGTTCGAGCGGGCTCTCGCCTCTTGGCTCTTCTCGCTCGGCGCTCCCGCTCTCGTCGCTCTCGCTCTCGTTTCGGCGCAGGGAGCAAGCGTGAACGATGCACTGCACGTCTCCGTGCGCCCTGCGCGTCTCAAGCCCTCGCAACAGCTCCTCCACGCCTACCTTGCCCGCTCGAGCCCCTCTCTCGGCTACTTGGCGCCCGCCGCGCCGCCCGCGCCCGCACCTGCGCCCGCCTGCTCGCCGTACGTCGTCGGCTCGTGCGCGTAGTGGACGAGGAACTGCTCGAGGGCGGCTCGGCCGGCGGGATCCTCGGCGGCGCTGTGAGGGCGAGGGTGGAGGAGAGGAGAGGGCGAGGGCGAGCGAGCGGCCGGTTGAGGAGGAAAGGGGAGAAGGAGAGGAGGGAGAGAGGGAGGGATTCAGTGAGGCTCAAGTGAGGAGGAAGAGGGACGAGGAGAGGAGGCGGGCGCGAGACAGGGAGGGAAGGGCGAGCGCGAGGCGAAAGAGGGAAAGGGGTCGACGCACCCGACCTCGCGCCGCAGGACGGCCCTCAGGAGCACGTCGTTCTCCATCTCGAGCTCGCGCTCGCGCTTGCTGAGCGCCTCGCACTCGTGCGCGAGCTGCTCGTGCTCGCGCAGGACGTACGCCGCCTTGGCCTTGGCGACGACGTGCGCGACGAACGCGGCGGGGAGGTCGACGTGCGTCTGGATCGCGCGCACCTCGTCGGGCGAGTAGGCGATGTCGGCGAGCGCGGCGCCGCCCGAGAACGAGCCGTCGCCGCCGCCGCCGCCGCCGCCTGGGGCGTAGTCGCCGTCGTCGCCGCCGAGCCCGGACCCGCCGACGCCGTCGTCGGGCCCGCCAAAGCCCGAGTCGTCGCTCGCCTCGCGCGCGCGCTTGCCCCGCCCCTTGCCCTTCCTGCCCGCGCCCGTCCTCGCCCCGCTCGCCGCCGCCGGGCCCGCCTCGGGCGCCGCCGAGCCCGGTGCTCGCCCGGCCGCGACGATCTTGTCGCCGTGCTGCACGCGCATGTGCTTCTGGAGGGCGTCGGTGCGCGTAAAGCTCTTGTCGCACTCTGCGCGCGGGCACGTGAAGGGCTTCTCGCCCGTGTGCGAGCGCAGGTGGGCGACGAGGGCAAACTTGGACCCTTGGTGCTTGCCGCGGCGCGGGCACCCGGCCCAGTCGCAGATGTACGACAGGGCTTGCGAGCCGGCGCCGCGCTTGGGGACGGGCGGCGCGCCGGGCGCGTCATGCGGGAAGGCGTGCACTGCGGGCGAGAGGAAGAGGAGGAGAGGGAGGAGGCGTCAGCGAGAGGCACGAAGGATGCGAGGCTGAGAGGTGAAGGCGAGAGGCGAGGACGAAGAGAGCAAGAGGGCGAGGAAGGGTGAGAGGGAAGAGGGAGAGAGGGGGAGGGGGAGGAGGGAGAGCGCGAGGGGGAGGAAGGGCAGGACGCACGGTTGTGGACGTGCTCGACGAGGGGCTCGACCTCCCAGAACTCTTGGCCGCACGACCCGTTGCCCCACTCGCACCGCGCGGGCTGGAGCTGGCGCGGGTCAAAGCCGTACTTGAGGGCGCGGCGGGTCCACGGGTCGACCTTGTCGCGCGCCGAGGTGGTGGGTGCGGTCGGCGCGAGCTCGTCGTCGTCGGACGCGGGCTGGTGGGCCGGGTGGGACGACGAGGCGGACGAGGACGAGGACGAGATGGAGGGGGAGCGTTGGCGCGAGGGGGAGCGCGACACGGACGAGAGGGACGACGAGCGCGAGCGGGTGAGCATGCCCGGGGCGATCGAGGCCATGGCTGAGGGTGACGCGGTGGCTGCAGGAGTGTCTGGAGTCAGCGGTGGCGAGGGAGCGGAGCGGGGAGATGAGGACGAGCCTGTGGGGAGGGCCAGAGCCAAGGTGGTGCGTGGGCGCGGTGCTTGGCGGTGCAGGCGTGCGTGCTGGATGCGCTGGTGCTTGTAGCAGTGCTCGCTGCGCAGCCTGTGCGCGAGAGCTCGGTGAGGGCGAGGACCAAGTCGCTCCGAGCCGGACGACGACGACGAGGCAGCGGCTCACCCTCGACTCTCGCTCGCAGGGCTCTCTGTTGCTCTCTCGCGTGCTCTCAGGAGAACAGAGACAAGGTCACACGGTTGCACGAGGGGCTCGGAGGGGTGGTGGCCGCGCAGTGCGAGCTGTTCCTCCTCCCGGCGCGCGAGAGGGAGAACGCGCTACAGCAACAAGGAGCGGGGCCAGAAGGAGAGGTGTCGTCGTTGCCCTTGTACCTTCTGTGTGTGTGTGCTAGAGCGAGCCAGACAAAGGTTCCCCCGCCGCTGCTGCACCGCCTGCGAGTCGAGTCCCGCTGCCGTCGAGGAGAGGAACGAGTCGTCACGGCGAGTCGGAATTGGCTTAGGGTGGGTCGGTCACGGCGGGCGACTGGGCAGCACAGCAGCTGGGTGTGGCAGGGCTCGCTGGCTGCTCTGCGGAGAGTAGTAGTGGCGAGATCAGAGGCGAGTCGGTCGCTCCCTCCCTCGCCTCGCCTCGTCGTCACCTCTCTCCCGCTCTCCACACCCTCTCGAGCCATGTGTGAGTCCGGCCTCGTCGCACCGTGCCCCAGAGCACAAGCTGACGCACCACACCACGCAGCCGACGAAGCCCTGACGGCCGCTCTCGACCTGATCCGGCGGCTGCCTCCTCAAACGGTCGACCAACACCTCGACCACCTGTGCCAGCTCCAGCCAGACTTGGCAGACGACCTCCTCTCGAGCGTCGACCAGCCCTTGCAGCTCCGCCACGACTCGTCCTCGCGCGACTACCTCGTCCGTCCCCCTCCTCCTCCTCCTTCCCCCCACCTCGGGCCCGCCTCGTCCTCCCCTTCCCACACGCTCCAGCTGACTCGGAACCGCACACAGGCCTGCGACTACAACCGCGACGGCGACTCGTACCGCTCGCCCTGGACCAACGAGTACGACCCGCCCCTCGCCGACGGCACCCTCCCCTCGGGCCCGCTCCGCCACCTCGAACTCGCCCTCAACGACGCCTTTGACGTGTACCGCGACCTGTACTACGAGGGCGGCGTGTCGAGCGTCTACCTGTGGGACACGGACGAGGGCTTTGCCGGCGTCGTCCTCGTCAAGAAGGGTGCGTCCCCCTTCGCTCGGCGTCGCACTCTCTGCCTGCGCCCGCGCTCGCTCGTCCGTGCGCTGCGGGTGCAGCCTACGTGTCTCCGTCGTAGACCTGGATGGCTGACTCGCACCTGTGTCCCTGCAGCTTCTGACGCCGGCGACTCGACCTCGTCCTGGGACTCGGGTCCGTCCTGTCTTCCCTCTTAGCCTTCCCGCCCTACACCCTCCCTGCGCCTCTGCAGCCGGCCCAACTTCCTTCCTCGTGCGCTTGCTGACCCTCGCCCGCTCCCCGCCCCCGCAGTGCACGTCTTCGAGTCGTCCGTCGGCCTCCCGACGTCCTCGAGCTCGTCGTCGTCGCGCACCTCGGCTCACTACAAGCTCACGTCGACCGTCATGTTGTACCTCTCCAAGCCGCTCGTGCCGGCTCAGGACGCCGGCGAGAGGAAGGAGGAGGGCGAGGTAGCGCTCGGAGGGAGCATGACGAGGCAGGTGCGTCCGGACGTTCCACCTTCTCGCACGCTCTCGGGCCTCTCACTGACTCCCTTCTCTCTCTTCCTCCTTCTCGCTTGCCTTTCCGCCCTCTCACTTACCCTCGCCGTCACCTCGCCGCCCGACCCGACCGCCTACACTCTGCCCGCCGCAGCACGAGGTGACGGCCGCACTCGACCCGACCTCGAGCGCGACGCTCGCCCAGTCGCACATCGGCAACCTCGGGCGGCTCGTCGAGGACATGGAGGCCAAGATGCGCAACTTGCTCGGCGAGGTCTATTTCTCGAGTGCGTCCGCTCGGCCCCTCTCCTTCGTCGTCGAGCGCGCCCATGCGGGCGAGCAGACGCTGACCAAGGTGGAGCTTGCGTGCACGCAGAGACGAGCGACATCCTCGGCACGCTCAGGAGCCAGCAAGGGCTCGACGAGCGCAGCAAGCACCGCGCGCTCCAGGGCGAGCTCGTCGGGTTGCTCAACCGCCGCAAGCCTGTCGCCGCCTAGGTCGCATCTTGTGTCTCTCTGTACTCTCTGCCTTGCCGTGCAAAGCAACCTTTCGTACTCGTGCGTGTGCTCGAGCGAGCGCGAGGGTGCGAGAGCGGCAGAGCGGGTCCGGAACGTGCGGCCTCTCGCACGGTTGCTCGTCCTCCTGCCCAGCTCCGAGCCGCGGCGCACGCTACGTACCTTCTACAGCTCGCTCGACGAGCTGCAGCGCCACCGAGAGAGCGAGAGAGGAGAGGGCAAGCACTGCCTCATCGTCGTCAAGAGGAACGAGAGGCGGAGCGAGGTTCGAGGCTGGCCGGATAAGCTTGTTCGGCGCTACTGAGCGATCGAGGCCGGTCGTGACGCGGGGCCGCGCACCTTGGCCAAATGGGCGCAGCCTTCGGAGTGACGCCCGAGCCCAGGCTTGGTCGCTCTTGCTGTGCTCACCACGCTCTCGAGCTGCGGCGGCTCGCTGCTTGTTTGTACTGTACCACCACTCGCAGCCCGCCACACGCGATGTGCAGCCCGCCGACGAGCTCGCGCCTGCTCGCCGCCCTCGCCGTCGTCCTCCTCGCCTCGACCACGGCGACCTCGGTCCTCGCCGCAGCGCTCCCCAGCTCGTCCTCCAGCGGCGTGCACCACCTCGCGCGGCGGGCCAACAGCGACCCTCGGCTCAGCGGCGTGACGCGCATCTCGGACGGCCAGGTCGAGGGCATCGAGCGGCTCCTGAACCGGACCGCCAACAAGAGGTGCGTCGCCTCTCGTCCCTCTCGGCCCTCGCTGCACACCTACGTGAGCTGACTCGCACCTTGCACGCACACAGCTGGGAGATCGGCACCCACCTCTCGGCGCTCCTCGAGCTGTCGTACCCGTCCCTGTCGCCCTTCGCCGACTCGACCTCCTGGGCCCGACCCTCGCCCTCGTCCTCGCCCGCCCCGACCGAGATCCTGAGCAACGTCGCCCAGATCCTCTCGAACCAGCCGCAAGGGCAGCAGCAGCTCGTCAGCGACGGCAGCGCCGCCGACCCGGCCTCGGTCGGGCCGTTCGTCGTCCTCGCCAACTTGACGCTCGACGGCGACGAGCAGATCGGCGGCAGGAGCAAGGCGCAGGTCGACGAGGCGGTGCAGCGCCAGGTCGACGTGCTCATGGAAGGGACGCCGAGGACGCCCGACGGCGCCATCAGCCATCGCACCGAGGACGTCGAGCTGTGGAGCGACTTCATGTGTGCGTCGCGCTCTCGCTCTCGCTCCTCTCGATCGAGCACGACGCTGACGCTCGCACCTGCAGACATGGTCCCACCTGTGCGTCGAGCTCATCTCGCCTCTACCCGCGCGCGCCAAAGCTGACCTCGCTCGGACCGCCCGCCCGCAGTTCTTCGCCTACCTCGGCGCCGTCACGCTCAACTCGACGCTCCTCACCGAGGCCTACACGCAGTGCGCCCTGTACCGCACCCACCTGCGCGACGGGCGCACCAACCTGTGGCGCCACATCGACAACTCGTTCCCGGGCGGCGGCGGGCGCGCCGACGACGGCCTGTGGGCGACGGGCAACGGCTGGGCGAGCTACGGCCTCTTGCGCGTGCTCGCGACGGTCGTCAACCACCCGGACGACGGCGTCGTGCGCGAGTTCGAGAGCCAGAGCCGCGACCTGGCGGCGTGGGCGGGCGAGATCATCGAGGGGACCTGGGCTCAGCCGAGGGTGCGTCCCTCCTCCTCTCTTCTCTCCCTCTTGCCGCGCTCCTGCGCTCTCTCGACGTCTACCCTGTGACATACTGACGCCGACGACGTGCGCGCGCAGACGAACCAGGGCCTGCGGCACAACTACCTCAACGAGTCGTCGTCGTTCGGCGACTCGAGCGGGACGGCGCTCCTCTCGGCGGCGACGTTCCGCCTCTCGCTCCTCTCGCGCCGGTTCTCGACCTCGGCCGTCAACCTCACGTCGCCGTCGTCGCTCGCGCTCGCGAGCGCCGAGAACTCGTACCGCGCGCTCGTGCCGGACCGGGTCTCGAGCGCGGGCGTGGTGAGCCCCGTCGTCGACCCGATGTCGTTCCGCGAGCAGCTCGACGGCGTCAAGAGCGACGGGAGCGGTGCGTCGAGCTCCGAGGCGGGCGCGTTCATCCTCTTGCTCGAGGCGGCGAGGCGAGACTGGGTCCAGGAGAACGGCGGCAAGGAGCCATCGGCGGTCGATGCGGGCGTCGACGGCATGTGGTCGAGCGCAGGTGGGCGGGGGAGCCGTCTCGGTGCGGGAGGCGTCGCTGTGGCGGTCGCGGCGGCGCTGGCGCTGCTCGTGGGCGCGTGAGGAGGGGGTTCGACCGCCTGGATTCCGTCGCTCCCTCTCCTCTCTGTTGCTGCATCTGTCTCCCTATCCCTTGCTCTGTATAGCCTTGCTCGATACACGCCTTCTCTTAGACTCGCTCCCCTGCAATATCCGTCTCGCGCCTCGCGCTGTGCGGTGGTCGTCTCGCGCTGCCCGAGTTGCCGCTCTCGCTCTCCTCCTCACCTCTCGCACCGTCGACTCGCTCGTTCCAGCTCGAGCAGTGACGAAGATGGATCCACCGCTGTCACCGACCCAGCGAGCCGCGCTCGAGCAGCTGAGCGCCGTCACGGCGCGGTCGCCCGACCCCGGGTCCGATGAGGGGAGGGGCAGCCTCGAGCTGCTGCGCTCGAGCGGGTGGGACGTCCAGGTGCGTCCTAGTCTCTCTTGTCGTCATCCCCTCAGCCCAATCAGCCGCTCGGCGACGCGCTGGGGTCGCGAGGGCGGCGCGAGGTGGGGGCCACTCGTGACGGGACGGCAGCAGGAGCGGCAACAAGGGCTCAGAGCAGCGGGGCGAGCAGCTGCCGCAGCTACGTAGGCCTGTGGGTCAGGCTCGGGCCAGCTCTGGATCCAGCTCGCTCGCCGGGAGGGAGTCCCCCCAGCACCGCCTCGTGGAGGCTCGCCCTCGGCGGCATCCGCTCTCGCGCCGGCCAGGGCCTCCTGCAGCAGCCGAGACAGCTCGAGTGATCGTACTGACCCTGTTTGTCACGCTCGCAGACAGCCATCTCGCGCATCTACGACGGCGAGGGCGGCGCACCCTCGCCCGGCTCGTCCTCGTCTGCCGGCGCCGCACAGCACGCCTACCCGCCAACGCCCGACGACCACGAGCCCGACGTCGACGACGCGCTCTTGACGGGGAGGAGAAGCGGCGCAGCGCGCAGGAGGACCTCGGGCGGCACGGGCGGGCTTGGCACCGGCGCCGTCGGGCTCTACTATCTTCGCCAGGTGCGTCGCCCCTTTCTCGTCCTTCGGGCGTACCCTCTGCGCCGCAGCTGGCGAGGCCGGAATCATCATGCTGACACAAGCTGTGCTACCCGCGCACAGGCTCTTGCCGTCCCCATCGCCATCCTCTCGTTCCCCGCCTCGCTCATCTACAACCTCGGCGCGCTCCTCCTCGGCCTCGTCGCCCGCCTCTTCCGCCTGCGAGGGCCCTCGACGACAACCCTCCGGCCGCGCAACCCCTTCTCGCAGCGCGCGCCGAGGACCATCCTCTCGCCCACCGCCGCCGCCGAGCAGTGGGTCAAGGCGATCGAGGAGGCGACGGGCCTCTCGCGCCAGGTCGACGACGCTGCGTCCTCCGCGTCGGGCATGCAGGCGACCTCTTCGTCGTCCTCCTCGGCTGGCCTCGCCGCTCGTCGTCGAGGATCAGGGCTCGCCCCGCCCGGCTCGGGCCGGCGCATCCCTCGGTTCCTCATCGGCTCGTACGACGCCGCGCTGCGCACCGCGCGCGACGAGAAACGCGTCCTCATGGTCGTCCTCTCGAGCAGCGAGAACGAGCGCGACGCTCGGTTCAAGCGCGACGTCCTGTGCGACGAGGAGGTGAATCGCGTTGTCGAGGAGGAGGACGTGCTCGTGTGGGGCGGCGACGTTGGCGAGCGCGAGGCCTTCCAGGGTGCGTCATGTTCTCTCTACATTCTCTCGCCGTGCTCATCTGCAGGCAGGAGCTGACGCTCGTGCACCTGCAGTCGGCCAGACGCTGTCCTACATCGCCCTCCCCTTCGTCGCCTTCGTCGCCCTCCAGCCCTCCACTCCCACCTCGTCCAACCCCGCCACCGCCTCGACCGTCGCTCCCCGCCTGCGTCTCCTCACCCGGCTCGAGCACTCCTCCTCGGCACCCCTCACCGCCGCCTCCCTCCACACGCACCTCGTCACGCTCGTCCTCCCGCGCGCCAAGCCCTACCTCGCCCGCCTGCGCGCCCAGGACGCACAGCATGCCGCAGACCGCCTCGCGCGGGACGAGGCCGAGCGCCGCGTCAACGAGCTCGCGCGCCGCGACGAGGAGAAGGTGCTCGCCGTTCGGCGCCGCGAGGAGGAGCGTCGCCGCGCCGAGCGCGAAGCGGCCGAGCGAGCCGAGCGAGCGCAAGCCGAGCTTCGAGAGAGGGAGCGCGTTGCAGGGCTCGCGCGGCGTTGGAGGGCGTGGAAGCGCGCCGAGCTGGCGGGACGGCCCGAGGGGAACGACGTCCGGGTCGCGGTGCGGCTCGGTGACGGGCGCAGGGCGATGCGCGGGTTCCGTGCCGAGGATGGGACAGACGAGGTGTACGGCTGGGTCGAGTGCGAGCTCGGCGCGGCGGACGATGCGGCGCAAGCGCAGGCCGAGGGCGAGGGCGAGGGCGAGGGCGAGGTCGAGCAGCGCGCGCCGCCCGAGGGCTGGCTGCAGCAGTTCCACTTCCGCCTCGCGACCACCTTTCCTCGGCAGGTCATTTCCCTCGCGCCGCACCTCGCTGCACCGTCGTCCGCCGCGAGCGCCGCCGCCGCAGCTGCGACCGGCGAGCGCGTCTCGGTCGACGAGGCGTTCCGGGGCCTCGGCAAGACGGTCAACCTCGTCGTCGATGGACTCGAGGAACGTAGACGCATGAGTATGAGCAGCAGGGAGGGCGACGATAGTGACGAGGAAGAGGAGGAGCTCGAGTCGGACTGAGGTAGAGCAGACTGATATTGCATGGACTGGACGCGCGCACGGTACAGAGGCAGAGAGCAGAGACAGTAAGAGAGATAGTGCTACGAGTGGCTCTGTGCAAGGCTCACAATGAGGATCATCGTCGCTAGGGTTGGGACGAAGACGCCAAGGGCGGAGACGGTTACCGACGGGGCGCAAAAGCAGCTCCACCGCTCGCCGACGATGCAGTCGCACGCTGCGGCCGGCGCACGCCACCAGCTCTTCTGGCGCAAGTCGACCTTGTATCCCGACCTGTGCGAGGGCGGGTCGTGCGCGAGCTGGTCGAGGAAGGCCGGCAGCCTGCACGGATCGCTCAATCCTCATCAGCTCGCTTTTCGGCTGGAGGGTGCGCGAGCAGGCAGGCTTACTTTTCCTCGTTCGAGACCCGCCTGCGCACGAGCACGCGCGGCTGCGGCCCGCCGACGCAGACGAGCCACCTCGGCGCGACCTCGAACCGGAGAGCGCGCCGAATCGCTTGGCCTTCGGCACCGCTGCGCGCGACGTGGTGGATCGAGAGGGACGGATATGCTTTAGCGAGCTCGGGACGATGCGCGAAGGGCAGCGGCTTGACGGGCGACAGGGCCGACGCAGTGTGCTGGTCTGCGCAAGAGACCGTCCGGGATGAGCGTAAACGGGCGCAGAGAGGGCCACCTCGAGCGACGCACCGCTGTGAAAGCACTCGAGCTGCGCGGGGACAGGGCTTGCGTCAGCCAGCTGCTCAGACAGGGTCGAGGGCGGGAAAGGCGCACCACGACAAGCCTCCCTTCGTCCTCGTACACGAACACCTCTCTTAGCTCGCCGAGCGTCTCGATGTCGTGCGGCGCTTCTTCGGGCACGAGGAGAGGTAGCATCCCCTGCATCGTAGATGTTCAGGAGGGAGAGCAAGAAGTGGCTCGCTGTCACGGAGAAGGTGTGCCCTTGCACCCCCAGGGGCGCCAAGGGGAGATACGCTGACGGGAACAGCTCTCGCCCGCCGATCCGGCAGGAGGCGTTGCAGGGCGCACCGCTGCTCTGGACGATCGTTGCGCGTTGGCCGAGCCCTGCACAGAGGAAGAGAGCGAGCAGCAGAGCCAGCCGCAAGCGCTCGACGAGCCCGAGGACGACCTTCTCAAGTTGCTCTCGCCCGGTCGCTCTCGACCTGGAGAAAGCTCGAGGCACAAGACGACGTTACAGGACCGGTAATCCTACACAACAAGCGCCCTTGCTCGCTCCAGCTTGCACCTTGCCGTCTCGAGCGGGTCTCGCTCGAGCGCCGTCGGCGGCGGCGGCGGTGCTCCCGACGGGCGAGCGGCGATCACTGCGAGCGAGGACGCCAGACTCAGTCAGTATAGACACGCAGGGAGCGAGAAGTCCGAGCGAGAGCGAAAGAGAGGACGCACGCTTTGCCTGCGAGACGAGCTTGTGCGGCAAAGCGCCCAACATGCGCTGGACCTCGTCGAGCGTCTCAAAGAGTTCCTCCTGCTGAGCCGCTTCCTCCCCGCTCACCTTCTTGAGCCCGAGGTACGTCTCCTCGACCTCCTTGGCGAGCGGGCGCGTCGAGTCGGCGAGATCGGCGGCCGGCATCGTGCGCGAGAGGCGAGAGAGGGACGAGAGGATGGCGTCGAGCGTGCGGGCGGTTTCTGGGTCAACCTGCGAGCACAGTCGACCGTCAGGACCGTACGAGTTGAAGGAGGCAAGTTGAAGGAGGCAAGAAGACGCACCTTGCGACGACGACGGCGCGGCGGTCGGACCGGCTTGCTCGCCGGGACAGTCTCGTTGAGGAGGGTGGGAGAGCGCGACGGTGAAGCGACCTCGACGACGTCGGCGTGATGACGGTGTCGTTGAGGCGACGTCGACGGCGAAGACGTAGGACGAGAAGGTGGAGCGGCCGAGGCGGGCGGCGTGACGAGGTGAGGTGGGGCGGGCTGTCGGGGAGGGGGAGGGAGACGGGCTTTTGTCGAGACGACGGGCGAGAGCGGGCCTCGAGGGGTGGCGTGCTGCACGAGAGAGCCTGAAGTGAGCGACAAGATCGAGTTTGGGGACGGCAAGGCGGAAAGTGAGCGCACCTTGCTGGAGAAAGGGGACGCGCTCGGACCCCTGTGACCGTCTCGCACCTCCTGCAGTCCTCGCAGCACCGCCCGCTCGACCAGCTCCAGCTCATCCCACCTGTCGCCGAGCCTCGTCTCGGGGCTCTCGAGGCGCAGGCGCGTCAAGCACGCGAGCGCCCCCTCGAACGCCTCGATCGCGTTCGCCCGCTCCACCGGCCCGCCCGCGCCGTACTGCTGGTACAGCCTGCCGAGCTCGTACAGAGCGATCGCCTCGTACGGCTCGTCCGTGAAGCTTCTTGCGATCGTGAGGAAGACGTGCGACGCCTCGCCCGGATCGCCGGCGCGAAGGAGGCAGTGGCCGAGCGAGAGGTGCCGCTCGGGGCTCTCGGGGCCTTGCTCGACGGCGAAGCGGCTGCAGGCGGGCAGGAAAACATCAGGACGCGTACCTGGACTCGCTCGGCACAGGGAGGAGAAGAGGAAGAGGCGACGCACTGCCACGAGAGGGCCTCCTCGACGTCGACGTCCTCGAGCTGAAGAGCAAGCAGCCTCGCCGTCTCGGGCTGGATCTCGTCTGCGCGGTGAAGCAGAGTAAGCACCTGAGCGTAGATCATGACGAGCGAGAGAAAGGGGACGCACTGAGCTGCAGCGAGTTCTGCAAGAGCTGGATCGCCTGCGCCCGGACGGCCGGATTGGTCGAGTCGAGGTAGAGCGCGGCGAGCGCATTGAGGACGGGCACGTCCCGCGCCGACAGCGGGTCACCGAGGAGCTTGAAGAGACGAGCGCGCTCTTTGTCGAACTGCACGGGCGGGGGCGGGAGTCAGCGACGAAGGGTGAGGGGACGAGCGGAACGAAAAGGGGACGCACGGCCTGCATCTCGTCCCACGCCGCTTTCCTCCTCCCGCTCTTCGTCTCACTGACGCAGAGCTCCCACTCGGCACTCCTCCCGGCCCTGCGCAGCTCGCGCCGTGCGTGCTTCTCATCCTCGGACAGCTGCGGGACCGGGAACGGGCCGGGCCCGCGCCGTGCGGGCTTGACGGGCGGGCGAGCGACGTAACGCTTGGGCTCGACTGCTGCACGCTTGCTGGACGACGAGTAGGTCGAGCGGGAGGGGGACGAGCAGGGCGGCTCGGCGGGATGAGGAGGTCCGTGCGGCGAGTCGACGTTCGTGTCGGCGTAGCCGCCCAGGCCGTCGTCGGCAGGTCGGCAGGTAGTCGGCGCGACCGGCTCGTCCCAGTCGTGCACGCGCGGCGACGGCGGCGGCGGCTGCTCGAAGAAGGTCGTCGGCTGGTCGGGGTGGATCGGCGAGTGCGACGACACGACCTCGGTCGGGACGAGCGGCGGGGACCTGGGCGAGGAGGTCGTCGTGACCTCGTCGAGGGGGATGCTCGCGCCGAGGCCGTGATGAGGGTGCCCAGACGGGACGGCGGCCGTGCGCCGAGGCGAGCGTCGTCCACCGCCGGCCGATGCAGCCGGCCCGATCTCGATCGGCGAGTCGATCGTCTCGACGCCTCCGGGGCCGAACGAGACGAGCGCACGACGCTGCGGCGGCGTCGAGGTTGGCGAGCCGATGCCGAACAAGGACGACTCGGGCGAGAGGACGACGCTCGACGGTGCCGACCTCGACAGCTGTGCGCTCGGCGAGTACAGCTCGCTGTGCGAGCGGTCCGCCGCGCCGTAGAAGGGCGAGGATGCAGGTGGCGGCGAGCGGTACGTGCTCGTCGAGTCCTGGGCGAGGCGGGGGCGCGACGACGAGGAGGTTGGCTCGCCCGAGGCTGACAGGTACTCGGTGGCGGAGACGTACTCGGACGACGTGCGAGTAGTCGAGCTCGGCGAGAAGACGTTGCCTGCGCGGCTGATAGACCGCGGGGCCGACGACTTGGTCGGCGAGCGCGAGCTCGAGTCGTTCGAGGCTCGCCTGGGCGACAGCGTGGAGCCGCCGTTCTGCTCGACCCGGTCGACGGCAAGGCGTCGACGCGAGCTTGGCGTAGCGAGGTCGGTCCGGCTCGAGCCGCTCGAGCGACCTGCCCGCTCGGTCGACGACGCCTGCGACGGCTCGCTCGTATCGCCGCTTGCACCGACGGCGACGCCGCTCGCCCAGCGCGTGATGTCGTCTCGGCTAGACGAAGGGCTCCTCGACGTGCTCGCCGGGCGAGGCTCGGTCGGGCGCGAGCTCGACGTGTTGGCCGTCTCGCCGAGCGCAGAAGTCGACCGGCCTCGCGCTCGCGGCGTCAGCTCGGGCAGGCCCGCGAGCGCCATGCCGCGACCAGCTTGTTCGACAGCACCGTCGGTCCATGACCTGCCCGTCGCGCTTTTCGACCCGTCGTAGGGCGCGAGCCTATCTTGCTGCGACGGGCTCCACGGCGACGACGCCCAGGGCGCGCCTGTCACGGTCGAGTTCATCGCCGAGCGCGAGGAGGGCGAGCTGAGGGCGTGGTCGTGAGGCCGTGAAGCGGGCGATTGGAGGGATGGCGTGCGCGCGAGGGAGCCGTCGTCAAGGAGGGGCGAGCGGGGCGTGCGGCGAGACGAGCGGTCGGCGTCGTGTCGGCGCAGCGAGGACTGCACGTCGATGTGGTGCGGTCGAGCTCGAGACGAAGAGGACGAGGAAAGACGAGAGGGCGAGTCGAGCGCGCTGCCGTAGAGCTGAGGGTCCGTGCGCGACGCCGAACCCGACGGTCGCGAGGCGCGACGGCTCGACGAGGGGGCGTAGCTCGGCTGAGCCGACGTGCTCGGCTCGACCAACGGCAGTGGGCCGCCCTGCTGCTCGACGATCGAGGTCGGCGCCGGCCCGAGGGAGGACGACTCGCGACCTGCGGCATCGTCCTCGCCGGCGAGCGCGCCGCTCGACCGGCCGGCCCGAGACGCTGGACCCAGCTCGTACTGCGACGCCGACGAGGGCGATACCGGCGACCGGAAGTGCGACCCGTCGTCGCTCGACGGGCCCGCCGAGAGCCGGTTCTGCCCTGAGCTCGCCGCGCGGCTTCGGCGCGACGTCGTCGACGCCGCAGTCGGAGCCACGAGCACGTCGTCGCCGCCGCCGAGGAAGAACGAGTCGTCGTGTGGCGGCGACACGAGGTCGAGCCCGGCGTGAGCGTAGTCGGAAGCCGTGAGCGACGGGTCGTACTCGACGCCGGGTGGGAGGACCGAGGTGCCGCGCGAGCGGTACGAGGCCGTCTCGTCGCCGTGTGCTGGCGCGCCGTCGTGCAACGAGCTTTGTGCGACGACTGAGGGGGAGCGGCGAGAGGCGAGGGATGGGTCGCCGAGTGCGGTCGAAGGCGCGACGCTCGGGCCGGCGCCGAAGAAGGGCTCGCTCGGAGGGCGTCCCGCGCTCGCAGCGAAACTCGACACGTCGTCGGTGCCGTAGCAGAGCGGCTTTGAGCTGCTCTCGCCGAGCGGCACCACGAGGCCGTTCTCGGGCGACGACCTGGGCGACCTCGGCCCGGCGCGCTCGAGCCTCGCCGACCTCGACGCCCTCGGGCGCGCGCTGCCCGCATCGACGTAGTCGAGCAACTCTGGCGGAACCGAGAGCGCGCGCCGGTGCTGCTGCTGCTTGTGCGGATCCCGCCGGTGGATGGACGAGCGCGAGAGGTAGCTCGCGCCCGAGCGGAACGAGAGCGCCGGCGACGAGTGCGTCGGCTCGGTCTCGGTGACGATCGGGCCTGCGGGGAGGGAGGGCAAGGCGTCAGTACGAGATCATGGCCTTCGAAAGCCCGAGCGGAAGTGGACGCACTGAGGACGGCCCTCCCCCAGTCTCCTCCGCCGAGCCCGACCGGGTTGCCCCACCAGTCCCTGAGCCCGCCGTCGTCCGGAACACGCCTCGTGCGCTCGGCCCACTCGCGCTCCTCGACGCCGAGCTCGCCGTCGACGAGCGGCGCGCGCTGGGTGCGCAGGCCCGAGCGCGCCGGGAGGTACGACCACCCGAGGGCGCGGAACAGCGGGGCGCGCTCGCGGTCGAGGTGCGGGAACGACGCGCCGGACGAAGGCGCGACGGGCGGGGACGGCATGGGCGTCAGGGTGCGGTCGGCGGGGCGAGGCGAGGCGGCGCCGGGAGGGGGAGAGGGCGGGGGCGACACGCTCGTCGAGCGCACGGGGAGCGGCGAGGGCGGGCGAGAGCGGTAGGTCGAGCGAGGGGACCCGGCGGGCGTCATGACGACGGGCGGCGAGTCGAGAGGCGTGGTCGAGGCGAACGGCGTGCGCGCGCCGGCCGGAGGGCGCAGGTCGAGGCGCTCGTCGGCGGCCCAGGCGTCGCCTCGGACGTCGTAGACGGAGGTGCGAGTCGACGGCGGCGAGTTGGGGAGCGAGAGTGCGGGTTGGGCGGGCGAGGCGGCCTTGGACGGCGCGAGGCTCGAGAGGTCGGGTGTCTCGGGCGGCGCTGGACGAGGCTGATCTTCTGCGAGCGCCCGCGCGAAGAGTCAGCAAGGGCCCGAGAAAGCTGGAGAGCGAGGATCTAGACGCACCTTGTGCCCGACGAAGCTGTGCCGAGCCTTGTCCACGGTGCGGCTCGCCGCCGAGTCGCTCCCACACGCCCTGCATCATCCTGCCGAGGACCTCCTCCTGCTCGGGCTTGAGGGCGTACTTGGTGCGGAGCCTCGCGCGCTCACGCTCGTGCGCACCGCGGGCCCTCGCGCCGTCGTCGCCGTCGTCTCGCGCTGCTGAGGGACGAGGAGGAGGAGCGACGAGGGGCGACCTCGGCGGCGGGCCGAAGAGGGCCTCTCCCTCGGCTCGGTGGGCGTACGCTGACGCAGCGAAGGCGTCGGAGGGGCGGTCGAGAGTCGGATTGTCGGTGTCGGCGGGAGGACGAGGGCGGAGGTGGGTCGAGCGGAGGGAGAAGGGCGCCGAGCGGGTCGAGGTGGGCGAGGGGGGCCCAGGCTCGCTCGTCGGGGTGAGCTGGGCTGGCGAGTCGGTCCAAGGGTGCGTCGTTGTCGTCGCTGGCGCCGTGGTGCTGGCGAGAGGGCGAGGGGCGTGTGCTTGCGGGGCGCCGGGGCGAGGCGGCGAGGCCATGGGCGGGTGTGGACGCTGCTGCGGCGGCGGGGGGGCTGAGAGTGCGGTGCAGGCGGTGCAGCGCGCGCTCGCTCGCAGCAGCTGCGCGTGCGAGGCGGTCGAGGAAGAGCGCGAGAGCGAGAGAGCGAGAGCGAGGCGACGGCGAGGCCCCGGCTTGCGGGGAAGCACCGAGCCCACGAGGCGCGAGCGCACCCTTCCTCTCGAGCAGCGCGACAGCGAGCTCTGCACAGCACGAGCACAGTCCAGCAGCATCTCTCGCTCTCTGCAACCGCCCGCCTCGTCTTCTCCCACCAGCTCGAGCCTGTCGCGCCTGCTGAGCCTCTCGCCTCGGCCGTCCGTCTCGCCGCGCCCGCGCTCTGAGGCAGAAGACGACGTTGCGGGCTGGGTCTTGACGGATGCACGGATCGAGACGAGAGGGGGACAAGGACGAGGCGCGGCGAGGGGAATACACGCAAGGCGGCGCGAGGGCGAACGAGGGGGACGAGGGCGAGGGCGAGCGGTCGGCGAGCAAGCGCACAGGTCGACGCGCCTAGTAGCCGACGCCGATCAGGTAATCGGCGAGGTCCTGCGAGGGGCGTGCGACGAGGGGTCTGGGTCAGCTACACCTGCTCGACGAAGCTCGACAGGGCCGGGGGGAGGGGGCGCACCTCGACGATCTTGGTCGCCTCGCCGGGCACGGTCGGGTGCGCGTACTCGGCGACGAGCACTGCCTGCGTCGTCTTGACGCACACGATGCCGTCCGCCTGCGCGCAAAGGGACGGGCGAGTGTGGGTCAGCGAGAGCTGGACCGAGGCGAGGTGGGCGAAGCGGGACGAGGACACGAGAGCGCGCACGCACCTGCTTCTTGCCGTACACGCTGCGGTCGTCGGCGCGGATGGTGAGGAACTTGGTCCCCGCGGCACGGACGCCGCTCGCCTGGGCCGACGAGGGGTCGTTGAACGCGGCGAGGATGGCGCTCTGCTCCTCGGGCGCGAGCTGCGGGGCGGGCAGGGGTGCGCGTCAGGTCTCGTGATGGCCTCATCGCTGGACTGTGGGATCTCGGGACGCACCTGGTAGCCCTGCGACTGCGCCCACACGCCGCCCTGCTGGCCGAGGATGGCCGCCTTGTTCACCTTGCCCGTGCCGAGGAGGTTCGAGTCGACGTCTGCGCGAGCGTTGCTCGAGTCAGCTGAGCTCATGCGGCAAGGTCGAGGCAGCACCGGGCTCACAGGCTGCGGCGAGAGGAGGATCGAGTGGGAGGGAGCGATGACGATGAGGGCGAGGCGGCGAGGGGACGGGCAGGACAGAGAGTCAGCTCGGGTGGCTGGCACAGGATCCGGTAGACGGTGGAGAGGGACGCACTCTGCCAGGACATGGTTCTGCTGAGGTTCGAGGAGCGTGAGGAGGACGAACGAGCTGTTCGACTCTGGCCCGCGCGCTGTGCCGCCTCCCACGGTCCGCTCGCCCTCTCTCTGCTCGAAGCGCTCTCTGCACAGGCTCGAGCCTCGGTCGACTGCGACGACCTCACGCTCTCCTCGCCGCACGATGACCCGAAACACAAGAGACGCGCACAGTTGCACTCGCACCCCGACATGCTCTCCCCACCTCGTCCTCGGACAGCTTCCTCACACGGGGCTCTGCTTGCGCACGCCGCATATCCGGTCCGTCACCTGCGTGCATAGAGTGGCCGTCAGTCAGGCGAGCTGCACGGCGAGCATGCCTTGGCGCCGTCGAGCTTTCGAGGTGCGCGAGGTGGAAGCACGAGGGCCGACCGACGCACCTGTCGCACGCCCGGCGCGCTCAAAAAGTGCCCGATGACTGGAAGTTGCCGCATGAAAGACAGGACGACGGGGAAGAAGTCGCTGCGAGGCGGTCGAGGGACAGAGGGACAGAGTCAGCGACCGAGGCCTTCACCGAGTGCTGACCGGGCACGCGCGCAAGACGATGCGCCCGGACCCGGCGGGGGGCTCGACGAGCGGAGCGAGACGTACCCGAACAAGTTGAGGAACCCGAACATCTCGATCAGGACGCCGAAGAAGGGGTACTTGAGGAAGACGAGGAGGATGCCGCCGACGAACGCAAACGCTGCAGGGCGCGCGGAGAATGTAGGCGAGTCAGCTGCGGGGCCTCGACACGAGAGGTACCGGCACAGCACGGCGTGCTGTCCGACAAGCCGGATGCGCGCGAGTGGGACAAGGGGCGAAAGCTGGACGCACTTCCTCGCAGTTTGTTCCGCCTCGCGAAGAAGTACCAGGTCTTGCGCGGCCCGATGATGAGCGGCAGCCCACACACGAAGAGGATCTGCGAGTGCAACGAGAGCTCGTCAGGCGAGTGCGTGCGTGCGAGGCGCAGCTGAAGGGCGAGAGGGGACGCACGTTGCCGAGGGCGATGAGAGCGCCGTCGAAGAGCATGATGACGCCGAGGAGCATGAAGAAGGCGCCGAAGGACGTGAGGCCGACCTGTTGCGCGTGCCGGTCGGTGCATCGGGAGCGGGCGAGGGCGTGTCGAGGGGAGATGGGGAAGAGGGGAGGAGGAGAGCGAGGCGAACGTCAGCTCGCACTCTTTGTAGAGGGCCCGACGCACGCGCATTGGCCGTTGCAGAGGTACTGTGACGACCCGAGCCCATCCACGGCCGGGCCCGCCGAGCAGGAGCAGGACAGAGACCTCATCGTGGTCGAGGAGCACTCACGCCGATTTCTGCGAGGACAGGCATCAGCGGGCGGGTCTGAGCAGGGCTGCAGGACGGTGAGAGCTCACTCTGAGAGTCTGTCAGCCACATGGCGAGTCTAGAGGGCGGTAGGGTGCGAGGGAGGCTGCAAGGCCTCCGCTCCGCACTGCGCCGCCCTCTCGCTCTCTCGCGGGCGGAGACCGTCACACCGCCGTCCGCTTTCGTCTGAGACAAGGTTTGCTGGCAAGGGCGCACGCACAGACTACTTTGCAACGCACGCATACGACACGACAAAGACTCTGTCGACCAGCTCGCCGTCGACCCCGACCGCCCTCCACTCGAACACGTCCCGCCCGAGCACCTCGCCCGCCTCGTCGCTGCACCGCCGCTGCCGGTCCACCTCGTACACCCGCACACCCTCCCCTCGTCGTCCTGCTGCGAGCGCCGCCTCGACCTCGAGCGCCGAGGGCGGCTCGACCGCGCCCGCCCCGGCGAACGACAGCGCGATCCACCCGCCGTGGTGCACGCCCGAGCGCGACACGCCCATCCACCCCCACTCCTCGACCCGGTCCTCGTCAAGCGTCCCGCCCGCCCCGCCGAGCGTCACGAGGAGCATGCCCTCGTCCTGCACCGCGCCTCGCTCGCGCACCTCGGCCGTGCGCTCCCACCCCTTCTCGCGCGCGGCGGCGGCGGCGAACGCGCTCACGGCCGTCGAGTTGGGCGCCGCGGCGAACGAGGGGACGAGCGAGTAGGGGAGGAAGCCGCGCGTGTAGGCGTGCGAGTGGCCCGAGAGGATGATGGAGCACCGGGCGCGCGCGAGGAGGGGGACGAGCGTCGTCCGGACGTAGGCCGACCTGCGCGACAAGAGAACAGCGAGGGTCAGCTGCAATGCGCCAAGGAGAGTCAAAGGAAGGAGGGAAGACGAGGAGCGACGACGAAGAGAGAGAGAGAGAGAGGGAAGGGGAGGACGCACCACTGCGACTCGCCGCCGCTCGCCCACGCCTCGCGGTCCCACCACTCGATCCACGGCGCCGTGTGCACGATGACGACCCGCAAGCTCGCCCTCTGCCACTCGTCCCGCCCGACCTCGAGCCGCAGCCACCGGTCCTGCTCGCGCTGCTCCTCGAGCGTCGGCAGGTTCGAGTCGAGCACGAGGATGCGCATCCTCGCGTGCGGCGACAGCGCGTAGTACGTCCCTCGCCCTCGGCCATCCCACGGCCCGCCCGTGTAGGCGTTGACGCCCGTCGCGTCCCAGTCGTGGTTGCCCCGCGCGAGGAGGATCGGCGTCTTCTGGCCCATCCGCCACCGGCTCGACAGGCCGCGCGTCAGGACGTCCCACAGGTCCGTCTGCCACTGGGCGAGGTCGTGCGGGTTCTGCGCTGCGTCGCCGGCGTGCAGGAGCAGGTGCGGGCGGCGAAGAGGGGAGAGCGGACGAGTCGAGGGGGAGGAGAAGGCGGAGGGAAGGGCCGAGGGCGAGAAGTAGTGCGACGGGAGCGAACCGGCGACGGAGAGGAGGCGCAGGAGGACGCGGCGGAAGGTGCGCAGGTTGTACTGGTTGTCGGCGACGCAGGCGATGTGCAACGTCGTCGCCTGGCCCTCGGCGCCGACCTCGGGTCCGAGCCAGGGCACGGCGTGCCGGACGACGGCGCGCGTGCGGGTGCTCGAGACGAGGTGCAGCTCGTACTGGTACAGTACGCCGCCGCGCAGACCGTCGACACGCGCCGTGTGGACGATGCGGGCGCCCTGCGCCTCGTTCTCGGGGACGAGCTCCGAGCGCTCGACGTCGAGCGGGCGCCACTCCCACTCGGCGCGAGCTCGCCCTGCTGCCCCTCGTGGCTCGCCGCCGAACCCTCTGCCCAAGCTCGTGCCTGCGCTCGGCCGCCGCTTGGTGCCGAGCCTCGCGCCCCACTCGCGCTCGTCGCCGCAGCCGGTCGTCTCCCACACGACGACGGCGCGGCCCTCGCCGCGCACAAAGACGAGCGGCTCCTTGCGCAATGCGCAGGACGAGGTGCGCAGGCCGAGGGGGGCGAGCAGAAGGGAGGACCACCGCTCGTCGTGCGCGCGGTCGCGGAGCTTGAACTGGGCGAGGTACAGGAGGGAGGTGGTCGGGCCGGCGAGCTGACGGGTGAAGAGGACGGCGAGGAGGAAGACGACAATGAGGATGCCGACTAGGCGAGGTCGACGTCGTCGTAGGCTGGCTCGAGGAGGAGGCGGTGCCGGTGCTGAGGAGGGTGCGGGAAGGGAGCGCTTGTCGAGCGAGGGGAGGGGTGGCGGCGCTGCGGCGAAGGTTGCGTCGCCTGCAATGCTGGCCGAGCTGCCGGTCCGGACCAGGGGCGCCCGAGTGCTGCGGGTGCGCAGGGTCGAGATGGCCGGCGTGAGAGGCCGGGGAGGAGAGGTCGAGCGGGCCATGTCGACGGCTGCGCGCGGTGCAGAAGGGTAAGCGGGTGCACGCACAGTCTCTGAGGCTCTGGAGAGGACAGTCGGGCGCACCTGCGGCGTTGTCCTATGCTGCCATCCGGCGAGAGGCAACCACGCCGATGAGAGCCAGGCGGGCTGGGCTCTGCGCTTGTGGCCGTGCAGCGCGCTCGACGGGCCTTGGATTAGTCGTACGAGATGGCCAGATCAAGCTCACGCAGCCAGAGCGAGGCGAGCGCCGTTGCTCTCGCTCAACCGGGACCGCCGCGACGACGAGGCGAGGCGCGAGGAAGGCTCGCCTTTCTTTTGGACTGGGAGCATCGCGCAGCACAGAATGTATACAAGTGCACAAGGACTCGACTCGCAGCAGTCTACAAGAGAGCGACTTTCCTCGCCGCCCCGCTCGTCCCTGTCCTCCTCGACCCGGATCTCAACGGCGAGCCGCTCACAGCTTCGACTCGCGTGCCGCCGCCTCGTGCAGGTCCATGAGCATGTCGGCCGCCTTGCGGAAGTTGTCGACATACTCTGCGCCGGGCACGTCGTGGGTGCAGGTGACCGACAGCTGCAGCTCGTCCGGATCTGCGTCGCGGCGACGGCGAAGGGTCAGCTCGTGCGCTCGCTGAGGGAGGAGGGGGAAGAGGAAGCAGAAGAGGACGCACGGATCATGTAGGGAATGCCAAGCCCGCCCTCGACGACCGGGCCCCAGCCGTACGACGGCGCGTGCCGGATGTAGATCTGGCTCGTCGACATGCGCCACGTCCCGCTCTCCTTGACGAGCGGGTCGGCAAACAGGCCGTCGCCCTCCATGACGGCCGCACGCTCCTCGGCCGTGATGTCGGGCGACGTCGCAGCGAGCATCTTGAGCCCGAACAGGTGCCGGTCGATGCCCGACCCGGACGAGGCGAGCTTCATGTCCGAGCCGTGGTGCGCGATGGCGGCACGGAACAAGGCGACCTTCTCGGCGGGCGACGAGCCCGACGGGTTGTCGACGAGCGCCTGGACGAAGGCGAGCGACTCGGGCGTGAGGATCCGAACCGTCTCGGTCCGGCCGAGCTGGAAGCGCCGGGTCTGCGCCGCCTCGTAGGTCGCACAGGCGCGGTTGAACTGCAGGGAAAGCATGAGAGAGTCAGCGACTCGCTCTCAGAGACGGGTTGAGCGGCACATTGGACGATCGAGCCCGAGTTGGAGGAGAAGGAGGAAGGAGGAGGAGAACAAGAGGACGGCCGGCGCACCGTGAGGTAGTAGGCGAGCTGGAACAGCATCTGGCACCAGCCGTCAGGGCTCGTCTTCATCTTCTTGATGCCCTCCTTGCCGTAGCGCGTGTACATCGTGTAGTGGACCCGATACCGGTCGACGTGGGCGGCGAACTCCTTCTCGGCGTCGGCGATGTGCTGCCGAGAGGTCGAGTCGAGGTCGAAGTGGAGTTGCGTCGGCTCGGGTGCGGAGGAGGAGGAAGAGGAAGAGGGGAAGGGGTCGCCGTGGAGGATGCGCTTGGTGAGGAAGTCGTTCATGCGGGCCGTCGGCGTGCCTGCGAGCACGCTCTCGGCGAGTCAGCGCTGCGCCGAAGAGAGAATGGATTGGTCCAGGAGAGCTCGAGGGAGACGCACCGTCCATGCCTACAAGGTGAAGGGTCAAGAGTCAGCGAGTCGCTCACGGTGAGGTACAAGGAGGACGAGGAGGAGGAAGAGGGGACGCACAGGAGTGCTCGCCGATGCACCCAGTCTCGCCGTTGCGGTACACGACCCACTGCAGCGGCTTGTCCCACCACCGGTTTCCGCCTTCGGCACCGCCCGTCCACAGGAGCTTGCTCCAAGCCTCGAGCTCCCTCTCGCCCTTCCACGGATCGGGCGTCGCCTCGTCGAGCGCGATGACGAAGGCGGCGTGGTGGATCTCGCGCAGGGTCGCGACGTTTGTCGGCGAGGAGGCGACGAGGTGACCGTGAGCGTCGGCCCAGCGGTCGCGGTTGACGCCCGTGAGGACGCCGACAGGTGGTGCCGGCTCGGCGCCGCCTTCTCGCTCGGCCTCGTCGATGACCTTCTGCACAGCCGAGCGCAGCGCGTCGACGCCGTACTCCTCGCCCTGGGCGTCCGAGAAGGAGACCCGGAAGAAGCGGTTGCGCTTGACGACGACGAAGTGCTGGGCCGACGGATCGTCCTCGCGCGTCTTGATGGCGTAGTCGGCCGGCGAGGCGGGGATGCGGCAGGCGTTCCACATCCACTTGTACGACTCGTTGCAGAGCTCGCCCTGCGCCGCGTCCTTGGGGTTGTTGAGCTCTGGCTCGAGGAGGCCCTTGACGACGAGGCGGCGGAACTCGAGGGCCGTCTTGGCGATGGTCGCGGCGACGTAGGCCGAGTCGGCGGCAGGAGGATTGGCGGTACCTCGAGGAGCTTGCGGAAACCGGTCGAACTGCGAGCGGCGACGAGCCGAGTCAGCGTGAGGGCTTCGAGGGTCGTCGCGAGGAGGAGGAGGGGGAGGAGGAAAGGCGGGAGCTGGACGCACCCCAAAGTAGTACGAGACGTTGACGACGACGCTGTCGCGGTAGGCCATGTAGGCCTGCTCGTCCCAGTCCTCGGCGAGCCAGTTGCGCACGCCGGGCTGCTCGCGCTTGTGCTCGAGGAGGCGCTGGAGCTTGTCGCCGACCGAGCCGGGCTGGGCGAACGCCTCGAGCTTGGTGTGGAGGGCCTCGAGCTGGGCCTGGTCGGCGGCGAGAGGCTCGCAGGAGCGCGAGAGGCGGGCGAGCGTGTCGGCCAACTTGGGGACGGGGAGGCGAGGGAGCTTGTCGCCCTGGTTGCGGTACAGGCCCGAGTCGACCGGGGTGGCCGAGGGGACGTTCATGCGCCAGTCGACCCACTTTGGCGGCGTCAGGGGCGGCATGTCGGGGCCGAGGTGGTGGACCGACGAGGGGGCGAAGGGCGACGGCGAGGTGAAGAGCGGGCGGGCTGCTGCTGCTGCTGCGAGGTGGCGAGTGCGGTGCACAGGTGCCCTTGCGGTGCGCAGGGTCGAGCTGCGGAGCATGCAGGCGACCAGGGGGGCGCAGAGTGAGAGACGACGAGGAGCGAAGCGAGCCGACCGGCCACTCGGCACCGCCGGCGCAAGCTGCGAGCTGCTCCCCCCACACTGCCGACCTCTGCGAGGGAAAGCTCTCGCGCACGGCGACAGGGCGTGCAGCAGTGTTACAAGGGTCTCTAGCTCAGTCCTGATCTACCGCCAGGGGTTGTCGCCCTCGCTCAACACCGGGTGCCCGTGCGGGAACGGACCTCTGCTCCGTCGACTCGCCGACTCGTCCACCCCGGCCTGCTTGACGTTGCGCTCCTTCTCCTGCACCGCGATCCGCACCACCTCGTCCTTGTCGTTGCTGCCCCCGCCGCTCGACGAGGGCGACGGCGGCGCCGGGTCGGCGGCGTCGTCGTCGCCGGCCCGCCCGGGCACGGGCCCGTCCGCCTCCTCGTCGCGCTCGACGACGTCGAGGACGTGCGCCCGCTCGCCCGGGACCGGGCTCTTGACCTCGGCGCCTTCCCTCGCCGTCTCGGGGTCGAGGCGCCGCCCAGCGTCGCCCACCTCGCCATCCTCGCCGTCGGCCGGCGGCACGTACGCGACGCGGTACACGCGCGTCTTCTTGCCGCCCGGCTCGCCTCGCCGCCGCTGCCGCATCTGCTCCTCCTGCTCGGCCTGGACGTCCTCGATGACGAGGTCGACGGCGTCGGGCGGGAGCCGGCCTTGCTCCTCGTGCTCGCGCCCGCGCCCGCGCGCCGTGTCCTTGTCCGGGCTGCCGAGCGGGAGCGCCGCATGCAGGACGTGCGACGCGCCCGTGAGGATCGACGTGCCGACCGGGACCGGGTGGTCGGACGACGTCGCCTGGTCCGAGCGGGCCGACGATTGGTGCCGAGGTCGTGCCGCTGCGTCTCGCTCCTTCTGCGCCGCCTCGAGCTCGCCCTGGATCGCGAGCGAGTCGCCGCGCACGAGCGGCTGCCGCTCGGCGAGGGCGCCGTACGAGCCGGGCCGGTGCTTGGCGAAAGGGCGCAGCGCCTTGTTGGCCCGGACTCGGACCCGGCCGGAGAGGATGGCGTCTTCCTCGTCACGGACGCGGCGACGAGCCGCCTCGCGAGAGGCGTCGACGACGGGGTACTTCCAGTCACCTGCGCACAGGCCAAGGTGGGCGAAGGGCGTCAGCTCGACGCCATGAAGGCAAGGGAGCAAGAGAAAGAGGGAGAGGGACGCACCGTACTCGAGCTCGCGCGACTCGCGGTACAGCCGCTCGACCTCCTTCTCCTCCGACTCGTCGACCGGGTGGAACTCGAGGCTCTCGGCGTCGCTGACGTCGCCGTCGTCGAGCTGGTCGTACGCCCGGCCGCCCTCCCACCACCCGAGTCCGAGCGGGCCGGCGCTGTCGTCCATGGCGCGCTTCTTGGCCCGCTCGGCCTCGGCCCACTCGGGGTCGACGTGCAAGACCTCGTCGTCGTGCGCCCGGGGCGCGTAGCCCTCGCGCGCCTCGACCCGCTCTTCGAGCCGGCGGTGCACCTCGTGGATGGGCCGGCTCGACAGCCCGCCGCCGAGCATGCCGTCGCCGCGCCGGCCGTACGCATCCTCCTCGCGCCCGGGCTGGTTGAGCCAGTACTTGCGCCCGCCGTCGGCGGTCGAGTAGCGCAGGCCGGCCCGGATGCGGCGGTCGCGCACGAGCCCGGACGCGTGCAGAGCGCCCGACGCCGGCTCGTAGGTGCGGTACGAGAAGCCCGAGCCGCGCAGGGTACCGATCGAGTCGAGGAAGAGGTCCTTGTAGCTGCAGGCGGGGCGACTGGGCGTCAGCGAGCCATCCAGGGCGAGCGTCGAAGCGGGAGGAGGAGGAGGACGCACCCGAACGCGTCTTTGATGGCGTGCCACATCGGCAGGCGGCCGCTGTAGACGTGGTTGTCGTCGATGTAGTCGGTGTGCGAGAAGGCGTACAGGTGCAGGAAGGCGAAGAGGGGCATCTCGTAGCAGACGAGCGTGTCCTGGATGGCGAGCGACAGCTGCTCGGTGTCGTAGCGAGCTGCGGGAAAAGCGTCAGCGCACGCTCCTTGAGGTGCATCGTGTCGGAGAAGGAAGCACGCACAGGATTTGAGAAGCCCTGCTGCGACGCCGATCGAGACGGCGAAGCCCTGCCAGAACGAGAAGAAGATGATGCCCTTGACGGACAGGAACTGCGTCGAGGAGCGGCGTCAGCGTGCACGTGGTGCACCAGGAGCATGTGAAACTCGAGACGCACCTTGGGCATGGGCCGGTACGGCTTGAGGTCGCTCGACGTCGCGACCCAGAACATGGCGAGGCAGTAGAGCGACAGCGAGACCGAGAGGTTGTACGCGATCGAGACGTAGGTGTAGCCCGAGTCCTTGGCGAGCGCGCCGTCCTTGTACGTGCCCGTCGCCTTCATGATGACGGTGGAGAGGGCGAGGAGAGGCTTGATCTGGACGTACTCTGCGGGCGCTCGATCGAGGTGAGCATCGACTGCGACAAGCTGCAGAGCATGAGGACGCGGCGAGACGCACGAAGGATGCCGCGCTTGAGGCCGAGAAAGGTGAACGGGTCGCTCGCGTCCATCGGGTGGAGGAAGAGGTTGACGGGCCAGGGATGAGGGACCGGGTCGCGGCCGTGAAGGGTGATGATGAGGGAGCGCTCGCCGCCGCTGTTGAAGGATGTGAGTCAGCGATGGTCGAGCCAGGAGCAGCGGGGCGACGGACGAGCGAGAGAAAGAGAGGCTTACAGGTACTCGACGAGCAGGCTGAAGAAACAGCTGCGGGCGAACGAGCGAGTCAGTTGGCTCGTGCGCGAGCGCAGAACGACGGTGGAGAGAGCGCACTAGATGACGAAAGCCTGCGAGAGGGGGAAGCGAGGGCGAGTCAGCTTGCTTGCGAGCCAGGCAGGCCTTGAGGCGGCGAGAGAAGAGGGGAGGAGCAGGAGAGCCGCACCTCGTACACGTCACGGATGGCGTCGAGGAAGAAGGCGAGCTCGAGCGAGTACAGTGAGATGAGGGACGCGATCGAGTAGATTGGGACCCTGTAAACACAGCGAGGCGAGGTCAGCTCGAGCAGAGGGAGGGGGAGGACGAGGTGGGGAGGAAGGGGACGAGGGCGAGGACGCACATGACGAGGATGCGGACGACGAGACGCTGAAGGCGAGGCTTGTGGTAGTGTTTTAGCTGGAGCCAGACGGTGGCGATGCTGAGGATGGTCGACAGGCCGGCCGAGATGGTCGCAGTGATGAGGACGGAGAGAGGAAGCTGACTGCCGGATCCGAGTGGGTTGTCCTGCGCTGCCGCGGTGGCCGTGTCTGCTGCGCTGTAGAGGCTCTGCGCGGCCCATCCTGCCGCCTGAGCGAGCATGTCGCCGCGAGGAGGCGAGGTGGGGGAGATGGTCGACGATGACGAGGCGAGAGGTGGCGCGGGCGAGTGGGCGACAGCGGCTGGCTCTCGGCGGCTGCTGGAGAGTCGCAGAGCTGCACCAGGTGGCTGTGCAGGTGGCCGAGCGAGGTGGAGAGGCTGCAGAGGACGAGGACCGCCCGCGTCTCCTCGCTCCGGCTCTCGCTCGTCCTCCTCCGCCAAGTCGCACCGCCAGCTCTCCCGCAGAGCTCACCGGCTCCGTTCGAGCTCAGCCCGGCTGCTCAAGCTACCTTGCTAGCCTCTCCTCTGGTCGAGCACCGACGGTCGACCTCGGCCGCGCTGCTCCGCCTCTCGCACCTCCTCCCGAGCGTTCGCGCGGCGGCCCACACCTGCGTCCGCCTCTCCTGTCCGCGTCGGCGACTCGAGCGCGCCGTCGCTCGGCCCGGTCCGCGGAGAAACCGAGGCACGCAATCGTGCCGCCTCGGCACGCGCTTCATCCTCGCCGCTGTTCTCACCAAGCCGCTCGCTTCCATGCTCTCCTCCCGACGCTGTCCTGCTGCGACCCGCCAACATGTGCCGCTGGATCGCCTACTTCTCGACCCAGCCGATCTTGGTCGCCGACGTCGTGAGTCGGGCTCCTCCCTTCTCTTCCTCGACCAGCCGGCTCACTCTTCCCTCGTCCTCCTTGGGCAGATCCTCCGTCCAGAGCACTCGATCGTCAAGCAGAGTAAGCCATTACGCTTGTGAGCCCTCCGCAGATCCGCCTCGTTGCTGACGACCATTCTCCCCGCCGACGCAGTCGACGAGCATTTCCTCCCGGGCTTCACCAACGTCGACGGCTTCGGCATCGGCTGGTTCTCGTCCGTCCCGGGCCGGTACCGCATCCACGACACGCCGCATGAGCAGCACCCTCATGCGCCGCTCGAGCCCGTCGTCTACCGCAACATCCTCCCGCCGATCACGACCTCAACCTGCACAGCCTCGCCAACGCCGTCGAAAGCTCGACCGTCTTTAAGCTCGACCGTCTTTGGCCATGTTCGCGCAGTGCGTCGGCCATCCCGCTCTTCTCGTCTTTCCTCCGAACGAACGGACGCTGACTCGCCGCTCGCAGACGGTCGGGTCGCCCGTCGCCCTCCCTAACTGTCACCCTTTTCGAGCAGGGCGCCTCCTCTTCATGCACAACGGCGCCGTCGGAGGTGCGTCCTCCTTCTCGCTCGACGCGCACCGTTGCCGCACTAACTCGTCGTCACTCTCAGGCTTTATCGACGCGCAGGTCCGCATCTTGTCGCAGCTCTCGCACTCGGCAAGGCTCACGATCCAGGGCAACACCGACTCGGAGCACGTCTGTACGTCCAGACTACCTCTCTGGCTCACGAGCGCGGGCGGTGCTGACGACGGCTCGTTGCGCTCGCAGTCGCGCTCTTCCTCACCTACCTCGACCCGCACGGACCTTGGCTGCGTGACTACAGCGCCGACGAGCTCGAAAACGCACTCGAGTGCACCGTCTCGACGCTCATCGAGGTCTGCGAGCCCGCACGAGGCTGGCTCGAGCGCGACGGGCGAACCGTGCGCAGCTGGCTCTCGCTCAACATCGCCGTCTCGGACGTCTCGTCGTTCCTCGCCTTGCGCTTCGCCCATCCGCGGGAGCGAGACCCTCCTTCGCTCTACTGGTCGAGCGTCGGCGGCAGTGCGCTCGACCGACGGTACCGCTCGCACCCGGACGGCGGGCCGGACGTCGGCGACCTCTCTCGCAAGAAGCACGCGCCGCACGTCGTCGTCGCGAGCGAGCCGATGACGAGGGCAAAGGGCGACGAGTGGACCTTGATGCGGCCTGGCTAGTGCGTCCTGTGCGCCTTCTCCCTCTTCGAGCTCGCCGATCTTGACCTTCCCAAGTCGGGTTTTTTCTTCCTCGCTCGCAGCCTCTTGTCGACGTCGCACGATGAGCTCCACCTCGTCTCGCAGCATCGTGCCGAGCAGTCCAGGCGACGTACGTCGACCAAGAAGGGCTGGTTCGAGCCGCGCATCCGGCCTCTCTTCATCGACCACGACATCCTCTCGCCGAAGCACTCGACCCGAGTCGGTCAGCCTGCGGTTCTTCCTCACGATCACGGTGCGCCCCTCTCTACCTTCTCTCTTGGGGGCTGCACGATGGCTGCAGCGCCTGACGTTCTCGCTGTTGCCCTCGCAGTGACGCCGGCTCTCGTTCGTCGCGCGCGCAGGGACTCGCTCGTTCACGACTACGGTGCGTCCCTCTTCCTTCCTCCCTCTGCGCGACGTTCTCTGACGACTTTGCGAGTCCCGTACAGCCGACCCAAGCCTTGCTCCTACTCCTCGAGACGGCACTCGCCGCACCCGCAGCCTCGCGAGCTCTCGCCCGGACCGTCCAACCTAGTCGTAGATTCTCGTGCAAGCGCTCTTTCGTCCTCTCTCTTTCTTTTCTGCAGCTCGAGAGCGACGTGTTGAACAGCTGAGAGCACGAAAGGGAGAACGACTTGAGCCGCAGGGACTTGCGCGTGGCTTGCGAGGCGAGGGGTCCTCTCGAGCCGCTGCAGGAGAAGAAGAGGAGGTGGAGGGCTTGCAATGCAGCTCGGCAGCCCTAGAAGGACAGAAAAGCTCGACTACTTCTTGCCGCCTCCTGCGCGCTTGAGCCCCGTGATGCCGAGCTTGGGTCCGCGCTGGTTCGACTTCTTGCCGGCGACCTGCGACAGCGGCACAAAGGCGTACGGCTGCATGCCGTCCTTCTTGACGTCTCCTCCAGCGCGCTGCGCGCGAGCGAGAAGGCGTCAGCAGGAGGATGAGGAGAGGCCGAGAGGAGAAGAGAGGGACGAGGGACGCACCTTGGCCTTGAACTCCTGACCGACTCGCTGCACCTCCTTCTTCTGCTTCTTCCTCTTGCCGCCGACCTCGAGCTCCTTGAGGCCCGCCGTGACCGGCACGTCGCGCTCGGCGTCGTTGTCGTCGGCGTCGTCAAAGTCGTCGGCGCCGCGCCCACGCTTGCCCTGCGTCTTGTTGAACTTGACGCGGCCTCGTGCGTCGCGCGTGTGCCCGTCCTCGCCGTACATCGCCTCGACGTAGTCGCCCATGCCGGCACCACGAGACGGCCCGGCCTTGGGCGCGCCGCCGTCGTCGTCGTCCGAGCCGGACTCGTTGAAGCGGAACCGGCCGGCGTCGTCCGTCTTGAAGTGCGAGTCGAGCGGCTTGCGCGACGCAGAGGGTGCGGCGGGCTTGGCGGCTGCAAGGGGAGAGCGCGAGAGGTGCGAGTCAGCTCATGCACGAGGAGCACAGAGAGAGAGAGAGAAGTGCGAGAGGAGGAGTGGGACGCACCTGAGATCCGGCTCATCATGCGGTCGTCGAGCAGGTCGAGCACCTCGTCCTCGCCCTCCTGGATGTAGGCGCCGCCGTCCTCGCGGTCCTTCTTGGCCTTGCGCGCCATGGCCTTGCGGTTCTTGACGCCCGACGGCGCCGTCTTGCCCGGGTCGACCGGCTCGGCCTCGCCCTCGGACGCCGACACGTCCGACTCGGAGCCGTACAAGACCTCGTCGTACGCCGAGCGCTGCGCCGCCTGCGGGCGGGGAGCGCCCTCCTCGTCCGAATTGGCGGCGCCGTCGATGTCCATGGCGGCGGCGGCGGCGGCCTTCTTCTTCTTGCTGCGCGCGTGACGCTTGCGGATGTTGCTCACGAGCTTCTTGTCGTCCTCGGGCACGTAGCGCTCGACCTCGCCGTAGCCGTACTTGCGGATCATGCGCTCGAGGAGGTGGCGGATCTTGACCTTGAAGTGGTTCGAGTGCTCGTGCGACCAGTTGACGAGCGACGGCACGAGCTGCGGGAGCGACGGCGTGACGAGCGCCGACTGGAGCGTGACGACGGCGATCTTGACGAAGCCGAGGCCGGCCTTGACGATCTCGCGGTTCGCCGACGTGAGGAAGACGACGATGGTGTCGACGAGCTCGGCGAGGTACGAGTCGTCGAGCGAGGCTGCGAGCAAGGCGAAAGGATCAGCTGCTGCTCGAGTTGAGGCACGGAAGAGAGCCGCTCAGGAGGAGGGAGGGCGAAGAGGAGGGTGGGGCGAGGAGAGACGGCGAGGACGCACAGTGGAACTCCCAGACGAGGCGACCGAGCGCGCCGATAGACGCCGCGATCATGTGCGGGTTGCTCGCGGCGAGGCCGGCACTGAGCATCGTGACGAACTCCTCCTCGTTGGCGTCGACCTCGTCCTCCATCGAGTCCTCCATGCCCTTGATGAGGTGGCGCTTGATGCGCCCGCCCGCCGCCATCTTCTGGCCCATCGAGACGAGGAGGTTGTAGGCCGCCTCGCGCGTGACGCCATTCGACTCCTTGGTGCCGAGCACGGCCTCGGGGATGAGGGAGGGGACGATGTGGAGCGAGTCGGCGGGGATGAGGGGGACGAGCGCGGCGAGGAGCGAGACACGGTCCTGCACGAGAGACACGCTCGTCAGGTCCGCGAACGCGGAGGTTAAAGGCCGAGGAGGAAGAGACAGAAGGAGGAGGAGGAGGAGGAGGAAGTGAGGGAGCTGGACGGAAACGCACCCGCTTGGCGCCGTTCGCAACCTTGCCCGCACCTTCGACGATGGCGTCGATGACCTCGCCCTCGCGACCCTTGAGCACCTCGCTCTTGGTCTCCTCGCACAGGCGCGCGAGGATGCGGTAGCCCTTCTTCTGGACGGCGGCATCGGCGCTCGCGACGACCTTGTCGCTCAGGGCAAAGTCGAACAGAGCGCGCGCGGTCGGGCCTCGAGCCTGCGGGACGAGCGTGACGAGGATGTCGAGGAGGGCGTGCGCGGCGGGCAGGGTCGGGTCGTCCTTGGACGCGCCGTGCTGGTGCGGCGTGAGCGCAGCGGCATCGAGCGCTTGCGCCGCGAGCCCGCTCACGCGCTCGTACGTGCCGGCGAGCTCGTCGGCGGGGAGGATGGCGACCCAGGCGGCAACCGCCTCCAGGACGTAGCCGCCCTCGCCGCGCGCCATCTTGCCGTACACGTTGAACGCGACGCTGAGGACCGTCTGCGCGAGCGACTGCAGGTGCGCGAGCGACGCCTGTCCGTCGGCCGGCGTGAGGCCGAACTGCTCGCGCAGGAGGTCGGGCGGCGAGGTCGAGTTGGCGAGGGCGAGGGTCGTCGCGAGGAGGGTCGAGAGCGCCTTGAAGATGCTCGGGCGCAGCGACGCCTGCGTGTAGACGACGTTGGCGACGAGCGATACAAAGTCGGTGTCGAACGCCGTCACGAGGTCGGTCGGGTACTCGCAGTAGCCCGGGAGGAGGGCCCACACCTGGCCGACGAGCGTCTCCCAGACCTTGCCCTCCATGGCGCGGTTGGCCGCCTTGGCCTCCTCGGCCTTGTTGAAGAAGCCGGCCGAGAGCGGGACGAACGTCTCGCGGAAGTGCGCGAGGCGCGTGTTGGTGACGGCGGGCTTGAGGAGCGGGAGGAGCCACGCGCGCGCCTTGGCCGGGTTGGCGTTCTCTGCCGAGAGGCCGAGCGGGAGGAAGCGCAGGACGGTGGCCGGGCCGAGGACCTTGATGGCGCTGTCGAGGACGGCGTCGGCCTCCTTCTTCCACTCGAAGCGCGAGTCCTCGCGCTGCTTGCCGACGAGGACGAGCATTTTGCTCAAGAGGGTCGCGGCGGCCGGCTCGCCGACGGCCGAGCGCAGGCGCAGGCGCAGGAAGAGCGCCTTGACGAGCGCGAGGACGTGCGGCTGGGCCTGGGCGGCGAACCGCGCCGAGGTGAGGGCCTTCTCGACCTGCTCGATGACGGCGCGCGTGGTCGGGCCCGAGGCGAGGATGTCGTCGTCGGTGATGCAGTGGCGGACCATGAGGGTGCAGGCGGTCTCGACGGCGAGGCGCAGGGCCGGGGTGGTGGCGGAGGCGAGGAGGGAGAGCGTCGAGGGGAAAATGGTGCTGAGACGGTCGAGGGCGGCGGTCGAGTCGGTCCTGCAGAGCGTCGAGTGTCAGCGTCGATACAGCAGCGAGCGCCTCGGGTTCGGAGAGAAGGGGACGCACCTCGCGTAGGCAACCATGCCCTCGCCGACGCCTTCCACCCAGCCCGCGAGGAGCTTCTCGCCCTGCTCGGTCCCCTCGGCGACCTTTGGGCGGGCCTGGACGAGCGCCTCGAGCGTGTCGCGCACGTGGTCGTCCGAGAGGTGCTCGGCGGCGTGTGCCGCCGAGAAGAGGTGCGAGAGGAGGGTGAGTGCGGCGAGGGTGAGGTGCTGGGACGAGAGGGTGAGGGTCGACAGGAGGAGCGGGAGGAGCGTCGGCGTCGACTGCGAGATCGTAAAGGGGGGCGCGTCAGTCCAAGTCTTGCGCGTGAGATACAGAGAGGGAGCGTCGGACGCACCGAGACGGGCCAGCTCGTGCCGAGGTTGCGGATGAAGGTGAGGAGGGCGATGGCGCGGCTCTCGTCGGCGCCGTGCTCGTCGGGCTTGGCGCCGGCTGCGGCCTTGCCGCCGCGCTTGGCGGCACGCAGGGCCTCGTCGAGCTTGGCGCACACCCACTGGGCCGTCTCGTCGGCGTACGGGTGGACGGCGGCGGGCGGCGGCGGCGAGGCGAGGACGGCGTGGACGGCCTCCTGGGCGCGGCGGCGGACCTTTGGGCGGGCGTCGGCCGAGAGCGAGAGGACGGTGGCGTAGACGGAGCGGCAGCCGTCGAGGTCCTTCTCGAGGGCCTGTGCGGGTGCGGCGACGAGGAGCTCCTGGGCGAGGGCGACGAGGCTCTTGATGGCCGGGGCGTGCTGGGCGAACGAGGCGAGGAGGGGCTGGACCGTCTTGAGCGTCGTGTGCTTTGCGCGCAGGGCCTGCGGGTCGAGGTGCGGGGCGAGGAGGCCGAGGAGGTAGAGGGTCGCCTCGAGGAGCTGGCGCTTGTCCGAGGCGGGCTTTGCGGCCTGCGGGTCGGTCGCGAGCTGGTCGAGGGTCGACAGGAGGGCGACCCAGTAGGCCTCTGGGGCGCGCTGGTCCGGGCCGAGCGTGTCGTCGACGGCGAGGAGGAGGTGCGCCGGGCGCTGGATGGCGGGGACCTGGGACCCGGACTGGGCGCGGATCTTTGCCCACTGGGCGTCGAGGGAGGTAGTGGCCATGGTGGGGGTACGGCTGTGCGGGTGCCTGTCCCCTGGAGGGAGCGAGCTGTTGAGGGAGGAGAGCCGGCTCGTGGGCTCGCTCGAGCTCGACGGTTGCGCTGCCGCGGAAACTGCACCGCCCCCGCGCGCGCCCGCACTTGCCCGAATCAGCAGCAGTAATCCCACGCCTGGTAATCAGCCGCAGTCGATTAGGCCTTGCCATAGCAGCAGCCACTCAGCCTCGGACCAGCTCTCCACCTCGTCCGCCTCGTCCCGACATGGCCTCGCCCCAGACTGGCACGTCCCTCGTCGAGCGCACTCCCGCACTCGAGCACGACCCAGCGCTCGCGCGCGACGACGTCGCTGGCCACCCCACCGGCCCTTCCTCCCCGTACCCGGTCTACCTCGACGGCTGGGTCACCAGGGGCTTTGGTCGCGGCTCCAAGGACCTCGGCTGCCCTACCGGTAAGCTCACGCGCCCACTTGCCCCGTCCCCCGAGCCGCGCGCACGACGGCTGACTCCTCTTCCCCCTCCCCCCCTCCTCGCTCTCCTCGCCCTCCTCGCTCGCCCGCAGCCAACCTTCCCGACTCGAGCATCGAGCCGTACGCCTCGACCCTCTCGACCGGCGTCTACTTTGGCTGGGCGCGCGTCCTCGACCCGGCGAGCGCGGCTCGCGACTCGACCACGACCGCCTTCCCCGCCGCAGCCGATCCGCGACGAGGCGAGCACGACGAGGTGCACCCAATGGTCATGAGCGTCGGGTGGAACCCATACTACAAGAACAGCACGCGCACGGCGGTGCGTCCCTCCCTCTTTCGGTCCTCGAGCGCGAGCCTCGTCGGCGTGAGCTGACTTTGTTTTCTCTCTCGCGCCCGCAGGAGGTTCACATCCTGCACGACTACCCCTCCGACTTTTACGGCAAGGAGCTCCGCGTCGTCATGCTCGGCTTCATCCGCCCCGAGTACAACTACTCGAGTCTCGGTGCGTCCTCTTCCTTCCCGGCCCTCGAGCGTGCGTGCAGCGGCTCGTGCTTGCGCGAGGGCGTCGTCCTAGGCGATCTCGCGCTCCCTCATACCGCGCAGCGCTTTCGAGGCCTTGCTGACTCGACGCCGGCGCTTGCAGACGCTCTCATCAAGGACATCAACCACGACAAGCTCGTCGCCCTCAACTCGGTCGCGCCCTCTCGCGCGCCGTACGCCTCGTACCACGACGACGCCTTCTTCTTCACGCCGTCGACGCTCCCTCCACCGGCCGACGATCCGACCAAGCCGAGGGTCAAGCCGAGCGAGCACGAGGCGCAAGCGTGAGCAAGAGACGGGACGGGCTCGGTCGAGGGGGCAAGGGACGACGGCCGCGCAGCAGTAGACGCAGCAGCTAGAAGTGCAGTGCATGTTGTACACGGTCCTGCTCTCGAGAGCGGTGTTGTCTGCTCTCGAGCCCGCGCGACGGCTTCAAAAGGGGCTCGCTCGTCGACCTCTCGCTCTCGCTCTCGGCCTTCCTCTCGATCGCAGTGAAGAGAAACGAAAGCTAGTTATTACGCAGTGGTATCGGGTACTGAAAGAAAGCCAGGGGAGGCTGCGGGCACGAGGGAGCGACCGAGCGCAGGAGACGGCCAAGGTGGACGAGAGCTCGTCGGCGCAGCGAATGGCAGAGGAGCGGCCGCGATCGAGGCCGAAGAGGTGCTCAGATCTTCTGGCCGAAGAACCAGCTGTCGACTGCGAGCGAGCTCGAGAGGATTCAGCATCTGTGCGCGCTCGAAACAAGAGCAGGAGAGAGGAGAGGAGCGCACGGTCTTGACCCTCGCTGCCCTGGCTGATGTCGACGCTGCCGATCAGCTCCCACCCGAGGCCGTCGAGCGCCGAGAGAATGTTGCAGGCGAGGAGGCGCGCATGGTTGACCTCGGAGCCGGACGACGTGTACCACGGGTACCCGCGCAGCTTGACCTGCCAGGCGCCCGGCTCCTTGAGCGCCTGCGACTGGATGCCTGCGGGCCACGACTGCGTCAAGGCAAGAGAGAGTCAGATCGAGCACAGCCGACAGGGCTCGACGAGGAGGACGAGGAGGACGAGACGACGCACCGAGGTCGCTGCGAAGAAGGCGTCCTTGACCTCGTCGCTCGGCGGGTCGATGATGCGCGCCTTGTCGCCCTGGTTGAAGCTGACGGAGAAGACTTGGCGGCGGATCGGCGGGCCCGAGCGGAACAGGAGCGTGTCCTTGTCGTAGCCTTTGCGCGAGAGGTCGACGGCCGAGGCGAGGTGCCAGCCTTGGGACGACAGGCAGGCGAGGAGGTGGCTGACGAGACGGCGCGAAGGGACGGCTTGTTCGCCCTGCCCGTACCCTGACGGAGGAAGACGAGGTGCGAGGGGGCGTCAGCTCGTCGTTGCAGGAGCGAGCGCAAGCCGAGGGAGCGAGGGGGAGAGGACGCACACGGGTTGCCCTTGAGCTTGAACTCGTACGAGACGGGGTCGAACGTGCTCTCCTTCTGGATGCCGAGAGCCCACGCGCCCCAGATGGCGTCGTGCACGGGCTGGATGACGCTCGGCGGGAACCCGACGAGGCGCACGCGGTCGCTGCGCGCGAGGTGGAGCGCGGCGTAGGTCGGTGCGGCGGGCCGATTCGGGTTGGCGTACGAGCTGGTCGGATGAGGCTGCGGGTACTCGGGCGGTGGCTGCTGCTGCTGCGGTGGCGGAGGAGGCTGCTGAGGCTTGTCGGCCGGGACCTGCTGAGGGGTCGACGACGCGGCGGGCTCGGGCGGCTTGTGGTCGGTGGCGAAGTGGCTGAGGATGCCCATGTCGAGGCTGGAGGAGTGCGGATGGCGGTCGTCGGCGAGGGGAAGGAAGAGCTCCTGCACGAGGGAGGGGAAGCCGTTAGCTCGGCGGACTCGAGGCGGACAAGAGCTGGACGAGCGAGAGAGAGAGCGGCGCTTGAGACGAGCGCATGGCGATAGTCGAGCCCACTCTGAAGCACGCACTGCGCCCCTGCTGGCCCTGGTGCGAGCAGGCCGTGAGCCCAGTGCTCCCCTGGACCCCCACTTTGAGCGTTGGACCGAGGAGGCGAGCGGGGGGAGGGGAGAGAGCGACAGGGCTGGGACGAGGCGGCGCAGGGGCGGAAGCTAGAGAGGAGGACTCACAGATGCAGATGAGCGAAGCAGAGCTGGCGCCCGGGCTCGAGTCGGAGCGGGACGAGCGACGAGAGCGAGCTCGCTCGGCTCTCCGTCCCCTTCGCACCGCCTCGCACCGCCCACACCCCCGTGCTGTCTCTGCTGGCACCTCACCCGCCGCAGAGCATGCTCAGCTCGACACCCACCGTCGCCCGCGCCTCGCTGCGCTCCGTGCGCCACCGCACCACCCCGCCGACCGCCTCATCGTGGCTCCGACCTTCGACCCGCCCTCGCCCTCTCCCACCCGCCTCGATCCACTGCAGCGCTCCTCGGCATCCACCAGTACCGCCACCAGCGACGACCAGACGTTCGGCATCGACGGCAGCGCCACCTCCTCCTCGAGACGACCTCCCTTTGTCCTCCTCGACCCTCCCCTCTCGCTCTCCCCGCGCGACAGCAACGCCCCTCGCTCGGTCCGACATCACGCTCCGCCCTTATCAGCTCGACTGCATCCGCGCCGTCCTCGGCGAGCTGGAGCGCGGCGAGTTCTCGAGGCTCGGAGTGAGCGCTCCGACCGGTGCGTCTCGTCCTCCTCGCCCTCGTCAACCTCGCAGGTCCCTCATCCCCGCAGTGGGAGGCTGACTGTGGCACCGCCTGCAGGCTCGGGCAAGACGGCCATCTTCACCTCGCTCATCTCGCACCTCCCTGCCCTCGTCCACCCCGTCACGGGCGAGATCGCGACTCGGGTCCTCGTCATCGTCAACTCGATCCAGCTTGCGACCCAGACCGCCGACGCCGTCAAGCGCGCCTTCCCGCAACTCGTCGTCGAGGTCGAGCAGGGCAAGAGCCTCGCGTCGGGCCTCGCCGACGTCACCGTCGGCACGTATCAGACCCTCGCCCGCTCCTCCTTCTCGCGCCTCGACAAGTTCGTCCCCGAGCACTACAAGGCCGTCATCGTCGACGAGGCGCACCACGCCGCCGCCCCGTCGTACCTCGAGATCCTCGCCCGCTTCGACCCGCACGTCGAGCATGCGCTCGGAGCGGCCGGCGCCGACACCCGGCGCGTCGAGGCCAACGAGATCGCGCCCGCCGCCGCCGAGGGCGACGTCTCGACGGGCGAGGCTGACGCAGGCGAGGCCGAGGGCGAGTTCCTCCCGTCGTCGAGCGAGGACGGCGCCACGCCCGACGCCGTCGGCATGCTCGACGCGCACTTGCCGAGCCCGTCGCCGCTCCTCGCCAACCTCGACGACCTCGGCCGCATGCGCGTCCCGCTCCTCGCCTTTACGGCGACCTGGGGCCGCGCCGACGGCCTCGCCCTCGGCAAGATCTTTGAGAAGATCGTCTGGCACGGCGAGTGGCTTGACATGATCCGCGGCAACTGGTGCGTCGCCTCCTCCTGCCCTAGTCTACCTAATTGTGAGTGAACATCCTACTGACGTGCGTCTGCTTCGCGCTCGCAGGCTCTCGCAGCTCGAGTTCACGACCGTCCACCTCGGCTCGGCCATCGACATGACCGAGATCGACGTCTCGAGCTCGACGGGCGACTTCACCGCCGCGAGCCTCGCCCGCTCGATCGACAAGGAGGCCGTCAACAAGCTCGCCGTCAATGCCTGGCTCGAGAACGCTCGAGGTGAGTCGTCTCGCTCGTTGCGCCTCCCTTTTCTCCTCGCTTGCATCAGCGAGAGCGAGGGGCCAGCCACAGGTGTGCAGGCACTGACTCTCGTTCACGCCGTGCAGATCGTCGTTCGACCCTCGTCTTCGCCGTCTCGGTCGCGCACGTCCTGTCGCTCACCAACACGTTCCGGGAGCAGCACGGCATCGACGCTCGGTTCGTCTACGAGGGCACCAAGCAGAAGGAGCGCGAGGAGCTGTACCGCGCGTTCAAGGCGGGCGAGTTCCCCGTCTTGATCAACTGCGGCATCCTCACCGAGGGCGCCGACTTCCCCGCCATCGACTGCGTCCTCCTCGCGCGCCCGACTCGGTCGCAGAACCTGTTCCTCCAGATGATCGGCCGCGGCCTGCGCCTCTCGCCGTCGACGGGCAAGAAGAGCTGCCTTGTCATCGACCTCGTCGGCGACTCGACCGACTTGGGCGTCGTCTGCACCCCAACGCTCTTCGGCATCGACCCGGCGACCGTCATCGAGGGTGCGTCTCTGTCCCTCTCTCGCCTCGGCATCCTTCTCGTTGCAGCTCAGAGCAGCGGAAGCTGAACGAGTCCCTCCCGCAGGTTGTTCGACTACACAGCTCGAGGAGGTCGCGTCTCGAGAAGCCGCCGCCAAGCCCGATCATGCACCAGCACCAGCCTCGCCGTTCTCGCGCCGCCACTCGGTCTCGTACAAGCACTACACGGCCTTCGACCTCGTCTCGCAGCTCGACGCCGCCGGTCGCGAGGAGCACGTGCCCGTCTCGCGCCTCAGCCGGCTCGCGTGGGTCGGCTGCGGCGAGTCGTGGGTCTTGGAGCTCATGGGTCGAGGCTACGTCAAGGTCGCGCGCGTCGGTCAAGGTGCGTCGGCGCCCTTCTCGATGCGACTCGTGAGCGAGGAGTGGCTCGTGCTGACGCGCGAGCCCGTCGCAGACTTCCAGTCGCTCCTGTACTTGCGCATGCCAGCCTGGCTCAGCAACGGCGGCAAAGGCCCACGCTACGGCGCACCGACCCTTCTCTCCGCCCACGAGTCGTTCCCTCTCCTCCTGCGCGCGACCGACGCCGCCGTCCTCAACCACGTCGAGCTGTCGGAGCTCGCGACGTCGCTCACCCGATACGCCTCCTGGCGCCGCAAGCCGTCGACCGAGTCGCAGCGCAAGTACATCCTCAAGAAAATCCTCGACACGGACGAGCTCGCGGCGGGCGTGCAGGAGATCGACGGCGTCTGGGTCGGCCGACCGTGGAAGACGCGGTTCCAGGTCGACGAGGCGTCGCTCACGCAGGGCTTGGCGAGCGACACGATCGCACGCCTCGTGCACGGCGGCCTCGGCTTCTGGAAGAAGCAGCGCGGGGCGCTCGTGCGCGAGGAGAAGCGCGAAGCGCGCTCGCACGAGAAGCTCGAGAAGAAGGTCGAGAAGGCGAGGGTCGCGAGGGCAAAAAGGGCGGCGGCCAGGGCGTAGAGCTGCAACTTGAGCTAGCCTTGCGCCTCTCCTATCATCAGTTCTTTCTCGGGCCAGTTTCTGGGCGAGGGCTTCAGGGAGAGGGCCTGCTGCGAGCTGCGGCCCGTGCGTGAGCGGCTTGAGCGTGCTGCGAGCTCGACGGTACGTCTGCGAGCGACGCGAAATTGCCGAGCGCGAAAGCTCAGTACGAAAGAGGCGTGGTTGGAGTCTAACGCTGTGAGGGCCGTGCACGAGCCGATGCGTAGGGGTGACACTCTCCTAGTTCGGCTTGACGCTTTCTGTGGACCTAGGCTCGCTCGACTCGGCCAGTAGAGCGTGCTCGAGAGTTCTGCTTAGCAACTTGAGCGCAACAGTAGCAGAACCTGGGACTTGGACTAGGCAGCTTGACTTGGGAAGGCTGCAGGGGGG
>Ga0308170_10000495_pt1 | contig 49304 bp, 43 predicted proteins | sample PhyBR2_2_FD_202136 | JGI IMG/M metagenome (GOLD analysis project Ga0308170, IMG submission 202136) | Phyllosphere microbial communities from UC Gill Tract Community Farm, Albany, California, United States - DLSLSB.R2 | ecosystem: Host-associated > Plants > Phyllosphere > Unclassified | place... | reverse complement strand
TAAACCTGGCCGAAGAACATCACCTCGATGGAACCGCCCAGGTCCTCCACCTCGGCCCGGGCGTACGCATTTCCGCTGGCTTTGGCGATGCGGCGGCTCAACGAGGTGATCATTCCGGCGATGGTGATGATGGCGCCGTCCTGCGGCCCGTCCTCGCCGAGGATGGTGGTGATGCTCATTTCCGCGTGCTGGCTCAGCAGCCCCTCAAGGCCCTGCAGCGGGTGGTCCGAGACGTACAGGCCCAGCATGTCCCGTTCGAACGAGAGCTTGTCCTTCTTCTCCCACTCCGGCAGGTCAGGTATCTCGATGCTCAGGGAGGACGATTCCGCCCCGGCATCCTCGAACCCGGCGAAAAGGTCGAACTGGCCGATGGCCTCGTTGCGCTTGAGGGTGATGACGGAGTCGATGGCCTCTTCGTGGATCATTGCCAGGGCGCGGCGGTGGTGGCCCAGTGAGTCAAACGCGCCGGACTTGATGAGGGACTCGATGGTCCGCTTGTTGCAGACGACGGCCGGAACCTTCATCAGGTAGTCCTTGAACGAGGTGAAGGCACCCTCGCTTTCGCGTGCTGCCACCATGGCTTCCACGGCGTTGACGCCCACGTTGCGGATGGCGCCCATGCCGAAACGGATGTCGTTCCCCACCGGGGTGAAGTTCAGGGCGGACTCGTTGACGTCCGGCGGAAGCACCGTGATGCCCATGCGCCGGCACTCGTTGAGGTAGATGGCGGACTTATCCTTGTCATCGCCCACCGAGGTCAGCAGCGCAGCCATGTACTCCGGCGCGTAGTGGGCCTTGAGGTACGCGGTCCAGTAGGAGATCACCCCGTAGGCTGCCGAGTGCGCCTTGTTGAAGGCGTAGTCGGAGAAGGGCAGGAGAATGTCCCACAGTGTCTTGACGGCCTCCATGGAGTAGCCGTTGTCCTGCATGCCCTGGGAGAATCCCGCGAACTGCTTGTCCAGCTCGGATTTCTTCTTCTTGCCCATCGCGCGGCGGAGGATGTCTGCCTGGCCCAGCGAGTAGCCGGCGAGCTTCTGCGCCACGGCCATGACCTGCTCCTGGTACACAATCAGGCCGTACGTACCACCGAGGATCTCCTTGAGCGGCTCCTCCAGCTCCGGGTGGATGGGGATGACCTCCTGGATCCCGTTTTTGCGCAGCGCATAGTCGGTGTGGGCGTTGGCGCCCATGGGACCGGGACGATAGAGCGCCAGGACGGCGGAGATGTCTTCAAAGTTGTCAGGCTTCATCAGCTTGAGCAGTGACCGCATGGGACCGCCGTCGAGCTGGAACACGCCCAGGGTGTCGCCGCGGGCGAGAAGTTCGTAGGAGGCGGCGTCGTCGAGTTCGAGGTTTTCCAGGTCCAGGTCGATGCCGCGGTTCATCTTGATGTTCTCGAGGGCGTCGGAAATGATCGTCAGGTTCCGCAGGCCCAGGAAGTCCATCTTGATCAGGCCAAGGCCCTCGGACGTCGGGTAGTCGAACTGGGTGATCACCTGGCCGTCCTGGAAACGGCGCATGATCGGGATGACGTCGATGATGGGGTCCGACGACATGATGACGCCGGCGGCATGCACGCCCCACTGCCGCTTCAGGCCCTCGATACCCAGGGCCGTCTCGAAGACCTTGGCTGCTTCGGGGTCGGTGGCGATCAGCTGGCGGAAGTCCCCGGCCTCGCTGTAGCGCTTGGCGTCCGGGTTCTGGATGTCGGCCAGCGGAATGTCCTTGGCCATGACCGCGGGCGGCAGGGCCTTGGTCAGCGTCTCACCCATGCTGAAGGGGTAACCCAGCACGCGCGAGGAGTCCTTGAGGGCCTGCTTCGTCTTGATGGTGCCGTAGGTGACGATCATCGCCACGCGTTCGTCACCGTACTTCCGGGTCACATAGTCGATGACTTCCGAGCGGCGCCGGTCATCGAAGTCGACGTCGAAGTCGGGCATGGAAACGCGGTCCGGGTTGAGGAACCGTTCGAAGATCAGGCCGTGGCGGAGGGGGTCGAGGTCGGTGATGCGCATGGCGTAGGCCACCATGGAGCCTGCACCTGAGCCACGTCCCGGACCCACGCGGATGCCGTTGTTCTTGGCCCAGTTGATGAAGTCGGCAACCACCAGGAAGTATCCGGGGAACCCCATGGACGTGATGACGCCGAGCTCGTAGTCGGCCTGCTTGCGGACCTCGTCCGGGATACCGCCCGGGTAGCGGTACTGCAGGCCCTTGTCCACTTCCTTGACCAGCCAGGACGTCTCGTCCTCGCCCGGCGGGCAGGGGAAGCGGGGCATGAAGTTGGCGTCCGTGTTGAAGGACACCTCACAACGCTCTGCGATCAGGAGCGTGTTGTCGCAGGCATCCGGATGGTCGCGGAAGAGTTCACGCATCTCGCGCGGCGACTTGAGGTAGTAGCCGCTGCCGGAGAACGCGAACCGCGAGCCGCCGTTGTCGTAGGTGGGTTCAAGCAGGGTGGAGCCGGACTGGATGGCCAGCAGGGCCTCGTGTGCCTTGGCGTCGTGCTCGTGTGTGTAGTGGAGGTCGTTGGTGGCCACCAGCGGCAGGTTCAGGTCCTTGGCGAGCCGCAGCAAGTCGCCGGTGACCCGCCGCTCAATGTCCAGCCCGTGGTCCATCAGTTCGCAGAAGTAGTTTTCCGCGCCGAAGATATCCCGGAACTCGGCCGCGGCCTCAAGTGCTTCGCGGTACTGCCCGAGACGAAGCCGGGTCTGGACTTCCCCGGAGGGGCACCCAGTGGTGGCAATGAGTCCTTCGGAGTAAGTGTTCAGCAGCTCCCGGTCCAGGCGTGGCCATTTGCCGAAGACCGAGTCGAGGGACGCGATGGATGAGGCACGGAAGAGGTTCCGCATGCCCACGTTGTTGTAGCTCAGGAGCGTCATGTGGGTGTACGAACCACCACCGGACACATCGTCCTTGCGCTGGGATTCGTCGCCCCAGCGCACGCGTTCCTTGTCGGTCCGCGCGGTCCCGGGAGTTACATAGGCTTCGACGCCGATGATCGGCTTGATGCCCTTGGCCTGGGCCTTCTGCCAGAAATCGAAAGCGCCGAACAGGTAGCCGTGGTCCGTGGTGGCAAGGGCAGGCATGCCCAGGCGCTCGGTTTCGTCGAACAGCTCCCCCAGGCGGGCTGCTCCATCCAGCATGGAATATTCGGTGTGGGTGTGCAGGTGGACGAACGAATCATTGCTGGAACTCACCGGACCATTCTAAGCGCTGCATCGGGCCGGACCCGGCAAGCCGGGTGTCAGGCCTGGCCCGATTCCAGCACGTCCAGTGCATAGGCCAGGTCCTGCGGATACCCGCTGGTGACCGTCACCCGCTCCCCTGTCACGGGATGGTCAAAGGCAAGCTGGCGTGCGTGCAGCCACTGCCGCGTGAGCCCCAGGTTGGCGGCGAGCCGGGGGTCGGCACCGTAGGTCAAGTCTCCTGCGCAGGGGTGGCGCAGCGCAGAGAAGTGGACCCTGATCTGGTGCGTACGGCCGGTCTCAAGATGGACCTCTACCAGGCTCGCCTTGCCGAAGGCCTCGAGGACTTCGTAATGGGTTATCGACGGCCGGCCGTCCTCGATCACGGCAAAGCGCCAGTCATGGCCCGGGTGGCGGCCGATGGGGGCGTCGATGGTGCCGGTCAGGGGGTCAGGGAGTCCCTGCACCACTGCGTGGTAGACCTTGTCCACGGTGCGTTCCTTGAAGGCCCGCTTCAGCGCGGTGTACGCCCGCTCGGACTTCGCCACAACCATCACACCCGACGTACCGACGTCGAGCCGGTGCACAATGCCGGCACGCTCGGGAGCGCCCGAGGTGGAAATGCGGTAGCCCGCGGCGGCGAGTCCGCCCACTACGGTGGGTCCTACCCAGCCGGGCGAAGGGTGGGCCGCGACACCCACGGGTTTGTCGACGACGACGAAATCGTCGTCGTCGAGCAGGATATCCAGGCCTTCCACAACTTCCTCCACAACTTCCAAGGGGTCCCGGCGTTCCGGGATGGTGACGTCCAGGACGTCGCCGGCCGCGAGCTTCGCCGATTTGCCCATGGCCTTGCCCTGGTTCAGGACGTGGCCTTCGGCCAGCAGGGCCGCAGCGACGGACCGTGATACCCCCAGGAGGCCCGCCAGTCCTGCATCCGCCCGCGTCCCGGCGTACTCGTCGGAGACCATGATCCGCTCACTCATGGTCGGGCTTGTCCTTGTGCGCGCTGCCCAGCCGGGTCCCGTCCAGGGCGATGCCGCGGATGGTCAGGATGCAGATGATGGCGACGGCGGATACGACGGCGGAGTCCGCGATGTTGAAGATGGCAAAGTTGGGAAGCTGGATGAAGTCCACCACATGTCCCATGCCGAAGGATGGCTCACGGAAAAGCCGATCGGTCAGGTTTCCCAGGGCACCGCCCAGCAGCAGGCCCAAGGCCAGGGACCACCAGGCCGAGCCAAGCCGACGCACCTGGAAAAGAATCGCGATGGCGACGCCGGCCATGATGATCGAAAACACCCAGGTGACGTTCTCGCCGATGGAAAACGCGGCACCGGAGTTGCGGATGAAATACCAGTGCAGCAGTGGGGGCAGCACTGGGATCCGCTCCCCTTCCACCATGGTGGAGGTGACCCAGAGCTTCGTCAGCTGGTCCAGGACGTAGGCAAAGACCGCGAACCCGGCGAACAGGGACAGCAGCACAGGCCGGTGGGGCCGGTTCGGGGGCGGGACAGGGCGTGCCGCATCCGCGGCAAGTTCGTCAGTCATGGTGCTTTCAATTCGGGGAACTGGGATTCAATGCCGAAAGCCGGTGGCCGAGGAATCCTCAGCCACCGGCTTTCAGAATACGTGCTGCCAGGCTTAGTTGGCTTCGCTGACTTCCGGCGTCGCCACGGAGCCACGGGCTTCGAGGTCGCGGAGCTGGCCTTCGATGTAGGCCTTCAGGCGCGAGCGGTAGTCGCGTTCGAAGCCGCGGAGCTGCTCCACCTTGCGTTCCAGCACGGAGCGCTGCTGCTCCAGTGCACCAAGGATCTTGCGGGACTTCTCCTGCGCGTCGTTGACGAGGCTGCTGGCTTCGATCTGCGCTTCGGCGATGATCTTGTCCTTCTGGGCCTGGCCGTCGGCGACGTGGCGGTCGTGCATCTGCTGTGCCATGGCCAGCAGGCCGGCAGCGGATTCGGCGGAAGGAGTGGCAGCAGACGCGGGCGCGGCCGGTGCGGCGGCAGCCGGAGCAGCCGGCTGGACGTCCTTCTTCTTGTTGGCTTCGGCAGCCTTCGCCTCAGCCTCTGCCTTCTCGCGGGCTTCGTCCTTGTCGGCCTTGACCGGCGCGGGGACCTTCTCCACCACAGGGGCTCCGGCGGAGCTTGCCGGAACGCTGGAACCGGTTTCGGCGAGCTTCTTGCGGAGCTCGTCGTTTTCCTGGTTCAGGCGGCGGAGTTCAACGACGATCTCGTCCAGGAAGTCGTCAACCTCGTCCTGGTCATAGCCCTCGCGGAACTTGGTGGGCTGAAAGCGCTTGTTGACAACGTCTTCTGGCGTCAAAGCCATCTGGTCACCTCACTGGTCTGGTTAGTCAGTAGGCCTTCCGGCCGTCAAAACTACGGTACCTAAATTTGGTCTGCTTACTCTAATTCAACACTGCGGTGTCAAACGGGAGGGTTCTTCGCTTTACAGTAGCTGTTCCGGGAAGGATCGGACTGCATTGCTGGGTCTGGTTGGTATTTCAGGCCAGGCCCCTGGTGACGCTCATCGCGATGCTGACGCCGATGAACAGGATCAGGAAGCCCAGGTCCAGGGAGACGCCGCCGAGCCGGAGCGGCGGGATCAGCCGCCGCAGTCCCTTGAGTGGCGGGTCTGTGATGGAGTAAACGGCGTGCGCCACCACCAGGGCCGCGCCCCGGGGCCGCCATTCCCTCGCGAACATCTGCACCCAGTCGAAGACCAGGCGGATGATGAGGGCTACGAAGAACAGCAGCAGGGCGAGATAGAGAAGTCCGAAAACAATTCCCATGACTTATTCCATATCTCCATATTCATGCGGCGCCTTCGTGGCGGGGCCCGCTGTGTCTACCGCTGTTGTCTTGTCTATTTCAGCACAGATGCCAGACAGGTGTCCCTGCCTGGCATCTGATAGCAGCCCTGGAGCTTAGCTTTGGTTGAAGAAGCTGGCCTGCGTGTCGCTGGCCTTCTTGTCGTCACCGATAACTTCCACGTAGGACGGTGAGAGAAGAAACACCTTGTTGGTGACCCGCTCGATGCTTCCCCGCAGGCCGAAAACCAGCCCCGCTGAGAAGTCGACCAAGCGTTTGGCATCGGCCTCTCCCATGTCCGTAACGTTCATGATCACGGGGATGCCGTCGCGGAAACTCTCACCGATGAGCTTCGCATCGTTGTAGGAACGCGGGTGGATGGTCGTGATCTGGCGCAGACCGGTGTTCTCTTCGCGGCTCGAGGCCGCACGCTTTATGGGGGTCACAGGGGCGCGGTATTCCTCTTCAGGGGCGTAGGACGCCTCGCGGCTGACTTCGCGGACGGGTGCCGGAGCACGGCGTTCCTCGCGGTCAACTTCCATGGGTTCGTCCTCATCCTTACGTGTGGTCTCTTGCTCGGACTCGTAATGCTCATCGCCGTCGGCGAGCCCAAGATAGATCATTGTCTTGCGCAGAGCGCCGGCCATGGTCGACTCCTAATCGTGTCCCGTAAGCGGGCCGCCCAATGACTTGACAGCACTGGAGTCCCCCGCCCATCACTTCCAACAGGACCGACGCTACCCCACGGCGGGACGGGAACCGAGAATATCGGAACCGATTCGCAGGTGTGTCGCCCCGAACCTGATGGCGGCCTCGAGGTCCTGGCTCATCCCCGCCGAGATTCCCGCGGCACCGGGGTGGGTTGCCACCAGCCGCGCGGAAATTCCGGCCAGTTTCTCAAAGGCCGGCTCCGGCGGCGCCCCCAGCGGCGCCACCGCCATGACGCCGGCGAGGTTGAGTCCATGCGACCCGGCGATCTGCTCAGCCAGGGCGGACACGTCGGCGGGAGCGGCCCCGCCCCGGTGCGTGCCGGCGTCCTCCTCGAGGCCGACCTGGATGAAGCAGTCCAGCGGGGCACGGCCGTTGCTGTCCATCTCGTTCCGGACTGCCTTCGCCAGGGCTTCCACCAGCTGCGCCCGGTCCACGGAGTGGACGGCGGCAGCGTAACGCGCCACGGACTTAGCCTTTTTGGTCTGCAGCTGGCCTACGAAGTGCCATGTCAACGGCAGGTCGGCCAGTTCCTGGGCCTTCGCGGCGGCTTCCTGGTCCCGGTTCTCGCCAACATCCCGGACGCCAAGGGCGGCAAGGCGGCGGATGTCCCCGGCCGGATGGAATTTGGTGACCACGATCAGTGCCGGGAGCCGGTCAGCGCGGCCGGCGCGGGCGGCTGCTGCAGCAATCCGCTCCCGAACTGCGGAAAGCCGCCGGGCCAGTTCCGCCGTCCGGGGATCCACGTCCTGCCCCTGCCCGGTGGCCGCCGGCTCAGTCATGGCACCAGAGCAGGCCTGCGAACCGGCCAGTGTTGGCATCCCGGCGGTAGGAGTAGAGCGTTTGGGTCTCAAGCGTGCACGGGCCGGTGTACTCGATGTCCACTCCGGCAGACTCAAGCTGGCTTCGGGCGCCGGCGGGAAGGTCGAGGGCGGGCGTTCCCCAGGAGGTCGTGCTCCGGGTGGCCGGCACCGCGGCGGCCACCTCATCCCGCAGGGCCGCGGGGACCTCGTAGCAGGCGCCGCAGATTGAGGGACCCAGCCATGCCCGGATCCGGGAAGCGCCAAGGGATGCCATGGCCTCCACTGCTGCGGGGATGACGCCATGCGCGATTCCGGGGCGGCCAGCGTGGACGGCGGCCAGGACCGGTCCGGCAGCGGAATCCCCCGCAAGCAGCACGGGAATGCAGTCCGCCACCATCACGGCCAGGGGAACTCCCCGGGACACCATCGCGTCAGCTTCGGGAACGGGCGTTTCCCCGTCCATCAGGGCCACGGTGGTGCCGTGGACCTGGTTCATGAAGCGCAGCGACTGGGGCGCCAGGCCAATGGACTCCTCCAGGCGTTCGCGGCGCCCCTGGACGGCGGTGGGGTCGTCCCCCACGTGCAGGGCAAGGTTTCCTGCCTGCACATCGGTGAATGCGGCCGACACCCCGGGAAGGATGTCGGCCCGCCAATGGAACAAACCGCTGCCTACTTCAGGAAGTCGGGGACATCCAGGTCGTCCGGGTGGGTACCGGTCAGGTCCGGCTCCACCACGGAGGGCAGGTCGACGTCGAAGCCGGAGTCGGCAGGGACGGCCGTGGGACGCTGCTGGCCCCAGTTGCTGAGGCCTGCCGCCCCGACGCCGGCGTGTACCGGCTGGGCGTTCTGCTGGTGGTTGCCGCCGCCCTGCTGGTGCGCGGAGGCGGGAGCGGCTGCAGGCGCGGCCGGCCGCTGCGGCGCGACCTGCGGCTGGGACTGGTCCATGGAGGGCGAGGTGGCCTTGACGTCGTCGAAACCGGCCGCGATCACCGTGACGCGCGCTTCATCGCCGAGGGCGTCGTCGATGACTGCGCCGAAGATGATGTTGGCTTCGGGGTGGGCGACTTCCTGGACAAGGCGGGCGGCCTCGTTGATTTCGAACAGGCCGAGGTCGGAGCCACCCTGGATGGACAGCAGGACGCCGTGGGCGCCGTCAATGGAGGCTTCCAGCAGCGGCGAGGCGATGGCCAGTTCGGCTGCCTTCACAGCCCGGTCTTCGCCGCGGGCGGAGCCGATGCCCATGAGGGCCGAGCCTGCGCCCTGCATGACCGACTTGACGTCGGCGAAGTCCAGGTTGATCAGGCCCGGGGTGGTGATGAGGTCAGTGATGCCCTGGACACCGGACAGCAGGACCTGGTCGGCGGAACGGAAGGCGTCCAGGACGGAGACGTTCCGGTCGCTGATGGAAAGCAGGCGGTCGTTGGGGATCACGATCAGGGTGTCCACCTCGTCGCGCAGGGCGTCGATGCCGGCCTCCGCGGAACCGGCGCGCCGCCGGCCTTCGAAGGTGAACGGACGGGTGACCACACCGATGGTCAGGGCACCGAGGGAGCGGGCGATCCGGGCCACGACGGGGGCGCCACCGGTACCCGTACCGCCGCCTTCGCCGGCGGTGACGAACACCATGTCGGCACCGCGCAGGACTTCCTCGATCTCGTCAGCGTGGTCTTCGGCAGCCTGCTTGCCCACCTCGGGGTTGGCGCCGGCGCCGAGCCCGCGGGTCAGCTCGCGTCCGACGTCGAGCTTCACGTCGGCGTCGCTCATGAGCAGGGCCTGGGCGTCGGTGTTGATGGCGATGAATTCAACACCCCTGAGGCCGACCTCGATCATGCGGTTGACTGCGTTCACGCCACCGCCGCCGATGCCGACGACTTTGATGACGGCCAAGTAATTCTGCGGAGCTGCCACGTTACGTGTCCCTTGTTCGTGTCTTATTGCGAAAACTGATGGAGTACTTGAAGGCTGCAACGTTAACCCTCGAGTTGAAGGTTATAGTTATGTCAAGTAACTCTTGTTTGTGACGGTATTTCCTCTGGCGCACACATTCAATAACCGGGTCCGCGTGTCGGATTAATACCGGGAAAGAAAGCGCTCAGCGCGTCACGGGGTGCCGGGGCACACTGACATCGTAGACCCTGACCGGGTTCTTGGGATCCGCCGGAGCCTTGAGGAGCGCGGCCAGGACCTTGGCCTTGAGTTCCTTCTCCGAGGCGTTCCCCCACACGATGGTCTGGCCGTCCACCAGCTTGAGTTCGACGGCATCAACGGACTGCGCGGACGCGTTGGAGAGCTTGGCCAGCACGTCGGCCGGCAGGGCTCCCAGGACCGCCGCCGTGGCGCGGAACAGGTCCTGGCCGATCGCACCGGCGCCGCCGTCGATGACCGGCAGTGCAGCCGACGCCGGGTCGTCCGTCGTCGCGAGCTGGACGCCGTCGACGTCCACCAGCTGGTACTGCTCCCCCTGCTTGACCAGGGCCACCGGCACCCGCTCATGTACTGCCACAGCCAGGGTGGACGGCGGCCGCGCCTCAACGGAAACGGACTTGACCTGGACCAGGGAACCGAGGAGCCCGCTGACGTCCCCGTCGCTGATCTGGGGCAGCGGCTTGCCGCGCAGTGGTTCAAGGGCAGCCTGGACCTGGGCAGGCGTGAGGATCCTGGTGCCCGTGACCGTGATGGTCTGCAGGGCAAGGACAGGCGAGTAGACCGCGGCCACCAGCAGCCCTGCCACCAGCGCGAGCACGGCACCCACTGCCAGCAGGACCTGCTTGCGGCGCCGCCGGCCCCTGGGTTCGGGAAACGCCAGGACCGTTGCCCCGGAGGTTTCCCGTTCCTTCGCCGGCTTTGGCTCAACCGGATCCGGAATGCTGCGGGATGCGGTGATTACGTCGCTGTCGGCAGGGGTTGGCGCGGGAGCACCCTTGCGGGGCCCGGTGGTGCCCCCGTTCCCGGTACCCGGCCGGCTGGTCCGCTTGGGTGGAGAGTAGGTGGGCCGGCGGGAGCTAGGCACGCAACGCCTCCACGATCCTGGGGCCGAACGCTGTGACATCGCCGGCGCCCACGGTCAGGACAACATCCCCGTCCGCTGCTGTTCCGGCAAGGGTATCGACGGCGTCAGCGGCAGTGACCAGCTGGCCGCCCTTTCCGAGGTGGTCTGCGATGAGTTGGCTGGTGACGCCTGGAATGGGGTCCTCCCTCGCCGGGTAGATGTCCAGGACCAGGGCGGTGTCGGCGAGGTTGAGGGCCTCGGCGAACTCCGCCGCGAATTCCCGGGTCCGGGAGAACAGGTGGGGCTGGAACAGCACGTGGACTTTGTGGCCGCCTGCCACTGAGCGTGCTGCGGTGAGGGCAGCCCGGACCTCAGTGGGGTGGTGTGCATAGTCGTCGAAGACCCGCACGCCCCGGGCCGAGCCTTTCAGTTCGAACCGGCGCGAGGCGCCCGAGAAGTGGGCCAGCCCAGCCGCCGCGGCCTCCGGGGCAACTCCAAGTTCCAGTGCGACGGCGAAGGCAGCTGCGGCGTTCAGCGCATTGTGCCGTCCCGGGACCTGGAGGGACAACCCGAACCGCGCCCCCGCCGTCGACACTGCCACCTGACCGGGACCGCCGTCGTCAAGTCTGACGTCCGCACGTCCGTCCGTCCCGTACAGGACCACCCGGGTGTTCCCCCGCGCCCTGGTACGTTCCGCCAAAGCCAGCGCGCCGGCGTCGTCCGCGCAGGCCACCAAGAGCCCATCGGGGGGCAGCAGTCCGGTGAAGCGGTCGAACGACTCGTAGACGGCCTCGGCGGTGCCGTAGTAGTCAAGGTGGTCGGGCTCCACGTTGGTGACAACCGCGATGCGCGGCCGGTAGTTCAGGAAGGAGCCGTCGGACTCGTCGGCCTCGGCGACGAAGATGCCGGACGTGCCATGGGCAGCGTTGACGCCAAGGGCTGGAATGTTGGCGCCGACGGCGAAGGACGGGTCCAGCCCCGCCGCTTTCAGCAGTACGGTGATCATCGACGTCGTGGTGGACTTGCCGTGCGTCCCGGCGACCGTCACCACGGTGTCGTCTGCCATGGTGGCCGCGAGGGCCTGGGACCTGTGCAGCACCGGAAGGCCCGCCTGGCGTGCAGCCGCCAGCTCCGGATTGTCCCCGCGGATCGCCGACCCGGCCACCACGGTCTGGGCATCTGCGAGGTTCGCTGCCGCGTAGCCGACGGCGACGCGCGCACCCGCTGCGGCGAGGTCGGCCATGACGGGCAGGTCCTTCGCATCCGATCCGCTCACGGGTACGCCGCGCGCCACCATGATGCGGGCCACGGCGGACATGCCGACTCCCCCGATGCCGATGAAGTGCACCTTGCCAAGGGACTCGAGGCTTGGCGTGTTGTGGGGGCTCATGCAGATACCGCTTCCAGGACAAGACCAGCCATGCGCTGGTCGGCATTTCGGATACCGAGCCGGTAGGACTTGGCTTCCATTTCGGCCAGCCGTGCTTTATCGGTGATCAGAGGAATCAGTTCACGGGCAATCCACTCAGGGGTGAAGTCCCTGTCCGGGACCAGGAGCGCCCCACCTGCCGCCACCAGGCCGGCCGCATTGAGAGCCTGCTCCCCGTTGCCGATAGGCAGCGGCACCAGGACCGCCGGGACGCCGACGGCGGCAACCTCGCTGACCGTGGCTGCGCCGGACCGGGCCAGCAGCAGGTCGGCAGCGGCATAGGCAAGTTCCATGCCGTCGATGTACTCGACCTGCCGGTAGCCCTCAGCTGCGAGCGGCTGGCCGGCCCGGTCCAGCACCGTCTTGCCGCGGCCGGTGATGTGGAGGGTTTGGATTCCGGCAGCGGAAAGTTGTTCGACCGCCGCGGCGATGGCCCGGTTGATGCTTTGTGCACCGGAGGAACCACCCGTGACGATCAGGGTGGGCTGCCTGGCGTCCAGTCCCAGCGCTTCCCGGGCGGCCGTACGGGCGGCTTTGCGGTCGAGGCCGGAAATTTCCTTTCGCATGGGCATGCCCACGTGGACCGCGTTGCGCAGCGGGGTACCCTCGAACGCCACGGCGACGCGGCCCTTCAGGAGCGCGCCTACCCGGTTGGCCAGGCCCGGACGCGTGTTCGCCTCATGGATGACAATGGGGGTACGGCGCTTCCGCGCGGCAAGGTACATGGGTGTGCAGACGTATCCGCCCACGCCCACCAGCACATCAGCCTGGGCCCGGTCCAGGATGGCCCCCGCCTGGCGGACAGCGCCGGCAAGGCGGCCGGGCAGGCGGAGCAGGTCCGCGGACGGCCGGCGCGGAAACGGAACCCGGTCGATGGTGGCCAGCTCCACCCCCGCAGCCGGAACCAGCCGGGTTTCCATTCCGGCGGGTGTCCCGACCGCCAGGATGGAGGCCCCGGGCGCTTCGCTTCGGAGCGCGGCAGCGATGGCGAGCAGGGGGCTGATGTGGCCCGCGGTGCCGCCACCGGCGAGGACGATGGAAGGTTGGGTCGCAGTCATGTGGGGTTAGGCACGCTTTCTGGAAATCTTGGGTTTGTTCTTGTCCCGCCCTGCCCGGCCCTTGAACTTCAGCATCCGCTTGGGACGCATGGCCGGCGCCATCTGCTCCCTGGCCAGTGACAGGACCACGCCCACGGCGCACAGCGACATCAGCAGGGCCGAACCGCCATAGGAAATGAAGGGCAGCGGCACGCCGATGACGGGCATCAGGCCGGTGACGACGGACATGTTCACGGTTGCCTGGCCGAGCAGCCAGACCATGATGGTCCCGGCCAGCACGCGGTGGAACAGGTCCTCCTGGGCCACCACCACACGGTAGATGGCGGCGCCGAGGATCGCGAAGAGGACCAGGACGACGACGGTCCCCACCAGGCCGAGTTCCTCGCCGATAATGGCGAAGATGAAGTCGTTGTGGGCTTCGGGGATCCAGCTGTACTTCTGCCGGCTCTGCCCCAGTCCCACGCCCAGCCAGCCGCCGGATGCCAGCCCGTACATGCCGTTGGTGGCCTGGTAGTTGGCGTCGATGCCGTCGGCGCAGGACTGGCCGGTCCACCAGGATGTGATGCGGCACATGCGGTTGGAACTGGTGACGGCCATGACCGCGGTGCCGGCAGCGGCGATGACGCCGGCGATGCCGAAGAGATAGAGGGGAACCCCTGCGAAGAACAGCGCCGCAGCCATGATCATCATGATGATCATGGCGGTGCCGAGGTCGTTGCCGACAAGGATCAGCACGATGACGACGGCCGCCACGGGCACGGCCGGGATCAGCACGTGCTGCCATTGGCCGAGAAGCCGTCCCTTGCGGGCCAGGACCGTCGCCAGCCACAGGGCGAGGGCCAGCTTGGCCGCCTCTGAGGGCTGGAAGGTGATGCCGCCGAGGTCAATCCAGTTGCGGTTGCCGTTGACCTCGTCTCCCACCACCTGCACGAGCCCAAGGAGCAGGACCGCGATGCCCACGGCGGGCCACGCGAGCCGCTTCAGCCATACGACATTGATCCGGGACAGCACGAACATGGTGAAGATGCCGATCGCGGCGAAGACGCCCTGCTTCAGCGCATCGCCGTACGGGGACTTTCCGGCAGCGATTGATTCGACGCTGGAGGCGGAGAGGACCATCATGATGCCAATCGCCGTCAGGGCCAGCGTGGCGCCGAGGATGAGGTAGTACGTGGAGCCGTTCCGGGAGGTTCCGGTGCCCTCCAGCGCTGACCAGAAGCGACGGTAGGCGGAGCGCAGCCTGGCTCCCGCCGGGGCGGGGCGCCGTGCTGCCGTGGCCGTGGAGCCGGGGCGCGGCTTGCCACCCTTGGCCCGGGTGGGCGTGCTGACCATTGTTACTCCTCGCCGGTCTGGGCCTGCCCTTCCACCAGCTCGCGGACAGCGTCGATGAAAGCACCACCACGGTGAGCGTAGGAAGAGAACTGATCCATGGAAGCAGCTGCCGGAGCCATCAGCACGGTATCGCCGGTTTCGGCGAACCGTGCAGCTGACGACACGGCCCAGGACATCACCTGTTCTCCCTGGCCGGGTGAACCGGCCGGGATGCCATCGGCCGCGGCAGTCTGCACTCCTTCAGTCTCACCCGCCCCCCGTTCGATCACCGGGACATCGGGCGCGTGTCGCCGGAGGGCTTCCCGGAGCTGCGAGGTGTCAGTTCCGATCAGTACCACCGCTTTGAGGCGGGCTACATGGTCCCTGACGAGGTCGTCATAGCTCACGCCCTTTGACAGGCCGCCGGCAATCCAGACCACATTGCTGAAGGCCGAGAGGGATGCCGCCGCTGCGTGCGGGTTGGTGGCTTTCGAGTCGTTGACCCACAGCACACCGTTTATCCGGGCTACGGGCTGGATGCGATGGTCGCCCGGCACGTAGTCCAGGATGCCTTGTCGGACGGCCTGGGCATCAACACCATACGCGCGTACCAGGCCTGCCGCCGCCAGGGCGTTGGCCACCATGTGCCGCGGGGCAAGCGGGCCAAGGTCGGCCATGGACGCGAGCTCCGCAGCGCTGTTGCGGCGTTCTTCGATGAAGGCCCGGTCCACCAGCAGCCCCTCCACCACACCGAGCATGCTGACGGACGGCGTGACAGTGGTGAAACCCACGGCGCGGCACCCCTCCACCACGTCGGCGTTTTCCACCATCCGTTCGGTTTCCACCTGCTCGGCGTTGTAGATGCACGCTTTCTGCGTCCGCTCGTAGACCTTGGCCTTGTCCGCCAGGTAGGAATCGTAGGAGCCGTGCCAGTCCACGTGGTCTTCGGCCACGTTGAGGCAAACGCTGGCCACAGGCCTGACTGATTCCGCCCAGTGCAGCTGGAAGCTGGACAGCTCCACCGCGAAGACGTCATAGTCCACTGGATCGCGGAGGGCATCAAGGATCGGGGTTCCCACGTTGCCGACGGCGACCGCCTTGAGGCCGGCGGCCCGCAGCATCGATTCGGTGAGTCCCACGGTGGTGGTCTTCCCGTTGGTGCCCGTGATGGCGAGCCAGTCCGCCGTCTTCCGGCCTTCGCGGATCCGCACGCGCCAGGCGAGTTCGACGTCGCCCCAAACCGGGATGTGCGCCCGCGCCGCTGCGGCCAGCAGTGCCTGGTCGGGACGCCAGCCGGGAGAGGTCACGATGAGTTCCGGGAGCGCGCCATCAATGCGTGGGATGTGGGTGACGGCATCGGCGCCCAGCAGCACGTCCGCGGCGCCGACGATCTTCAGAGTGTCCGCGTGGGCCCGGGCGGTGTCGCTCGTGGCGGCATCCACCACCACTACGCGTGCGCCCAGTTCAATCAGAGTGTCGGCGGCCGCGAAACCGGAGACGCCGATGCCGGTGACCACGACGCGCAGGCCGGTCCAGTCGGAGTCCCACGAAACGAGGTTTGCCAGTCGGGGGGAAACGGTCACAGCAGTACAACCCATTCTGCGTAGAAGATGCCCAGGCCCACGGCGACAAAGAGTCCGCCCAGGATCCAGAACCGGACTACCACGGTGACTTCCGCCCACCCCTTCAATTCGAAGTGGTGCTGCAGTGGTGCCATTTTGAAAACACGTTTTCCGCCCGTGGCCTTGAAGTAGCCCACCTGGATGATGACGGACAGGGTGATCAGCACGAAAAGGCCGCCCACGATGCCCAGCAGGAGCTCGGTCCGGGACAGAATGGCGAACCCGGCCACGGCACCCCCGATGGCCAGCGAGCCGGTGTCGCCCATGAAGATCTTTGCCGGGGAGGTGTTCCACCAGAGGAAGCCCACCAGTGCGGCGCTCAGGATGGCGGCAAGCAATGCCAGGTCCAGGGGGTCCCGCACGGAGTAGCAGCCGCTGCCGGCTTCCCGGGGTGAGCCACAGGCCTGGTTGCTCTGCCATATGCCCATGAGGGTATACGCGCCGAAAACCATGATGGAGGCTCCCGCCGCAAGCCCGTCCAGGCCGTCGGTGAGGTTTACCCCATTGGTGGCGGCGGTGACGATCAGGTTCGACCAGATGACGAAAAGGACGGCTCCAAGGACGGTGCCTCCAAAGGCGAGGTCAAGCCAGGGCAGGTCGCGCACCAGGGAGATCTTCGTCGATGCCGGAGTCAGTCCGGCGTCGTTGGGGAAGTTCAGTGCCAGGATGGCAAAGACGATCCCGACGGCTGCCTGGAGGATCAGCTTGGCCTTGGCATTGAGCCCGAGGCTGCGCTGGCGGGAGATTTTGATGAAGTCGTCCAGAAAGCCGACCAGGCCCATGCCCACCATGAGGAACAGCAGGATAAGGGCAGAGGCAGAAGGGCCGGGCGAATCGGGGTTCATCATGAGCATGATGAGGTGTGTGAGCCCATAGCTGAGCAGTACGGCGGCCACCACCACGGTCCCGCCCATGGTGGGTGTTCCGCGCTTGGTGTGGTGCGAGGTGGGGCCGTCATCACGGATGAACTGCCCATAGCCCCGGTGAACCAGGAGCCGGATGAACAGCGGGGTGCCCACAAGGGCGCACAGCAGGGCAAGGCCTGCGCCGATCAACAGAGCAATCACGGCAGAGTGCTCCTTTCGCCGGCGGGGGTGGGGGTTGGGGGCAATGCTATCCGATCGCCCAAATGGCGAAGCCCCACACTGTTGGAGGACTTGAACAGCACCAGGTCGCCCGGCTGAAGTTCCGCATCGAGGATGAGGAAGGCCTCATCCACGGTTTCGGCGAAGATGCATTCGTCGCCCCAGGATCCCTCCTGCACGGCGGAAACGTAGAGGGCCCGTGCTTCCCGGCCCACCACCAGCAGCCTGGAGATGTTGAGGCGGACCACCTGGGTGCCAACCGCCGTGTGCTCGCGGATGGAGTCCTCACCGAGTTCCAGCATGGCACCCAGGACGGCCCAGGTGCGGCGGCCGCGGCCGAGGTCGGCAAGGGTCCGCAGCGCAGCACGCATCGATTCCGGATTGGCGTTGTAGGCGTCATTGATCACGGTGACGCCGTCCGGCCGTTCGGTCCGCTCCATGCGCCAGCGGCTGGCGGCCGCCTGGTTGCTCAAGGAATCAGCGATGTGGTCCCCGGGGACTCCTGCCGCCCACGCAGCTGCGGCCGCTGCCAGCAGATTGCCGGTGTGGTGGGCTCCAATGAGCTGGCTGGCCACGTGCCGCGGAGCGGCACCGTCCGGCAGTTGGAGGTCGAATTCGGGGCTGCCTCCGGCATTGGTGTCCGCCTTCAGTGCCTGCACCCTGGCGTCGTGGCGTCCCTCTGCGGAGAATCCAACGACGGTGGCCTGCGTGCGGCTGCGCATGGCGGCGACGCGTTCGTCGTCGAGATTAATGATGGCGGTCCCGGCGCCGGAAAGTCCTTCGACCATCTCGCCCTTGGCCAGGGCGATGTTCTCTACTCCCCCGAACTCGCCGGCGTGGGCTGTCCCCACTGCCAGGACGACGCCGATGTCAGGCTTGACCATTTCGGACAGGTACCGGATGTGGCCGATTCCGGTGGCGCCCATTTCGATGACCAGGTAACGGGTGTCCGTTGCGGCCCGGAACACGGTCAGCGGAACACCCACCTCGCCGTTGTAGGAGCCTTGCGGCGCAACGGTGTTGCCCTGCGTGGCCAGGATTCCGGCCAGGAGATCTTTGGTGGTGGTCTTGCCGGCCGAGCCGGTGATGCCCACGACGGTCAACTTCTCTCCGGCGTCGGCGCGGGCGGCGCGGATGCGGCGGACAGCCTCGGCGGCGAGGGCACCCATCGCCAGGACGGCGTCGGCCACGACGATTGACGGGTAGGCTGCGCCGTCCGGGGCGGTGACCGGGTGCTCCACGAGCGCCAGGACGGCCCCGCCGGCAAAGGCTGCGCCAATGAAGTCATGGCCGTCGGCGTGCTCGCCCGGCTTCGCGACGTAGAGCGAGCCCTGGGTGGCTTCGCGTGAATCCGTCACCACCGAGAGGGGCGTGATTCCGGGATCGGCGTCCAGGCGCCCGCTGGTGATTTCGGCGATTTCCGCCGCAGTAAATGCAATCATCTCGGTCTAGGACTCTATCCGGTCGTCGGGGAGAACGTTGAATCCCCTGGCTGTCAAGGCGGTGCGCAGTTCCACCCTGTCGTCCAGGGCAAGGTTGACCCCTTTGACTTCCTGCCAGACCTCATGGCCGCGGCCTGCCACGAGAATCGTATCCTCCGGATTTGCCAGGGCCACGGCGTGCCGGATGGCTTCGTCCCGCGGGAAGACTTCCAGCAGCCGGGCACCCAGGGACTCAGTGTCAATGGCATCCCGCGCCCCGGCCATCACGTCGGCGCGGATCGCCGCCGCGTCTTCGTCGTGCGGATCGTCATCGGTGATGATCACGGTGTCCGCGAGCCTGGCGGCAATGGCTCCCATGGCCGGCCGCTTGCCCTGGTCCCGCTGCCCGGTGGCGCCGAACACAACGATCAGCCGCGAGCCCGGTTCCGGCGACCGTACGGCTTCGAGGGCGCGGGCCAGGGCGTCGGTGTTGTGGGCGAAGTCCACCACGGCGGCGGGTTTTTCCGCGACGAGCTGCATTCGTCCCGGCACGGCCACGGTGAACGGATCGGCGTTGTCCAGGGCTGCCTGAAGGTCTGCCGGGTCCACGCCGGAGGCGAGCACCATGAGCGCCGCCAGGGCGGCGTTGGCCACGTTGAAGCTGCCGGGCAGCCCGGTGTGGATATCCAGGGTGGTCCCGGCGGGCCCGGTGAGGGTGAAGTCGGTGCCAAGCCCGCGGGGCGAGGACCGGGTCACTGTCCAATCGGCGGGGCTCTGTCCGCTGGTGCTGAGCGTGATGAGGGGCACCTGGCTGCTGTTGGCCAGGCGCTGGCCCCACTCGTCGTCGACCGTCACGACCGCAGAGCGGGCGCGCTCCGGCGTGAAGAGCTGTGCCTTGGTGGCGAAGTACCCGTCCATGGTGCGGTGCAGGTCCAGGTGGTCCTGGGTGAGGTTGGTGAATCCCGCGACGTCGAAGACCAGTCCGTCCACCCGCTGGTATGAGATGGCGTGGGAAGACACCTCCATGGCCGCGGCATCCAGGCCCCGCTCGTGCATGAGGGCCAGAAGCCCGTGGACCTCCGGTGACTCGGGGGTGGTGAGGAGGCTCGGGATCGGCTTCCCGCCGGCCAGGATCTCTATGGTGCCGATCAGCCCGGTCTGCCGGCCCAAGGCACGCAGCAGGGACGTGATGAAGTAGGTCGTGGTGGTTTTTCCGTTGGTTCCCGTAACGCCGAAGAGCTGCAGCGGGGTGCCGTCGGCGGACTGGCTCCGGTAGATCATGGCGGCAAGCGGCCCCACCTCGTTGCGTGGCTTGTCCACGACAAGCACGGGCACGGGGGTGTCCGCGGACAGGGCAAGAAGGCGTGCGCCGGCGTCGTCGGTGAGGACGGCTGCCGCCCCGGAACCGATGGCGTCAGTGACAAAGTCGGCTCCGTGGCGGGTTGCCCCGGGCAGGGCGACGTACAGGTCGCCGGGCTCGATGGTGCGGGAGTTGATGGAGATGCCAGTGATTTCCACGTCCGCGGCAGGAGCAGGCACGGCAACGCCAACGGCCTGCCCGACGGCGGCCAGCGGGACTGCTGCCACGGCTGCGGGCCGGAAGCGGCCTGGGTTTTCGTCCCGGGCCGTGTCGCTGCCGGGCGTGCTGAACTCTGACAAGGGGATCTCCGATGGTGCTAGTGCGTGCCCGGCATGGATCGCGCCGGGCACTGTGGTGCGCTGGATGCTGCTGGTACTCGCGGCGGCGCAGCGGCTACTTGGCGTACTGCGGCAGTCGTGCCGGCTCGCCGGTTGACGGCTGGACGTTGTAGGTCCGAAGCGTCTGGCTCATGACGGACCGGAACACCGGACCGTTGGTGATGCCGTAGATGCTGCCCTTCGGCCGCTGAAGCACCACCTCAACAATAAACCGCGGATCATCCATCGGCGCCATTCCGACGATGGAGGCGGTGTAGCCGCAGTAGCCGCTCTTGCCATCGTCGCACGGTGACTCGGACGTTCCCGTCTTGGCGCCCACACGATAGCCATCGATGCCTGCGTCCTTGATTTCACCCTCGGTGACGGCGCTCTCCAGGATGTCCTGGACCTGCTGGGCAGTGTTCTCGGAGACAACCTGCCGTGAGGGCTGCGCGGGAACCTTCTCCTCCGTGCCGTCGGGTGAGATGTACGAGTCGATGAGCCGGGGCTGCAGCATGACGCCGTTGTTGGCGATGCTTTGGTAGGCGCGCACCGTTTGGAGCGTGGACTGGGAAACGCCTTGCCCGAACAGGACGGTGTACTGCTGGCGTCCGTCCCACTGGTCCGGCGGGGTGAGGATGCCCGATGCGGTTGCCGGAAGCCCGATGTCGGGCGCCTCGCCGATGCCGAACTTCTTCAGCCAGTCGTAGCGCTGTTCCTTGCTGAGCCGCTGGCCGGCCATGACAGTTCCCGTGTTCATGGAATAGCCGATGATGCCGGCCAGTGTCCGTTCCTCAGTCCCATGGGTGAAGGCGTCGCTGAATGTCTGCCCATCCACGGTGTAGGTGGGCGGAATAGTGAAGTGGTCCAGGGGGCTGGCGAGCCCTTCGTCGATAACGGCCGCAGCGGTCATCATTTTTTCAACCGAGCCGGGCTCGTAGGCTGCGGTCACCGAGCGCACGCCGCGGTCTTTTGCGGCCACCAACCCGGGATTGTTGGGGTCCGGGGCGTTGGTGTCCGCCAGCGCGAGCAGGTTCCCTGTTTTGGCGTCCATCACGATGATGACGCCCCATTCGGCGCTGAGCTTGTCCGCTTGGCTTTGGATGGCCTGCTGCGCAAAGTACTGCAGATCCGAGTTCAGGGTGAGCTTGACGTTCTTGCCGTTTTGAGGTGGCGTCAGCTCGTCAAGGCCAACGGGAATGCGGAGCCCATCAGCCCCGATTTCGAACAGGCGCTTGCCGTCCTTGCCCTTGAGCTGGTCATCCTGGGTCTGCTCGATGCCGGCTTGTCCCGTGGTGCCGTCCTGGAGGAATCCCACCACTCCCCCGGCCACGGCCCCGTTGGGGTAGACGCGCTTGCTGACACCCTCCGCAACGATGCCGGGAACCTGGAGCTTGGAAATGCGGTCCTCCACATCGGGCTTCACTTCCTTGGCCACGATGTAGTAGGGCTTCGCGCCCGTAACGGCATCCCGCACGGCGTTGGTGTCCATGCCAAGCGCCGAAGCAAGCTCCGAGATTGCCTGGTCGCGGGTGACATCCACCAGCTTGTCGTGGCCGTCGGCCTGGGGCTCGAGCCGTTTGTAGGAGTCCGTTTTCGTGTTGACGCGCTGGTCAACCACGATGTTGTAGCGGATGACGCTGTTCGCCAGGACGGTGCCGCGCGAGTCCAGGATGCTGCCGCGCTCGGCGGGTAGGATCGCGGACGTCATCCGGCTGTTCAAAGCCGCTTCAGCCATCCCCCCGACGTCCAGTCCCTGGACCAGGAAGAGCTTCCCGCCTACCACCAGCAGGAGCGTGAGCATGATGCCCAGTCCCAAACGCAAGCGCTTCGTGGCGTTGGGTGCCTTGCTTTTTCCTGCCTTGCCGGTCGTCTCCGCCACCGTGATATTCCTTGCTGCTCGACGCTGCTGCCTGTCCTGCCTGACGGCCTACTGTCCGGGGACCTTCTGCTTGGGTACCGGGATGGATCCGCCGTGAAGTTCGGGGGCCGGAACGGCAGCGGCGGCAGCAGCGGCCTGGGCGGCGGCCGCAGCCTTCGCGGCATCGTTGGCGGAGGCGGCGTCTGCCGCTGCCTTGCCGGCGTCGGCAGCTGTGGCCGACCTGTCCGCGGCGGTGGCCGACTTGTTCGCGCCCGCATCCGTGGCAGCGGGCGGCACAATAAGCTGGCCTGCCACGGCGGGCGATGGAATCACGGCTCCGGCCGCAGCCCCCTTGACCGCGGGGGTGGCCTTTCCAGTGACAGAGAGTGTGGACAGGTCGATCTGTCCCTTGACGGTGGAGGCCACCATTCCCAGCTCAGTGGCCTTTGCCGCCAGATTCTGCGGGGCCTCGAAGTTCTGCACCTGCTGGGTGAGGTCCTGGTTCCCCTTGGTCAGGGAGCTCTGCTTGGCGCGCAGCTCCACCAACTGGTACTGCGCGGTGGATACCGAGATGTTCAGCACCAGGACAGCGATCAACGCCGCGGCGAGCATGGCGAAGCACAGCACCACGAACGGGGCACGGCGCTTGCGCGGGGCACTTTGGACCACGGAGAGGGGCGTGCGCTCCTTCCGTCCCCCACCGGGTTCGCCTGCGGGCCTGCTGTCGGCCGCCGAACTGCCGGACACGATGGGAAAGTTCTTGACGGCGGCGGTGCTCATGCAGCTCTCCTGGCTCTGATTCGTTCTGCCGCGCGAAGCCTGGCGGATGCAGCGCGCGGGTTTTCGGCGATTTCGGCGGCGGTTGGCACCTCGGTGCCTTTGGTCAGGGTCTTGAGTTCAGGTTTGTGCTCTTCCAGCTCGACCGGGAAACCAAGCGGAGCGGAAGACTTGGAGCGCGCCTGGAAGACGCCTTTGACGATCTTGTCTTCCAGGGAGTGGTAGGACATGACGACGATGCGGCCGCCGAGGGCCAGGGAGTCAACGGCGGCAGGAACGGCGCGCTCCAGGACGTCGAGTTCTTCGTTGACTTCGATCCTCAGGGCCTGGAAGGTCCGCTTGGCGGGATGGCCGCCCGACTTTGCAGCGGAGGCAGGGACCACGGAACGGATCTGCTCCACCAGTTCCCCCGTGGTGGTGAACTTCTTGACCGCACGTGCCGCGACGATTCTGTTGGCGATGCGTCCTGCAAACTTTTCCTCACCCCACTTGCGGATGATCCGGACCAAGTCCTCTTCGCTATAGGTATTGACAACATCCGCTGCGGTCTGACCACGACTGGTGTCCATCCGCATATCGAGCGGCGCGTCGAAGGAATAGGCAAAACCGCGCCCACGCTCGTCCAACTGAAGGGACGAAACCCCGAGGTCCATCAGGATCCCGTGCACTTCGGCCACGCCAAGGTCTGCCAGGACGTCCTGGATCTCGTCGTAGACGGCGTGCACCAGGTCAGTCCGGGCAGCGAAGGGGGAAAGCCGCTCCCCCGCGAGGGCCAGCGCTTCCTCGTCACGGTCGATGCCAATGAGGTGGAGGTCGGGAAACCGCTGGAGCATTGCCTCGGAGTGGCCGCCCATACCGAGGGTGGTGTCCACTGCCACGGGGGTGTCGCCGCGGAGCCTTGCCGCTTCAAATCCCGGTGCCAACAAATTGATGCACCGGTCGCGAAGGACCGGCACATGGCGTTCGGACGTGGGTTTGGGCTGGTCGGTCATGCCTGTCCTCTCCCGCCGTCGTTGTCACTTGCTGTTTCCGGGACCAGATCCCCATCCGCGCCTACCGTTCCGCCCGCCTGGCTCCGGGGAAGGTGAGCCAGGTTGACAGCCGATGGGCCGGCTGGAGATCTCATCCAGGAAACCCTGCTGCCCCGCTCCCGGAATTCAGAGAATTCCCGGAATGGGATCGTCAGTTTCGGAAAAGGCCGTTTCCTTCTCCGCAAGGTATTCATTCCAAGCCTGGGCGTCCCAGATCTCGGCGCGGGTACCGGCGCCGATAACGGCGAGTTCCCTTCCGAGCCCTGCATACTCCCGGAGCGCCGGTGGAATGGTCACGCGCCCCTGCTTGTCAGGTACCTCGTCCGAGGCTCCAGAGAGAAATACGCGGATATAGTCACGCGCCTGCTTGGAGGAGATTGGTGCCTCCCGCATCTGCTCGTGGACCCGTGCAAATTCCTTCTCACTGAAGACGTAGATGCAACGTTCCTGGCCCCTCGTGAGCACCAGACCGCTGGCAAGTTCCTCCCGGAACTTAGCGGGGAGAATGATCCGTCCCTTTTCATCCAGACGCGGCGAGTGAGTGCCCAGAAACACTGGCCCACCGCCTGTCCGCTGTCAGGAACTGCACATCCCCTAATGTTGCAACCACCCTCTTATGTCCTCCACATTACTCCACTTTCCACCACAGTCAACGCAAAACCACCCGCCGGGCAGCGTTGTTGTGGGAAAACTTCCTTGAATTGCCGGGTTTTTGCTCCGGTGGTGGAAAGTGGAGGACTTTTCGCAAGCGCCCCCCCGATCAGCCCTGGCGGCGGCCGGAAGAAAGCGCATGCAGGCCACCGGGCGCCGTTAAACGCGAAAAGACCCGCCGAAGCGGGTCTTTTCGTGAACTCCCCTGCTCGCGGGGAGCGAAGTGGAGGAGGCTGGCGCCGACGGGCGGAGTGGCTAGGGCTCACCCTTGCGGCGTTCGTCCCAGCGCTCTTCGAGACTGCTCATGAACGAGCTCCGCGGCTTGCCGGACTTTCCGCCGGCTGCTTTGGAGCCTGCCCTTCCGCGGGAACTTCGCATGGTGGCGAAATACACTCCGCCGCCCATCACTACGAAGCCCAGCACGCCAACAAAGATGTTTTGAAGGGTGACACCGACCAGCAGCAGGAAGACGCCGGCGAGTGCACACAGGACCCCAATAACCACATGCCTTGTGGACCATGAACGACCGGGGTCCGAACCCATTGAGTTCGCGAACTTCGGGTCGTCCTCGTGAAGCTGCTTCTCAAGCTGCTCAAGCAACTTCTGTTCGTGCTCCGACAGCGGCATCACGACCTCCTTTTGTAGGCCAACGTCCGGGCTGGTCCCAGCCACTACTACTGCCCCGTAAAACGCCTGCTGTTGCTGGAAAGTTCCCGTTCCGCCGTCACTGGCAAAAACAGGAACCCAGCACGCGTCCGCGGGAGCGGGAGCATGTCCAAGAGGGTCCGGCAGTAAGTCCATTCACTCAAAAACTATGTATATCTAAGAATAGATTGTTGAGGGCTGATCTGAAAGACGGCAATGACTTCGGCGGGGCCCGTCAGGCAGGCCGCTCCGCCCCGTCCCCGGGCCGGTTTTCGGGCTCCATCAGACGGGCCGGCAGGACGGACTTGTTGCCGAACTTGCGGGTCACTTCATCCAGGGCCTGCTCGGCCGCGCGCCAGTTCTCATCCCTGCGGTCGATGCTCAGCTGCAGGGACGTCCGGGCGGTCTCCTCGAGCTGCTCGGCCCGCACGCCCACCAGCCGTACCGCCATGGCCCTGCTCCCGAGCGACTCCAGGAGCTGCAGTGCCACGGCGTAGATCAGCTGGGCACTGTCCACCGGTGTCTGGACGGTCCTGCTGCGGGTGACGGTGGAGAAGTCGGCGAAGCGCAGCTTCAGTGCCACCGTACGGGCCACCATTCCAGAACTCCGCAGGCGGCCGGCGGTCCGGTGCGAAAGTCGCAGCAGCTCCCGGCGAAGGAGGGCGTCGTCGTCGGTGTCCGTGGCGAACGTCTCCTCGGCCCCGATGCTTTTCTCCAGCCGGACCGGAGTGACGGGACGGGGATCGATGCCCCAGGCCAGGCGGTGGACATGCTCACCGGTGGCACCGAGGACCTTCTTCAGTGCGGACACCGGAGTGGCCGCGACGTCCGCCACCGTCCTGATTCCCATTTTTGCCAGGACTTCCCCGGTCTTGGCCCCAACACCCCACAGTGCGCCCACGGGGAGGCTGTGAAGATAAGGCACGGTTTCGTCCGGTGTGATCAGCAGGAGCCCGTCGGGCTTGCACCGGGTGGACGCGATCTTGGCAACGAACTTGGTTTCGGCGATGCCGACGGAAGCAGTGATGCCCAGTTCCGCTGCCACCCGGCGGCGGATCAGTTCACCGATTCCCCTGGGGGGACCAAGCCGCCGCAGTGCCCCGGTGACGTCCAGGAAGGCCTCGTCCACGCTGAGCGGCTCCACGAGGCCGGTAACGGATTCGAAGATGGCCATCAGCTGTCCGGACACTTCGTAGTACAGCTTGTGCCGGGGTTCGATAATCACTGCCTGCGGACACATGCGCATGGCGACCGCCATCGGCATGGCTGACTTCACGCCAAAAGCGCGGGCCTCGTAGGACCCGGAGAGAACAACCGACCGCTCACCCGGGAAGCCGACAATCACCGGCTTGCCGCGCAGCTCGGGGCGTGTACGGAGCTCCACCGAGACAAAGAATGCGTCCATGTCCACGTGCATGATGCACGTCCGCCGGCCGCCGGGAAGGCGCGCGGCGGATGGCTGATTTGTTCCTGCGGGCCCCACGCGTGCAATCCTATCGGCTTGCCGGGCCCGGACAGCTTGTCCGGGCCGCATAAACAGGCTGGCTAAACTGGAGGCTGGTTCCGCCAACAACTCCAGGAGGAAAGTCTCTGTGACGGCTATTGGAAACTTGAAGTCCGCCGGTCTGGCCGCGCTTGCCGCCGTTGCGGCGCTGTCGCTGGCCGCATGCAGCCAGCCCGCGTCCGGACAGCCGTCAGAGTCCGCTTCCGTTGCTGCCTCCCAACCGGTGCTTACCGCCTCACCAAGCCCGTCGCCGTCGCCCAATACATCCGCGACCGTAGGCGCCGTAGTGGCGGGCTTCCCACAGCAGCTCCTCCCCCTGATGCCTGGGGCAACCGTTGTTTCCAGCAGCTTTGACAAGGCCTCTGCCCCTGCGACGGCCGCGTTGGTGGGGACAGTCAAGGCGGTTCCGGCCGCCGTCATCGACTTCTATACGAAGACTTTGGAAGGGCAGGGCTTCAAAGCCGTGCCCGGTGACAGCGTTGGCGGGGTGGCCTCGAAGGATTTCGTCCGCGGCGACAACGAGACAGTTAATCTCTCGGTGGTCGAAGCAGCGGGCGTTTCCACCTTCACCATCGGCGCCAACGTTGCAGCTGAGTCAGCCAAGTGACGGTCGCCGAGCAGCTGAGGAATGAACAGGCTGATTTTGTCGCGGGGGTGGCCGGCGAGCTGACCGCGTTCCTGACGGCCCGGCAGGGCGTGATGTCAGGCATCTCACCCGACATCGAGCCCATCATGGGTTCAATTTCCAACCTGGTCACCGGCGGCAAGCGCCTCCGTGCCCTGATGTGCTACTGGGGCTGGCGAGGTGCCGGCGGCGAGGCAGGGGCCGGCCAGGTGGTCACGGCCGGGGCTGCGCTTGAACTGTTCCAGGCCGCCGCCCTGATCCACGATGACATCATTGACCGCTCGGACACCCGGCGCGGCGGCCCCAGCGTGCACCGCCGCTTCAGCCAGCTGCACACTTCCCAGGGATGGGCCCTTGACGGCGAACGGTTTGGCCAGGCCGCGGCTATCCTCGCCGGCGACCTGTGCCTCTCCTTCAGCGAGGAAGCGTTCACTGATATCGGCGAACGGGCCGCATCCGGCAGCACCGCCCGGCTGATCTTCAACTTGATGCGCGCAGAGGTTATGGCCGGCCAGTACCTGGACATCCTGGAGGAAGTGGCCGGACCGGTCCGGGACAGGGCGGGCGCGGTTGGCAGGGCGCAGTCCATCATCCGGTTCAAGAGCGCCAAATACTCCACCGAGCATCCGCTGGCCCTCGGCGGCGCCTTGGCGGGAGCATCCGACGAGTTGCTCCGCGGCTATTCCGCCTTTGCCCTTCCGTTGGGCGAGGCCTTCCAGTTGCGCGACGATGTCCTTGGGGTATTCGGCGATCCGCTTACCACGGGCAAGCCCGCCGGCGACGACCTGCGCGAAGGCAAGCGGACCGTCCTGGTGGCCCTCGCTCTGGACCAGGCGTCGCCGGAGGAGTCTGCATTTATTGATGCCAGCCTCGGCAGCCCCGACCTGTCGGAGGCTGACATCACGCATATTCGGGGGATTATCGAAGATTCAGGGGCCCTGCAGGCGACGGAAGTTTTGATCAGCGAATTCAGCGCGGCGGCATTTGCCGCCCTGGACGGGCTTGAGTTGGAGGACTTGTCCAAAGCCGCCCTGCGGAAACTGGCTGAGGCCGCCGTCAGCCGGGCCTCTTAGAAGGAAGCAATTACCAGGCGAGCGTTTGCGCCCTGCGCCTGATTTCCGTCTTGCGGCCTTCGCGCAGCGCATCAATGGGACGCCCGCGCAGGGACTCGTCAGCAGTGAAGAGCCACCCGATGAGATCCTCATCCGAATAGCCCGCGTCCGCCAGCACCACGATGGTCCCCTTAAGGCTGTCCACCACCTGGCCGTCCTGGATGAATTCTGCGGGGACAGACCGGATTTTCCGTTCCCCCACCCGCAATGCAGCCAGCGCGTGTTCATCAATCAGGCTATGGACTTTGGTTACGGAAACATCCAATAAACGGGCGACGTCGGGCAGCGGCAACCATTCGCCCACCAGGTTTTCTACATTACTCACGGATCAAGGTTGCCACGCGGCCTGCCCCGGCGCCTAGTCGGGTCCCGTGATTCCGGCTCTGGCCTGCGGACACTCCGACAAAGAGGCTATTCCCGGGAATCCCAAAATTCTTGTGCTATTCGCGAATTCATGAGAGATTCACATGCATCACAGTTTTATCACTAATAACTTGAGTCACAGTAGTATCAAGATTGAAAGCGGCATCCCCGTCCGCGTCCGCACCCGCAGTTGAGAAGAGGATTCTTTCCGATGACGATGTCCCGCTCGCCTAAGCAGCCCCCCAAGCCGAGTCTGCCGATGATCGCCGCCACCACTGCGGCACTGCCAGCGGTCGTAATGTCATCCCTGGCCCTGGCCCAGCCCGCCGCGGCCGCCCAGCAGCCGGTGCGGACCATTCCCAGCAGCCTGGCGGCAGCGATGAAAGCCCAGGCCGCAGCAAAGGCAGCCGGGTCGGTCATCCCCGCCGCCGTTGTCTCCACCACCATTCCGGCAGCCTTCCAGCCTGCGCAGCCCGCTGCCCCCGCCGAATACACGATTGCCCGGGGCGATACCGTCAGCGCCATCGCAGGGCGGTTCGGACTGGACACAGGTGAGATCCTCAAGCTGAACAACCTGCAGGCCAACACCATCATTTACCCGGGCCAGAAGCTCAAACTGTCCGGTTCGGCCGCGCCCGCACCGGCAGCCCCTGCCCCCGCCGCCGCTGCGCCGGCGGCACCTGCTCCCTCGGGCGGGGCAACCTACACGGTGAAGGCCGGAGATACGCTCGGCGCCATCGCCGCAAAGCACAACGTTGCCCTCTCCGACGTGTTCAGCTGGAACAACCTCTCCATGCGCTCCATCATTTACCCCGGACAAAAGATCAAAGTGGGCGGCGGGGACTCCGCACCTGCCCCGGCCGTCCCGGCGCCGGCACCGGCTGCACCGGCACCCGTCCTGGCAACCACGTCGGCCCCGGCCCCGGGCTCGTACACCATCAAGGCCGGCGATACCCTGTCCGCCATTGCTTCCCGCCACGGCGTCAAGCTGTCGGACCTGCTTTCGGCAAACAAGCTGGGCATGAACTCGATCATCTACCCGGGCAGCAAGCTCGTGATTCCCGGCGGCTCCGCCCAGCCTGATCCGCAGCCCGCAGCAGCACCACAGCCGGCTCCCGCCCCACTGGTCGCCAGTTCATTCCTGGGCTTCAGCTACCCTGCTGCCGTGGTGAGTTCGGCCAACGAAAACAAGGCGCTGCTCAACGCATCTCCCGTCCCCTCCCGCGAGGAGATGAAGAACATCGTCGCGGACACGGCGCGCCGCATGGGCGTGGACCCCTCACTGGCACTTGCGTTCGCATTCCAGGAATCCGGCTTCAACCAGCGGTCTGTTTCCCCCGCCAACGCGATCGGCACCATGCAGGTCATCCCCAGCTCGGGTCAGTGGGCATCGGACCTGGTGGGCCGGAAACTGAACCTGCTGGACCCCTATGACAACGCCGCGGCGGGCGTGGCCATCATCCGTCAGCTCCTGGCTACCAGCAAGGACCAGGACACCGCCATCGCCGGCTACTACCAGGGGCAGTATTCGGTGAGCAAGTACGGAATGTACGACGACACCAAGGCGTACGTGGCGGCGATCAAGGCGCACCAGAAAAACTTCAGCTAAGGCACCGGCCCCTGGCTGTGCATGAGGGCGGGTCCGAACCGTTACCGGTTCGGACCCGTTTTCATTTCAGACGCGTTTTGCTGCGGGATTAGGATCGTATGGTGCAGGAACACGTGTCAGACCCGGTTGTAGGGACGCTGGTGGACAACCGCTATGCCGTCACCTCCAGGCTTGCCCGTGGCGGCATGTCCACCGTCTACTTGGCGGTGGACCAGAGGCTGGACCGCGAGGTGGCGCTGAAAGTGCTGCATCCACACCTCGCTGCTGACGAAAACTTCCTCGGACGGCTGGGCCGCGAGGCAAAGGCCGCCGCCCGGCTCTCCCATCCGCACGTGGTGGGTGTCCTGGACCAGGGCAATGACGGCACCACCGCCTACCTGGTCATGGAGTACATTAAGGGACACACGCTCAGGGATGTCCTCAAGGACAGGGGTGCCCTGCCGCCGCGGCTGGCCCTCGCGTTGATCGATCCCGTGGTGGAGGGACTTGCCGCCGCCCACGCCGCCGGTTTCATCCACCGCGACGTGAAGCCCGAGAACGTCCTGATCGCGGACGACGGCAGGATCAAGGTCGGTGATTTCGGGCTGGCCCGTGCCGTCACCAGCTCAACCAGCACCGGCGCCCTGATTGGAACGGTGGCCTATATTTCGCCGGAGCTTGTGCTGGGCAAGCCTGCGGACGCACGCAGCGACGTCTACTCCGTGGGCATCATGCTGTACGAGATGCTCACCGGCCGGCAGCCGTTCGAGGGCGAGGTCCCCATCCAGGTGGCGTACCAGCATGTCAACGGAACGGTAGGGCCGCCCTCCGACCTGGTGCCGGGACTGGCCGGGGAGTTGGACGAACTGGTGCAGTGGTGCACGGCCAATGATCCGGAGAACCGGCCGGTGGACGCCAGTGCCCTCCTTCAGGAGCTGCGCCATATCCGGACCCACCTGACCGATGCGGAGCTGGACCTGCAGCCGCCCGCCGCCACGGCAGCCGGCTCACAGCACCAGACAGAGGTCCTGGCCCGGTCCAGCAATCCGACCACGCTCATGGCAGGCTCCCGGCCGGCGGCGCCCGCGTACCCGCCGGGCCAGCACCAGCGTGGGCAGGACCACGATGCACAGGACCAGGATGCACAGGACCAGGCAGCAGATGCCCTGACGCATACGGTTCACTACGCACGTCCCGGACTTGCACTTCCGGACGACGACGACACGGACAGCGGCTGGTCTCCCCCGCCTCCACGGCTGGGCAAGCGGGCCCAGCGCCGGGCCGACAGGGAGCACGAAAAGCGCCGCGCCCTGGCCGCCGCCACCCCGGTGCGGACACTCCGGGAGGGAAATGCCCGCCGTCGTGGCGTTCTTTGGATTGTGGTCCTGATCATCGCGGCCCTGCTGGCCACCGGCGCCGGATGGTTCTTCGGCATGGGCCCGGGCGCCGCCGCTGCCGTTCCCGCTGTCAGCAACAAGACGGTGGCCCAGGCCCAACAGCTGCTGGGCGGAGTTGGCTTCCGTTCCACCACCAGCGATGTTTTCGACGACCAGGTACCCAGCGGACTGGTCGTGGGTACCGAACCCGCGGCGGGGACGGAAATCCGGAAGTTCCAGCCGGTCTCCCTTCTGGTGTCGAAGGGCCCCCAGCTGTTCCCTTTGCCGAAACTCGTGGGCGGCAGCCTGACGGACGCCAAGAACGCCCTCAATGCGGCCGGCATGGCGCTGGGGACTGTCACGGAGCAGTTCGATGACAAGGCTGCGGCAGGGAGCGTCCTGTCCCAGGATCCCGGTGCCGGCACACCCGCCCGCCACGGCACGCCCGTCCAGATTGCGGTGTCGAAGGGGCCGCAGCCGATTCCTGTTCCCGCGGTCGTGGGCAAAGCCAAGGATGATGCGGTGGCTGCGGTGAAGGCAGCAGGCCTTACCGCGGAGGTGGCCCCGGACGAAGTGTTCGACAGAAACGTGCCCAAGGGCGCCGTCGTCAGCCAGTCCCCTGCGGACGGGACGCTGATCCGGGGAGGGACCGTCACCCTGACGGTTTCCAAGGGGCCCAGGATGGTCCAGGTCCCCAGCTACATCGGCAAGCAGGCAAGTGAAGCCGAACAGGCGCTGAAGAAGCTGGGATTCGAAGTCCGTCGCAATAACATCCTGGGCGGATTCTTCGGCACCGTCCGGGATCAGTCGCCCGTGGACCGGGAGGTCCCGGAAGGATCGGTCATTACGATCACCGTTGTGTAGCGAAGGCGGGCCGGCAGTACCGGCCCGCCTTCACCCACGATTCTCCTAGTGCTTGGCGAGGGCGCCGGCCACCAGGAATGCCATTTCCAGTGACTGCATGTGGTTCAGGCGGGGATCGCAGACCGATTCGTAGCGGTCCAGGAAAGCGTCCTGGTCAATCGGGTCGGCGCCGCCCAGGCACTCTGCGACATCGTCGCCGGTCATTTCCACGTGCAGCCCGCCCGGCACCGTGCCCAGGCCGTGGTGCACCTCGAAGAAGCCGCGCACTTCGTCAATCACGTCGTCGAAATTGCGCGTCTTGTACCCGTTGGGCGAGGTGACCGTGTTGCCGTGCATCGGATCGGTGACCCACAGTACCTGCGCACCGGAGGCCGTGACCTTTTCGACGACGGCAGGCAGCTTTTCCCGGATGTTGCCGGCGCCCATACGGGTGATGAAGGTGAGGCGGCCGGGCTCGCGGTCCGGGTCGAGCTTGTCGATCAGGCGCAGGGCGTCGTCCCCGGTGGTGGACGGACCGAGCTTGACGCCGATGGGGTTCCGTACACGGGAGAGGAAGTCCACGTGGGCGTGGTCCAGTTCCCTGGTCCGCTCACCGATCCAGAGGAAGTGGGCGGAGGTGTCGTAAGGGAACCCGGTCCGCGAGTCGATGCGGGTCAGGGCGCGTTCGTAGTCCAGCAGCAGGGCTTCGTGGCTGGCAAAGAACTCCACCCGCTTCAGGGCCTCGAAGTCCGCACCACACGAGTCCATGAACTTGATGGCGCGGTCGATGTCACGGGCCAGCGATTCGTACCGGGCGTGGGCGGGGTTCTCAGTGAACCCCTTGTTCCACTGGTGCACCGAGCGGAGGTCGGCAAAACCGCCCTGGGTGAACGCGCGGATGAGATTGAGCGTGGATGCCGAGGTGTGGTAGGCCCGGAGCATGCGGGACGCGTCGTGGCCGCGGGATTCGGGCGTGAACTCGTATCCGTTGACGATGTCGCCGCGGTAGGCAGGCAGGGTGACACCGTTCCGGGTTTCGTCGTTGGACGAGCGGGGCTTGGCGAACTGGCCTGCCATCCGGCCCATCTTGATGACCGGCATGGCGGCACCGTATGTAAGGACCACGGCCATCTGGAGGATGGTCTTGACGCGGGCGCTGATCTTGTCTGCCGTGGCGGCCTCGAACGTTTCCGCGCAGTCGCCGCCCTGCAGCAGGAACGCCTTGCCCTGCGCCGCCGCGGCCAGCCGCTCACGGAGGACATCCACTTCGCCGGCGAACACGAGGGGCGGAAGGACCGACAGTTCCTTCACGGAGGCTTCAAAAACTTCCTGGTTCTGCCAGCTGGGCTGCTGGGAGATGGGAAGGTCCCGCCAGTTGTCCAGTCCGGGATAGTTGGCCGCGCCGCTCTGGGCGGTGCTGGACAGCGAAAAGGCGGGTTTTGCAGATAGCTCAGTCACCCTCCAAGACTACCGGCAGGCCGGCGCCGGCGGGCACCGCGCCGTCACGCTGACCGCCCGCCCCGTCATAACCGCTGTGCCGCGCCTGGAAGGTTCCGCTACCCCGCGGCCTGGCTGCCGGCGTCGTCCTCTTCAACAGGGCCTCCGGACGCCGGGCTGCCGGGGGCAGCAGCCTCGTCCTGCACGAACTCTCCCTGGGCAGCCACCGGGGCGGCAAGGGGTTCCGCCGCGGCCTGCGGTTCCTCGGGCTTGCCGGCAAGCCGGAGCTTGACCACCGCTGCGTATTCGTCCACGTATTCCTGTCCGGAGAGGCGCATCAGCCGGGCCATGATGTCGTCGGTGACCTTGCGCTGGACAATCCTGTCGTCGGCCTGGTCCCGGTACTCACTGAAGTCCAGTGGTTCACCGAAGATCATCCCGATCCTGCGGATGTTGGGCAGCCGCTTGCCGATGGGCTGGACTTTGTCAGTGCCGATCATGGCAACCGGAATCACGGGGACGCCGGCCTGCAGCGCCAGCCGGGCCACGCCCACCTTGCCCCGGTAGAGCCGTCCGTCCGGGCTTCGCGTGCCCTCGGGATAGATGCCCAGCAGGCCGCCGGCGTTGAGGACTTCCATGCCGGCGTTCAGGGAGGCAGCAGAAGCAGCCCCGCCGGACCGGTCCATGGGCAACTGGTTGGTGAGGCGGAAGAAAGCGGCAGTCAGCCTGCCTTTGATGCCCGTGCCGGTGAAGTACTCCGATTTCGCCAGGAACACCACGGGCCGGCGAACCATGAGCGGCATGAAGATTGAATCGGAGAACGACAGGTGGTTGGAGGCGATGATTGCGGCCCCCTGCGCCGGGATGTTGTCCAGGCCCTTGACCCAGGGCCGGAAGAGCAGTTTGATCACCGGACCGAGGAAGATCCTTTTCATGACCCAATAGAACACGTGGTGAACCTCTCCGGAAGGCAGCCTCCAGGCCCTGCATCAGGCCTGGCCAGCGATTCAATGCAACCCTACTCTAGTGAGAATTGGCTGGAACAGTGACACGATGGAGTCATGACTGAAAGCAGCGTTCCGTCCCGTCCAGCCGCTTTCAGCTATCCAGGCCACGGCGCCAATGCAGCCATCGGAATCGCCATTTGCCACGGATTTACCGGTAGTCCCGTCAGTATCCTGCCTTGGGCACAGCATCTTGCCGGCCTCGGATACGCCGTATCCGTTCCCCTGCTTCCCGGGCACGGGACAGACTGGCGCCAGCTGGCCCGGACCGGCTGGAAGGACTGGTACCGCAGCTATGAGGAGTCTTTCCTGGAGCTCGCAGGGCGGACGGAGACCTGCTTCACGGCCGGACTGTCCATGGGCGGCGCCATAGCCCTGCTCGCAGCGTCCCGGCATCCGGTGGCCGGAGTGAGCGTTGTTAACCCGGGCCTGAGCTTCTATGACCGGCGGGTGCGGGTGATCGGCCTCCTCAAGTACTTTCAGCGGACCACCGTCCCGATCCAGGAGGACCAGACCGGGGCGCCGGCAACCAATGACGGCGACTATTCCCTGACTCCGCTGGCCGCGGTCCACGAGTTGAAGAAGCTGTTCGCTGCCGCCGTGCGCAGCCTGCCCGGGGTGGACGCGCCTGTCCAGGTCTTCAAGTCGCGCACTGACGCCGTGGTCCCGCCGACGTCGCTGGCCCTGCTGCGGAAAGGACTGGGCGGGAACCTGGCTGACGTGGTGGAGCTTGCCAGCAGCGGACATGTGGCTACTCTGGACGTTGACGCGCCCGTAATATTCGCCAGGTCGGGGGAATTCGTCGCCACCCATGCCCGCCGCACCAGTACCTTGGAGACGCCATGACCTCCGGCCCGGACCACAGCCCCTTCAGCAGCGCCTTCAGCGGTGAAGGTCCGCGCACCGGGGTGGTCCTGTCACACGGTTTCACCGGAAGCCCGCACGGGCTGCGGGCTTGGGCTGCTGCTTTCGCCGCTGCCGGTTTCGCCGTACGGATGCCGCTGCTGCCTGGCCACGGGACCACGTGGCAGGACCTCGCCCGGACGCGATGGCAGCAGTGGCATGATGCCCTCGATGACGCCTTCCTGGAGCTGGACGCCGAATGCGACCACGTCTTCGCGGCCGGGCTGAGCATGGGGGGCGCGCTGGCGCTCCGCATCGCCGCCACCCGCCCGGTGGCAGGAGTGGTCCTGGTGAATCCGTGCCTCGTCATCGACGATCCCCGCGCGCCGCTGGCCGGGATCCTCAAGCTGGTGCTGAAAAGCACCCCGTCCATCGGCAACGACATCCTCAAGGCCGGTGTCGACGAAGGTGCCTATGCCCGCACGCCCGTGGCCGCGGCGCACGAAATGCACAAGATGTTCAGGGACACGGTCCGGCTCCTCCCCCGCGTCACCGCGCCCGTCCAGGTCTACCGCTCCACTGTGGACCACGTGGTGTCCGACGCCAGCATGGATGTCCTGCGCCGCGCGCTGACGCATGCTCCCCTGGAGGTCATCCGGCTGGAGAACAGCTACCACGTGGCCACCCTGGATAACGACGCCGACCGCATCTTCGAGGGGTCAGTGGACTTCATCCGGCGAGTCCAGGCCGCGCCGGCCGGCACAGCAGGGACGGGCGGCGCAGCAGGGACGGGCGGCGCAGCGGGAACGGCACAGGAGGCCCGCAGTGAACAGGCCTGACTCAGAGCAGCCGGACCCGGGGGCCAACCAGGACGATGCCGTGTGGCTGGACCTGGTGGCACGGCTTGAGTCCGACACGGTGGCGATCCGCCCCGATTCCCCCGCGCCCGGAGGGCAGCCGCCTGCGGGAACGCCTGCCCCGGGTGGGGAAAAGCCGGGGCCGCCCAGCTTCCGCGACTTCGATCCGCTCGGGTTGGCCGTTAGGCCGCCGACGGAACCATCGGCTGCCGAACGCCAGGCCGAGGCAGGCGGCCGGCAGGAAGCGCCCGGCCCGGACGGAGCTGCCGAAGGTCCCCGCGACTATGAGGTGGACGACGACGACGGCGAGTTCGTGCCGGAGGAACCACCCAGCCTGGCAGGTACCGACCCCCTGACAATGCTGGCCTGGCTCGGGGCCGTGGGTGGACCCGTGGCGCTGCTGCTGTCCGCGATGTTCTGGCGGTCGGCACCCCTGTTGGCGATCGTCGGAATTGTTGCGGTGTTCGTGCTCGGGACGGTGTACCTGATCATGAAGCTGCCGCAGGAAAAGAATGGCGACGACGACGGCGCCAGGGTCTAGGTTCCGGGCCGCGACGTCGGGGTCATCGGTGGACGCGGCTGCTGACGCGGGAAAGGTCCGCGGCGCCGATAAGGCCCGCGTTGGGGCCGAGCGCAGCCAGCTCTATCCCTGCAGCAGGCCGGAAACCGCGGCCCGTCAGGTTCCGGGCGAAGGCCTTGCGGGCAGGTTCCAGGAGAAGGTCGCCGGCTGAGCACAGCCCGCCGCCGATAACGAAAAGGCCAGGGTCCAAGGCAGCCGCAAGGTTGGCCAGCCCCAGGCCGAGCCATTCGCCCACCTCCTCGATCAGCTCCCGCGACGCGGGGTCGCCGGCAAGGGCCAGTTCAGTCACGATGGCACCGGTGATTGCTTCGGGATGTCCGCCCACGGCTGCCAGCAGGTCCTGGGCGACCGGCGAATTGGACCGGGCCAGGAGCCGCGCTTCCCTGCCCAGCGCGTTCCCGGACGCGTACTGTTCCCAGCAGCCGCGGTTGCCGCACTCGCACCGGTGGCCGCCCGGCATGATGATCTGGTGGCCGAACTCCCCCGCAACGCCGAACCGCCCGCGTTCCACCCTGCCGCCCATCACCATTGCACCCCCGATGCCGGTCCCCAAGGTAATGCAGACCAGCCGGTCTTCCCCCCGGCCGGCGCCAAAGCGCCACTCTGCCCAGGCGGCGGCGTCGGCGTCGTTGGTCAGCAGTACCGGGCGGCGGAGGAGCCGCTGGAGGTTCCCGCGCAGCGGCTCGTTGCGCCAGGCAAGATGCGGGCTGAAAAGAACCGTCCCGCCGGCCAGGTCCATCCAGCCGGCCGCGCCGATGCCTACGGACCAGATACGGTGACCGCGGCCCAGTTCCTCCACCAGTTCCACGATGACCTGCTCCACCGCCCTCGGATCGGTTCCGGGCGTGGAGCGGCGTGCCTCACTAAGGATCCGGCCCTCGGCATCCACCACCCCCGCGGCCACCTTGGTGCCCCCGATGTCTATGCCGATGGCCAGTCCCTTGCGGCCGAGGCGAAGATGCCCGCCGACACCGCCGTGCAACTGGCCCGGACGATAGGTGGCGGGACGGCGGCGCCGCCAGGGAGCCTGCCTTCTGAGGGGGCCGGCCTGATCGCCGGGCAACGGTCCGTACATAGTCCACCATTCTAGGCCTCGAGCAGGATTGTCCTAACATACTCCCCGCGTGCCCAGCACATTGACGGCTAAGTTACTCGCCAGTAGGTTTATGTACTGCACTGTTCCACCCGGGGTACTAGTCTTTAGGCAAACCCCTGCGCGGGACTTCAGATATCAAAGGAGCTATAGTGCGCGAATTCAGTGTTCCGCCCCTGGTTGTCGTCCCACCGGAAACGAATATCACCGATCTGGTGCTGCGGCAGGCGGCCAAGCCCGGCAACCCGGCACTGTTTTCCCGGCTGGACTCTTCCGGCGTATGGCGCGACGTGCGCGCGACGGAGTTCCTGGCTGACGTACAAGCCCTGGCAAAGGGACTGATCGCCAGTGGAGTCGGTCTGGGCGACCGCGTGGGCATCATGTCCCGGACCCGCTATGAGTGGGCCCTGGTGGACTTCTCGATCTGGTTCGCAGGGGCCGTTTCGGTGCCCATCTATGAGACTTCATCCCCGTCCCAGGTTGCCTGGAATTTGGGGGATTCGGGCGCTGTGGCCGCCTTCAGCGAATCGGCCCACCACGAAAACGTCATCCGCCAGGCGGTTACGGCAGAGGGCCTCACGGCGGTCCAGCACGTCTGGCAGCTCGAGGGCCAGGGACTCGACAGCCTCCGCGAGGCAGGCCGGGGCATCAGCGACGAGGAACTCGAATCCCGCCGGGCTGCGGCGGGCCTCGGCGACGTAGCCACCATCATCTATACCTCCGGAACGACGGGACGCCCCAAGGGCTGCGAACTTACGCACGGCAACTTCGTGGAACTTTCCGACAACGCTTTGGCCATCATTGGCGAGATCGTCCACGAGAACGCCAAAACCATCATGTTCCTGCCAATGGCGCACGTCTTCGCCCGCTTCATCTCGGTGCTGGCTATGGCCGCCGGGACCACCGTGGCGCATACACCCGACATCAAGAACCTCCTGGCGGATCTGCAAAGCTACGAGCCGACCTTCATCCTCGCGGTGCCCCGCGTCTTTGAAAAGGTCTACAACTCCGCCCTCACCAAGGCCGAGGACGGCGGCAAGGGCGCCATCTTCCACCGGGCTGCCGAAACCGCCATCGCCTTCTCAAAAGCCCGCCAGGACGGCCGCGTTGGCCTGGGCCTGAAGTTGAAGCACGCACTGTTCGACAAGCTGGTGTACGGCAAGCTCCGGGCAGCCATGGGCGGTCACGTGGCCCACGCAGTGTCCGGCGGCGGTCCCCTGGGCGAACGGCTGGGCCACTTCTTCCAGGGCATCGGGCTGCAGGTCCTGGAAGGCTACGGCCTCACCGAAACCACGGCCCCCATCACAGTGAACACTCCGTCGCGGATCAAGATCGGCTCGGTGGGCAAGCCGCTGCCGGGCAACGCGGTGAAGATTGCCGACGACGGCGAGATCCTTGCCAAGGGTGTTTGCGTCATGCGGGGCTACTACCGGCGGGAAGACCTGACCGCTGATGCCTTCACGGACGGCTGGTTCCACACCGGGGACATCGGGCGGCTGGACGAGGAAGGCTTCGTCTGGATCACCGGCCGCAAGAAGGAAATCATCGTCACCGCCGGCGGCAAGAACGTCATCCCCGCCCTGCTCGAGGACCAGATCCGCGCAGACGCACTGGTGTCCCAGGTACTGGTGGTGGGCGACAACAGGCCGTTCATCGGCGCCCTGGTGACCCTCGACCAGGAAGCCCTGCCGGGATGGCTCCAGCGCCACGGCCTCCCTGCCGACACCACCCTGGAGCAGGCCGCCGGGAATCCCGTAGTGAAGGCAGCAGTCCAGGACCTGATCACCGCCGCCAACACCTCTGTATCCCAGGCCGAGGCCATCAAATCCTTCCGCATTGTCCCGGCCGACTTCACCGAGGCCTCCGGGCACCTGACCCCCTCCATGAAGGTGAAGCGGGCCCAGGTAATGAAGGACTTCGAAACCGTCATCGAGGAAATGTACGCCGCGCCGCGTTCCTGACCTACCGGCCGGGGGCGGGCCCCGATCCTCTGCGTGCTATTCCCCGAGCCCCGCTGAGGCCGCTTCGCGGGGGGCGGGGGGCGCAGGACCCCTTTTACGCACGCTACGGGACCGCGGCCCGCCGGGCCCCGCCCACTACCCGTCGTCTGCCGCTTTCCCGCCGTAGTTTCAGGGGCGCAGAAAAGGGCCGCTCCCTTGGGGAGCGGCCCTTTCATTGTCCTGCAGGCTGTTACTGCTCGATGACCAGCAACAGGTCTCCGCCCTGGACCTGCTCCACTGCGGAGATGGCGAGGCGGGACACCTTGCCGCCGACCGGCGTCGTAATGGATGCTTCCATCTTCATGGCCTCGATGGTCGCCACCGTGTCACCCGCCTGGACCGTGTCGCCCGGCTTGACCGTGACGGTGACGGCGCCGGCGAACGGTGCTGCCACCTGGCCGGGCTGGGCGGGATCGGCCTTTTCGGCGGCCTTGACGTTGCTCACCACGGAGCGGTCGCGGACCACCACGGGCCGGGACTGGCCATTGAGGGTGCACATGACCGTGCGCATGCCCTTTTCGTCCGGCTCCGAGACGGCTTCCAGGGAAGCGATGAGGCGGACGCCGCGCTCCAGCTGGATCTCGTGCTCGGTGCCGCGCTGCAGGCCGTACAGGTAGTCGCGGGTGTCGAGGACCGAGATGTTGCCGTACGTGTCCACGCTCTTCAGGTAGTCCTTGGTGGGTCCGTCGAAGAGCAGCCGGTTGAGCGTGTGCTGGCGGGTCTTCGAGTCGGACTTCAGCGCCGCGCTGTCCTCGGCGCTGAGTTCGGCGTCGCGGACCTTCACGCTGCGGCCCTGGAGGGCCTTGGTGCGGAAGGGCTCCGGCCAGCCTCCGGGAGGATCGCCGAGCTCGCCGGACAGGAAGCCGATCACCGAATCCGGGATGTCATAGTTCTGCGGGTTCGCCTCGAAGTCCGCGGGGTCCGCGTTCAGGCCCACCAGGTGCAGGGCGAGGTCGCCCACTACCTTGGAGGACGGCGTGACCTTCACCAGGTGGCCCAGGATGCGGTCGGCCGCGGTGTACATGTCCTCGATGGCTTCGAACCGCTCGCCCAGGCCGAGCGCGATGGCCTGCTGGCGGAGGTTGGAGAGCTGGCCACCGGGAATCTCATGCTTGTAGACCCGGCCGGTGGGGCCCGGAAGGCCGGACTCGAACGGGGCGTAGACGCGGCGCACCGCTTCCCAGTACGGCTCGAGGGAGCTGACGGCGTCCAGGCTCAGGCCGGTGTCCCGGGGGGTGTGCGCCAGGGCCGCGACAAGGGCCGACGCCGAGGGCTGGCTGGTGGTGCCGGCCAGCGACGCGGAGGCAACGTCGACGGCGTCCACGCCGGCGTCGACGGCAGCCAGCAGCGTGGCCAGCTGGCCTCCTGCGGTGTCGTGTGTGTGCAGGTGCACCGGCAGGTCGAAGCGCTCCCGCAGGGCCGCGACCAGCTTCGCTGCTGCGGCGGGCCGCAGCAGGCCGGCCATGTCCTTGATGGCCAGGATGTGTGCGCCGGCGTCGACGATCTTCTGCGCCAGCTCCAGGTAGTAGTCCAGCGTGTAGAGCTTCTCGGCCGGATCCAGCAGGTCGCCGGTGTAGCACAGCGCCACCTCTGCGACAGCGGTTCCGGTGGCCCGGACCGCCCGGATGGCGGGGGCCATCTGGTTGACGTCGTTCAGGGCGTCGAAGATCCGGAAGATGTCGATGCCGGTGGCCGCTGCCTCATTGACGAAGGCCTCGGTGACTTCCTCCGGGTACGGGGTGTAACCCACGGTGTTGCGGCCGCGGAGCAGCATCTGGAGGCAGACGTTCGGCATGGCCTCGCGGAGGGCGGCCAGGCGGTCCCAGGGGTCTTCGCCGAGGAACCGCAGGGCGACGTCGTACGTGGCACCGCCCCAGGCTTCCACGGAGAGAAGTTCGGGCAGCAGGTGGGTGACGGCAGGACCGGCGGCCACGAGGTCGCGGGTGCGGACGCGGGTGGCCAGCAGGGACTGGTGCGCATCGCGGAAGGTCGTGTCCGTGACGGCGACGGCGGTCTGTTCCCGCAGTGCCCTAGCGAAGCCTTCCGGGCCCAGTTCCAGGAGTTTCTGGCGGGAACCGGGTGCCGCCTGCCGGCCCTTGACGTCCGGCAGCTTGTGGGCCGGGTTGGAGTGGACCGTCAGTTCACCGTTGGGCTTGTTGACGGTGACGTCGGCCAGCCAGGTCAGGAGCTTGGTTCCGCGGTCGGCGGAGACGCGGGCCTTGAGCAGCTCCGGGCGCTGGTCGATGAAGTTGGTGGCGACGTCGCCCGCGATGAAGTCCGGGTCATCCAGCACTGCCTGCAGGAAGGGGATGTTCGTGGAGACGCCGCGGATGCGGAATTCGGCGAGGGCGCGGCGGGCACGCGCAACGGCGGCGGGGTAGTCCCGGCCGCGGCAGGTGAGCTTGACCAGCATGGAGTCGAAGTGGGGGCTGATCTCGGCGCCGGAGTACACAGTGCCGCCGTCCAGCCTTACGCCTGCGCCGCCGGCCGAACGGTACCCGGTGATCTTTCCGACGTCGGGCCGGAAACCATTGGCGGGGTCCTCGGTGGTGATGCGGCTCTGCAAGGCTGCGCCGCGAAGCCTGACCGTGTCCTGGGAGAGCCCAAGGTCGGCGAGCGTCTCACCGGAGGCGATCCGCATCTGGGCCTGCACCAGGTCCACGTCCGTGACTTCCTCGGTGACGGTGTGTTCCACCTGGATGCGCGGGTTCATCTCAATGAAGACATGCTGGCCGGCCCGCTCGCCTTCGGTGTCCACCAGGAATTCCACGGTGCCGGCGTTGACGTACTTCAGTGCCTTGGCGAACTTCACTGCGTCCCGGTAGAGGGCCTGGCGGATGCTGTCGTCCAGGTTTGGCGCCGGCGCGATCTCGATGACCTTCTGGTGCCGCCGCTGAATGGAGCAGTCACGTTCGAAGAGGTGCATCACGTTGCCCTCAGCGTCTGCGAGGATCTGCACCTCAATGTGGCGGGGGCGGAGGACCGCCTGCTCCAGGAACATGGTGGGATCGCCGAAGGCCGCGTCCGCTTCACGCATGGCCGACTTCAGGGCTTCGGGCAGGGCCTCGCGGGTGTCCACCCGGCGCATGCCGCGGCCGCCGCCGCCTGCCACGGCCTTTGCGAAGATGGGGAAGCCGATCTCGTCGGCCGCCGCCAAAAGCTCATCCAGGTCCTTTGACGGCTCGCTGGACTTCAGGACGGGGACACCTGCTTCACGGGCAGCCTTCAGCGCAGCCACCTTGTTGCCGGCAAGCTCCAACACCTCGGCGGGCGGCCCGACAAACGTGATGCCGGCCTCCGTTGCGGCGCGGGCCAGCTCCGGGTTTTCGGACAGGAAGCCGTAACCGGGGTAAATGGCATCCGCGCCGGACTCCTTGGCGACCCGGACCACCTCCGCCACGTCCAGGTATGCCCGGACGGGATGTCCTTCCTCACCAATCAGGTACGCCTCGTCCGCTTTCTGGCGGTGGATGGAGTTTCGGTCCTCTTGGGGAAAAACGGCAACGGTCTTGGCGCCCAGCTCGTAGCCGGCGCGGAAGGCCCTGATCGCGATTTCGCCGCGGTTGGCCACCAGAATTTTGGAAAACATGCTTCTCCTGCATCATTGCGGGGTGGATCGAATGAGTGGTCACAGTGTCTAGGACCTACAAGGACAAACACAAATCTTTGTGGCCACGGTCACAGAATTCCCCGTCATCTCCCGAACGCTTTCAGCCTCGCTGGAGGAAACCACCCCGGCAGCACAGTCGGTGCCATGCCGACGCCCGATAAAGCAGGATTCGCCGACGCATCAACATATGATGAGTAGGGCGGCAGGACCGTCCGGCTTCGGCTCTGCCGTGGCAAACATTACCCCCAACACGGCATCCGGCGTTAGGTTTTGGTCTCTCAAGTGCAAGTAGTCAGCATCAGCAGCCTCAAGGGTGGAGTCGGCAAGACTTCCGTCACCACAGGATTGGCGTCTGCGGCGCTGGCCGCGGGAGTCAGCACGCTGGTGGTGGACCTTGATCCGCACGCCGACGCCACCACTGCCCTCGGAGTCCATCCCGGCGACCAGTTGGATATCGGCAGGATGCTGAAGAGTCCCCGACGCGCAAAGCTGGCTGAGAATGTGGTGCGCAGCACCTGGGCGGACCGCACCCCTTCCAATGGTTCTGGGCCCGCTGTCCTGGATGTCGCCGTCGGCTCCGCCTACACCGGCATCTACGACCGGCCGGACCTGGGCCGCCGCGACCTTCGCCGCCTTTCGGCAGTCCTGGCCGGCGCCGACGGCTACCAGCTGGTCCTGGTCGACTGCCCGCCGTCGCTGAACGGCCTGACCCGCATGGCCTGGGCGGCCAGCGACAAGGTGGCCCTGGTTGCCGAGCCGGGACTGTTTTCGGTGGCCGGAACGGAACGGACCATGCGGGCCATCCAGCTGTTCAAGCAGGAGTTCGCGCCGGGCCTGACACCTGCCGGCATTGTGGCCAACCGGGTGCGGAGCGGCTCCTCCGAGCACACGTACCGGCTGGCGGAGATGGAGTCGATGTTCGGCGAGCTCCTGTTGAGCCCGCGCATCCCCGAGCAGGCCAACTGGCAGCAGATCCAGGGCGCCGCCCACCCGGTGCACCACTGGCCGGGAGACTCGGCCAAGTCGGCGGCGGGTTTGTTCGATGATCTCCTGTCCAACCTGATGGCGGCCGGCAGCGGTCTGCGCAGCCGCGCGCGCTGACCGGGGAGGCTTACGGGCCCCCGCAGGCACTGAGTGAAAAAGCAAGGGCCGCCCTCCAGCAGGAGGGCGGCCCTTGGTCTGTTCTTAGTCCGCGTCAGCTGGTGTCCCCGGACGTCAGCTGATCTTCCGCGCGGCGCGGCGCTTGCTCAGTTCGTCGTCCGGAAAGGACTGTTCGGCGGCGTGCTCGCTCGGAAGCGAGGCGAGGCTGCCTTCAACTTCGCGCCAGACGCGTCCCACGGCGATGCCGAAGACGCCCTGGCCGCCTTGGACCAGGTCGATGACTTCGTCGGCGGAGGTGCACTCGTAGACGCTGGCGCCGTCGCTCATCAGCGTGATCTGGGCAAGGTCCTCCACGCCGCGCTCACGCAGGTGCTCGACGGCGGTACGGATCTGCTGGAGGGAAACTCCAGTGTCGAGGAGGCGCTTGACCACCTTGAGCACCAGGATGTCACGGAAGCCGTAAAGCCGCTGCGAGCCGGATCCGGCAGCACCACGGACGGCGGGCTCGACCAGTCCGGTGCGGGCCCAGTAATCCAACTGGCGGTAGGTGATGCCTGCGGCCTTGCAGGCGGTGGGTCCGCGGTAGCCGGCATCTTCGTCCAGGACGGGAAGGTCCTCGGTGAACAGGAGGCCCTGGGCACCACTCACGGGCACAGCAACACCAGCCGTGGGCTGTTTCAGCCCGCCTGCTTCGCCTTTGGGACTCACCTGGATCCTCCTTGTCGTACGCTCCCCCGGAACTGACACGGCTGCCTTGGCATGAAGACCATGCGTGTAATTTTCCGCGGGGCGCACTTTCCAGTGTGACTTGCGCGGGTGCCGTAAGCAAGGGAACTTGATACTTCGACGTTAGGCCCGGCGGGTCCCGAGGTCAAAGACCTAAGGGGCTTGGAAGAGGCGTGTCGAAAGTTTCAGCCTTAACTTTAACCTTAACGTGACCTTAGCCGTCGAAATCCTCGGGTTCCACATCGTCCAGGAACTCGCGGAAACGGCGCAGTTCGCGTTCCTCATCCACGGTGGGGCCGGGCTCGGCGTCCTCCCCCTCATCGTGCTCCGTGATCCGGACTCCGGCTTCGTCCATGACGGAATCGGCGCACCAGATCCGGCACTTGGCACGCAGGGCGATCGCCAGTGCATCTGAGGCCCTGGAGCTCACCGTGGTGCCGTTTTCGAACTGCAGCTGCCCGTAGAAAATGTTGTCCTCCACGGCGACAATGTTCACGCTGACCACCGAGTGGCCCAGGGACTCCACCACGTCAACAAGGAGGTCGTGGGTCATGGGTCGGGGCGGGACTACGCCCTGCTGGGCCAGGGCGATCGCGCTGGCTTCCGGGGTACCGATCCAGATGGGAACATGGCGTTCGCCGTGCATCTCCTTGAGCAGGACCAGCGGCTGGTTGGAAGGCAGTTCAATCCGAACGCCTACAATCTCGACTTCGATCATCAGATGTCCATGCGTGAGATGTGGTCCTGCACCAGGGCCCGGTGCAGGGTGAGGCAGAGGTCACTGATCTCGCGGGCGGCCTCGGCTGCACGCGCCTGCGATGCCGGGTCCCTGCGCGAGGCAAGGGGTGCGACCGCGCGTTCCACCAGGCCGAATTCCCGTTCGGCTGCTGCCTGGAACGGCCGCAGGTGCCGGGGTTCCAGGCCGTGGCTTTCCAGCTGGACGCAGGCGCGGGCAACCTGGAGGGCATGCTCGTCAAACTGGCCGTTGCTGTGGCTGATGAGGCCAAAGTCCAGGAGCGACTGCAGCAGGGGAACACTGGCACCTGATTCGGTACGGAGCTGTTCCTCACTCAGCTTGCGGGCGCGGTTCTGCAGTTCCGCGGCCAGCTCGTCGGAGACGATGCGCGGTGAAACCACGACGCCGGGCGGCAGGTTCTCCGGCCGCTCCCCCCTGTCGATGGCGTCAAGGTAGTCCTTGATGACTTTCAGCGGCAGGTATTGGTCCCGCTGCAACGCCAGCACGAAGCGAAGCCGCTCCACGTCGCCGTCGGAATACTGGCGGTAGCCGGCAGGCGTGCGCCGGGGGTTGATCAGGCCCTTTTCCTCAAGGAAACGGATCTTTGACGCGGTCATGCCCGGGAAGTCGGCGCTCAGCTGGGCGAGGACCTCGCCGATGTTCAGGACCTGGGGGCCCCGGCGTTCCGGTTGTGCCATTGCCACAGGCAGCGGTCCCCGGGTCAGCTGCGGCCTGCGGCCGTGGCAGGGCTCAGGTAGAAGGTGAGGCGGAACTTGCCGATCTGGACCTCGCTGCCCGACTTCAGCTCCACGCGGTCCACGCGGTCATGGTTGACGTAGGTGCCGTTCAGGCTGTTCTTGTCCACGACTTCAAAGCTGCGTGCGGTGCGATGGAATTCGACGTGCCGGCGGGACACCGTGACGTCGTCCAGGAAGATGTCCGCGTCCGGGTGCCGGCCGGCAGTGGTGACGTCGGAGTCCAGCAGGAACCGTGCGCCGGCATTCGGGCCGCTGTGGGCCACGAGCAGCGCAGAACCGGCGGGCAGTGCCTCCACTGAGTTGCGCTCATCCGAGGACAGCCTGGGGGCGATGGTGGGTTCGTCGGTGACGGGGGTGAGGTGGATCGAGGTGGTCTCCGACGCCTTAGCCGCACCCGTGCCGTATTCCCCCTCGGCAGGGTTGTGTCTGTGGCCAGCCATGGATTCCTCCTCTTAGACGTTGCGGGCATCAGGCCCGCAACCAACGTGTACTCTCCGGCCCTGCCCGGCAGGTCCGGCCCCGGCTCCCGCGATCCGGCCCTGACGTGCGAAGACGCGGTGCCTGCGACGCCGGGCCGGACCGGAATTACCGGTTAGCTTTAGCCTACCTGTTGTTCGTACTCGGATGCACTGAGCAGGGACTCAACCGCGTCGGGCTCAGCCAGTTTGACCTCGATGAGCCAGCCGTCGCCGTACGGGTCGGAGTTGATCAGGGCCGAATCGCTGTCCAGGGACTCGTTCCGGGCCACTACTTCACCGGAAACGGGCGCGTAGATGTCACTCACGCTCTTGGTGGATTCCACCTCACCCACCACTTCGTTTGCCGTAATCTTCGTGCCGGCTTCGGGCATCTGGGCGTAGACGACATCCCCGAGGGCGTCCTGGGCAAAGTCGGTGATTCCCACGCGGACCACACCGTCGGCATTCGGGGCGCTGACCCACTCATGTTCGGCGGTGTAGGACAGGTCTTCGGGAATGTTGCTCATGGGAGGCCTTTCATCGGGGTACACGCCAAGGTCTGAAGGGGCCCGGAAATCGGGCCGCCGCTGAAAGTATAGGCATATCTGCCGGGGCCGGCACCGGCCTTTCTGACAGGATGGGACCCATGAGTGCAAGCACCGGTGCAACATTGTTGGGAGAGGACTGTTAGCCATGCCGGAACTGCCCGAGGTGGCCGGCCTGGCCGCGTTCCTGGACGAACAGCTGCGTGGCTGCGTGGTCACCAAACTGCAGATTGTCTCCTTCGCGGTGCTCAAGACCGCGGATCCGCCCTTCAACGCCATCGAGGGCCGCGCTGTGTCCGGCGTCCGCCGGTTTGGAAAGTTCATCAGCATTGACACTGACGGAATCTCCCTGGTGTTCCATCTGGCGCGTGCCGGCTGGGTCCGCTTCACGGACTCCCCCGCAGACAGCCAGCTGCGGATGGGCAAGGGCCTCATCGCAGTCCGGTGCACCTTCTCCGGCCCGGACGGTTCCAAGGGCCTGGACCTGACGGAAGCGGGCACCAAGAAGAGCCTGGCCGTATACGTGGTGCGGGATCCACAGGAGGTGCCCGGCATTGCCACCCTGGGCCCGGACCCCTTCACCGAGGCATTCGACGCCGACATGCTGGCGGAGATCCTTGCCGGCAGTCCCCAGCAGATCAAGGGACTCCTGCGCAGCCAGAGCGTCATTGCCGGCATCGGCAACGCCTACAGTGACGAGATCCTGCACGCTGCGCGCATTTCGCCCTTCGCCATTGCGAAGTCCCTGGACCGGCAGACGGTGCAGGTGCTGTATGACTGCATCCATAGCGTGCTGGGCGAAGCGCTGGCGGAGGCGCGGGGCAAGCCGCCCAAGGACCTTAAGGACGTCAAACGCAGCCACATGCGGGTGCATGCACGCACCGGGCAGCCCTGCCCTGTTTGTGGTGACACGGTGCGGGAAGTGTCGTTCGCGGATACGGCCCTGCAGTACTGCCCCACCTGCCAGACCAAGGGAAAGATCCTGGCGGACCGGAGGACGTCCAAGTTCCTGAAGTAGGAACATCCGGCCAACCTGCGGAGTCGGCAGCGCCGGGTGTCGGGGTCACGGGAGATCG
>Ga0308170_10000488_pt1 | contig 49827 bp, 53 predicted proteins | sample PhyBR2_2_FD_202136 | JGI IMG/M metagenome (GOLD analysis project Ga0308170, IMG submission 202136) | Phyllosphere microbial communities from UC Gill Tract Community Farm, Albany, California, United States - DLSLSB.R2 | ecosystem: Host-associated > Plants > Phyllosphere > Unclassified | place... | reverse complement strand
CTCCCAGACCCCTCCCCACCTCGTCGTCCAACGTCCGCCGCCCGAGCCCGCTCAAGTTCTCCTTCTTCGACGACTCGTTCGACTCGGGCGAGGTCACGCCCTCGGCGCCGTTCGCCAACCTGTCGCCACCGCCCACCGTCCGCCGCCTGTCGACTCCGACCAAGCCCCGCGCGAGCGAGGAGACCGAGGACGAGCCGGCGCCGTCCGTCAAGGCCAAGCCGGCGCAGCGGCGATGGAGCGCAATCACTCGCCTGCAGGAGGAAAGGCGCAAGGCCGCGACACTCGCTCCAGTGCAGGACTGCAGCCCGATCCGAGAAGGTGCGTCTCGCCGTCATCCACAGCCTCACAGCCTCGCTCCCACTCGACACGGCTGACTCCTCCTCCCTCGCCACGCAGGCGACTCGTCCATGATCCTCTCGACCGCACTCCTCGGCGCAGACGACCTTTCCCTCCTCGCCGATGAGGGCGGCTCGTTCCTGTTCCGGCAGCAAGACGTCACGCTCGACTCGTTCGCCGTGCCGCAGCCGACGACCGCCGACGACTCGACGCAGGACGCCGAGGTCAGCGAGACGAGTGGCGGCATGTCGGTCCTCCTGCACAACCTGGGCGAGTCGATGATCGACCACGCGCGCCTCCCGACCTCGCACTCGTACCCTTCCCCGCCGACCATCCTCCCCTCCGACCTCACTTCGTCGACTCGCACCATCACCGGGTCGTCCTCTCCAGCCCCTCGCGCTCGTCAAGTCTCCGCTGCGCTCAACGCCGAGTCGAGCTTCTTCGCGCTCGGGCCCGAGCAGCACTCGTCCCGCGACGACGTCTCGTTCCTCAACGCCTCGACCGCCTCGTTCGCCGAGTACCGCGACTCGCCTGTGAAGCCTCGCGTCGCGAGCCTCTCGGTCGAGCGCTGGCTTGTCGGCGACGACGACGAGGCGAGGACGCCGCGCCCGGGCGGCGGCAGGACCGCCGACACGAGCACGTCGAGCGGGAGCGCAAGCGGCACGGCTGAAGGGCCGTCGCAGGACTCGTTCGACTTGACGAGGTGGGGCACGGCGGAGCTGGGCACGGGCATGTACGTCTCGCTCCTCCCTCTGTCTCTCTTGCTCGTCGGCTCGTGCACGTCCCTTCCTCGCTGACTCGCCGCCGTTCCTCGTCTACAGCCTCGACCAGAGCCCGCCGACGGCCATGCTCAAGCCCGAGTCGACCAGGACGCTCGAGCTGGGCCTGCAGAGCCCGATCCAGCCGACCAAGGTCGACCGCCCGACGCTCGACTCGTCCACCTCGACCCTCGCCTGCTCGACCCGCACCGTCACCGAGCTCGGCTCGTTCTTCGATAGCGCCATCTCGTCGTCATCCGTCTCGCCTCTCGCTTCGGGTGCTGCACCTGCGGCCGAGCCCGTCGTCGTCGCCGAGGGCGACCTCCTCGGCATCGGCAACGTCGGTCCGTCCCCGCCGCGCCAGCCGACCGCGACGAGCGCACCAGCAGCTCGAGCAGCGACGCCGTCGGTCAAGGAGACGGGCGCAGAGCGCCTCAAACGGCGGCTCGAGGAGCTGCGCGCGCAAAAGAAGGCGGGCCCGGTCGACTCGGCCTCGTCCTCGACCACCACCGCGACCGCGACGCCCTTGCGCCGCCCTGCGCACAAGGGCTCCTCGATCGTCACCGCACCCGCACCTCGACTCGCCCGCCCGCGCCCGTCGATGCTCCCAGCGCCGAGCACCGCCTCGTCGACCTCGTCCGGGCCCGTGCGCTCCCTCTCGAGCTCGCTCTCCGAGCCGCCCAAGACGCCCGGCGAGCGCAAGGACTCGACGGCGGCCAAGCTCGAGCGGCTCAGGTCCGAGCGCAAGCAGCGCGAGCTCGCGAGGGCGACGCCCGGACCGTCGTCATCGTCGTCGTCGTCGTCGGGCATGGTGCGCTCGTGCAGCGCGACGCTCGTGGCCAAGTCGAGCGCACGCGCGCCAGTTCCGGCGGCAGCATCGAGCGCAGATCTCGGGTCGAGGCGCAGCATGGCGGACCTGAGCGGCGCGGCGTCGTCCTCGTCGAGCAAGGTCGCCTCGAACGGCGTCGGCCTCGTCCGCTCGCGCTCGCTCGTCGCGCCTTCCTCCCGCCCGCTCGTCGCCGGCGCCGGCGCCGCATCTGCCTCTCGCACACCCGCGCTCGCCGCGTCGGCCGCACCTCGCAAGTCGCTCGCGCCGCGCTCGTCCCTCCTCCCGCCCGCCTCGTCGTCGTCCACCACGGCGCAGCGCCGCCTCTCGATGGCGCCCAAGCCCGAGCCCGCCTCGCTTCCTGCGCAGAGGCTGCGCGTGCCGCTCGGGCCTACCCAGACGGCGGCGCAAGGTGCGCTGTCGGTGTCATCGTCGAGCGCGGCCGGCGCGAAGGCCAAGCCTCGGGTCAGCAGGATCGGGACGGCGGCGGTGCGGCGGTGAGCGGTCGGGCAGGTCCAGGCGTCGAGAGCTGGACTCTCTCGCTGTTTCAATCGGTCGCCTTTCGTAGTGAGTGCCATCGACGCGACGAGGAGGTCGAGGAGGCGGTCTGTGCATTTTTCGAGCGAGTGCAGTTCCTTATCCTCGTCCGCGGCCGCTGTCGGAGAGCGAGAGTAAACTCGTCCTGGCAAAGGAGCGGAGACCCCGACGCAGTCGGCCAAGGGGCGAAGCGCGGGGCGAGCGATAGGTCGGTACTCGTCGGCTTTGCCGCCGAAGCGCGGCGGCGAGAGGACGAGAACCCGCTCTCGGGGCTTGGTCTCCTTCCTCCTCCTCCCTCCAGGCTCTTCACACACTGTGCGTGGCACGCACCTGCTCATCGTGCTCCCCTGCAGCGCCTCGTCGCTGACCCGAGTCGCCTCTCCGTCTCGCAGCCTCCTTCCCCTCCTCCTCCCACCACCACACCCCCGCCCACCATGGCCGCCTCGACCAACGCCCACTACAAGCTCCCCGTCGTCCGCAACGAGCCCAACCTGAGCTACGCTCCCGGCTCCAAGGAGCGCCAGGCCCTCCAGGAGGCCATCGCCGAGCTCGAGAGCTCGGCGCCGTTCGACGTGCCCGCTTTCGTCGGCGGCAAGGAGGTGCGTCGCGCTCTCTCAGGCTCGCGCGAGACCTTCCAGGACCAAGCACTGACTCCTTGATCCGCACCCGCAGGTCCGCCTCGACACGGAGCGCTCGTCGCAGCCGATGCCCCACAACAAGAAGCAGGACCTGTGCACGTTCGCCGCCTCGACGCCCGACCTTGCGTCCGAGGCCATCAAGCACGCTCTCGCCGCTCAGCCCGAGTGGGAGTCGATGCCGTTCAACGACCGCGCCGCCATCTTCCTCCGCGTGAGTTCCCTCTCCCGGCTCGCGCACCACCTTGAGCCCGGCTCGAGAGGCTGACGCCGCACCGCACGCAGGCCGCCGACCTTATCAGCACCAAGTACCGCGCCAAGATCTGCGCTGCGACCATGCTCGGCCAGGGCAAGAACGTCTGGCAGGCCGAGATTGACGCCGCCGCCGAGGTGCGTTCTCTCTCTTAGCCTCAAGCTCACGCCGCGAGAAGCCTCACTGACTCGGTCTTGCCTCGCCTGCAGCTCATCGACTTCTTCCGCTTCGGCGCCGCCCAGGTCGAGCAGCTCTACACGCAGCAGCCGACCGAGAACTCGACCGGCACCTGGAACCGCGTCGAGTACCGCCCGCTCGAGGGCTTCGTCTTCGCCGTGACGCCGTTCAAGTGCGTCTCTCCCCTCCTCCTCTCGAAAGCTTGCATGACGAGGACCAGGAGCTGACGGAAGCGCCCGCCTCGCAGCTTCACCGCCATCTCGGGCAACCTCGTCGGCGCGCCCGCGCTCGTCGGCAACGTCCTCGTGTGGAAGCCGTCGCCCATGGCCACCTACTCGTCGTGGCTCGTCCTCCAGATCCTCCTCGAGGCCGGCCTCCCCAAGAACGTCATCCAGTTCCTCCCGACCCCGAACGGCGACGCCACCATCTCGCTCGTCGACCGCGTCCTCGAGCACCGCATGTTCGCCGGCCTGCACTTCACCGGCTCGACGCAGGTCTTCCGCCACCTGTGGAAGAAGATCGGCAACAACATCGACAAGTACCTGAGCTACCCGCGCGTCGTCGGCGAGACGGGCGGCAAGAACTTCCAGCTCGTGCACCCGTCGGCCGACGTCCGTGCGGCCGCCATCGGCGCGATCCGCGGCGCGTTTGAGTACCAGGGCCAGAAGTGCAGTGCGCTCTCGCGCCTGTACGTCGCCAAGTCGCTCTGGGACGGCGACTTCAAGGAGACGCTCCTCTCGGAGGTCGCCAAGATCAGCCAGGGCTCGGTCTCCGAGTTCCAGCACTTCATGGGCCCCGTCATGTGCGTCGCCTTCCTCTCGTGCTCTACTCGCTGTCCGGGAGCGAACGCTGATCTCGCTCTCGCCTCGTCCCGCACTCCCTCCTCGTCCTCTGCTTTCCCTCGCCCTCTTGCTCTTTCGCCCCACAGCTCGCAGGCGTCGTACGACAAGTGCCTCTCCTACGTTGAGAAGGCCAAGCAGGCCGGCGGCGAGGTCCTCGCCGGTGGTTCGGGCGACGACTCGACCGGCTTCTTCGTTCAGCCGACCGTCATCCTCACCAAGGACCCGCTCTCGCCGACCATGACGGACGAGATCTTCGGCCCGGTCCTCACCGTCTACGTCTACGAGGACGCCAAGTTCGAGGAGACGTGCAGCCTCATCGACACCACGACGACGTACGCCCTGACGGGCTGCATCTTCTCGAACGACCGGGCTGCGACCGTCAAGGCTACCGCCCTCCTCCGCTACTCGGCCGGCAACTACTACATCAACGTGCGTCCCTGTGCTTTGCCTCTTGACCTTGAAGACCCTGGGAGCTCGAGCTGACCCCGGCCCTCCTCGCCCCGCTCGCAGGACAAGTCGACCGGTGCCGTTGTCGGTCAGCGTGCGTCCCAGCTCCTCCTCGCCTCTCGCTCATGTCGACGCTCGACGCTGACGTTCTTCCCCTCCCTGCAGAGCCGTTCGGTGGCGCACGTGGCTCGGGCACGAACGACAAGGCCGGCTCGCCGAGCTTCTTCACCCGCTGGGCCAACCCTCGCTCGATCAAGGAGGTGCGTCGCTGTCACATCCTCCTCCTCCTCCTCGTCCTGCGTTACGAGACTGACCCTTCTCTCGCCCTGCAGACCTTCGTCCCGCCCACGGACTTTGCCTACCCCTCGAACCTCGTCTAGAGCTGCTCGTCGCGCTTGTTCTTGTCCTTCCGGGTCGTCGCTGCCCTTTGTATCGTGTAACCAGCAGCCGCATTACGTTCCCTCTGTCTGGCTGTGTCGCTCTCACGTGAGTCGGGCTGCGCGAGAGACCTCGAACGAGCTCGCGGCTGAAAGTCGAGCAGGACGGCCTGCTCGCGTCAGCTTCCCTTGACGATTTGAAAGCGGGAGCGTCGAATGGAGAACAGCTTGACTGCTTCGAACGCACCGGCCGCGTCCAAAGGGGACGAGAGCGAGCGTGATGCGCGTCCGCGGCGAGCCCGAGAGGCTCTGCCAGCTTCCCCTCGCTCCACGCTCCTCGCTCACCGCCAGTCGAGTTGCGACTGCTCTGCACCGCGTCCAGTCAGTCCCCGGAGCTCCCTCGACCGCCAGACGCGCCCTCGGTCGGCCCGCAAAGCCTTCATCGCCGCGCCGACCTCGTCAGCCTCTCGACCTCGACCTCCGGCCCCGCCACCTCGCCCAGCAGGACCAGAGCGAGCGCGCACAGCGCAGCGCAGTCTTTCGTAGCGTCCCGCGCGAGCGTGCACTTCCAGCCCGCCGTTGCGCCAGCTCGTCCCTGCCTCGCTCGTCGCCCCGGCCCTCCCTCTCCTTCCTCGTCTCCGCCTCGACCTCGACTCGGCCTCTAGTCGCTCAGCATGGCGTCGTCGTTCGTGTTCTACAAGTTCAAGTCGCAGCGCGAGCCGTCGCGCATCGCGTTCGACGGCACGGCCATCTCGGTCTTTGACCTCAAGAAGGAGATCATCGCCGAGAACCGCATGGGCAAGGGCGCCGACTTCGACTTTGCCATCTACCATGCCGACACGGAGGAAGGTACGTCGATCTCGCCGTCTCTGGGTCTCTGCGGGTCGCGGCGACGTGAGGTAGCGGCGGAGGGACGGCCGCAGGACGGCGCGCGGTACTTCGCTTCGTGCCTGTACAACCCGAGCAGAGGCCAGTGCTAGATCCTGTGCAAAATGCAGTTGTCGATGTTGAGCGACCTGTCGAGGAGCGGCGACCGGCCGAGCAGAAGAGCCTGTTGTCGAGCGGCACGCTGACCCTCTTCCCCTCCTTCCGCTCTCTCCCTCACACAGAGTACAAGAACGACCGCGAGCTCATTCCTCGGTCGACGTCGGTCATTGCGCGTCGTCTTCCGCCCGCTCGAGGGCCCGGACGCGGCAACGCCCTCGACTACATGGCCTCGAACGACGACACGGGCTCGACCGCCCGAGACGGTCGTGGAGCGGCGCCGACTCCTCGTGGAGGTGTCGGAGGGTTCAACAAGGACATGTACACGAAGCGGTTCGACGGCCGCGAGGACATGGCGCCGTCTGCAGCTGCGCAGGTCCGTTTCCTCCTCTCCTCCCTCGCACCCTCTCTGTTCGCCTCGATCTCGGCGTCCCTTCGCAATCAGACTCTGAAATTGGTCTCGTCGTCCCTCTTTGCCTGTTCCCTCTCTCTCGTCCTCGTCGCCGGCTCTCGTCTCTCTGCTACAGAACCCGTCCGACGTGCAGGTTCCTGTCGCCGCCTCAGGCGACGAGGCCTCAGCGATGGCGGCCATGTTCGCCGCGACGAGCTCGCAGTGGCAGCAGACGCAGGAGCAGATGTCGCAGTGCGTCGACCGTCCCTCTCTTGTCTCGCTCGAGCGCGACGCTCGCTCCCCCTGTCGGCATCAGGCTGACCTCGCCCTCGTCCTCTTCTCGCGCGCAGCGCTCAGTACATTCCTCGACCCGGGCAAGGCGGTCGACCTCCTCCTCCTCAACATCACGGCGGCGGCAGCGGCGGCGGCCCTGGTGGACCCGGCGGTCCGGGCGGGCGGCCCAACTTCCGCGACATGCCGCGCAAGGACCCTCCTCCCGGCTACATCTGCTACCGCTGCGGCCAAAAAGGTGCGTTCTCGTCATCCTCTCCTTCTCTCGCTTCGGGCGAGCTGAGCTGACGTCGCCGTCGTCGCGCGCGCGCAGGTCATTGGATCCAGGACTGCCCCAAGAACAGCGACCCGGCGTACGACAACCGGCCTCGGATCAAGCGCACGACGGGCATCCCCAAGAGCTTCCTCACCGAGGTCGCCGGGCCCTTGCCAGGCGCAGACGAGGACGAGGGCGGCCCGGGCGTCAAGGGCGGCGTCATGGTGACCGCCGACGGCGGCTTCGTTGTTGCTCGACCCGACAGGTGCGTCTCCCTCTCGCTCTTTTTCTCTCTTCCGCGACGATGCTCGAGACGTGCGCCTGACCCTGCTCGAACCCTCGCTCGTCCGCAGCGCCTCCTGGCTCGCCCACCGCGCCCTCACGTCCAACCTCTCGGCGAACGACATTCAGGGCATGGCGCCGACCGACCCCGACCTCACGTGCCCGGTCTGCTCCAAGCTCCTGCGCGACGCGACCTTGACGCCCTGCTGCAACACGTCGTTCTGCGACGAGTGCGTCACCAACGCCCTCCTCGACAACGACATGCTCTGCCCCGAGTGCGAGACGCGCGTCAAGAGCCTCGAGAAGCTCAAGCCCGACGACGACCGGCGCGATCGGTGCAAGAAGTACGTCGAGGAGACGCTCGAGGCGAGCAAGGAGGCGCTCGAGCAGGAGAAGAAGGAGCGCGAGGCCGAGGAGGAGCGACTGCGGCTCGCCGAGGAGAAGCGCAAGAAGGCCGAGGAGGAGGCGGCGGCGCTCAAGAAGGAGGAAGGAGCAGACCGCGAGGACGAGGACTCGAAGCCGGCGATCAAGGTCGACGAGGTCAACAAGGACGACGACGAGCTCTTCCCTGAGCGCGCGCCCGAGGTGCGCCCGCTCTCTCTTCGTTCTCCTCTCCCCCTCTCGGCTCGGCCTGGACCTTGAGCCGTGTCGTGCTGACGCTCCATGGTCTTTGCGCCCCTCTCGCAGATCCTCAACCCGCGCCAACCTCGTCCGGGCGAGGACCGCCCCTCGAACGCCGACGTCAAGCCGAGCGCGTCCGCCGTCGCCGCAGCCGCGGCCGACACCGCCACCTCCTCCACATCGCCCGCTCGCGCCGCCTCGGGCACGCCTGCGCCGCCGTCCAAGCCTACGCCGCCCGTCGTCAGCCCCGGGCTCCCGCTCGGCATGACGCCGGCGCAGCAGGCGGCCATGGTGCGGCAGCAGCAGTTCCAGGCGCAGCAGCAGCAGCAGATGATGCTCATGCAGCAGCAGATGATCGCCGCGAACGGCGGCGCCGGCCTGCCGTCGCTGCCGATGCTGCAGCAGAACGCGTTCCGGCTGTCGAGCATGCTCCAGAACCCGGCCATGCCGCCGCCGATGCGCATGCAGCTCCAGGGCCAGCTGCAGCAGACGCAGGTGATGATGATGCAGCTGCAGAACCTCCAGGTCATGCAGCAGCGCATGGCCATGAGCATGGCCAGCAACGGCGGCGGCGGCGGCGGCGGCGGGCGCAACGGGCCGAGCATGGCTGCGGCGGGCATGCCGCCTGCGACGCTCCCTCGGCACGGCGCCGTCGGCACCGGAGTGTCGACGGCCAAGAGCCCCGGCGTCGGCAACGGCGCGGCGGGCGGCATCAAGCGCGAGCGCGAGGACGAGACCCTGGACGGCTCGCCGGCGGCGAAGAAGGCTGAGCCGGCATGACGCAGCGCCTCGAGGACGAGCTGCAATGCTTATCGACTTGCTCATGTGCTCGCCGTCGCGATGGAGAGAGCGCTTACCGTGTCAGAGAGCGAGAGGTCCGAGAGCACGAGGAGCGACGAGACGAGCGCTCTTCCTCTCTCTCAGGCGCAGCGACCGCGCTCTGGAGCAGCCGAGGGTCGCTCGGTCATGCTGGGGAGGAACATACTGCAGTTGCACACCGCCCGGACGTCGTCTCCTCCGACGCTCCGCCTCGTCCTCCTCCACCGCCGCGCCTCGCGACCTCGCGTCCTCCTCCCTCCTGCTGCGCTCCGAGAGTCGGCGTCGAGGGTGCATGTCGGCTGCGCTAATTCTCCGCGCCTGGTGGAGAAGAAGCCGGGCGAGGAGACTCATGGCTGCCGGCTCGAAAGGGTCGATCTGGAAAACGGTCGGGCAGGTCCAGCGGCGTGGTGCGACCCTCGAGAGGGAGCAGAGCACTGTGCGGACGTGCCAAGGGATGCCGCCTGTCCCGCGGAGGAGCCTCAGAGGGGACAGGTGAAGCGTCGCCGGCTGGCTGAGGAGAAGAAGAGAGGAGAGCGGCAGCGCGGGCGAGCGAGCGAGCCAAGTCGCGGCGGGCGAGCTAGTAATGGCGAGATTAGGGCCGCGCATAGGTAAGGCAAAGGTAATCACCGCCGGCGTCGCTCCCTCCGCCCGCGTCGACCGCAGCTCCCACTCCGGCTCGACCAACCTCCCACCGCCGCGCACCATGTTCTCGACCTGCCTGCGTACTGCGACTCGTGCCAGGGCTCTCAAGGTGCGTGCCCGTCCCCCGCTGCCCGCCCTCGAGCGTCGAGGGCGAGAGACGGCGCGTGAGCCGGCCCTCTCCGAGTTGCTCCAGCTGACCTCGCCTCTCCTCCTCCCCTGGGATGGTCCCTCTTGCTCCGTGCAGCCCTCGGCAGCTGTTGGCAACCAGCGCCGCAACCTGTCCATCCACGAGTACCTCTCGATGAACCTGCTCAACGAGGTGCGTCTGCGATCATCTCGACTCGCTCCACCCTCCTCGCCAGGGCGCTCTGCTGACTCCTCGTACCCGCCCCCTGCAGTACGGCGTCCCGACTCCCAAGTCCAAGGCGGCGTTCTCGGCCGAGGAGGCCAAGCAGGTCGCGCAGAACTTTGGTGCGTCCTCGTTCGGCCGCTCACCTCGCCGCGAGAGCGTCGCTGACTCTGCTACCGCCCTGCAGGTGCCGACAAGCTCGTCATCAAGGCGCAGGTGCTCGCTGGCGGTCGCGGCAAGGGCCACTTCGACGGCCCGAACGGCCTCAAGGGCGGTGTCCAGATGGTCGACTCGTGCGTCCCCTCTCGCTCACCCTGCGCTCGTCTCGGCCAAGCTGACAGCTCTCCCACTCGTGCTTCGCAGTCCTGAGCAGGCGGGCAAGTACGCCGAGCAGATGATCGGCCACAACCTCATCACCAAGCAGACGGGCGCCGCCGGCCGTGTCTGCAACGCCGTCATGCTTGCCGAGAGGCGAAACCCGACTCACGAGTACTACGTCGCCATCCTCAACGACCGCAGCCTCGGTGGCCCTGCCCTCGTCGCGTCGCGCCAGGGCGGCATGAAGTGCGTCCCCGCTCGACCCTCATCACCTCTCTCGCTCTCGACGAGCCCGACCTGACCCTGCTTCCCGCCGCTCGCAGCATCGAGGACGTCGCCCGTGACGACCCGTCGGCCATCATCACGACCCCGATCCCGTTCGAGGAGGGCCTCTCGAAGCAGCTCGCGGGCGAGATTGCGCAGAAGCTCGGCTTCAAGCCCGAGTCGCAGGACAAGGCGGCCGACATCTTCATCAAGCTGTACCAGCTCTTCAAGGAGCGCGACGCGACGCAGATCGAGATCAACCCGCTCGCCGAGGTCGAGGGCGGCGACGTCCTGTGCATGGACGCCAAGCTCGGCTTTGACGAGAACGCCGACTTCAGGCAGGCGGTGCGTCCCCTCTCGCTCCCTTGCTCTCCGCCCGGTCCTCCTCGTCCTCACTGCTGACGCTCTCTGTCTCTCACGCGCGCAGGAGGTCTTCAAGCTGCGCGACCTGACGCAGGAGGCGCCGTCCGAGGTCGAGGCGGCCAAGTACGGGCTCAACTTCATCAAGCTCGACGGCTCGATCGGCTGCCTCGTCAACGGTGCCGGCCTCGCCATGGCGACCATGGACGTCCTCAACCTCAACGGCGGCTCGCCCGCCAACTTCCTCGACGTCGGCGGTGGAGCGACGGCCGAGGCGGTCAAGAAGGCGTTCGAGCTCCTCCTCGCCGACGGTTCGGTCAAGTCGATCTTTGTCAACATCTTCGGCGGCATGTACGTCCCTCTCTCGCTTCGCTCTCGAGTTGATCTCGGTCGTCGTGCAGAGGGTCGAGCGCTGACCCTCCTCTTCCCTCTTCCTCGTCGCCCTCTCACAGCATGCGCTGCGACGTCATCGCCGAGGGCATCATCCTTGCGGCCAAGGAGCTCGAGATGACGATCCCGCTCATCGTGCGTCTGCAGGGCACCAAGGAGAAGGAGGCCAAGGAGCTCATCCGCGAGAGCAACATGAAGATCTTCGCCTACGACAACCTCGACGAGGCGGCTGCGGAAGCTGTCAAGGCGGCGCAGTGATTCCTCTCCTCCCTCACGCTGTAGTATGTGCACTGGAACCTGGCATTCGGCATCACCTTGCGAGACGTCGTTGCCGTCGAGGAAATCGTCCTTCGCAAAGCGGCCTTGGCGCGGCGCTGGCGGCGCTTCTTGCTCTCCTTTCGCTGTCCCGGCGGCCTCTACGAGAGAAGTTCTGTGCTGTCGAGCAGATAGGGAGCGCACGCGCTGCTGGAAATGGCGAGACGCGTGGTCGGCAGCGCCTCCCCCGCGCTAGCGCACCTCGTCCGTTGACCGCTTGCTCTCGCTCTCGCTCCTCACGCCTGCTCTCCTCCGACACGACTCGCACAGCAGCCAGACCTCGACCTCGCTCGACGCGTACAACTGCAGTCCTCCAGCCGCCTCGTCCAGTCGCCGTCGTTCCCCACATCCACCCCTTCGCGCTCAACATTCCCTCGTGAGCAGCCTCTCCTCCAGCTCGAGGTCGTCCTAGTGCGGTGCGCTGACTCTTGAGCCCGTGCAGAAGCCCGCCTCGAGGCCCCACCCCTCTCCTCGCCCTCCTGCACCTCCTCGTCGCGACCCTCCTCCTTCGACCCTCATGAGCGTCTGCACCTCGACCCTCTTCTTCGGCATCACCGTCACCGTCACCAGCCTGTGCTTCACGGCGGCCGCCTACGTCCACGTCAAGCCCGCGCTTCTCGGGATCGACCTCGTGCGCGCGAGGCGCGACAAGGGCCGGCTCGAGACGAGCTCGTCGCAGGGCGCGAGGTCCGTCGGCGACGTGCCGAGCGAGGTGTGGCAGCTCGTCAAGAAGTACTTGGTCGTCGAGGCGGTGGCGGACCAGGTCGACGCGTTCGTGCGCGAGTACGACGACCCGAGCTGCAGGTGCGATGGCTGCACCACGAGGTCGGCGCACTGGAGCATGGTCCGCGGGCGCTTGCCGGCCGACAGCCCTCGTCGATTCACGATGGACGACATGTACGAGTGCACGGTGCGCGAGGAGGCAGAGGTCGACTCGGCTCGGTTTCTCGCGAGGTCAAAGCCGGTGCGCTCAGTCCTCCCTCCTCCTCCTTGAGCTCCTCGTGCATCATCGCCCAACTGACTCGGTATCACGCACAGGCCATCGACATCTTCCTCGGCGACTACGCTCTCTGCAAGCCGCACGTTCGGCCCGTCCTGACCGCCGCCGACGACTCGTGCGCCATCGCGCTCCAGCTCTCGTCCCGCCGAAGCAGGCCGACGCCGCAGGTCCGTGTCGAACCTGGAGTGTTCGGCGCGGACTCAAGGAACCCGTCGGAGCTCCTCGAGATCTCGCCGACCATCTTCGCGCTCCCGGCCGACGCGCACGTTCGCTTTCGCCGCCTCCTCAAGACATTCCCGACGCTCGAGCCGACCTCGTCTGCGGACAAGTCGATCCGCTCGTCGTCCGAGCAGGTCAAGGCGACGATGACGGACGACCTTGGCGATGGCCGTGGGGCGCAGCTGATCAGGGCGCACAGGCGCGTGAGGGAGAGGGAGAAGGCCGCGAGGGAGCCGAAGTGGCTCCTCCTGGGGCAGGCCTCGTTTGACAGGTAGCACCCACTTAGCATCTATATCCCTCTCGTCTTTGCGCCTCGGAGAGCGACTCTTGCCCTGCTCGAGAGCTGCGAGCGGAAGCTCGAGCGGCGAGCGAAAGACCGGCCTCGGCTCACTGCTCCCTCGCGCGAGCCTCACAACTCGCTCGCTCGTCACCCCGCTCGAACTCGTCGTGATCCACGGCGCTGCGTATCGAGCTGAGCGCGAGCGCAAGATGAGGGAGCTGCGCTCGAGCCTCGAAGCTGTCGAGCATGCTCACTTCGGCCTTCGCAAGTCGAGCCGATGAGCAGGAACGCTCTTGCAGCCCAGCGCAGCACGGCTGAACTGCTTGTCGACGTCTCTCGCAGCTCTCCTGCACGATGGAGAACCATAAATGGCGCTGCTTGCTATACACGCTCCGGAGCGCCCCTTGCCACCCGCTCCCGAGACTTCCTGCTGATCTACCCCGGACCCGAGTCGTCGCACGCTCCTGACAGCTACGCCTGCTTGACCGGCATCGTCGCCCATTCGCCGGTCGGGCTCCACATGCGCGACTCGCTCGTGACGGGCGGCGTCTTGAGCGGCGAGGGCGTGCTCGAGTGCGTCGGAAGCGTGAGCGAGCCGGCGTGCAAGGGGACTGTTGCGGCGAGGGGAGGAAGAGGACGCGAGAAGGAGCTCATCAGTACTTGTTCAAGGAGAAACGGTGAGGAGGAGGAAGGGAGTGAGAGAGGGAGAGAGGGAGGAAGAGCGAGGGGAGGAGGACGAACCGTAGCCGCTTGCGCGAGCGAGGAAGCCTCGGCGGCGAGCCAGGTAGGCTGCGACGGTGAAGACGACCTGCATCGTGAATGAGGGTCAATCCGTGCTGCTGCGAGCGCAGCAGAAAGGCGAGGGAAAGGAGGGACGCACGACGCTCAGGCCTCCCAGCTCGATGACCCTCCTCCTCTCGGCCCACCACAGCGCGCCGACGTCAGCGTACAGGCCCGTCCCGACGCGCACCTTGCGGTCGAGGATCTCGCTCGAGCGCAGCGGGCGCCCGAGCTTGTCGTGCGCGACGGCGACAACAAAGCGCGCTTCGGCGTCCTGCGGGAGGTCGATGCGCGTTTCGAACGACGTCTTGGGGACGTGCGTCGCGTCGAGAGGCTGCGGCTTGTCGTCCGAGGAGGAGGAAGCGGGCGAAGAGGGCGAGACGGCGGGGAGGAGCGTGTCGGGCGACGGGCCGGCGTAGAGGCGGTACGAGCCAACGTCGGTCGCGCCGTTCCACGAGACGTACGCCGTCGCCGACGAGTGCTCGTCGAGGACCATCGAGGGCGGCGTGAGAGGGCGACCGGTCCATGAGGCCTGCGAGCAGAGGAAGGTCGTCAGCTCGAGAAGGAGGAGATGGCGAGACGGAGGGGGACCGTGCGCACCTTGTAGACACGGTACGAGTGGTCGAGGTTGCTCCTGCCGTCGACTTGGCCGAACTGGACGTCGTGTACGAGCTTTCCGTCCTCGGTGAACTCGGAGAACTGGGGGCCTGCGCACGAGCGAGCGAGATGGCCAAGTCAGCCTCGCGCTCTTCCGAGCGCGCCGAGGGGAGAGCGAGAGGAGGACGCACGGATGCCCCAGCCGACGACGACGTTGCCGTTGTCGAGGATCTGCATGCTGCCCTCGCTCGAGCACGGCATGTGGAACGACGGCAGGTACTCATTCTCGAGCTCGATCTCCATCTTGTCCGTGTCGACCTTGAGGATGAGCGCCCGGGCCTGGTCGGCCGTCTGCCGGAACTGGTTGGCGCCGTTCGAGAAGAGCGTGACGGTGAAGGGCGACGAGGCGCCCGAGCCGTGCAGGCGCGAGTGGTGCTGGAAGTGGAAGTCGGTCCTGCGGGCGACGAGATGCGGCATCAGTGGCTGCGCTCGCTCGACGTGCTTGACGAGGACGAGCAGGAGAGAGGAGCTTACTTGTCGCCCATCTTGAAGCTCGTCTTGGACCCGCCGAGGCGCCACAGGATCTCGCCCGTCTCGCGCGAGATGTAGTAGACGGTGGACGGCCCGCGCAGCGAGATGAGGAAGTTGCCTGACTCGTCCTTCGAGACGGCGTTGAGGTGATGCGCATCGAAGGCTGCGCGCAAGGCGAAGCTGAGTCAGCGAGGGCGAGAGGCGAGAGGCGAGGACGACGAGGGGGGAGGAGGAAAGAGCCGACGCACGCTGACCCTTGGTCCCGGCCGGCTGGAGCAGCTCGTACAGCGTCTCGGTGAGCGGGATGTGGTCCATCGAGCGCCACTGGAAGAGGAGCTCGCCCGTCGCGATGTCGACCTCCTGGATGACGCAGTCGAACGCAAACCCGCCCGAGGTCGGCCCGCCGAGCGGCGACAGGTCCATCTCGCGCGGGATCCACGTCTCGATGACGGCCGTGTCGTCGGGCGTGATCTGGAACTGCAGGAGCGAGGAAGAGAGAGGGTGAGCGAGCCGGCCGAGAGACGCTGCGCAGGAGAGGAGGGAGAGAGGACGCACATCGTGCGGGTCGGTCAGGTTGGTGAGCTCGCCGCCGGCCTCGACGGTCGCGATGTGCTGATAGCTCTGGTCGTACAACTTGTAGACGCCTCGGCCGAAACCAGGGTGCTCCTCGGTTCCTGCGAGCGGGAAGAGGTCCGAGTCGAAGGGTCAGCTATCTCCTCCTCGCGCACCTAGGGACGTACTTGAGAGAGAGAGAGAGACGCACCGGTGTAGTAGGCGATGACGGGCTGGCCCTGGTACGTGTGCTTGCCGACGTTGAGCACGCTGCCCTTTGGGCCCATCCACAGGACCTCGCCGTGCGCGTCGAGGAGGTATGGCCCAAAGTTGCCATTCTCTGCCGCAGTCGCTCCTCGCACGCCGATGAAGGTGACGAGGTCGGTCGACGCCTGGTCGGTGGGCGGGAGGTGCACTCGCAGCTCGGGCGAGACGACGGGCGACGAGTGGAACGACCGCAGCGGGAGGTCGAACGGCTGCGGGGTCGAGGCGGGGAGCTGGCCTTGTGCGGCCGCGAACGACGAGAGGGCGAGTGCACTCGCTGCGAGGCGGGCGAGGAGGGCGAGCGGCCGGTTCGCAGCTGCCCGAGGGTGTCGAGGTGCGGCGGGTCGAGGAGCCATGGCGGGCGCGCGCGAGTCGAGGTGGTGGAGGGGAGGAGGGCGAGCTGTGTGCTGGCTAGCTGTGCACGGCGCGCGGGCCCTGAGGACGAGGGTGGCAGGACAGAGAGCGAGCGACCCGTTCTCACGGGCTCCGCTCCAGGAAATCGGGTCGCGTCGCGTCGAGCCAATCGGGGCTGGGACGGGCCTCCACATTTCCGGATTCAGCGCTGCGGGTGCGCCTTCACCTCCCTCCTCCTCGTCCTGCAGCAGCAGTGCACGCTCGTTGGGAGGGCTCAGCGACAGGGCGCTGAACGGCGAGTCAGGTGCGCGACTCAGGTCTCGAGAAAAGAGCAGGGAGCACGCTCGAGCCGTCCTCGCACGCGCAGCAAGCGCGACTGCACGGCACGTGCAGGACCAGCGTCCGTCGTGCTGAACCAGGCCCGCACGGGCGGGGGCGACGAGGGCGGGAGGGGTTCGGGAGCTTCACGAGCGAGGTGAGAGCGAAGGCGAGAGAGGCTCGTGCGCGCGCTCGCTCTGCGGTGCGGCGAACGACGGCGCGGCAGCAGCAAGGTGCAGAGCGGGAGCAAGAGAGCGCGAAAACGAGTGCACGAGGACCTGAGAGCCAGAGCACGTCGCCGAGACACGAGCGGAAAGGCGACAACGTGCCACGCGAGCTCGCAAGGACGGAATCTCCGAAGCGCCCTGCCCTGGCTCGACGACGACGCGCACGAGGCTGCCGGAAACCATGCGAGTTGCGTTGTGCAAGAATGAGTGCGTACGAGCGTTTTGCCCCTGCCCCTTGACCCCCTCGTCCCTCCCCCTCCCGAAGACCGCCAGCGCTCGCGCTCGAGCCCGGCCCGGACGCCGACGACAACGACGACGAGAGCGCGCTCAGGTCGACTTGGGCGTCGGCCTCGGGACCGTCTTGCGTCTCCTGCCGCCGACCTTGCCCATGCCCTCGATGCCCTTGCCCGGCCCGCGGCTCTTGGCCGGCTGCGCGGCACCGTCCTCGCCGCCGCTCGTCGCGTCGTCGCCGCTCGTCGCGCCGGCGCTGTCCTCGGGCGACGGCTTGCGGTACGACTTCTTGATCGACGACTTGCGCGCGGCGGCCGACGCGCTGCTCGAGGCCGAGGTCGACGTCGAGTCGGCCGAGGCGGTCGGGGTCGACGGCGCCGTCTCGTAGCCGAGGCGGGCGAGGACGAGCTGCGGGAGCCACGTGTCGCGCAGGACGGGCTTGGAGACGAGGTCCTCCGAGATGAGGGTCTCTGCGCGCGCGAGAGCGAGAGGGCGAGGAGGGGAAAAAGGTCAGCGAGGGTCAGTGCAGGGAGGCAGGCTCAGAGAGACGCGCTCGCAGCAGCGAGAAGACGCACCCTTGCGGTTCTCGACGACGTAGACCTTGTCCGGGCCCTCGACGGCGAGCTCGAGCGTGCTGCCGCCGGCAATAGGCCGGCCGCCGTTGATGCCGGGCATGCCCATGGCGTCGCCCTGCTCGCCCGTCTTGGTCTTGAGCCGGCGCTTGCCCGCGAGAGGCTTCTTGGTCGCGCCCCAGGCCGCCTCGAAGGCCTGCTCGCGGAAGCTGCGGGCGAGGGAGGGAAGGCAAGGGTCAGGGACCTGGACGAGGTGGGGCGAGGAAGAGCGAGAGAGGAGGGACGACGCACGCGTTGATGCGCATCTTCTGGACTCGGAACGTCATGTAGAGGAACACGTAGTGGATGAAGCACGAGAAGACGGTGAGGCCAGCGAGGACCGATCCGAGGCCCGGGCGGTAGCGCGAGTAGTAGTCTGCGAGCGTGCGCGTACGAGGTCAGCGAGGCGCCGCTTCACGAGGTCTCGAAGGGCACAAGAGACGCACAGCCGGTTCCTGTGGCGGGTACGAGAACGCAGGTCAGCGCGAGCTCGAGGAGGGAGAGCGCGAGGAGAGGAAGCGGACGCACCCCTCCACTTGGGCACGCCGTTGTCGTGGAAGTGGTCGTAGCTGCGGGAGGAAGCGCAGGGTGAGCACGGCGCAGGCTGCATGGGGGACGCTCGAGGAAGGGCGGCGCACTGCTTGCGCTTCTCGTCGTCGCGGAGGATGTTGCCGATGACACCCAGGCGGGCGAAGCGGTCCGCGATCTTCTTGTCGTCCGGGTTCTTGTCCGGGCTGCGCGCAAGCGACGCCGTCAGCGAGCGAGTCGCACGAGGAGCTGGACGAGCGGGGAGAGGACGCACTGGAGCTCGAGCGAGCGCTTGCGGTACGCGCGGTTGATCTCCTGCGGGGTCGCGCTGCGAGTCGTGTTGAGGAACGTGTCTGCGGGCGTGGGTGCTCGAGTCAGCTTTGTCGAGTGACTGTGCGAGGGGCAGGCGGGGCGCACAGAAGGTGGTGCCCTTGCCCTCTGCGCCCTCGAGCGACGAGACGAGGTCGAAGATCTCGCTGCACGACGACGGGGAGGGCAGTCAGCGGGAGCGCGTCGATAGGCGTCGATCGGGGAGGAAGAGAACGCACTGGTCCTGGTTGGTCCATGCGAGCGCGCTGTGGGGAGGAGAGGGAGGGGTCAGCCGGCGCGTGTTAAGGAGGCGCGCGAGAGGGAGAGGGGGAGGAGCGAGACGGACGGGGACGCGGTGAGGGCGAGGGCGGCTGCGCCTGCGACGATCGGGGTCAAGCGCATGGTGGCGGTGGTGGTGGTGCTCTTGGTCGGGACGAAGAGCGAGAGAGGGTAGGTCGACCTCCGCGGGGGGGACGACCTCGTCGCCTCACCCGCTTACAGCCTCTCGCCCTGCTGCACAGCTGCACTCGGGCTTGCCTAGCTGCTCTCTCGACCACCAGGACCGCTCCTCGCCACCAGCACCGCCCCTCGCGCCATCGCTCGACAAGCGATCCTCGAGCCACCACCACCACCTCCTCCCCACCTCGCCGTCGACCCCCGCGGCTTCGGCCATGCTCACCCAGGAGGATGGTGCGCTCCCTTCCCCTCTCTCCCTGCCTCGTAAACCGACCCTTGCTGACCCGGACCCGCCCCGCGCCCGCAGTCGTCCGCCTTCTCAGCAAGCCCGACCCGATCCCTCAGCACGTCGCCTTCTCTATCCTCCACGCCTGGGTCCGTCTCCCTTTCCCTCGTCTGCACCTCTCGGTTGAGCTCCCGAGCATCTTGGGGAGCTACGCAGAGACAGCCCCGCACAGGCTCGGCCTTGTCCTGCGAGCCTCGACCGCTGACGCTCTCCCTCTCTCCTTGCGCCCGCGACAGGTCTACAGCAAGTCGCGCCGGGGCAACTTGCCGAGCGAGACCCTCTCCAAGCTCCTGTCGATCCAGCGCAAGCTCCAGACCAAGCAGGGCCGCCCGCTCCCCGCCGGCGGGCCCATCGCCGCCGCCCTTGACGCCATGAAGCAGCAGCTCCTCGCCGTCAACCGCAAGTGGGTCACGATGGGCGCCCAGGCGTTCGGCCAGCTCGGCACGATCGGCATGGCCGGCGGCAACATCGACGCGACCTGGGCGTGGACCAAGGCGACCGACGGCAAGGTCAAGCTCACCGACGGCAAGAACGCCGCCATGCAGTACTATGGCGACATGGGCGCCGGCATCGACGCCGGCCGCATCGTCGAGCCGGCCTACGTCGACACGGCCGACCCGCTCGCGGCCGCACTCGGCGCTCCGCCGGGCAGCATGTCCGTCCCGCCGCCGCCGCTGTACGACGGCCCGCCGGGCCAGCCCGACCAAGACGTCGTCGAGGCGCTCGACGAGCGCAGGCGCGAGGACGAGACGGGCGTCGCGGCCGAGGGGCGCGGCCCGGGCTGGCGCGACTCGGTCGAGGAGGGGAGGAGGATGTCGACGTCGGCATCGCCGCCCGAGCCGGCACCGGCGGCGCTCGGCGCTGCGCCGGCGCGCAACAGCATCGACGAGGGCGCGGCGCACCTCGCGCGGTTGAGGGCGCTCAAGGAGGAGCGCGAGCGCGAGGCGGCGGCCGCGAGCGAGAAGCGGTGAGGCGACGGCTCGTCGGGCGTCTCGTCGCTGTTGCGCGGTCGAGGACCCGCCGAGCGCTCGTCCATCTTCCCCAACCTTGTCTCTGTCCCTGTTGTCGCAACTAGAACACGTCTTCGCTGCCCGTGGAGAGCTGCCCGTGCACGTTCGAGCGGCGAGGCTGTCACGCGCATTCGCGCTCTCGAGTCGCGCCCGCTCTCTCTCTCGTTCCGCGCGCTCGTGTCTGCGAGTGAGCTAGAAAGGCTAGCAGGGCTGCACGCTTGGCTCGAGCTGTTCCGAGGCGAGCGAGCTGCACCGCCCCACGTCGCCTCGCTCGGTCTCATCGCCTCGTCTCCCTTCTCGCTCCTCCCCCTCGCCCTCACTCCCCTCGATCACCCACCAGACCCTCGTACAAGCTCAAGGTGCGCTCCATCTTCCTCTGCAAGCCTCGTGCGCGCGCGCTGACTGCTCCCCACGCTCCCCTCGCCCCGCGTCATCGACTCCTCCGCACCCTCGTCCACACTCTCGCTCGCAGATGGACAACCCTGCTACCGAGATCCGCCGCGCCGTCCTGGAGTGCACGACGCCGGACGACGCCAACACGATGCTCGCCGCGGTCGACAAGTACTTTGCCGAGGACGCCGTCTTCGTCCGTCCCTTTCGCTCCGCTCTTCTTCCCTCGCGCAGCACCTCGAGCTTCAGCTGACGCCCCTTTCGCTCGTGCAGGTCTACCCGCTCCTCAACTCGCCTCCGGCGGCGGGCCGCGACGGCGTGAAGGCGGCGTACAAGATGCTGCGCGTCCTCTCGTACGGCCAGCGCTTCGACTTCCACTCGGTCGCCTCGGACCGCATCACAGTCGAGAAGGGCATCGAGAAGCTCAAGCTCACGCTCGACCTCACCGAGCACCTCAAGCTCTCGTTCGTCCCGCTCCCGGACCGCCTCAACCCTGTGCGCTTTCCTCCTCCTCCTCCTCCTCCTCCTCCTCCCCCCCTCTCCTGTTCTTTTTGCTTGCGGGCGCATGAGGCTGAGCCGGCTTTGCTGACCTTCACCATCGTACTCATGTCCGCAGACTTTCTCGCTGCGCTTCCTCACGCGCCTTGACCTCGTCAAGGGCGACGACGACAAGTGGCGCATCGAGAAGCAGGAGGACTCGCTCGCCAACTCGGGCCACCACGTGCTCCCCTTCGACCGCGAGATCATCAACGTCGTCAAGGTGCGTCGATCCCGTCTTTCCTCCGTCTTCTCCTCCGCCTACCCCTCGTCGTCGTCCTCCTCCCCTCCTTCTCTCCTCCTCGGCCCGCTCGACCCTGCTCGCACCACTCTCGCTCGCCCTTCCTCCGCGCGACGGCATGCTGACTCGATCTTCTTCGTCTCGTTCGCTCGCAGTGGGGCATGGGCACGGCAACGCTCGTCGTCGGCGGCACGCTCGCCAAGTTCAACCTCTTCAACTGAGCTCCCTCCCTCTCTCCCTCTTCGCCCTCGCACAGCTTTCCCTCTCCTCGTCGTCCTCGCTTGATCGCATGCTTCCCCCTCGTCTCTCCTTAGCACGTCGTTCCCCTTGTCTCGTTCGTCCCTCTCTCGTCGCAGTCGTACCCCTCGCGCCTCGTCGTTCCTGTTGCTAGTTCTACAAAGCCTTTTCTCTCAGTCTCTCTTCTCGAACCACGAGGAATGAGCTCCACCGAGAGCGAGTCGAGCTGTTCACGCTGCCGGCAGAAGAGAGACGAGCAGCAGCTCTCGAGAGGAGGTTCGAGCACTGCGAGTCGCTCGGCGAGAAAAGGCACTGCAAAGCGCTGAAAGCTACACAGAGAGACGCGCTCCTCTACCTGCAGGAGATCCCCACGCCGAGCAGCATCCACTTTGGCTCGCTCGCCGCCGTTCCCTGTCCAAGCCGATAAAGCCGCTCACGCTCCTCGACCTCGACCTGCGCCGTCCCCTCGCGCGCCCTCGCCGCCTCGCGCTCGGCACGCTCACTCGGCGTGCAGATCTCGTCGCTCGTGTACGATCCGGGCTCGAGAGAGAGCGGGAGCGAGCGCGAGGGAGGAGGAGAAAGACGAGGCGGACGAGCCGTGCTTCGGCCTGCGTCTTGAGAAGCGAGCCACACAGCTCGTCGAAAGGCTATCGTAGACATGCGAAGAGAGATAACAAGTGCGAGGGAACAGCGTGCAGCGATGTTACAGGACAAGGAGGGGGAGGTACAGAGTGCGAGGGGGAGGGCAACGGTCACCGCGGACGGATCACGACTGCGAGAGAGGCGAGGGTCAGTCGGCTCGCTCGGGGGTCGAGAGCGAGGAGAAGAGGGGCGACGCACTGTTGTTGTCCCGCTGGAACTGCCCGAACGCCGATTCCTGCACGCAGAGCGAGGCAACGGTGAGGTCAGCACTCGAGCAGACGCATGACGAGCACAGCACGACCTCGTGCCGGTGAAGATGGCGCACCTTGGTCTTGTACTGGGCGGTGAGGGTCTCGAGGACCGTCTTGAGCTGGTCGAACTGGCCCTCGAGCTGCGGGAGGACGTCCTGGACGGTGCGCTCGACGAGGACGCCGCCGACGAGGCGGAAGCACTTGCGCTCCGGGGCCGTCTTGTGCGCCTTCTGGAGCGTGTCGAGGACGAGCCTGCGTGCGGGCGAGGGCAGGGTCAGCGGCGGGCGGAGGCGGGGACGAGGGGAGAGGGGAGGAGACGGACGAGTGCTCTTCTGCCTCGCGCTCGAGCTCGTTGATCTTCTGCGGGCGCGGTCAGAGCAGGGTCAGCGAAAGAATGCACGGACGAGAGCGCAGACTGGGGGCGCACATTGACGAGAGCCTGGAGCTCGCTCTGGCGGACGCGGACCTGCTGGGCGAGCTCTGCGCAGGGAGGCGGGTCAGCGAGGCGCGGCCGTGAGCAGAGCGTGAGAGGGAGCGCACCTTGCTCTGTCGGTGCCTTTGCCGCCATGAGTGCGAGTCGAGGACGGACGAAGTGAGGAGGAGCCGGGTTGGTCGACGATGAGGACGACGAGAAGGCGACCCGCTCAAGATGTTGCGCTGTTGGGCTGGGTGTCGCTACGAGGTCAGTCTGGTGCTACTGCAGAGCAGCCCCTGGCTCGCAGAGGGCGAGGCGAGGCCGGGGTGGTTCTGGTCGCTCCTCGTTGGCCAGCTGTTGCCATCGCGCTCCTCCTCCCTCTCACTCCGCCGTCGCTCGCCACCGCCTCGTGTCCACGCCCGTCCACGATGCAGTCCCACCTCGCCCGCACCACCCTCCGCGCAGCAGCCACCGCCCGCCCCGCCGCTCCCCTCGCGGTCCTCGCCCCGGGCCTCCTCCCGCGCACCTTCACCACCTCGGCCGCCGCCCGCCTCGCCCAGCCCCAGACTGGGCCCACCGAGCCCGGCCACGCACCGCTCCACGCCGCGCCCGTCCGCAAGCAGCGCGCCCAGTTCGCCGCCCAGACGCCCGACTACTCCCAGGGTCCCTCCGCCCTCGACAAGGCCGCGTCCCTCTTCTTCTTCACCGAGATCGTTCGCGGTGCGTCCCTGCCCCCCGAGCATCGTCGAGACCTAGTACTGACTCTCGCCCCGACCCGCGCAGGTATGGCTGTCGTCCTCGAGCAGGTGCGCCTCTCCCCCTCCTCGCACCCCTTGCGCGCCCGAGTGGCCAAATCCCCCCCCCAACTCGGGCCTCTCGCTGACTCCCTGCCTCGCCTTGTGCATCGCCTACACTCGCAGTTCTTCCGGTGCGTCGAGCTCGAGCGCCTTGGTCAGACGAGCGCGTCGCGTTGCTGACCTACCTCCGTCCACTCCTCGTCGCGCAGCCCTCCCTACACGATCATGTACCCCTTCGGTGCGCTCTCCTCCTCCACCTCCCCCAGCCCCGAGTGCGCCAAACTGACGTTCGATCCCGCCGACAGAGAAGGGCCCCGTCTCGTCGCGCTTCCGTGGCGAGCACGCCCTGCGCCGCTACGCCTCGGGCGAGGAGCGCTGCATCGGTGCGTCGCTGTCTCCCTCTCTCACGCAAACACCTTGCGAGCAAGACCTGACTCTCGACCGTCCACAGCGTGCAAGCTCTGCGAGGCCATCTGCCCGGCGCAGGCCATCACGATCGAGTCTGAGGCGCGCGAGGACGGCGCGAGGAGGACGACCCGCTACGACATCGACATGACCAAGTGCATCTACTGCGGCGTGCGTCGGCGACTCTCGCTCGTTTCCGTTCGGCCGCCGCGCTCGCTCGCCGAACCGTCGGTTGTGCGCTTAGCGGACTCTCGCTGACTGCGCCTCTTCGCCCTCCCGCTCGCAGTTCTGCCAGGAGGCGTGCCCGGTCGACGCCATCGTCGAGTGTGCGTCCTCCTCTCTCATTCGCTCCTTGTACGAGGCGAGCCTGACCCCTCTCGTCGCCGCTCGCAGCGCACAACACGGAGTACACGACCGAGACGCGCGAGGAGCTCCTCTACAACAAGGAGAAGCTGCTCGGTGCGTCCCCTTCCTCCCTTCGAGCCTGCACGAGGCCTGTCGCTGACGCACGACCCTTACTGCCCGCAGCGAACGGCGACCGCATGGAGGCAGAGCTGGCCGCCGCTCTCCAGTCGGAGCACCGTGCGTCCTCTCTCGCTTCTCGACACTGCGTCTCTGTCGACGGCACGCTGACTCTGCCTTCATGCTCGCAGCCTACCGGTAAAGCGGTCGCTCCTCGTCGAGCACATACCGATGACGGTGGACGAGCACGAGAAGGAGGAGAGCGAGGGAGGGAGGGAGGTTGCAGTAGAGATGGGCGAGCGGGCGTCGAGGAGGATGCAACTGGCTGTACACAGACTCTATCAGAGAAGACTGAGCGAGCGTTCCCTCTGCGTCGTCGAGCGAGAGCGCTCCCTCCGCCGGCTGCGCCTCGTCGTCCTGCTCTCCCCCACTTTGCTCGCTCGCTCGCTCCAGCATGGCCAAGGGAGGCGGTCGTCACGCCATAAGTCAGAGTAAGGATGACTCTAGCGCAGAGGTACGTCCCCCGCCCCGCCTCGCTCGCCCTCGTCCTCCACCTCCTCCATCCTCATCACTGACTCGCCCTCGCCCCTCGTCCCTCCACCCCTGTGCCCCGCGCACCCGCCTCGCAGAACCTCCACGTGCACTACTGCCTCTGCGGCGAGTTCCTCCTCGTCCTCGACGCCCCGCTCGCCGCCCTCGCCCGCCGCCCCGCCGACGGCGCCCTCGTCCTGCCCAACTCGGGCCCCGCGCAGCGCGTGTACAAGCTCAACGCGTCCGAGGTCGGCAAGGACCTCGTCAAGCCCGACACCAAGGGCAAGAAGGGCGAGGCGGACGCCGTGGGAGGGGCCCAGGTCGGCGCGGCGGGCAAGGAGGGCAACGGCGTGTTGGTCAACCGCGAGGGCGGGTTCGAGTTTCAGCGTGCGTCGCACACGTTCCTCTTTCTGCGCTACTCCCTCTGCAGGAGGCGGCCGCTGATAGATGACCTTGAGTTGCTCGCAGGGAGGCTCTTCTGCCCGCGGTGCCAGCTGCAGGTCGGGTACGAGACCCGCCCAGGCGAGGGGCAGCGCGGCCCGGCGACCTTTATCCTCCCCGGTGCGTCCGCCTCTCGCTCCTCTGCGAGCCAGCCGCGCATGGACCGCTGCGCTGACGCTTGTCGACGCCGACGGACGAGCAGGCGCCCTCTCGAGCGTGCAGAACCAGGCGCCGGCGGATGCGTTCGGCCCGCCGGCCGTCACCGAGGCGGGAGCTGTGGCAGGAAGTGCGGAGCAGGCGAGCAGGGAGGGAGCCGAGGCGGCAGGAGCGGCGGCGGCATGAGGAGGTGCGCGAGGAGGGATCGAGCCGGTGCGTCCTGAGCTCGCACTGCACTCTCCTCACTCACTCTCGGCTGACGTACGTCTCTCCTTCGTCTGCAGGTCGTCGATGCACGCGTAGAAGGAGTTGGAGCGCAGGCGAGGGCGGCCCGAGGAGGCGGACGCCGTGTTGTAACGATCGAGGACGAGCTGGGCGCTCGCTCAAGTGTCTTCTTTGCCGGCTCGCCTGCTGCGCGAGAGAGTGAAAAAGGACATGACAGCGAGAAGGAGCTAGTCTGCGAGAGCTGGACGATGTCAACGTTGGCCGAGGAGCTGGTCGTCGCTGGCGCCGGCTCGCCCTCGGCTCTGCTCCGCTCACACCGCCTCGAGTCGCTCCCATGGCCACGCCGCCACCTGCTGGCTTGCCTACTGGGCTCGACCTCACCCCGGAGCAGGTCCGCACGCTCCAGGAGAACCGCCTCAAAGGTGCGCCACCTCGCCCCTCATCCTCATCAGCATCATCGCTCGCTCGGGGGCTGACTCCTCCTCCTCTCCCCCCTCCGCAGCCAAGGCCAAGCTGCAAGAGCGTGAGCGCCTCCAGCGACAGCACGCCCTCGCCCAGCAGCAGCCCAACGCCCTCGGCAAGCGGCCCCTCCAGGTCCTCCCCGCCGACTCGACCTCGCCCACCGCTCCCGCCTCGCGCTACGCCGCAACCACCACCGCCCAGGGCGTCCGCGGCACGCACAACGCCCTCCAGTCGGCCCTCACCGGCCCTGCACCCGGCCCTTCCTCCGCCCGCTCGCCCGTCAAGCACTTTCAGGGGCCCGATGGCTCCGCCGACCTCGCGCCGCTCCCGAGTCGCATCGGCCAGTACGTCGAGTACGACCTGTCGACGCTCAAGAACTCGCGCGGCGGCTTCCTGCTCGAGGGCGAGGAGGACGACCCGAAGCGCGCGAGGGAGCGCCAGCTCCAGGAGGAGCTCAAGCTCAAGCGGCTCGAGAACGCGAGGAAGCAGGGGCAGCTTCGGGCAGCGAGTGCGTCGACTCTCTCCTCCTCTCTCTCGGTCTCGCTGCGGGTACGAGGGCCTCTCGCTGACGGCCCGATCGGCGCTCGCAGCGATGGCGCTCGACCCGAAGGACAACCCCAAGTGCAAGCACTGCGGCACGGCCGACCTCGACGACCAGCTCTTGAGCGTGTTCGGCATCCGGTGCTGCCCAAAGTGTAAGAAGGAGCGCCCCGACTCGTACTCGCTCCTCACCAAGACCGAGTGCAAGGAGGACTACCTCCTCACCGAGCGTGCGTCCCGCTTTCCCTCTCCCTCGTCCGGCCCAAGTCTGTGCATCTCAAGCTGACTCTCTTCTCTCTTTCCTCGTGCCCGATACAGCCGAGCTGCGCGACACCGAGCTCATGCCGCACCTCCTGCGCCCGAACCCGCATCGGCCGACGTACAGCAACATGATGCTCTTCCTGCGGTGCCAGGTCGAGGACTACGCCTTCTCGGACCGCAAGTGGGGCTCGCCCGAGGCGCTCGACGCCGAGTTTGAGCGCCGCGAGGCCGACAAGGCCCAGAAGAAGAACAAGAAGTTCGCCAAGAAGCTCGACGACCTGCGCAAGAAGACCAAGACGAACGTTTGGCACCGCCGGCAAGAGGCCGAGCACACGCACGAGTTCGAGGACGTCGAGGGCGAGGTCGGGACGCAGAGGTGCCTCGGCTGCGGCTTCGAGACGCAGGTCGAGGTCTTCTAGCTCGGAGAGCATCGGGTTCGAGTTGTAGCTTCCCCTTCCCTCTCTTTTGCTCTCCCCTGTCCCTCGTCGTACTCTCTCTCTCTCTCGCTGTTGTTGTGCAAGATAGATGCTTCCTCGTCTGTACGCCCCGCCCGCTCGAGAAAGCTCTACTGCGCCGGAACGAGAGCTGCCGCCGCCGCCGCCTCGGACGCGGCCGTCTTCTTCTTGGGCTGCTCGATGACGGTCGAGATCTGGTTGTCCGAGATCTTGCCGCCGAACACGGCAACGAGCTTCTTGTCGTCCTGGTTGAGCAGCATCTCCTCGACCTGCGAGCGCACGAGGGTGTGTTAGCCGCGCCGCTTCCACGCTAAAAAACGCAGCGAGACCTCGCCGCAGCGAGCTCTCGAGACGAAAGGAGAGGAGAGAGCGCGACGCACATCGGCACTCGTGTCGCCCTGAATCAAGATCTCCTCGTCGCCCTGGGGCGTCTTGCTCACGGTCGCGCCGGCGCCAAACTTGTTGGCAAAGAGCTTGGCCGCCTTCTTGAGGTCGATGCCAAAGTGGTGAAGGCCGTGTACCGACGTGACGTACTTCTTCTTGTTGCGCTCCATGCGCTTGAGGATGATCTTGGCCGACTGCGCGCGGGCGAGAGGGGGGGCGGCGCGGCGTGCGAGGGGTCAGCGTCCCCGAACTTGCGCGCTTACGCCACCGCTCTTCGCCTCAGTAGAAGTGCAGGGCGACGAGCGAACGGCAGGAGAAAGCGCTGACGCACCGCCTGCTTGGCCTTCTCCTTCTCGGCCTTCTGCTCCTCCTTCTTCTCCTTCTTGGCCAGGTCCTTGTCGAGTGCCGCGCGCTGCTCGACCGTCAGGTTGGCGAGCTTGTCCTCGAGGGCACCTGTCGAGCGAAAGAGAGGGAGAGAACGTCAGCTCGCGAGGCACAGGGGAAGGAGAGAGCGAGGAGGGGAGCGAGGACGCACTCTCCGAGTAGTACTTGGCGTGCAGGGTCGGGTGGGCCGACTCGAGCCAGGCTTTGCACCTGCGGGCACAGACAGCGTGTCAGCTCTGTAGGTCGGGTGTGCAAGGCACGGCGACGAGGGACTGATGAGGAGGAGCGACGCACTTGGCCTTCTTCGAGTTGAACTCGCAGTACTCGGGCGGGTAGGAGCAGACTGTGTGATCGAGTACGTCAGCACAGAGCCTCTGCGGACAGTACAGCTGCCAGACGAGGCGGGCGAGAGGACGACGGCGACGCACTCGCGCAGTAGAGGACCGTCTGAGGCTCGATCGGGCCCTTGCTGGTCGAGGCGACGGGGGCAGTGCTGGCCATGGTGAAGGTGCTGGATGCGGAGCGGTGGGTCGAAACTGTGCTGAGCGACGAGGCGGCGGAGAGACGGTGCGAGAGCCGTAGGCGAGGAGGAGAGCCGAGGCGAAGCAGTCCACGACGGCAGCGACTGCTTCCTTCTTTCGCCGCGAGGGCTCTCGAGATGCTCTCACAGCTCTGTAGGACGGTCAAAGTTGCGCAACCTTAGCAGACGAAGTGGTTGCAGGACGAAGCTAGCTCGACGACGAAAGGCCCTCTCCTCCTCGTCCGCACCCTTGCTGCTCCTGCCTCGATGCCCCGGCCCGTCCGAGAGCAGCACATCGGTCGCAAAGGCTTGCTCACCTAGAAGATTCCGAGTGAGGATAGGAGAGTGTCGAGCGGGCGAGAGGGACGAAGCGCGAGTTGCAGTGCGCGTCGGTGCAGCTCGTGTCGACCGGTGGTTGACGAAGGGTATGTCGCGGTGCACTGAGGGGTATCGTGTCGACGAGTCGGTGCGGCGGGTATCGGTACAGGTAGAGAGGGAAGGAGGGAAAGAAGGAGGGACGCCGGGTCGAGCGCCGCTCAGCCGAACAGGACCTCGTACACGATGACGACGATGTTGATCGGGATAAGTGGGACTGCGAGCAGGACAAGGTGCGTCAGCACGCTGGCCAGGCAGGCCTTGAACGAGAAGGAGAGGGGGACGCACTGCGCATGAGGGTGCGAACGGCGTCGACGAGCTGGACGGCGCGCATCTTGATGCCGGCCTCCTGCCCTCCCGCGCCGGCCATGTTGCCCTGGACGGGCATGCCGTAGGCGTCAAAGCCCGAGTTGTAGGCCGAGCCCTGGGCGAACGACTGCTGCTGCTGGAAGCTGGCGGTGGTGAGGCCGAGTGGGGCGAGGAAGCGCTCCTTGTTGAGGACGGCGACGGCGTTGATCATGAGGAGGGCAAAGTAGGCGACTGAGCCGAGGCCGAAGAAGACGCCCATGGTGCTGCTGCGGGTCGTCGAGGGTGCGGTCGAGGAGGAGGAGGAGGAAGGAGAGGGTGTCAGCGCTGTGAGGCGGTGTAGGGTCGTGTTTTGCCGCTAGGCTTCTGGTCCAGCTCCAAGTGCAGTCTTCTGGCCCGCGCAGCTCCTGCGAGAGCGAGGTGCACCGCCTGCCGTCGTCACCTTGGTCGACGAGGCGAGCGCGACGACGACGGCGTCGGGCGGCCCCGCTCGCACGCCCAGCCGAGGGATAGGGAGCTGACACGCACGATGGAGGGCCCGACTTTAGCAGGCGAGCGGTGGGAGAAGAGTGAGCTGAGGCAGAGTCGAGCCGGCGGGCGGACGAGCGAGAAGGCCTCGTCCTCGCTCTCTCGGCCCTCGATGGCAGATCTGACCGGATTGAGCTGCTTGTGAGGGCATGGCAGCACAGTCCAGCCGCTCGAGTGATTTTACACGGTGCCGTGCCGAGGTTGCCGTGGGACGACCGGCCGGCTTGAATGGACTCGCCTCGCCTCGGCTCTCGCTCCTCACCCCGCCAGCAGCCTGCTCCGCCCGTGCACCACACCAGACTCGCACGCCACGGGTGCGAGGCCCGCCGTGCAGCCATGCCCTCGCCCGACCCAGCTGCCGCCCTCGCCAAGCACTCGCTCCGAGCCGTCACCCACCGCAGCTCCCTCAACTTGGCCCACCTCGTCGCCCTCTTTGCCCTCGCAGCCGCAATCGGTCAGTCCTGCGTCCCCTTCCTGCCCCCTCGGTCAAGCGGGGGCACCAGCGTGAGGCGTGGGAAAGGTGCTGCGCCTCTCGCCCGACGGCGGCCCCTCGTTTCACGTGCGGCCGCTCATCTCGCTCCTCACACGCCCCGAGCTGCAGGGCAGGGGCTCGACGATGCGCTGCAACAGCCCTGAGCAACTCGCACCCTGCGCGAACCGTCGCTGACCCTTCGCTCGCGGCGCACCGCCGTCCTCCCCGCAGCTCTCCTCGTCTTCCTCCTCACCAACCTCGTCGTCTTCCCGCCGAGGCGCACCCTCACCCCGACAGAGGTCAACACGCTCCTCAACCGCCGCGAGAACGGCGGCACCGGCGTCTTTGCCCGCAAATGGCGCAAGCGCCTCTTGCCCGCCCGCCAGTTCGGCGACGAGCACGTCCTCGCCGACGCCGGCATCGACGCCCGAGACACACTCGACCAGGCCCACAAGTGGCACGTGCGCTCGACCTCGCCGCCGCCAGGCCTGCGCAGCTGCCTCAAGAGCGCGCTCGCCGCCGCCCCGCCCACCTCGCCCGACGACGAGCCGTCCGCGCCCGCCCGACCCGCCAAGCACGTCCGCATCGACGAGCCGTCGCTCGTCGACGAGCTCGAGGCCCTGCGCGAGCGGTGGGCCTCGCCCGAGATGCAGGGCGTACAGGGCCACGGCGGCATCGGCGGGTACCGCTCGACGCGCGACTTTGTCGTCGCGAGGGGCAAGGGCGCGGCCGCAGCGTCTGCCGCCAAGCCCGCACCGGCACCGGCGTCGGCGACTCCGGCTGCCGAGGTGCTACTCCCGGGCAAGGACATCCCGGCGACGAGGGCCGACGACGACGAGGCGGCGCTCGAGGTCGAGGACGATGACGCCGAGCCGTTGGCGCGCCGCCTGCAGCGGCACCACCCGCGCCTCTCGGCCCATACGTCACGCACCTCGTCCAACTCGCCCTCCCCCCTCGGTCGACGACGCCGCGGGCTCTCGCCCGCCTCCCTCCATCCCTCCTCCTTGCCCGCCCGGTCCTCCTCCCCCGCCTTCGTCGTCGGCCATCACTCGACCGCGCACAAGGCGTCGCCCTCTCGACGGCGCGCCCTGAGCCCCAACACGGCCACCTCGCCGTCGAGCGCGCGCTCGCACTCGGTGTCGCCCGGAGCGGACCGTGCGGCGCCGCGATGGGTCCGCACAAAGGGCGGCAAGCTCGCGTCGCCTGCGCCGGTGCGGTGGGCTGTCGCGCTCGAGGCGGGCTCGGGCTCAGAGGTCGAGGAGGAGATTGAGGAGGGCGAGATCGAGCTCGAGGACGCGGCGTCGGACCTCGAGGAGGGCGACGACGAGGCGTGCCCGTCCCCACCGCGCGGCATCTCGACGCAGCTGGCCGGCATTGCCGCCGTCGCTGCAGTCGCACCTCCACTACCGCCCTCGGCGTCGCTCCACCTCGTCTCGCCGTCGGGCCCGGCGTCGCCCGCCCTGTCGGTCCTGAGCGGCGGCGAGTCGCCGCAGGAATCTCCGACGCCCTCGCCGGCACGACTGCCCGCCCTCGCCGTCACGCCGTCGAGCCCGCCTGCGCCTGTCGCCCAGCCGCTCGCCCCTGCACCAGCACTTGCGGCATCCGCCTCTCCCTCGCCTTCCTCGTCCGCCGACACCCCTTCGAGCACCTCGACCGCCGTCTCGATCGCCTCGTCCTCTTCCCCCTCCCCCTCGATAGGCGCCGAGCGCCGCCTCTCCCTGCGTGTCGAGCAAGCGCTGCGCGACAAGCACGGCAAGCGGCATCATCCCTCGCGCGAACTCGAGCTCCAGGTCGGCGGCGGCGCCGGTCGAGCGAGCGCCTTGACGGCGTGAGTGCGGCGCCTTCGAGCTTGTTCTATAGCAGATTGCCGATATCATGTTCCCCTGCTGTTGTACCCCTCGCACATACTCGTCGTCGTCGTCGTCGTAGACACTGCCTCGCATCCTCGTTCGTAGCGCTCTCGCTCCTCTCCTCCTCGTCTTTTGCTCCTGCAACGAGCGCCGCGCGCTTTCCGCAGACTCTCATCGGGCTCAAGACGTGCAGAGGAAAGGCATGCTGCATAGCAAAGCGAGCAAGTAACAGCGCGTCGGACCCTCCAAGCTCGCGAGAGAGCCGACCCTCGGCCCGCTCGGACCCCCGCGCCGCCTCACCATCCGCCGCGCGAGCGAGGCACGTGCCCCGACAAGCTCGCACCGGCCCACTGCACCTGCGCAGGGCTGCGCTGCGTCGCCACCGTGTGCGCCTGCAGCGAGAGCCCGCCCGCGCCGCCGAGCCGCGCCGGACCCATCGTCGTCGGCGCCGTCGTGCGCCCAATCCCTCCAAGCCCGCCCGCCGCCGTCGCCGACTGCCACGCCACCGCTTCCCTCTCAGCTGCGCCCGCTCGGCCACCCGCACCCGCGCCGAGCCCGCCGCCGCTCCCGGTCTTCCACACGATGCCTGCGGCCCAGCACGCGCGCTGCACGTCGAGGCACGCCGTCGGGTGCGCCCAGCCGTGCTCCGAGCCGCCGAGGGTGCGCAGGGAGCGCAGGGCGGGCGGGGCGGGCGCGTGCGCGTGCGTGTACGCCGAGGAGGAAGAGGGGGAGGTCGAGAGGTCCGTGCGGTGGCGGGACGAGGCGGTCGACGAGGAGGAGGAGGAAGGGAGCGCGAGGGACCGCAGCCAAGGGACGAGGGCGGAAGGTGGGAGGAGGTCGCACGACCGGAGCGTGAGCGTGCGCAGCGTCGGCGCGAGGCGCAGCTCGAGCCCGGGCGGGTCGCGGTGCGAGCGCCCGGCAGCGCCGGTCGTGCTGAAGTCGAGGTCGAGACCGAGGGCCGACGAGGAAGGGTAGACGTGCGGGTGAGGGAGGGCGTGCGGGGCGAAGAGGGCCGGCGAGGCGACCGAGCCGCCGATGTCGAGCGACGTGAGGTTCTCGAGCTGCGCGATGAACCCGTCGAGGATGTGCCGCTCGCCGTCGCGCGGCGGCGCAGGCCTGTGCGCTCGCTCTGCGGCGCCGGCGCCGCGCTGCTGAGGCGCTCCTGCCCGTCCTGCGCCGACGGGCGGCAGCCGGCGCGAGGTCGTCCGCTCGGGCGAGCGCAGCGCCGTGCCCGCCGCCGCCTCTGCGACGCCCGTCGCCGGCGGGTAGTTGTACAGCGTCGCGCGGAGGTGCTCGACGCTGCCGGCGACGAGGTCGGCAACGTCGTGCAGCGCCTCGACGCTCGGGACGTGGCACCTCCCCTCGCGGCGGTTCTTGCGCGCCGCGTCTGCGTCCCACAGGTCGACGACGACGAGCGAGCGCAGCTTGCCGCGCTGGCACTGCTCGACGAGGGCGCGCAGGTCGCGCGGCGAGACGCAGCACTCGATGAGCGCGAGGCGCTCGAGTGGGAGGAGGGCGCGCGTGCGAGCGCGCAGCGGCAGGGGCCGCGCCGTCAGGCCGAGAGGCGTCCTCGTCGGCGCAAAGTTGAGCGCCTCGTCGGGCGAGAGCGACGACGAGAAGCCCCGGAGCGTGAGCGAGCGCAGGCCCGTCAGGGCGAGGAGCGCGTCGCGCACGCTCGCGGCGTCGAGAACGGGCACGCCGTCCCCTCCTCGCTCGACGGCGCCGGTCCCGCCGCGCAGCGTCAAGCGCGTGACGGTCGAGAGGCGCAGCTGGTGGAGGTGGTGCAGCGCCGAGACGGTCGATCGTGACGACGACGACGACGACGACGACGACCCGAGGAGGAGGGCGGGTGCGACGCCGCTGATGTCGAGGCTGAGGAGGTGCGCGCAGCTCTGGAAGACGGCGCGCAGCTCGTCGCCGTGCGTGAGCGCCTTGCGCTTCTTGACCGGGCTCTGGTCGGCCTCGGGGACCGTGCACTCGACGGGCGCGCTCGAGTCGGGCGACGCGCACAGCGACAGCTTGGCGGCGGCGCCGTACGGGAGGTCGATCGAGAGGTGGCGTACCGCGGCGGGGAGGTCCGGGTTGGCGAGGAAGGCGGCGTGCAGCGCCGAGATGCGCTCGATGTGCGAGATCTTGAGGAAGCGGTAGTAGAGCGCCCGAGCGACCTGCAGGTGATAGAGCATCAGCTGATGATTCAGTACAGCACAACAAAGAGCGCGAAGAGACCGAGCTGGCCCCTTGCGGCTGACCGAGAGAGACGAGGACGACGCACCGGCAGCCAGCGCTTGCAGACGAGCCCGACTCGCAGCGGCGGCGTGTACCACGTCGGCGTCTCGTGGATGTCCTTGCCCGGAACAGGGCGGAACCCTTGCCAATCGTTCACTGCGAGGAGGGGGTCCAAGTCAGCGACTTGGCAGTTCGTCGGGCTCAGGGTCGGGCTCAGGGTCACAAAGGGAGAGTCGACTCACGGAAGCCGAAGATGCGGAGGAGGAGCTCGTCGGGTAGGTCCTGCAGGATGCTCGAGTCAGCTTTGTGGACGAGGAGGACGAGGAGGACGAGGAGGGAGAGGAACAGAGCGCACCTTGATGGTCGTGCTCGAGCCGCTCTGGGCGCGCTCTCGAGGCTTGCGCGACGTCGCCGTGCGCAGCTTGACCTTGGGCCGAGTCGACGAGGCGGTCGGAGAGGGCGAGGTGCCCTCGAGGGCGTCCAGCTGCTGCGCCATGTCGCGCATGTCGAACGGGTCGCCGACCGTGCGCCCGTGCGCGCTCGACGACGAGGACGCAGCAAGTAACGCCTCGAACGGGTTGAACGTGAAGCCGCCGGCGTCGGCTCTTGCCGAGGCTGGATCCGAGGTGCTGTACGGAGTGGATGAGCCGGACGAGGCGGCAGAGGTGGACGAGCCGCTCGCGCCGGCGGTCGAGAAGCTGAGGCGGCGGTGCGACGTGCGCGACGTGGGCGTGCGCTTGCTGATGGGCCGCGGCGAGGTTGCTGAATTTGGTGAGGTGTCGGCGGTCGGCGTCTTGGGCTTGGCGCCGAGCGAGGGAGCGAAGAGGCGGGTCGAAGGAGGAAGGGGTACGGGCGGCGAGCGAGGCGGCGAGCGCACCGTGTCGGCCATGGCGGTCTGCGAGCAGGTTGGCCAGAGATTTAGCCCTCTGTAGAGCGATGCCTGGCTCGGCAGAACGCCCGAATGCACGAGACGCTCCGGACTGGGCCTGGACGAGGTGCCGAGCGGGCCATCCGTGGGAGAGCCGAGTCGAACTCGCGAAAGGGGGGAAGGAAACGACGTACCAGGGTGCCGTTGAGCTATCCTCGAGGTCTTGACCGAGCGAAACGCGCAACTCGAGCCTGTGCTGGAGCTGGCGCGGCGGTTGAGGCAGGTCGAGGTGGGGTGACGAGACGAGCGCGTCGAGAACGCCCCCCAGGTGCGCGGTAAGGGCGCAGAGGCTGCTGCCAGGCGGTGTAGCAGTAGCCTGGTAGCCCTGAGGAGCCCGGCGAGCCACTGGTGGTGCGTGTCGAGGGGAGCCAGCGAGGCTCGACGACGACGACGACGACGAGAGCGAGGCTGCCACGCTCAACCTCTCCCGCTTCACTCCGACTCGGACCCTAGAGCGTGCAGCTGCTGTGTGCCGCCTGTACCGCGACAGCCAGCCAGCCCGCCCACACCATGCCGACCCAGGTGCACGAGTCGCTCATCCCCTCGACCTCTCCCCTCCTCGGCCCGTCCCATCACCACCACCACAGCTCGCGCAACCGCAACTCGGCAGACTCGTTCACCCTCCAGAGCAACCACCGCAACCCCGACATCCCCAATGACCTCGAGTTCCTCGCCCCCGGACAGTGGGACGACGACGACCACGCCGCACCCGGCGACTACGACCACGACCACGACCTCGACTTGGAGGACGACGACACGTCCGACGACCAGGACGACGACGACTTTGACGGCCTCGACGAGGACGCAGACGTCGAGGACTGGACCCTCGAGGACGGCCACGTCGAAGGCGTCGCTCGCTCCAACCTCCGTCTCGACGCCAAGTGCGTCCTCCTCCCTCCTCGCTCTCCCCACGAGCTCGAGCCAGACCTGACTCGAGTCCCACTCCTCGACACAGGCAGTACAAGCAGGACGACTTCCTCGCCCTCCTCCTCCCGCTCTTCCGCGACCAGCTGCGCATCCCCGGCTGGGTCTCGCTCCCGCCCGACACGCCGCCGTCCCTCATCCAGATCCACAAGATCTCGGGCGCCCTCACCAACGCCGTCTTTTTCGTCTCGGTCCCCGAGACCGAGTGCGACGTCGAGGTCGCCGTCACGGTCGAGTCGCCCGGCGTGTACGGCGCCCCGAGCGGGCCCCTCGCCGGCGACGAGGCGCACCTCGCGACGCCCCTCTCGCACGACGCGCGGCCCTTGACGCCCCTCACCGTCCTCGGCGAACTCGAGCGTGGCCGGCAGGCGGCCCAGACGCCCGTCCCTCGCCACGACCCGCGCGACGACACGCCGTCGTCGCCCCACTCGGAGCCGTCGACCCCGGTCGTCGAGACGAGCAGCCTCCCCGGCTACCTCCCGACCGAGGACGACACGCCGCCCGACTCGCACGCCAACTCGCCCCTCTCGACCGAGGCGCCGCCGACCCCGACCGAGCCGCGCACCCGCACCGAGCGCGTCGTCCTCTCGGCGCCGACCCTCCTCCTGCGCATCTACGGGCCCTCGTCGGGCTCGCTCATCTCGCGCCGCAACGAGCTCCACATCCTCCACACCCTCTCGTCGCAGTACGGCATCGGCCCGCACGTCCTCGGCACGTTCGCCAACGGGCGCGTCGAGGAGTACTTCCACTCGCGTGCGCTCGACAAGGACGAGATGCGCGACGCGCGCCTCAGCAGGTGGATCAGCCGCCGCATGCGCGAGCTCCACTCGGTCGAGCTCGACCGCATGGTGCCGCCCTGGAGCGAGCAGGACGAGGAGCGCGAGCGCGAGCAGCGCGCCGCGAGGCGGGCCCGCAGCCGCAGCCCGAGCGGTGCGCCCGCCGGCGCCGGCGCAGCGCACGACGAGCGCCCGGGCCCCAAGCCGCTGTCGAGCGCGAGCGGCAACAAGTCGCCCGTGAGCGGCGCGAGCGTCTACTCGACCTCGTCGAGCTCGAGCGTCTTCTCGTTCGGCACGACGTCGTCGTCGTCGTCGGTCAGGTCGTTCTCGTCGTCGTACTCGACGTCGTCGCTCGCGTCCGTGTCGACGCTCAACTCGTTCGGCACGCCGCGGTCGCTCGTCTCGTCGCCGGCCCTCCTCCCGCACCGCCAGGCGAGTGAGTCGCGCGCCGACGACAAGAAGCGCTCGAGGCGTCGAGGGACGGGCAGCAGCAGCAGTCGGCGCCGCACCAAGAAGCAGCACAAGCTGTGCGTGTGGGAGAACATCACGCGCTGGACGCGCGAGGCCAAGAACGTCCTGCGCGAGCTCGACGAGCTCGCTCAGCTTCCGGGCTTTGCCCGCCTCGTCTCGACGCCGTCGGCGGCATCGTCGCCGAGCGGGCCCCTCGCGCACGACGGCGCGTCAGCCTCGTCCACCTCCTCCTCGACCTCGACCTCGTCATCGACCCCGGGCGAGCACGTCCCGCCGCTCGCCTCGGTCTCGCGCACGTTCGCCATCCGCGCCGCGCTCAACCTCCCGCAGTTCGAGCAGGAGCTGCGCCTGTACCGCGCGTTCGTGCACGCGCAGGAGCGCGCGTCGGGCCACTCGAAGCGCGTCTTTGCGCACAACGACACGCAGTACGGCAACCTGCTGCTCATGACGCCGACGAGCGGCGGGCGCGAGGCCGAGGACGAGCTCGAGCGCAAGGCGAGGCGCGAGGGAGGGGCCCACAAGAGGCTGATCGTCGTCGACTTTGAGTACGCCGGCGCCAACCCGCGCGCGTTCGACATCGGTGCGTCCGCCTCTCTCTCTCCCTCCCTCTACCCCGGCTCGCCTCGTCAACGCACAGACCTGACGCTCTTGCACGTGCGCCCGCAGCCAACCACTTCTGCGAGTGGCAGGCCGACTACCACCACCCGTCGCTGTCGCACTCGCTGTCGGCGCACCAGACGTACCCGACCCAGTCGGAGCGCGCGCGCTTCCTGCGCGCCTACATCGGTTCGGACGGCGGCTTTGACGGCCCGGCGTCGGGCGAGGGCAGCGCGGCGAGCGGCGGCGGGCGCGACGACGCGCGGGTCGACCGCCTCGAGGAGGAGGTGCGCGTGTGGCAGCCGAGCAGCCACGCCCAGTGGGCCGTGTGGGGCATCGTCCAGGCTAAGGAGGACCTCCTCGCGCGCATCCAGTCGTGGAAGGACAAGGCGGCGAGGGGCTCGCGCGCGACGTCGGCCGCTCCTTCCCCTTCCCCTTCGCCCTCGCCCTCGCCGAGCGCGCTCGTCGACCAGGTCAAGGAGCTCGGGCTGGACGACGGCGACGAGCTGGTCGACCTGGACGACATGGAGGAGGTCGGCGAGGTGTTCGACTACCTGTCGTACGCCGCGGAGCGCATGGCGATGTTCCGGAGCGAGTTGCGCGAGCTCGGTGTCGTCTCTTCGTAGATCCCGCAATCGCACGAGGAGTCCCTGTACACCTTTAGCGAGCCTGTGCAGCTAGACAGAGAGCCCTGCTGATGCCGTCGTCGCGCTCCCCCTCGGCGGCCGAGGACGACGCGACCTCGCTCAACCGGCCTCTCGCACCGCCTCTTCGCCCTCGTCACCAGGGCTGCTGCAGCGCACCACCTGCTCGACAGCGCTCAGCACACACGCACACCGACCACGCGACCAGCCACCCTCCACGCGCCCGCTCGCCGCAGCGACAACCTCCCCCCTTCCTCGACCTCCATCAACATGCCCGCCCTCGTCAAACGAGGCAAGGCGCACGAGCCCGACACGGTCGAATCGCTCCTCCCAGTCCTCGAGCAACAACTGCCCGCCCTCTTCGGCGGCGCACAGGCGACGACCGCCTCGCACCGCAAGCTCATCAACTCGCTACACGCCCTCTTCCTCCGGTGCTCGGTCGTCACGACGCCGAGCGCAGACGGCCGCTCGATCCGCCTCTCCGGCGAGAAGGCCTTCGGCGACAAGTTCCGCGAGATGTGCGCCTTCCCGCTCGGCGTCAAGAAGGGCGTCGACCAGGCCGACCGGGTCGTCAAGTTCGTCGCCGGCTTTGTGGGCTTCGCCGTTGAGCACGGTGCGTCCTGACTCGCCTTTCTCCTTGGCAAGCGTGGACGAGCGCGCTGACCCCCCGCTCGAGCGCGCAACAGACTTCAAGCAGCGCGAGGTCAACGACGAGGACGACGAGGACGAGGACGACGGCCCGGCTTCGCGCCTCGTCGCCCAGCTCCTCGCCTTCCTTCTGCGGGGCTTCCAGGCCAAGAGCAAGATTGCCCGCTACCGCTGCGTCCAGCTCGTCGCCCTCATGATCAACAGCCTCGGCGAGATCGAGTGCGTCCAGTCCTCCTTCGACTGCGTGAGCCTGTGCCGGGCGTGCGCTGACTCTGCTCTGTGCGCCTTCTCCTTGCAGTGACGAGTCGTACCACACGCTCAAGACGGCCTTGCTCGAGCGCGTCCGGGACAAGGAGGCGTCGGTCCGACAGCACGCCGTCGTCGCCCTCTCCAAGCTGCAGGACGCCGACGAGGGCGCCGCCGACAGCGACTCGGACGACGACTCGGACGACGAGGGCGAGAAGGACAAGCGCGACAAGCGCAGCGTCACCGAGGTCCTCGTCGAGGTGCTCAGCCACGACCCGGCGGCGTGAGTCTCCTTCCCCAGCTCGAGCATCCTCCTCTTGCGCTCGCCCTCTCTGACTCGCACCTTCTTCGCAGCGAGGTCCGTCGCGCCGCCCTCTTCAACCTCATCCCCTCGCCGACCACGCTTCCTGCGCTCCTGCGCCGCACCCTCGACGTCGACACGACCAACCGCCGCCTCGCCTTCTCGCACGTCCTCGCCGAGATCCCGCTCGCATCGCTCTCCGTCGGGCAGCGTCAGGTCGTCCTCGGTCGAGGCCTGCGTGACCGCGAAGAGGCGGTGCGCAAGGCGGCGAGGAAGCTCGTCGGCCGGTGGATCGAGCAGCTCGCAGCAGGGGAGGAGCGGGACGGGCAGGCCATCCTCGAGGAGTTCGTCGCCCTGTTCGACCTGCACAAAGACGAGGGCCTTGGCGTCGCCGAGAAGGCGCTCGAGGCGCTGTTCGAGGTCCGGTCCGACCTCGTCGAGAGCGTCGACTTTGACGGTCCGTCCGCCTCTCTCCTCGTCCTCTTCGCCTCGGCTCGGTGCACATCCTGACTTGGCGCTTCGTGCTCGCTCGCAGACTCGTTCTACCAGTCGCTCACGCCTGCGACGGCCTTCCTCGTGCGCGTCTACCTCAACCACCTGCGCGAGGCCGAGTCACCCCTCCTCGCCGATGTCGAGCCCGTCGTCACGGCCCTCGCGTACCACCTCCAGTCCGAGTGGACCCAGCTCGTCGTCTCGCTCGAGGCCGACGAGCGCAACGACGAGCGCGAGGGCAGCGGCGAGTTCGTCGTCGGCGAGCTCGTCGGCGTCGCCGTCAACCTCGACTACGGCGACGAGATCGGCCGGCGCAAGATGTTCGAGCTCATGCGTGCGTCCCCTCTCTCTCACCCTCTTGCCTTACCGCGCGACGAAGCTCATGCACCGCTCTCTGCCCGCAGGTGAGATGCTCCAGCACTCGCTCCTCCCGCCGTCGCTCATCCCCAAGTGCCTCGACGTCCTCCTCAAGGGCACGTCCGAGCGCGACTTTATGCGCATCGTCGTCGAGATCGTCCAGTCGCTGCGGGCCGATTCGCACCTCGTCACGAGCGACTCGGACCTCGGCGAGCAGGACGACTCGGACTCGGACTCGAGCAGCGATGAGGACTCGGACGACGACGAGGAGGAGGGCGGCCCGCGTGCGAGGAGGAAGGCCAAGGGCAAGGGCAAGGCCAAGGTGCAGGCGCCGCAGCAGGCCGAGCGGCGCAAGGAGCTCGACCTGCGGTGCCTCCTCGTCGTTCGGGCCTTGCTCGAGCGCGTCATGAGCGTGCGTCCTCCTCTCTCTCTCTCTCTTTCTCCTTACGGCACAGCTTGACGTGCTGACGCTCTGCTCTGCCCGCAGGCGCTGCAGGAGAACTCGATGCTGCACGGCCTCGTCGCCGAGCTCATCGTCCCGTCGGTGCAGACCAAGGACTACGAGATCCGCTCGCAGGGCCTCGTCTGCCTCGGCCTGTGCTGCCTGCTCGACAAGGTGCGTCCTTACTCCCTGTCGTTCCTGCCTCGCCATCGCTCGTGCCGACTGACCCGACCCGACGCACTGCTCGCAGTCGATGGCGCTCGACTCGTTCCTCCTCCTCGCACGCCAGAGCGAGTCGACCGCCGGCGAGATGCAGGTCAAGGTCCTCCAGACGCTATTCGACCTGCTCGTCCTGCACGGCGTCAACTTCGGGGAAGAGCGCGGCATCGGCGTGCGTTCCCTTCCTCCTCTCGCTCGTGTCGCCTGCCGGCGCAACAGAGACTGACAAGCGCCTCACCCTGCGCGCAGACCGACATCATCCTCGGGTTCCTCGGCAGCTCGCTCGATCAGGAGGACCCTCGAGCGGCGGCGACGGCGGTCGTCGGCATCGCCAAGCTCATGCTCGCCGGCATGATCACGGATGAGGAGGTGCGCCGCAGCTCTCTCTCTCTCTCTAACCCCTCCTCCCTCGGTGCAGACGCTGACGCTCAGTGCCCTGCAGATCCTGTCGCGCCTCGTGCTCCTGTACTTCGCCGGCGAGACGGCCGACAACCCCGAGCTGCGGCAGTGCCTGTCGTACTTCTTCCCCGTCTACTGCTACTCGAACCCGGCCAACCAGCGGCGCGTCGCCAACGTGCGTCCCTCTCTCCCTCCTCTCCTCTCGCTCCTCGTCCCGCGCGAGCGCGTACTGACTCGCCTCTCGTCCGCTCGAGCAGGTCATGATCAAGTGCCTCGACGTGCTGCGCAACGTGTACGACGAGACCAAGGACAAGTCGAGCATGGTGACGCCGCTGCAGATTGGTGCGCAGCTCGTCGACTGGACTGACCCGCAGAAGGCCATGTGCGTCGCTCGTCCTCTCGGCTCGTCTGCGCGCGCTCGTCCGAGCGAGGCTGACGTACTGCCAGTCGGGTATCGTGCAGGGACATCGACGGCATCCAGCCCGACGAGAGCGTGCAGGTCGACCTCGCCGTCAAGATGGTCAAGGCGCTGTACCGGTCCGAGGAGAGTGCGTCCACGCTCGCCTTCCTCCTCTCCGCTCGACGACCAGGTCACTGACGCTGTCCCTCGCCTCTCTTTGTGCGCCCGCAGAGGACGCTCGCAAGCTGTGGTGCCAGCTACTGCCCAAGCTGTACGTCCCCGACGAGGCCGACGACCTGTCGGTCAAGGCGCTCCTGGTTCTCATCGACGAGCTCAAGGACGTGCGTCCCTCTCTCTCTCTCGCTGCGCGCTCCCTCTCCCTCGTCCCCTCACTGATGTGCTCCTCCGCCTCGCCCGCAGAACCGTCCTCTCGCCGAGGCCGTCCCGCGCAACGCGCTCAACCGGTTCGAGGCGTCGCTGCGCAAGACGTTCGGCGAGCGCGTCGACGCCCTCACGCAGGAGCAGCTCGACGAGAGCGAGGCCCTCGGCGAGATCAAGGCGTGGGTCGACCGCGTCGAGGGCGACGGGAGCGAGGAGGGCGAGGACGACGACGAGGGAGAGAGCGAGGAGGAGGAGGAGAGTGACGAGGAGGAGTGAGCGCACGGTTCGCGCTCCTCGGTTCTGCCCCTTTCGCCTTTCTCCCTGCGTTCGTACGTTCTCTCTATCGACTTCTGCAGTGCACCTCCTGCCTGCCGTTGTGCACCAGCTGCTCCTGCTCGGACCCAAGTTGAGCGACTCGAGCGACATTCGAAGCGGGTGGCGCGAGAACAGCCCGTGCGAGTGGCGCTGCGACGAGCACGCTGCAGCCAGCAAGCGCTTTCAAGTGCGAGCAAGACAGAGCAGCATAGTGAGCGGTGGGCAAGCCGCCAAGGGGCGCGTGCTGGACGCGCGGGGGAGAGCAGCTCGGCGCGAGCGTACGAGCTCACGGCGCCACCTTTTGCGGGTGGGTGCGTGCGGATCTGGTGGTGCTCAAAGGCAGCTAGGTGGCTGTGTGCAGCAAGGTGGCACTCGAGCGCGAGGGTGGATCGAGAGAGGCGTGTCGCAAAGCCCGAGCGGGCGGACACGCCGCGAGCGCGCCCACCTCTCCTCCCTCCCTTCTCGTCGCCCCCCTCTCGCGCCCAGGCGACGACTGCGCGTGCACGCTTGACCTCCCGGCTCAGCAGCACCCCCGCCAGCAGCCTCGACCCGCGCGCCCCTTGCCCGCTCCTCGCCGCCGGAGCCTCCGTCGACCTCGTCGCAGGGCCACACCCACCCACCCCCTCTCCACCTCGTCGTCCGCCCGCGCCCCCAGCCAGCCAGTGCTCGCGCGCACCCTCCACCACCTCGTCACCTACACGCCATGGCGTACCAGCCGCCCCAGCAGCCGGGCTACCCGCGCAACGACCCCTTTGGCTCGCAGCACGGTCACCCCGCGTCGTCGCAACAAGCACCCCCGCCTCAGCAGCAGGGCCTCTACTCGCAGCCCCAGGCGTACGAGTCGACCTCGTCGGACGACTTCCACCGCGACCCGTACGCGTCCGAGGAGGGCGCCTTCCGTGGTGCGTCTCGCTCCCCCTCCCTCCTCCGCTTGGCACCCGCGCTTGGCTCGACCTCTCTCGCCATCGGCCCGCGTATCGAGCTCGTTCGCTGACTCGACCTCGTCCCTACCTTGCTCTCTCCGTGCAGCCGACGACTCGCAAGAAGGCCTCTACTCGGGCGGCGCCGGCGGCGGGTACCAGCAGCAGCCCCACGGCCCGTTCAGCAGCGTCGGGCACGGCACCAACGGCGGGCGCGACTCGCCCGCCGCCTTCAGCGACTACGAGTCGTCGTCGGCGCACTACCAGGGCGGCGGCGGGCAGGGCGGCGGCGGCATGGGCGGCGCGCCCGGCGGCGGCGGCGCCAACGCGTCGTTCGCCCGCCTGCGCGAGCCGTACCCGGCATGGTCGTCCGAGGCCGACATCCCGCTCAGCAAGGAGGAGATCGAGGACGTCTTCATCGACCTCGCCAACAAGTTCGGGTTCCAGCGCGACTCGATGCGCAACATGTACGACCACCTCATGCTCCAGCTCGACTCGCGCGCGTCGCGCATGTCGCCCAACCAGGCCCTCCTCACCCTCCACGCCGACTACATCGGGGGCGAGCACGCCAACTACCGCAAGTGGTACTTTGCCGCCCAGCTCGACCTCGACGACGCGATCGGGCTCGCCAACAACGGCGTCGCGCGGCTCGCGCGCAAGGCGTCGCGCAAGGCGGGCGTCAAGGCGGTCGCGACGCCGGCCTCGGTCAAGACGCTCGACTCGGCCAAGCAGCGGTGGCAGCAGGCCATGTTCCAGATGTCGGCGTACGACCGCGTGCGGCAGCTCGCCCTGTACCTCCTGTGCTGGGGCGAGGCGGCCCAGGTCCGGTTCGTGCCCGAGTGCCTGTGCTTCATCTTCAAGTGCGCCGACGACTACTACCGCTCGCCCGAGTGCCAGGAGCGCGTCGACCCGGTCCCCGAGGGCCTGTACCTGCGCGCCGTCGTGCGGCCCTTGTACCGCTTCATCCGCGACCAGGGCTACGAGGTCAACGACGGCGTCTTCGTCCGGCGCGAGAAGGACCACGAGGACATCATCGGGTACGACGACATCAACCAGCTGTTCTGGTACCCGGAGGGGCTCGCCCGCATCGTCCTCGCCGACAAGACGCGCCTCGTCGACGTCCCGGCGTCGCAGCGCTTCATGAAGTTCGACAAGATCGAGTGGCACAAGGCCTTCTTCAAGACGTACTTTGAGCGCCGCTCGTTCCTCCACCTCCTCGTCAACTTCAACCGCATCTGGGTCCTCCACATCTCGGTCTACTGGATGTACACTGTGCGTGTCTCTCTCTCTCACTCTCCTTTTACCTCTCGCGCAGGCTCGCTCGACTGCGGCGACGAGCGGCGAGCGCAACATGGCGCCGAGCGACGGCGCTGACCCTGTACCTTCCCTCCTCGCCCGCTCGCAGGCCTACAACTCGCCGTCGATCTACACGAGCTCGACCGAGACCGAGCCTCCTGCCGCCCTGCGGTGGTCGGTCGTCGCGCTCGGCGGCGCCGTCGCGTCGCTCATCCAGATCGCCGCCACGGCCGCCGAGTACTCGTACGTGCCGACGACCTGGAACAACACGTCGCACCTCCTGCGCCGCACGGCCGCCCTCCTCGTCTGCCTCGCCATCACGCTCGCGCCGACCATCTGGATCGCCGGGTTCGACTCGACGTCGCAGGCGGCCCTCATCGTCGGCATCGTCCAGTTCGCCCTCGCCGTCGTCTTCGTCGTCATGTTCTCGGTCATCCCCTCGGGCCGCCTCTTTGGCGACCGCGTCACGGGCAAGTCGCGCAAGTACCTGGCGTCGCAGACGTTCACGGCGTCGTACCCCAAGCTCCTCGTCCGCCAGCGCGTCGCGTCGATCCTCCTCTGGGTCCTCATCTTCGGCTGCAAGCTCACCGAGTCGTACTTCTTCCTCACGCTCTCGTTCGAGAACCCGGTGCGCGTCATGGTCGGCATGCGCGTCCAGACGTGCAACGACGCCCTGTTCGGCAACGGCCTGTGCCGCTACCAGCCGGCGTTCGCCCTCGCCATCATGTTCTGCATGGACGTCTGCCTCTTCTTCCTCGACACGTTCCTGTGGTATGTCATCTGGAACACGGGTGCGTCCTCTCTCCCTTTCTTCGCTCCCCTCCCTCCTTCCCTCCCTCCCTCGCCCTGCGCCCTCCCTTTCCGCCCTCGCTCGGACCCTCCCCGCTTTCTCTCGGCGCAAAATCCTGACCCTGTCGCCCTCTCTCCCTCGCAGTCTACTCGGTCACGCGCTCGTTCTCGATCGGCCTGTCGATCTGGACGCCGTGGAAGGGTGCGTCGCCCTACCTCCCTCCCTCCTCCTCCATCTCTATCTCTGCGTCGCCCTCGACGACGACGACGCCGACGAGCTGCTTGAGGCTGACGCTCCATCCCTTTGCGCACAACAGACATCTTCGAGCGCCTGCCCAAGCGCATCTACGCCAAGCTCCTCGCGACCAACGACATGGAGATCAAATACAAGCCCAAGGTCCTCGTCTCGCAAATCTGGAACGCCATCATCATCTCGATGTACCGCGAGCACCTGCTCTCGATCGACCACGTCCAGCGCCTCCTGTACCACCAGGTCCCCTCGGAGCAGGACGGCAAGCGCATGCTCCGGGCGCCCATGTTCTTCATCTCGCAGGACGACAAGGTGCGTCCTCCTCCTCCTCCTCCTCCTCCTCGTCTCGCCCTCGTCCCCTACCGCATCACGGTGCTGACGTCGTTGCTGCACGCTCGCAGGGTGCCAAGACCGAGTTCTTCCCGCCCGGGTCCGAGGCGTCGCGCCGCATCTCGTTCTTCGCCCAGTCGCTCACGACGGCCATCCCCGAGCCGCTCGGCGTCGACGCCATGCCGACCTTCACCGTCCTCACGCCGCACTACTCGGAGAAGATCCTCCTGTCGCTGCGCGAGATCATCCGCGAGGAGGACCAGAACACGCGCGTCACGCTCCTCGAGTACCTCAAGCAGCTCCACCCGATCGAGTGGGACAACTTTGTGCGCGACACCAAGATCCTCGCCGAGGAGTCGGCCGACCTCGACGTCGACGAGAAGACGGACAAGAAGACGGACGACATCCCGTTCTACACGATCGGCTTCAAGTCGGCCGCGCCCGAGTACACGCTGCGCACGCGCATCTGGGCGTCGCTGCGGGCGCAGACGCTGTACCGCACCGTGTCGGGCTTCATGAACTACTCGAAGGCGATCAAGCTCATGTACCGCGTCGAGAACCCCGAGGTCGTCCAGTTCTTCGGCGCCAACACGGACCGCCTCGAGCTCGAGCTCGAGCGCATGGCGCGCCGCAAGTTCCGCTTCGTCGTCTCGATGCAGCGGTACGCCAAGTTCAGCAAGGAGGAGATCGAGAACACCGAGTTCCTCCTGCGCGCGTACCCGGACCTCCAGATCGCCTACCTCGACGAGGAGCGCCCGCGCCAGGCCGGCGGCGAGCCGCGCATCTTCTCGGCCCTCATCGACGGCCACTCGGAGATGCTGCCGGACGGCCGCCGCCGCCCCAAGTTCCGCATCGAGCTCCCCGGCAACCCGATCCTCGGCGACGGCAAGTCGGACAACCAGAACCACGCCGTCATCTTCCACCGCGGCGAGTACATCCAGCTCATCGACGCCAACCAGGACAACTACCTCGAGGAGTGCCTCAAGATCCGCAACGTCCTCGGCGAGTTCGAGAGCTACCACACGTCGCCCAAGAACCCCTACTCGCCCGACGGCGCCAAGGAGTTTGCGCACAACCCGGTCGCCATCGTCGGCGCGCGCGAGTACATCTTCTCCGAGAACATCGGCATCCTCGGCGACGTTGCGGCGGGCAAGGAGCAGACGTTCGGCACGCTCGCGGCGCGCTCCATGGCCTACCTCGGCGGCAAGCTCCACTACGGCCACCCCGACTTCCTCAACGCCATCTTCATGACGACCCGCGGCGGCCTCTCCAAGGCGCAGAAGGGCCTCCACCTCAGCGAGGACATCTATGCCGGCATGCTCGCCAACGAGCGCGGCGGCAAGATCAAGCACACCGAGTACTACCAGGTGCGTCCCTCTCCTCCTCCTCCTCGTCGTCCCCTCGTCCCCTCGGCCCCTCGTCGTCGACCTCGTGCTGACTCTCTGTTGCGCACCCGCTCGCAGTGCGGCAAGGGTCGCGACCTCGGCTTCGGCACCATCCTCAACTTTACGACCAAGGTCTCGTCGGGCATGGGCGAGCAGATGCTCTCGCGCGAGTACTACTACCTCGGCACCCGATGGACCGGTTCCTCACGTTCTACTACGGCCACCCCGGGTTCCACATCAACAACATCCTCGTCATCCTCTCGGTCCAGCTCTTCATGTACACGCTCCTGTACCTCGGCACCCTCAACAGCCAGCTCCCGATCTGCCGCTACACGTCGTCGGGCCAGTTCGTCGGCGGCCAGGGCGGCTGCTACAACCTCGTCCCCGTGTACGACTGGATCAAGCGCTGCGTCATCTCGATCTTCATCGTCTTCATCATCGGTGCGTCGCCGTCCCTCCTCCACCTCGTCCTCGTCTCTCTCTCCCTCGCGCTCGGAGCCTGTCGCTGACGTCGCTCTCGTCGTCTCGTCGCAGCCTTCCTCCCGCTCTTCCTCCAAGAGCTGACGGAGCGCGGCGTGATCCGGGCCGTCATCCGCCTCGGCAAGCACTTCCTGTCGCTGTCGCCCTTCTTCGAGGTGTTCAGCACCCAGATCTCGAGCAACTCGGTCATCAACAACCTGTCGTACGGCGGCGCGCGCTACATCGCGACGGGCCGAGGCTTTGCGACGACGCGCATCTCGTTCTGCATCCTCTACTCGAGGTTCGCCGGCCCGGCGCTGTACCTCGGCCTGAGGACGCTCCTCATGCTCCTCTACATCTCGTTGACCCTGTGGATCCCGCACAGTGCGTCGAACCTCCCTCGCCTCGCCCTCGCTCTCGGTCTCTCTCTGGCCGCTCCCGAGCCTGACGTCCCTCGCCCTCCTCGCCCGCCCGCAGTCATCTACTTCTGGATCTCGATCGTCGCCCTGTGCATCGCGCCCTTCCTCTTCAACCCGCACCAGTTCTCGCTCGGCGACTTCATCATCGACTACCGCGAGTTCCTGCGGTGGATGTCGCGCGGCAACTCGCGCGCGCACGCCAACTCGTGGATCGGCTACTGCCGCCTGTCGCGCACCAAGGTGACGGGCTTCAAGAAGAAGAAGATCGGGCACCCGAGCGAGAAGCTGTCGCCCGACACGCCGCGCGCGCGGTGGAAGACGATCGTCGTCAACGAGATCCTGTCGCCGTTCGCCCTCGCCGTCGTCCTGTCGGTCGCCTACCTCTTCGTCAAGTCGTTCGCCAACCCCGAGGTCAAGGGCCTGTTGCGCCTCGCCGTCGTCGCCCTCGGCCCGATCGTCTTCAACGCCGCCGTCCTCCTCGTCCTCTTCTTCACGTCGCTCTTTGCCGGCCCGCTCTGCGCCGGCGGCAAGTTCGGCTCGGTCATCGCCGGCATCGCGCACGTCCTCGCCGTCGTCGGCATGATCGCCTTCTTCGAGTTCCTGTGGGTCCTCGAGCGCTGGAACTTCAGCCACGCCGTCCTCGGCCTCATCGCCAGCATCGCGTGCGTCTCTCTCTCTCCCCCTTCTCGCTCGCTCTCCTGCGCCTGCACCGTGCTGACCCTCTCTCGATCGTCGCCTGCAGCATCCAGCGGTGCATCTACAAGATCCTCATCGCCGTCGTCGTTTCGCGCGAGTACAAGCACGACGAGGTCAACCGCGCGTGGTGGACCGGGGTGCGTCTCGCTCTCTCGCCCCCCCCCCCCCCCCCCCCCCCCCCGCCGCCGCGCGCCCCCGGGCGGGGGCGGGGCCCGCCCGCCCGGGGC